>Ga0193718_1000028_pt1 | contig 29779 bp, 44 predicted proteins | sample U2a1metaG_FD_144918 | JGI IMG/M metagenome (GOLD analysis project Ga0193718, IMG submission 144918) | Soil microbial communities from a riparian zone of the East river system, Colorado, United States - U2a1 | ecosystem: Environmental > Terrestrial > Soil > Riparian zone | place: USA: East River... | reverse complement strand
TATCCTCTAGAACGTGGTATGAGAGAAGATGTATTGAGTAAAGGAATTGCAGTCTTAGTAAAGTACGATAATTCAATACGTGAGATAGACCTAGCAGATAGAGACACAGCTTACGTCGATCGTGTAGTAACAAACGAAGAAAGAAATCATCTAGTCGGAAGATTTGTACAAAGAGCATACAAGGAGGGAAAGTATGTTATTGTGCTTGTAGACAGGATTAAACATCTGGAGCGTTTATCAAGACGTTTGGTTTCGAAAGACATACCCCACAGAATCGCTGCAGGACAGTTTAAGGGTGCCAAGCTCAAGATCAAAGACAGAATCAAAGACACAGAAAAGTTTGAACGAGGAAAGTTTCGGGTCATATTAGCTAATAGAGTATTCAAAAAAGGTGTTGATATTAAGAGAGTAGACGTAGTAATCAATGCAGCAGGTCTAGGATCTAAAAATGATGCAGTACAAATATTTGGTAGAGGTATACGAAAGCATATTGATAAGCATGGCTTATTGTATTTTGATATCAGTGATACTGACCGTTTTGATGTACGTCGTAAGAAGAGTGAAAAGAAGAATTGGTTTGTACAAGCTGCAAAGAAGAGGAAGAGTGCTCTGAAACGTGTAGGTATTCCCATTATAGAAGTCAACTGGGAAGACACTACTAAAAGTATCTTCCACCAGGCCGAGACATCGTTAAGTAAAATGAAAAAGAATATGAGGAGACAACATGGCAAATCCCAATGAATTAGAAACATATACTCACGATACATCTTGTAAGAAATGTGGCTCTGAACTAGTAGTCTCAGAGTATAATCCCCATCTGGAATTGATGAAACGTACTTGTTCTGAATGTGGGTACAGTTTCTTCCAGTTGCCTCTGGACAGAGCAAAGGAAATGGGAAAGTTCAAGATTGCTTAGATGCGTAAGGAATCGAAATTTAAAAGGCCCTGGTCAAGGGCCTTTCATTATGTTTCTGTTAAGAAACATAATGAACATAACCACAATGATTAAGTAATAGTAATTAGAATCTAGACATGCCTATTGTCTATTGCCTATATGTCAATTGCCTATAGCATATAGGCTGAGGGAGAATGGGGAATTATGACTGCAGTAAGAATAATAAAATGCGAAGCAACCAAACACGAGTATACCCAACTAGGAACAATCCAGACCGATCCTAAGCTAATCTTGTTCTGCCGGAAGTGTGGAGACATCGTTGACGTGGACCAGAAATTAAAGTCCCAAAATGAAGAGAAGGTGCATATCAGCCAATGACTAATCCAAACTAATCCAAAGACTACTCCCAGGTCTTAGATAGAGGACAGAAGACAGAGATGAACGAGCGAATATTTCTAACTTGTTTGTGGACGTTATTCTATCTCTTAGCTATGTATGTGACATGGTTGTGGAAATGAAAGAAATGAAAGAAATGAAAGAAATGAAAGAAATGACTAATAAACTAAAGCAGAGTGGATTCCTTTGCAACAACTGTGCGGCTACGAAGGCTGGCGAAGAATGTGACGCCTGTTATGGATATGGTTGCTCCTGCCCCTGCCAACGGCGGCAGTACAAGACCGCAGCCCCCACTAATCCGGGTAGCGGCCCCAAGATGAATCCACCCGGTTGCATCTGTCGGTACATGCACAAGTCTGATCCGATGTGTAAATGGGAGCCGGTTGGCGGCATCGAGAAGATCAAGGCGCCATTGCCAGCAGGCGTTGAAGACACACCCCAAGCTCGTCAGAGACTCGCAGATTGGGCGAAAGGTGAGTCGAGTCGCGAGGACAGGATAACTACGCTTGTAAAGTTGCTTTCTAGTTACGGCTATTTGTCGGTCAAGGATGTGACTAGCTTAGCAGACGTGGGAAACCATATCCGCAAGTTTCTGTCTGCGCCCACCGGTACAGGAGAGTCGGAGAGCACGGCAAAGCAAGACACTGACCTGCACTCCCATGTAGCCGAGTTACAGAAAGGATCGGGGATGCATTGGGGATTAGATAAAGAAATCAATGATATGCTAAATGAGAATAAACGACTTGCTGCTGCTTATACTGAACTGAAATTAGAGAAGGTTGAGGATTGCCGAGCAATCGAAGAAGTTCGACGTAACCTCACTACCGCCCGCGAGGAATTGGCTAAAGCTGCTCGAGAAATCAACTGTGCGGGTCCAGTCGATCATCGTATCCGTGTCTTGAAGGAAGAACACCAACGCGACCTCGCCACCACCCAGGCCCGGATCACCCAAATGGTAACTGTGCTGGAGAAGCACGACATATGCCCGAAATGTTTCGGCAAGTTCTCTGGGCAACACTGTTTTTCAAAATGACGTATTTACGTAAAAACGTTTCAGCCTTGGCTGAGCCGCCCTCGGGGGAGAAGAAGAAAGGAACGATATGAGGAAATGGCTTCGAGACTGGGCGCAAGTTGTGCGTATAGGTTTAGCGGTCGCGTGCTTGCGACGTGAGGATTGGCAAGTAATCGAAACGTATTTTCACGGAAAACGGAAACTAGAACGAGAGCCGCTCTCGATAGAGAAGGAGAAGCTATGAAGCGTGAGGAAAGAGACCTAATCAAAAAAGGTAAAGACAAGATACCGGAAATACCGGTAAGTGTCCAACCATCGGAACCTGCCCAGACTCCAACCCCAGACCCAATCGCCCTAACACTTAAGCAAGACCCTAAGACAGCGTGGTTTGCGGCCCTATATACAGAAGGCCGTTGGAAAGCTTTAGCTAATCTGTATAATAATCGTGCTCAACTTACCGCCAAAGAAATCTGGCAAGCGTTGCGTGAGATTACGTTCATGCACAAGTAGGGTATAGGGTATAATGAAATTTTCTTATACACATCGGAAAGATATTGCAGGACAGGAAGAGTCTGATCTTTCTAAACTAGCAAATAAATTTAGACGTCAAGTCGAGGCTGAATTGAGTCTCATTAGGGACGAGCCGGTAACGTTGTTCCTAAACCAGAACGATGAGTACCGTTTGTTGACTCTGAAAACTTGGACGTACAAGTACAAGGTATCACTCAAGTTCATTCTGGACGAACTACTTCCGTTCTGGGAACAGTTCGTCCAGAGACGTAGTAAGCGTATGAAGAAGGCAGGATTAAATGTTAGGGTCTCGACTCTCATAGGAAAGAAATCTGAAGTTATACTCCAGGAACAGATTAAGAAAAGACTTCCGAGAGATCAGAACAAAAGACTATGGATAAGTCTGGAAAGAGAACGAATCTTTGTCAGTAGTCTTTCTCGGGATCGCGATCAGTTTACAAAAAAGTTAAAGCATATGACTGAGTACAAGGATCCAAGGAAGTGGGCAAAGGCATACCAGAGAATGATTGAGGAAGAACAAAGACTACGTGATTCCATTGTAACCCAATTGGAAAAACGTCCGTATCGTGGAAATCCTTTTCGTGAGGAAACAGTATGATTGATAAGCCTGAGGATGAGATTGGGTTGGTCGGAGACATAACCTGGGATGTAGCCACAAACAAAGTCATTGAACACTATGGATATATAGTTCTTGGTTCAAACATGGATTTACCGATTGGTTATGTTACAAGTGGTATTTATTTTCGAGAGACAACTATACGACATCCGTTTAGGATAATCTCCAAGACGGACTTCGAAGACTACAAAGCTCAATGTGAGTTTGTAGGTATTAAGTGTGTTAGACAGTTGTTGGGTCCCTACTTCTATCGTGCAGTTACGGATTGAGGATAGAAATAAAATGAGATACAGAATAGTAATGGATGCCAACGCAATGTTGTTCTTGATTTGTGCAGGTCATGACTATCACGAATCGGTTTGTCCGATATGTTCGGAAGATAACCCCGAAGGACCGGATATGTGTCCGGTAAGTTTTGTATTGTTGGACTATTTCTTTGATGCATTGAGGATATACGATGAACGATCAAGAAGCATTGCAAACGTTAGTAGAAGGGTTTGATCTTGTTTGTCAAAACGCTAGACTGATAGCCATGATGCCGATAGAAGACTGGTTAGGAATATTAGAAAAAGGTGAGTCTATTGTTTCTTCCGTGGACCCAACTCTCTATCGTCAGTATATCTACAGTAAGAAACCGGAAGTCCTTAAGAAAGTGCTTCGGGCAGCGTTAGATCTAAAACGTGTGATACAGTCAATTCAACCTGACTTGAAGTTGATGCTAGAACAAGAAGAACAAGAATTGCGGGAGCATTATAGAAAATGATACCAGATAAAATAGACATATGGTTTATCGAGATGGTTGGTATAGCATTAGTATTGGTAATCGGAGTTATGCTCTATGTCGTAAGAAGGAAGCCATGATAAAGATATTGTTATTAGTCTTGGTCTTGACAGGGTGTGCAATCAAACGTACAGAATCCCAAGTAGCTAAACTACATGGGTACACGAAAGAAGATCGTCAACCAGCATTAGAAAGATATGTAGGTGAACGTTGTTATGCCAGGCATAGTAAGGTACAGTGTTTTGATTTAAATTCAGAGACGGAAGTGAACTACGAGATAACACCATAAAGATCCCAATACGACGGGGGAAGCATGCGACCGAGCAAAACGCCAACAAAGAATCTGTACAATCATCTAAGACAAAAGGCAAACGTCGAAGCAGTAGACCTAGACGGAACACTGGCGAAGGAAATGAATCCGTACGACGTGGACAAAATCGGACTTCCGGTTCCAAGGATGGTGAAACGGATAAGGAACTGGGTACGACAGGGAGTCCCGGTAGTGATCTTCACAGCCAGGATGAGCAAACTAGCACACAGTCCAGAGCGGTTGAAAAAGAATCGCAAACTGATTCAGGACTATTGCAAGAAATATATAGGCAAGGTCCTACCAGTGACAGCAGAGAAGCATCCAATGATAAAAAGGTATCATGATGACAAAGCCAGACAGATCGGACTGAATACTGGAGAATATGTGATTAGTGCAGTTGCGAAGCGAGCGTTAAGAGGAGCCTCTAGGAATGTCGTACTTTCACGATCAGGAGTTCCAGGAAAAGCTTCTGATGTTCGTGTGCCGCGATAGAAATTTTTTAAAACGAACGGCAGACTTACTCTCAGAAAAAGATTTTAAGCCACGTGGTAAGAGTAGTGAAAACATAGAATCGTTTTGGATAGCGGAAAAAGCCTACAAGTATTGGAAAGATTATCACGATCCAATCGGTGGGCTACTTCGAACGGAGATGCAGGACTTCGTTTCACAGCATAAGAAAACGATTGGTCCAAAACAAAAAGATAAACTTTTCTCAATAGTTGATAAGATCAAGCATGCAAATGGTTTAGTCGCAGTCGAAGCCATCGAAAAGAAAGTAATCGAATACAGGCAGCGTAAAGCCAAACAACATGCAGTCCGCGAGATGATAGAGCTTCAGGAAAAGGGAGAACTCTCTGATCAAGAATTCCTGAAGATATGCCGACGTGCTTTAAACTTCCACGATAAGACTCTCAAGATAGTAGACTACGAAAAAGACATTGAGCAAAGAATCAAACGCCGTGAGGCGAACAAGAATCGTAAGTTCCCCTACATCTTCATAGACGCGTTCGATAAAGAATGCCGAACATTTCCCAGGGGAGAACTGGGAATAGGCCTTGCCAAGTATAAGGCAGGAAAATCCACGTTCGCAGTTCATCTTGGTCAGGCATATGCTCTTCAGGGATACAACGTCATCCACTTTACTCTCGAAGACAATGTTGAGATGGTTGAGGACAGATATGATGCAAGTTTCACGGGAGTAAAAATCAAGAGTCTGGATAAACACCATTCGACAGTCCGTAAGCATTTAAAAAGAGCGTTGGAGGAACTAAAGGGAAAGATCAGGATTGTAGACGGCACAGATGGCGGAATGACTGTAGAACGTATGGAAGAGATTTGGGAAAATCTCCGTAACCAGGGATTTGCAGCAGACGTAGTCATAGTAGACTACGATGAAGGAGTCATCCCGCCAGAGCATCACAAAGGAGAAGGTGGAGAACGTCGTGAGATGCAGGATATCTACAAGAGCCTGAAATCGTTTGGCTCACGTAGAGATATTTATATGTGGGTCATGGCGCAAACCAAGAGAGGGAAATCTGGTGTTACGAAACAAGTCGTAACTGGTGATGATGCAGCAATGGATATTTCCAAAATCAAGCGATGTGCATTGTGTATTGGAATAGGAGATGGTCCAGACAAGAGTCCTGAAGATGCTCGCTTTATGTTTGTCGCAGTCCATCGTTACGATAAGGCTAGATTTGGATGGCCAGTAATAGGAGACTACGCAAGGTCTATCTTCTACGACAGAGATGCAACCGAAACATACATGACTACGTATGTGCCAGAAAAGGACAACTGAATCTGTATAATATATCAGGAGAAAAATATGACTGACATGGCAAAATTGATTGAAGTCTATATTCGAGCAAAACAGCATGCTGAGGTAATGCATGATGTAGCTAAGAATATTATGTATCAGCAGAATGTGTTTTCACATGGTCAGATAGAAACACTGTTTAGCTGGTATGTTAAGGCTCTTGAAGTACAAGATAAGGCTTTGAAAGAGTTGACTGAGGCACTTCTTGCATGAGACGATTCGAAGAAATAAGGCAACTACTCGCTCTGAAATTTAGTAAAGAAAAGAAACGTCTCAAAACATACGGAACGAAAGCCAATAGTTTTGATCTGGCCAATGCTGTTGCCAGGTTCGTAGTCGCGTTGATGTGTGAATCTCGCTACAGAGAGTTGAAACGTCTGAAGAAAGTTATGGACAAGCAACCGAGTCAAGGTAACACGCGAAAGATTTGGGAACATATGAAGGAACGACTCCAGGCAACAAAAGGAATGACAAAAGTACTGCAGAATTTCGCGGAAGAGATGGAGAAACAACGTCCATATAAGCCTAAGATAAAGAAAGTAAAGAAAGAGAAACGACATGGACATCACAAGAACAAACACCGTCATAGCCATTAGTGTGATTGTGTACCTACTCATTGGTTTCGCGTGGTGGATGTTTCTTGATATGGTATTTGACTATGATGAGGTCAAGTGGATCACAGGACAGAGCAGAAGATTTATTGTGATATTATGTTTGGTCATGTCCGTTACAGCATGGCCGTTGTATTTTTTCCATATCGCATTACATCAAGTTAGGAAACGAAGACATGGATCTAATTGAAGCGTTGGAAGCAGCAGAGATTGAATACAAACCACATGCTTCGGCAGAAGATGAAATATATCTCTGCTGTCCGTTTTGTGTAGAGAAGGGAGAATCACCCGATGAGAGGTTTAGACTTGGAGTTAACACAGTTACCGGACGGGCGCATTGTTTTAACTGTGAGTGGTCAGGCGGAGGTGATTACACATTCAGCAAACTTACTCAGGCTCTTGAAACAGGAGATATTGAGGCACAACAAGAGAATCGCAAACATAGGAAAAGGAAGTCGACACAGGTCGAGTTACCGGAGGGGTTTACCGAAGTCTTGGATAGGGAAGGTCATTGGGGAAAAATTGCCTATAGATATTTGACAGGTAGAGGTATAACGGAAAAGCAAATGGAAGACAATACGATCGGCTATACGCTAGTCGGAGACTTCCATCATAGAATAGTCTTTCCTGTATACGTCCGTAAGAAACTACGTGGATTGGTTGGAAGGGATATGACAGGAGATCAGAAACCCAAGTACAGGAATTCAGTCGGAGACAAAGCTCTCTACAATGTCCAGAGACATCCTCGTAAAGCTGTGTGTTTGTTTGAGGGAATCTTCGATACGTTACTAGCAGAGCGTCCAGCTAAGAAACTAGACATTGATACGAACGGGCTTCTCGGCCATACTCTTCAGTTTCATCAGTTAGATCTTCTCGAACCGTACAAGACAATCTACACATGGCTTGATCCAGACAAAGCAGGTATCGCGGGTTATTTTAATATCAGAAGAATCCTTCCCAAAGATAAAGTCATGCGTGTAGTCCTACCAAGAGGTTTCTTTCATGACGGAGCATCTGATAAGGAACCATCCGAACTCCCACCAGAATCGATTACGAAGAGACTTGCAAACGCATTAGTCTTCACACCAGAACTAGAATTGAAACTAAAGGCATGGGGTGCGTTCAATGACGAGTAATCAGTTTGAGCTACCTAAGGGATATGTTGTATGGTGCCACATTTGTGGTAAAGCACCATTCGATAAGATGACTGCTGTCGAAATCGAAGGCCAACCTGGTAAATACACAACCATTGCTGGACTAGGTTTCAAGACACTGCTTGAAGCACATGACCATGAAGTAAAAGTACATCGTGTCTGGAAAGGATAGTATGAGGGAAACAAATGGTAATATGTGGTCATACCTAGACCGTAAGAAATTCGTCTTGTTTATTCCGACCAATGGCTTCATAAAGAAAGATGGAACAGGAGTCATGGGCGCCGGAGTTGCTTTCCAAGCAGCAGAACAGTTTCCCGAACTACCACGTTTGTTGGGAATGTCGCTACAGAAAAGAAATAATGTAGTTTCGTTATTACTCGACAAACCAAATCTGATTTATTCGTTTCCAGTTAAACATGCGTGGTATGAGAAGGCAGACAAGAAATTGATTAAGGCTTCAGTTGTGCAACTTCTCGCTCTTGCACGAAAACATCCCGAACGTCGTTTTATTCTACCAAGACCAGGTTGTGGTAATGGTAAATTGAAATATGAGGGCATAAGACCGTTGTTGGAGGTTTTACCAGACAACGTCTTTGTGATAACCAATGAACACAATCGTATTAGTTGACGGAAAGAATGCACTCTACAGACATCATTTTGCCAATATGGTATTGGCAGATGAAGAAGGATTTCCTACCGGAGCGTTGCATGGCTGTTTGCAATCTCTAGTAGCGTTATCGAAACGTCTTCCCGACGCATCCTTTGTTTGGGTATGGGATGGAGAAGGAGAAACGTGGCGTCATAAAATGATGAACACGACTCCGCAATTAAACTCGCTACCTCCAGAACAAGACGAAGACCTAGATGACGATAATCCCGTAGGACGTATTGTTGCAAGTAGTCTCAATTTTCTTGGAGTGTACGGAACGCCATCGAAACGAAAGAAACCGAAAAAGATTGGATATAAAGCTAATCGTATAAAGGGTGTATCAGATGAAAAGAAACGAGACAAGTTCCCAACCGACCAACGGCAACGGGCGTTGCTCCAACTCCCCATCTTACGCCTTATACTCGATGGGAGCGGATTCCGTAATTATCAGGTTCAAGGTTTGGAAGGTGACGATCTCATTGCCATGCTGGCTAAACGGATTATATTTTTGGATGAAGAAACGGAAGTAATCATTCATAGTGGCGATCGAGATTTCTACCAGTTGTTAGCATGGCCACAGATTAAGATTTTATTACGATTGAAAGAAGGAAAGTTACAGTGGGCGAAGAAACATAGCATCGAAGAAGAGTACCAAGTAAAAGTTAGACACTGGACAAAGTATAGAGCATTGACAGGGGATCAGTCAGACAACATTCCACATCTTTGGAAGGTAGGCCCGGTAACAGCAAAGAAAATGTTGGCGGATGGCCTAGACCCGAGCAACCATGATTATCAGCATATCAGTAAAGACATTCAATTAAAGTACTCTCGTTACTTCCAACCACATGGAATAGAGAAGATGTGGAGTGCAGTTTATGGAAACTATAAGCTATGTCAACTCGTCGCCGATCCAGACTCACTCCTGCTCTCAGAGGATGTTCGGTATCGTTCGGAAAAGCTTTTTGAGGACCTTACTTCTATGCGAAAGTTCCGTCGTAGGGAATCACTCGTAAATCCCGATTCATATAGAAAAGTTGGATTTCTGTTAAATCAGTATCAGTTGTCGGTGATTTCGGGCCGTTTAGATGAATTTTGGGCAATAAAATAATTGCAATGACCGTCAAAGGGTTTATAATTCTCTTACCCCAGGACTGCGGCTAGTACAGAGATAAGGAGGCACTAAGTGTAATGCATATAAACCAATTGGTATCTGTTAACCAATTGAAACAATACAAAGATACACCGTTTGAGAAAGTACCAATGCATGCGAAGATTGCACACTTGCATTATTTGCAAAGTCAGTATCGCATGTTAGTTGTTAAACTAGCGTGGCGTGCATGGAGGACGCTTCCAGCGTATACTAAATCTTGGATAGGAGTCGATGACATCGTCGAGGATGGAATGTTGAAAGCATTAAAATACTCGATTAAAAGATTCGATCCGAACAAGGCAAGGTTTATAACTGGTTTGCATCATTACCTGCATAACCACTTTCTTAGAAACTACATTGAGTGGTATGGTAACGAGAAACGTGGTGTAGTTTCTTTTGAGGTTGAAGTCCCAGTCAGGAATAGGCTGAATAAAATAGTGATGAAAAAAGAAACCAAACACAGAGCAACTCCGATAGTGTCAATTGATACGGGGTTCGATAGACCGGGTGAAGCGAAAATTTCAGTTGAGGCAATGGTCCCCAACCTTGTGGTGAGTGAAGATACTCTATTTCGTGATGTCGTCTCAGAGTGCTTCGTAATTCCTGCCATAGAGCAGGTCTACAATCAAGCCTCAGAAAAGTTACAACAAGCGATTGTTGCATGGTTCCTTCGCTCAGGAGGGAACGTTGATGACATAAGAGTACCAAAGAACGGAAGGCGTTTTAATAGGTTGTCTTGCGAATTCCGTGAGTTGTGCTTTCGTTATCACGTTGAGTGTGATGATTGTATTCACGTTGTAAGAAGTCCAAAGTGTCTGGATAGTTTATCTAGGAAATTACTTTGGATTCCATATGATCTGGATAATCCAACTCCCCGTGATCTCGAACGACCTAAATTTAAAGGACAATGGTTCTGAGGAGGAAAACATGGCAAGAAGAAAGGCTGTGCCTGTAGTAGATGTGGAACTCGTAAAGAAGAAGGTACGAGTCCCAACGTTTGAAGAAGAGACCAGAGTATTGGCAAAAGATTCGGCAGATATTTTGGGGTACCGAGTCATGCAGACATTGGTATCAGTCAAACGTCCATTGGCCCAGGCGCTTCGTAGACTACACATCCGCGCTTTTACTCCAGAGAGTGTAAAGGAATACCAGGACCAGAAGCGCAAGGAACAGCAAGCCAAGGTTGCTCGCAATGTATGGGTTACTTGGCAGTCAATCCACATTGGGGATTACCAGAAACAGATTCCAGAATTTGTACTACGCAAAGCTATTCAGATCAAGGAAGAAGTTCCAAAGGTTCAGTTTGTGGTTGAGGAATTGAACGAGAAAGCAATCGACCCCGACCCATTCCTTTGGGCAATCACAGCAAATGAACGTTTCTGTATTGAAGTCTGGAATGAGCCAGCGTTCGAAGACAAGGTTCTCAATGGTCTGATTGAGACTGTGAATCTTGGTAGTGTTGAAGACGTGTAATCAAATATGGCTACGGGGGAGGCTCCGTAGCCTAACTTTAAGGAGAATGTATGCCAAAAGGTTCGGGAATCATGAAGGAAATGACGTGTTCGGATGAACTCCAGGCGATTACGAAATCAAAGAAAATGGGTCGCGGGAAGGTAGTCCAGTCACTCTGGAAGTATATCAAACGAAAAGGACTACAGAGCAAGGAAGACAAACGGATTGTTATCTGTGACGATCGTCTGGCAGCGATTTTCAAAAGAACAATCAAGGAACCGCGTAAGCTGAAGATGCGCGGGAAAGTAATCAAGGTACCAGCGGGCCAGATCTTCATGACAGAGATGGGCAAGGGAATTACTAAACATCTCAGTTAAGAGAATACAACAGGCGGAGACTTCTAATGCTTTTGTTTTCGTGTGTTGATTGCCCAGAAAGATTTGCTTTAAGTGATGTTGAAAACGGAAAGTATTTTCCATCGACTGGAATGTGCATCTCTTGCTACAGGAAAAGATTCAAGAACAGAAGTTTATGTTTTGGGAAAAAATCAATGTACGACCCAAACACAATAGCCTGCGGGGAAGAGTGTCCAGACAGAAGGATTTGCAAAGGATTTGTGAAACACCGAAAAGAATTTACCAAAACAAAGGAGATTCAAGATGACGCCAAAGGATAGTTCGGATGTTGATGATCTGGAAGTAGAAGACGCCTCTGACGCTAGTGCATCAGACGCATCGGAAGCTTCCGACGCATCCGATAAAAAGGAAAAGAAACATAAGAAAGAAAAGAAATCAAAGTCTAAGAAGAAACATCACAAGAAGGACAAGGAAGAAAAGGAAACAAAGGAACCAAAGAAAGGGAAAAAGAAAAAGCTGAAAAAGGAAAAAGGTAAGAAAGAGAAAAAAGCAAAAAAGGAAAAAGGGAGAAAGCGTGGACCCAGGGGCAAACAATGGGATAAGTGGAAGTCCATTTTTCAACCGAATTCCGGCGCCGCTCAAGTTGAAGAAGCAGTTAGCAGTAAGGGCGGTTTGAAGGTAAAGGATTTTGAGAAGCTTTGCAAAAAGCTAGAAGTAAATCCTCGTTGGATTCTGGGACGCCTTCGTAAGGAAGAGCGTCGAGGGCGTACGTGGAACTTCGATGACTCACACGATCGTATCAGAATCACCGATGTGAAACTCCATAAAAGCAAGGACAAGAAATAGGGCTCCATCGGGTTGGGTGCGTTGGGGGTACCTTTGCATCTAATCTTGGAGGATGGCGGCACGAGTATTCTTTGCCAGGCTTAACTCTGCCCCATTTTAATTTTCTGAAAGGATATGTATTATGGTATTAGATACAGCAGTATTTAGAGAAGTCATGCGTCTTATGGGAAGGATCAGAGAACACGATTATCTCTCTACTGATCTTCACACTTCCCTTTTCAGCAGGATGGTGAACGTTATGTTGGATTGTCCGGAACGTCCAGCAGACTTTAAGTTTAACATTGAAGACACTGACTCTGCCTACGATTCTATTTGTCTTACTTCAGGTGGAGCAGATAGTACGATCGAGTGGTTTCTCAAGGACAAGCCTGTAGGATTGTATGTTGATATGGGGCAACCGTACGCACAGAAAGAATTATATGCTTTACATACGCTAGGTATTAAGCATGAATTGATAAATCTTGCTCCCTATAATTTCTGTCAGCCTGCCTCGATGTGGAAACATATTGTTCCAGGTAGAAATCTTCTACTCTTAACGGCTGCGGCAGGAATGTTGCGAGACGAAGGGATAGTTTATTTTTCAGTCATTGGTGGAGAAGGATATGATTCCAAGAGGGGAGACAAGTCGAAGGAATTCATATTGTTATTTATGCATTGGTATAAGCAGGTGACTGGAAAATCGATTTACATAAAAACGATGCATGACAGAACAAAGGGTGAGTGGTTGGCTGAGTTTTGGCGTAGAGGGTATCCTATCGACATTATTCGTCGTTACACTGTTACTTGTTTTTCGGAAGCACAGAGGAATGATTCCTTGAATGTACAGTGTGGCAAATGTCAGGCGTGTCTTCGAAAGTATCTTTCGTTTGCTTCAATAGGTTTAGACATTGGAGGTGATTTTGAAAGCCATCCAATGGACAGTGAGTATGTTATCAAGTACAAGAGAGTGCTTCCCAATGCACTTGATCAAAAGGATTTTTCCCACTATTCAAAGGCCCGTTGTCTCGAAGATCTCCGTGCGATAAAAACAGCTGAAGAATGGCTGAAGCAATCTGTATAATCTAATCAGAGATATATGCACTTCCATAAAGACACACCCGTAATTTACTTGTCTGGTTTCTTTTCACAAGTAAAGGAAGGTCCTGACGGACAGAAGATGTCCCTTAACCAGGTTGTAGATTACTGGCGAAAGAAATCAGGAGCACGTTACAGGTGTTTCAGTTTTCCGTATGTAGGTGAAGGTGGATTCTACAATACAGGAAGAATGGAAGAAGTCTATCAGAGAGCAGTTGATAAGGGTGATGGAATCTTAATGGATTCTGGTGCGCACTCTTTTCATAACTTTGTAAAGAGTGCAACAGGAAAGATTAGTTCAAAGAAAAAACAAAAGATGACGGACGTAGGGCGTCTTCGAGAACAGACAGTCGAAGCCTACATTGAGTTCATCAAGAAGGATCACAAGAAATGGGACTTCGCAGTCAATTTCGATTATACGCATAACGCTGAAATATGTTACAAGATGCAACATCGCTTTTGGGATGCAGGTTGTGATGTTATTCCAGTCTTTCATGGTGAGAGAGGATCATTGGAATATTTCAAACGATATTGTGACGATGGAGCTAAGTTGATTGGCTTGGGAACGGGTGGAATCAACGATAGGAGATCATGGGACAAAAAGAGAGTTTATTTCGATATACTGTTCAACCTAGCGACGAAGCATGGAGTCAAATTGCATGGGTTCGCTATAACGCACTTATCTTTGATGTTCCAGTATCCCTGGTACTCTGTAGACTCGGCTACATGGGCGAAGTGCTCTGCGTATGGAAAGCTGATTTTCCCGAATCTGAAAAGGAATACGCTAAGTATGATCCATGTGAGCGATCATGCGTTAAGCACCCGATCATCGGACACTTCATACAATCGATTGCCCGTGCATATGAGAAAGGAATTCGAGAGGACGATCGAAGACTACGGATTCGATTTTGGCAAGTTAAGGACGAATCTCATTGAACGATATTGTTTCAATGCTGCAATCTATGCCAAACATGTTCCAGAACTCAAAGAGCTTGTGAAAGGAACAAGAGTGCGATGGAAGAGTTTATCGACATAAAAGATGTGAAGCAAGTCTTAAGCCACGCTATGGAAGTATTCTATGCTCATCCTAAGATCAAGAGATCAATTGATAAACAGCATATCCAGAATAGTCCCAATAGAATTGCGAACTCGATGTTTGAGTTATTCAAAGGATGTTGGGAAGATCCAGAAACATATCTTGATGCAACGTTCACAGACGATAACTATGATGAGATCATTTACGTGAACGATGTAGCTTTTGTTAGTACTTGTGCTCATCATAATCTCCCGTTCTTTGGGAAGATGCATTTTGGTTATCTTCCAAATAAAAAGATTGTAGGCTTGTCAAAGATTCCACGACTCATGCAAGCGTTTGCACATCGACCGCAGGTTCAGGAAAAGCTCACGTACGAAATCGTAGATACGTTTGACCACAAGTTATCTCCCCATGGATGTGGTTTAGTAATCGAAGCGTATCACCTGTGCATGATGATTAGAGGAATAGAATCGAAACAGTCATATACAAAGACAACTCAGTTGCGAGGGAATTTCAAGTCTAGATCTTCGACCAAACAGGAGTTCCTCGGTGGAATCAGGAAAACGACAGATCATATCTGGCCATAGCGGTAACTGGATTGGCGTTGGATTTACTCCTGAGCAAATCGAATTGCAAAAACAGTATAATATATACGAAGCAGCAAGGAGAGACATCTATCGTGTGGGAAATCAAACGCGAAGACCTGTTGGCTGGATTGCAAATTTTAGATATGGTGCCAGAGAAACTTGGAATTCCTTCGTCAGAGTTTTTCTGGGTTCGTGGAAAAGGAAGTGACATTCGTCTCTCTGTTGCATCGTATATTTCAGGTGAGGTTGTAATCAAAGGAAAAGGAACGTGGCCGATATCGAAAGATTTCTTTATTGACCGTAGAGTCTTTCTTCCCTTCGTCTACGCAGCACGAGAGATCAAACAAAAGGCTTTATTCCAGTTCGAGAAAAAGGGTAAGCAACTAGTCGTAAGACACGGTTCCCGCAAGTCTCTATTCGATTCTCAATCTAGAGTAAGAGGCTATAGTGATTTACGGAGACTCAAGAAGCATAGTGCAACGACTTTCCCTGCAGACAATGATCTTCGTGAGTTGTTATTGTGCGGAAAGAATTGTGCAGTATCGGATAGTATTCAACCGCATTTGAATTGTGTCTATATAGCAAAGGGAAGCAAAGGGTTATCGGTTCGTGCTCTTGCATCCAATGACAAAGTTTATTATTTAGGAAAGGGAGCACTCGAAGATGGAAGGATGAAAACAGAAATTCCATTTCCTCTTTTCTTGATTAATCTCTTGGCTGTTAAGGGAGTCAAAAGAATAAGTTGGAGAGGGAAGTTCATTGTCTTAAGCTTTAAAAACGGTTGGCTCTGGCAACCAATAAGTGAGGAAGCATACGATCAGTTTCCAGAGAAAAAGATTTCTCGATATTCCCTTCGATCAGAATCCATGCCAGTAACGTTTGTGGCATCGAGCAGAAGATTCTCCCGATTGATGACTCGCCTAGGATATTATCTCCAGTCAGTCAGACGTAAGGATTGGGTAGTAAAACTTCGTGGTAAGCAGGGAGCCAAGTCCATTCTCGCTTCAACGAATATTCCAGGTGCAGGATTTGTAGAGAAAATAGGAACAACAGAATATCTAAAGAAAGATTTCAAGATTGAGTGGCCGTTAGATATCTTAGAACCTGTATTTGATTTCTTGTCAAAGAAAACGAAGAAGCTTGGAGTTGTTGTACGTATAGATTCGAAAAGAGGAGTTACGTACGTACAAGCCGGGAACTTCTGGCTAGCGATTACATCACAGCAAGAAAAATAGTAAATACCTGTATAATGCGCTAGGATGAGCCGTGGCCTTTCTACCTATATCTAATACCAAATCGGCTGAGAAACCCGCCAAATCGCAGCCAAACGTTACGCTGCACCATCGTACAGCTACCACTAAGCCCGGAAACCGAGGCTGTGAGCATTGTCCACTGAATGAAGTAAAGGGATTGCATAAAGTATTCGGAAAAGTACGTGGTAAGAGTATATTCATTTGGGCACAGTCTCCAGGGCCACAAGAAAACAAAGCAGAGAAAGAACTCATAGGACCGTCAGGAGAGTTTCTGTGGTTTGAATTAGCACGTGTTGGCATAAAACGTAAGATGTGCGATATACAGAATGTAGTTAGATGTATGCCTGCAGATCGACAGAATACTACATGGCCGCCGTTAAAGATGCGGTCCCCATCTCCCGAAGAAATCAAGTGTTGTTCAATCTACAACGAACAAGCACTGGAGAAATCCAAAGCAAGACTTCATTTAGTCTTTGGACAGGTTGCAGCGAAGTCTCTTTTGAAGGGTGAGTTCAACAAAGATAAACGAATATTCTTTTCAGATGTTCTGAAAGGATGGGTAGTCTATCTAGATCATCCTGCGTATTTCATCCGCCAAGGTTATCGTGCAGGTTCTACAGAAAAGCCTTCTGCATCTCTCGTAAGATTTCGTGAAGATCTTAAACGAGCAAAGGCTGTCTACAAGAGTAAGAAGTTTGATAGGTTTGAGTTTGTGAAGAGTCAAGGGAATATTGGCATCACAACTCGTAAGATGGCTAGATGGGCATACAATAAACTTGTGAAGGCTGCGAAGAAAGGCTATCGTCTTGTTGCAGACATGGAAGAAGGAAGAGTTGATAAGCATGGGGAGCCGGACGATAAAGGCACGAGTGTAGCATTGTGTTGTGGATTCACAGCCAAGCCGGGAACAAGCTATACGTTTGCTCTCGCTCATCCAGACGCCCCTGCTAGTAAAGAATGTAGACAACTGAATCGTACACTGGTTCAGAAACTTCTTAATCGCTTCTCCATCAAGAAAGCGTTTCATTATGGAGTCAGTGATGTTGATGCTGTCCAAAGACTTTTAAACACGAAAGTAAATGGCTTTGATTACGATACGTTGACTGCAAGTTTCTTTGACGATCCTGACGCCAAGTCGTATGGCCTTGATAAAGTTTCACAACGTTCCTATCCAGACTTTCAGGACTACAAAGATATAATCGGTCCCGAATCGTTTACGAAGAAGTTTAAGATTCAATTTGAAGGAACTAAGAAGTACGATAAACTCACACTAGGCCAAAGAGTAGATCTAGCTAGAAGAAAAGGTCAAATCAACTTGGCTAGACTACCGTGGAAGAAAATGGTAGTCTACAATGGATCAGACTGTCATCTTGAGAAACTAATCGAGCGTGACACAGACCAGGGTGGAAATGTAAATCAAGCTTTGATGCAGTTGTATATTGACTCAAGTTTTATTCTGTACAGGATGGAAAGAGACCCAGACTGCAGACCACTCTTTGATTACAATTGGCATGCTAAGCTAGTTGATCTAGTTCCAAAGAGAGTTAAGGTTCTAGAACGTAAGCTTAGAAAACTTGCAGGAAAGTATGCGTACATCCCCCATGCCAAGACTGGAGAAATAAGAAAGATAAAGTTCAAACCAAATTCTAGGGCACATCTACTCTGGTTGATTTATACAAAGATGAAATGTAAGTTTACTCCAGAGAGGGGAAAGAAAGGAAAACCGGATAAGCCAAATACTAGAGCGAATAGTCTCAAGAGATTGGCAATTAAGTATCCCAAGGTTGCGATTGTTCCAGAGTATAGTGCAGCAACTAAGATGATGTCCACGTACGTTACTGGTTATTATAAGTGTGCGGAATTAAACGATGGACATCTCAGAACAAACTGGAAACAGACGGGAACAGGATCAGGGCGACTGAGTTCAGGAAAGACGAAGGATAAGACAAATGATGCAGTAATCAATTTTCAGAATATCCATGGTGATCCGTTAATCAAATGTCTATTGATTGCAGACCTATTGTGGAGGAAGTTGTATAAGCATTGGACTGAGCATGCAACAGTATCGTATATAGGCCACAATAAGAATACCAAGGAAAAGATGTATAGTTTCAAAGGTGGTTTCACAAAAGAATCGTGGACACGCTTTGAGAACCTATATGTTTTTCTTGGCTTCGACTTCTCTCAGATGGAGTTACGAGTCCTGTGTCAGGAATCCCATGATAAGGGCCTGATCAAGATGTTTTCAATGGGCACAGACCCACACGTTGAAGTCGGCCATGCGTTGACAGGTTGGGCAAGAGAAGTAATTGCTAGAGATGAAAGGCGAAGGAAACTTATCAAGAACATGCAGTTTGGTCTTGTGTATGGATTGCAGGGAGAAGGATTGTTTAAGTTCTTGATTGCACAAGGTGTCAAGACTACACGAAAAGAAGTTGACGAGTACCATGGGAAATACTTCCGGAAATTCCCAGGTGTGAAGCTACTGTACAATAGTTCAAAGAATTTTCTCGAAGATCATGGATATGTTGAGAACCTGTTTGGATTTAGACGTCATATCAACGTTGATGAACAGAAACAAATGGGTGAAGAATATGAAGGAGCGTATTGGGGGAACCAAGCACTTAATACCAAGATTCAAGGCGCAGCTGCTCAGATGTTATTTTTTGCGATAGCGATGCTGTATAGGAATCCTAAGAAGTATCATTTACTTCAGCACCCGCAATTGGAGATCCACGACGCGTTGTATTTCAGAGTGAAGTTGAAACATCTTATGGAAGCTATCAAACAAGGTGATGAGTTAATGGTAAAGGAACCGGTTCGTATTGCCAAGGAAGAGTTCCATATCAGATGGAAGGTTCCGTTACAGGCAAAACCAAAGGCAGGAGTACGATTCGGTGTAATGGTTGAGGGAATTGGTAAAGATAAGATAAAACATGAGTGGGATTTTCTCAATGAGTGGTGTCTGGAGAACTACAAACTCGACCGGCAATACAAAAGAGAACTACGTGAATTCGTTAACTAGAATCTGTATAATATACTTGAAGGCAAATACATGAGCAAAGTCGACAGACACGTAGTAGAGATGCTGGAGAGGGCAGTAGATGTCAAACGATTGGTAGATAAATTGTTTTTCGACATCGACGATCTCGAGACAGCGGCATTGAAGCAACCGACATTGTATCTTGAGAGTGGTAGGTTCAGAGCACAGGTATCGTTGAGTCTCGCATCATACAAACGTAAGTTGAGTAGACTCACTGGTAAGAAATCAATGAGAGTTCGTAAGCATAGTGATAATCTTACAGAGACAGCCATTAAGACCCAACTCTCTATGGACAGTGAAATACAATCGTTGCAAAAGAAGTTGGATGACTACCAGGTTTACGAAGGCTTTAGTAAAGACTTGATGGAAGCATACAAAGAACGAATCATGGTCATTGCGATCCTATCCAGGCTCAGGGCCTCTGAAATGAATAGTGAACTTCGCCATGCTCAGAGCGAAGACGAAGTCGAAAGAATACGGAAGAGAGCAAGTAAAGTTCGCAAAAGCTTTGAAGAACTGGGAGAGGAATATGATTAGTTCGTGGGTATGGGAGTGTGCGTTGCTTTTATCCTTGGGGCAAGTTTTGTTGTTTGCCACCGTAAGTATATGCATTCGTTTTTACTTTCAACAGAAGGAGGATTTTCTTAAACGCCTCAGTAGAGGTAATATAATAGATGATGATGAAGTTGAACCACATGTGTATGGAGACTGAAGAATGTCAAAGCACCATCACCATAGGGACGAAATAGAAGACGCTCAGAAGAGAGCTGCTCAGGCGATCAAAGAAAGGGATAGCAGCGGTCGATTCACATTCCCACAAGGCAAGACACACTTTCGTATTCTGCCTACACCAGGGGATGCTGATCGTCATTCACCCGCTTTGTATCTTGAGTACCAGATTCACGATAAGCTGGGTCCAAAGCAAATGATGTCTCGTTGTGGCTTGGAACCAGGTGAAATTGAAGTGAAGGGAGAGTGTTGGGTCCATGACAAAGCCAAGAAACTAGAAGCCAAGGGACGAACAAAGGAAGCTTTTTTGTTAAAACCCAAACGACAACTTGCGGTCCAGATAGCAGTCTATGACAAGGACGACGGTGAATGGGTTGGTCCACTTCTGTGCACGACTAGCTTTGCTACAGGAGGAAAAGGTCAAGGACTAGGCTACAAGTTGATGAGCATTATCTCGAACAAGAAGAAACGTTACGCGGATAAAGACAAAGGATACAACTTCACGATTAAACGCGTAGGAGAACGATTACAGACGAAGTGGTCTGATCTTGAAAGAGACGATGAACCATCCGAAGTTTCCAGTTCTATCATAAAACGGCTTAGACCGTTTGCAGATCTGGATATTTACAAATACGACGAAGACAGACAAAAAGCAGCCTATTACGGTTTAACAAAGGAGAATGAAGAAGATATGGCACCGAAAGGAAAGAAGAAAAAGCGCAAGGCAGCAGAACCGAGTGACGCGTCCGATCCGAGTGAAGCATCTGACGCAAGTGTAAGTGACGCGAGTGATGAAGCTTCGGATGCCAGTGATGCATCTAGTTCAGACGCATCTGACTCTTCGGACTCGAGCGACGATAAGCCAAAGAAAAAGAAGAAAGGAAAGAAGAAGAAGGAAGCCTCCGATTCAAGTGATACCTCCGATTCGAGTGATGCTTCTGATTCATCGTCATCGTCAGATGCAAGTGATACCTCTGACGCAAGTGATGCCTCAGATGCAAGCGATGCATCCGATGCTTCAGCATCATCCGATGCGAGTGATGAATCTTCAGACGAAGACGACAAACCAAAGAAGAAGAAAAAGAAGAAGGCGAAGGATGAGGATGAGGAGGAAGCACCTCCCAAGAAGCGTCGTCGCCGTCGAACAAAGAAAGCAAAGAAGGGTAAATAGGTTTTCCTCAATGGACCGGGCCATCCAGAATATCGGGTGGCCCATTTTTAGGAGACTATGATGGCTCATAAAGAACGTAGAGAGATGGTGAATCATCCGAAGCATTACATGGGTAACGTAACATATGAAGTCTGGAAGTGTTTGAATGCATGGGGATTAGAACAGGATGCATTGCTTTGGTCTACAGTTAAGTACATTGCACGTTGTGGAAAGAAAGAACCGGATGAACTCCTACAAGATCTAGAGAAGGCAAAGTGGTATCTCGATAGGCGAATCAAACTTCTAAAGCATCCAGAAAGAGCTCCGAAATGAGAAAGATTCGTATATCTCTAGACACAACACAGTTCGAGCGGTTGGTTGAAGGTGAAGAGATTGTACAACACGTAAAACCGTTAACTGGTTTGATAACGGAAAGAAGAGTCAACGAGATGTTCGATGTCTGTATCACTTTAAGTGATATTGGTTTCCAGGCGATGAAGGATGCAGTCTTGCGTGCAGTAGTAAAGAAAAGAATAGGTAAAATATGAGAGAAGAGATAATCGCAGTATCGCAGAAGTTCGCCGCAATGATTAAGGACCTGACACTCACCGAACGTGAAAACTACGAATTAACAGTTACAATTTATCAGACGCTTAGACGACAGACAACGTATGGAGGCACAGATGCCCAAGTTAAAGAAACAGAAGCCAAAGAAACAGAAGTTTCCAAATGAAGTATTTGTAGCGATGAATTTGGATGGAGATTTACTTGTAGGACCATCCGCTGAAGCTGCATATGATTCGGCTAAGGTTGATTCTCGTGAGGTATTGCCAATGGCAGTATACAAAATGAACATCCCACCAGTTTTATATAGAGAACAATTGGTAGTTCTTCCTGAGAAGACAAAGAAATGAAGAAAAAGAAACATCTGAAAAGGATAGACCCAACAGATATCCAACATATAAACAAGATGTTGGGCTATAAGACTTTGGTCAAGCCCCCAAAGTATTGGTTAGATACTGGATTTCCTCGCCTTAATGCAGTAATGGGCTCGAAGGAATTAGGCCTAGCAACAGGGAAAATATATTTGGTTGCTGGTAAGGAATCTTCTGGAAAGTCAGTCTTGGCGGCAAAGCTAGCAGGCATAGCCCAAAAAGATGGCTATGATGTAGCATGGGTAGACGGAGAGAATAGTTACGATTCCGCCCATGTTCGTAGACAAGGATTACATTCGAGCCGTGTGGCATTGTTCTATCCAGAATATGGAAAGTTTAAGTTAGGAAAAAAGGTATCAGACATAGAAGAAGTTGAGCCTGCTGAATACTTGTTTACTCGGGTAGAGCTTTGGATGAAGATACGTAGACGTCAGAATCCAGATGGCAAGTTGTTTATAGTAATTGATTCTACGAATTCTTTTTCTCCGAAAGAAGAACAGGAAGCAGGTTACACAGATCAGAACATGCGAACGAATCTATCTCCTGCCAAGTTTCTTAATAAGCTAACGAAACGATTGTCCCCACTTGCAGTGCATACCAATGCTATTATTATTCTGATTTCTCAATTGAGGACAAATCCTGCACAGATGTTTGGTTCTCCCGATTATATTCCAGGTGGAGGTGGAATGAAGTACTTCCCGTCTATCATTGTATGGATGCGTAGAGTTAAAGATGGTGCTATCAAGAAAGGTGATAGACAGGTTGGAGTTAAGGGTTTACTTACAAATACCAAGAACAAGGTAGGTGGAGGTTCCATTGAAAGAAAAAAGACTGGATACCTCGCTTACTTTTTTGAAGATAATTGGCAGTTCATTAGTTCGTTGAAAATCAAAGGAGCATAAAATGGCTGAAGCACAGAAAAAGGAAGTCATCGCTTTTAATCCATCTCGGGCTGTGATGCAAGATGATCTAGCTCAGATACTCAGCAATGGTGTAGCTGAGGTTATGCGTAAAGGTCCAACAGCGATGACAGCTCTTGAACGTGATTTCGATGTATGGGTTGGAAAGCAAAACCAAGAAGGTCAGGCTAAAGTTGATTTCAAGAAGGAGGTATTAAAAACGGTCAACAATGCTCGCCTTGCAATGGAATCAATGTATGTTCGTGTTCAACAAAGCATATGATCAGAAAAGATGCAGAGAAATTGGTAGTTGATTCCATTTGCGAACATTTGGATTTATCGTATGTGGATATGACTACCAATTTGCGCTCCTTGAAGGCCGATTCACTTGATGTAGTACAAATCTGTATAATCATGGAGAGCAAGACCGGGCTTGAGATTAAGCCACCCAAAATGTTGAAGGATATTCAAACAGTGAGTGATCTAGTAAGATTGGTTGAAGTATTATGAGTGATATCGCAATAGCCATGCGTCCCAAGAAGTTTGAGGAACTCGTGGGCCAGGAAAAACTCGTGAGTAATATCCGTGGACACTTTGCCAAGAAGCATCACCCGAGTGCTTGGCTATTGTCAGGTCCAACGGGTGTAGGTAAGACCACGATTGCAAGAATCATGGCTGTGTCCATGCAATGTGGACACAAAGAAGTATTTGGATCACCGTGTTCTAGGTGTCGAAAGGCCCGCAAGTATTTCGACATCGTAGAAATAAACGCGTCAGACATCACTGGCATAGACGCACTCAGAGATGCAGTGCAAGGTGCAAACTTCGTACCCAAGCCAGGAAGTCGTAGACGTGTTTATATCCTAGACGAAGCGCACCAACTATCCAAGTCAGCACAGAACCTTCTGTTGAAATACACAGAGGACTGTCCAAGGACAACGAAATGGATAGTGTGTACGACGGAGCCTGATAAGATCTTGAGTACCCTTAGAGGAAGGTGTACGTCTTATCAGGTCCCGTCTCTAGGATTAGAAGGAGTCACTGAATTAGTCAAGAGAGGACTTGAGTTTTGTAATAGTGATCGTGATATCTCAGATCTAGCAGAACAGTTGATGATCAAGGGAATCACAGGTGGAAGAAATATCCTGAGAGCTGTACAGAAGTATGCAGACACGGACGCAACTCCTGAAGAGGCAGCAGAGTTCGGAATCGTGACTGAAGTAAACACCCATGCATTATGTCGTGCAGTATATGTTGGAGCATGGAGTGAAGTAACGAAACTCATCCAGGATCTACGTGACCATGAAGAGATTGCCGAAGTGAAGGGAGCATTAATGGGATACTTCAGAGCCATCTTGTTGGGTGAGGAAGAAATATCAGGTAGGTCACAGAAGATTGCAGAGTATATCATCAAGCTGCACGACATCAGAAATGAAGCAGCACCATTTGTAGCGGTATTACTCAAGATCACGAAGTATTTCGAGAAAGGTTAATATGTTAGGACATGCTGAGTCTTGTTGTCGTGTAGTCCACAATGAGATATTGCTTTCTTTTATTACTTTCTGTGTAGGATATTTATTAGCGGCAGTACTACGAGAACTAAATCGGAAGCCAGGGAGATAAGATGAAGATAATCAATTGTCAGACTTTGAGTGAACTGTGTGAGTTCTTGTTGGATGGTGAGCCATGCTTTGTCTTTCGCGCTCAGGATAAGGTTTCTGTGCCTGGATTGGAAGCATATGCTGCATTGATTCATAATGCACAGGCAAAGAATCAGATTCGTACTCATGAGGATATTAAAAGATTCGTTGATTGGCAGAGTGCAAATCCAAAGAGAGTGAAGGTACCAGATTAATGTTGATTGGATTAGCAGGAGTAACATCGACAGGAAAGACAACGCTAACAGGATCGATCAAGGAAGAGTTTGGTGATCGTGTTAAGATTCTAGACAAGATCTCTCGCATTGAAATTTATCAGCATATGGGACACTCGGAAATGAATCCGGATCTTCCAGCGTGTTCTAACGAACAGCGTGTTATCTTCGATGTTGGGCGTTGTGTTTTACAAATGGCTAAGGAACGGGAAATGTACGAGAGGTATCATGATTCAGCTAATGTTAAACAACCTGCGATAGTGATTGATGGTTGTGCTATTGTTAAGGCTGCGTACATGATATTTCTTTCGGGGCAGTTTATGAAACCGGAAACTCTTGACGCAATGGTTCATGAAGTAATTGACCATTGTGTTACGTATTACAAGTCAATCTTCTTTCTACCAGTAACTAGAATGCCGTTCACGGCTGCAGATCATAGGTATTTTAGTTCAGAGTATGTTCGTAAAGGACAAGATGCAATCTTGTGGAGATTGTTGTTTAGAGAAATAGGTCCAAGGATGGACGTGAATATATTCCCTACTCTAGACAACAATACAGTGCTCGATCAACTTCGAAAGATGGGTGTCTAATGAAACGGGTAGTGGCATTGGTAGGTGTGAGTGGTTCAGGAAAGACAACGTTGTTGGACGGACTAAAGAAACGTTTGGCAGATGAGTGTCATGTCATTGATGAGGTAACAAAGGGAGAGATTCTGAAATATTGTGATCTAGACTTTTCTTCCAAATTTGGGATACGTGAACAAACTAAGTTTGATATAGGAAGAGTCGAACATCAGATGTTGTATGAACAACAGGAAATCACTCGATCAAAGGAACAGATTATCATAATTGATAAACCAGTTCCGTGCGCGTTGTTGTATGTATTGGCAATGTCTTCTAGATATGTTCCTGATAGTAGTATAGATAGGTTAGTTGCAGAAGTTCAGGAGCATTGTTCTCAGATGTATAATTTGATTGTGTATCTTCCGTTCGCAAGATTTGATACAAAACGGGATGGGTTGAGTCGTAACGTTACTGATAAGTTTGTACTCGAAGTCCAAGACGTAGCTTTATACAAAATATTAACTTGGACTCGTGTGGAAGTTGCTGTGCTACCTCCTGTTGGTGTGTCAGCACGAATTCAAAGTGTACTAGACAGATTATTGAATACCGTAAAGGCATCATAATGTCTTTTTTGGTTACAGGTGATTTTCAGGCTGAATGGAACAATCTTGATCTATGTAAACAGGCATGGGATGAGGTTCTCGGAATCTGTAAGGAACGTAAGGTAGATAAGATTGTTTTTGCTGGGGATGGAAAGCAGGCATATAATCCAGTTGATATTCGTGTAGTGAGGTGGTGGCAGAGTGCAATCGAAAGAGCTAAGCGCCATAATGTCCAAGTACTTTACCTCTTGGGAAACCACGACAGAGTTGGACAATTCACGGGTGCTGATAACTGGCTTCCTATTCTCAGGAGAGCAGGTGCACTTACGTTTGACGTTCGAGGAGTATATCGGGACGATGACGTTCGAGGAGTACACCGAGATGCGTCGTACAGGATCTTTTTCCTTCCATTTTCAAAGGTGGCTAGAACGAAAGTTGACGCAAAAAGATTACTCCGTTATCGTCCAGACAAAACCAGAGACGTCTTAATTTTTCATTGTGACATACAGGATGCGAAGTACAATAAGTTAGGAATGAAATCAGATGCCCCTCTCAGTATTAGTGACTTACATTCCGATAGGTATCGTTTTTGTATTGGTGGGCATATACATCTCCCGCAATTGGTGGAAGGAAATGTATACTACGTTGGCAGTCCATATTGTACGGACTGGGGTGAAGCCAATCAGCGAAAGCGTTACATTCTGGTGGCTGACTCCGGACTTTCCTCTATTAGAAGTAACATTCCCGGATGGTACAATCCGTCCTGGCCTGATTTTAATGAATCTGAAATTGACTCCTTCAGAGATGCACGTATTAAGATCGAAGTACAGGTCAACGCTGATGACGATTATGGACGAGTCCTCGATAGTACTAGAGAACAAGCTGAAAGAAAATATAGAGGCGCAACAATCTATGTCGTCCCAAAGTTTAGAGACTCCGACCAGAAGGATGTGGGAATATCCAGCACAGATTCCGATGAAAGAAAAATCAGAGAGTACGTCAAACAAACTTGTACCAACAGAAGAATCAGAAAGTCCTGTATCCCCTACATGGTTGCAAAAATCGGAGAGTTCGGAGGAAGACTCAGAAAAGAATCAAGAGTAAAGTTTCTACTCTCCAAAGGAAAACGGTTTTTGTCTTTTAAGGATATTGAAGTAGACTATCGTGAAAAGGGAATCACATTGATCGAAGGTATCAATCTAGATAGGATGAATAGAAGTAATGGTTCTGGAAAAACGTCTATATCTCAGGTTATACCAGTCGCATTGTTTGGTAGAACATTCAAGGAACAGACACACGATAGATGGGCAAATCGTTTTCTTGAAGGATCAGCAACAGCACAAGTTACAATGATGGATTCAAACCATCATAAGATAAAAGTAATTCGTGGTAGACGTCCCCCATTGTTGCAGATGTTAGTTGATGGTAAAGACAAATCATCCGGAATGAGGAGCACAGACCGCGATGGAACACAACTACAGATTGAACAACGAACAGGGTTCACATGGCAAACTCTTGCGAATGCTGTATACATTGATCGCTCAGTGGCGGACGCATTTCTTTCAGGAACGAAAAAGCAACGGACTGAACTCTTATCTAGATTTCAAAATCTGGAAAGGTTTTCTAAAGCTCTTGAATTGGTGCGAAAAGATAAGAAGAAGAACTCTAAGAGTCTTCATCACATTGGGCATGAGTACGAAAGAGTTATGGGATCGATGGAGGATTGCCAAGAGAATCTAAATAGTCTTAAGGCAATGGCTCAGAGTCAACTGGATGCGGCGTATGGTGAGTTTCAAAAGAACAAGAAGGATTATAAGACTTGGAAACGAGTCATGGCATCTAGTATCCGTAAGTTAGAGAAACAAGCTAAGGTGCTAGATGATAAGTATGACTTTGCTTCACGTGCTCTTTCTAACGTAACAGGAAAGCTAGCGGTAGTGAAATCAGATTGTACAAGTGTAGGAGATGAATTACGAGACTGGAAAGAACTTTCGAAACTAAAGGAATGTCCCACTTGCTTCCAGCCTGTTTCTAAGATTTGGGTAAAGAGACATGGTAAGGAAATAAACGTATTGTATGAGGAACTGTGTAAGAAGCGTAATGTACTTTTAGCTGAAAGAGCCAACTGGCTTAAGAAGTCTGAGACTCTAGACGGACGTAAGGCTCAAATAGAAATAGACATCACAGATAAGGAACATAAGGGGCGTATTCTGAAGATGTCACTCCAGACTACGGAGAAGCAATACAGTCAGTTGTTTTCGGATCAGCACAATGCCAATACATTGGTAGGGAAGACAGAAAATAAATTGAAGGAGTATAAGAAATCGGCTAGGGAATTGAAGGATACGTTTGAGAAACTTCGTCGAAAGGAAAAGATGTATGATTACGTGATTGAGGCATTCTCACGTGATGGTATTCCTGCTTTCTTGAATAGACAACTATGTCCTATATTAAATAAGGCAGCAGACTACTATGCTGAGTTGTTTTCAGATCGTGATGTACAGGTTAAGTTCTCAGTCGATGAAGGAGAATTTGTTCCACAAGTAATCAATGCAAAGGGAGGCGAAGGCATTGATGATCAGTCAACTGGTGAAAGAGCACTCGCAGGACTGATTGCAAGTTTTGCGTTAAGGGAAGTTGCTCCCAAGTGTAATGTTCTTATTCTAGATGAACCGGGTGAAGGTCTTGATTCACAGACAGCAAGGCAATTTGCAAAGGCATTGTTAACATTGAAGAAACGTTTCGGAAGTATTTGGATTGCTACACATAACCAGATCATTCTTTCTGAATTGTCGGGAGAGAGAATCGTAACAGTCAGGAAAAAGAATCGTATTAGCAAGCTAGTGGCATAAGGAGGCTACAGTGAGAGTAGTGATAGTCGGAGCTAGGAATCGTAGTGAAATAGCAGACACAAAACTTGTTTACGCAATTTTGGATGAGTGCATTGCGAAGTATGGCAAGTTGATGGTAGTAACAAAAGCATGTGATAGAGGTGTAGGAAAAATAATCAAGTCTAGATGCCTTGATTCGAATAAACCAAACGTACCAGAATTCGATATGGTTGAGATGTCACTACGACACTATCTCATTCGTGAGTTACCACGTAGTGAGTTCTTAGGGGATTTCAATACACTGAATGCGGCGTTAGTAGAAATAGGAGATGAGTTTCATTTGTTAACAGAAGAAGAACCACGTGGATCAATGTTAGACATGTTGATACGTGTGCAGAAAGCGGATCGTCCGTGTGCAGTATATAAGCCATCAGAAGCAGATAATGGCCCTAAGAAACCCGTTTTGGCAAATTCAACCCATTCATCTACCTTAGCATCGTAAGAATGCGCCATATCTCAATGTAATGCTACGCTATACAGCTGTATAAGAGGGGGAAACTATGAAATCAGCTCCATTTCGTGGAAGAAGATCACGTATGAAGAATAAGGAGTATCATTTCAAGCCAAG
>Ga0193718_1000026_pt1 | contig 29971 bp, 27 predicted proteins | sample U2a1metaG_FD_144918 | JGI IMG/M metagenome (GOLD analysis project Ga0193718, IMG submission 144918) | Soil microbial communities from a riparian zone of the East river system, Colorado, United States - U2a1 | ecosystem: Environmental > Terrestrial > Soil > Riparian zone | place: USA: East River... | reverse complement strand
GAAAAAGCCCGGAAATCGTATGATTTACGGGCTCTTGCCGACAGATGATTGGTATGTTGTCGGGGTGAGAAGATTCGAACTTCCGACCTCTACGTCCCGAACGTAGCGCACTAGCCGGGCTGTGCTACACCCCGAAATTCAACAAGGATTGCAAAAATAAGCAATTCGTAAAACTATGCCAGTGTATTCCAATTTTTCCACAAAACAGGCTCACTGGCTTTATACCGGAACAGCCTTTTTTTGCTATTTTTATTTTCACTAATCCCTTCATGCAAAGCCTGTTTATCCAGTATGTCTATCTCATCCTGATCATTCTCGCACTGGTCATGATCGCCAATAAGCTTCGCGTGGCCTACCCGATTGTACTGGTTTTGGGAGGATTGGCGCTCAGTCTTACGGAGGCGTTTTCGAATATCACCATTGATCCGGATCTGATCTTCTTTATTTTTCTTCCCCCCTTACTCTATGAGGCGGCCTGGCAAATATCGTGGAAGGAATTCTGGCGATGGAAACGGGTCATCATCAGTTTTGCCTTTCCCATCGTGATTTTAACCTCCTGCGTGGTTGCCTTTGCATCGCATGCTTTCATTCCCGGCTTCACGCTGGCGCTTGGTTTTCTGCTGGGTGGAATTGTATCGCCGCCGGATGCTATTGCTGCATCGACCATCATGCGCCAGGTGAAAGTACCCAGGGTATTGGTCAGCGTTATCGAAGGCGAAAGTCTTCTCAACGACGCCTCCTCGCTGATTGTATTTCGTTTTGCTTTGGCGGCCGTTATCACCGGACAGTTTTATTTCTCGCAGGCGGTCGGTAGTTTTTTCCTGGTGATCATCATGGGAACGGCGATCGGGCTCGTCATCGGGATCATTTTCTATTGGATCCATCGCTGGCTCCCGACAACGCCAAGCATCGAAATCGTTTTGAGTTTCCTGGCACCGTATTGCATGTATTACGTTGCGGAACGCTTCCACGTTTCAGGAGTTCTGGCCGTGGTGTCGGGTGGCCTGCTGTTGTCAAATAAACGTCAGCACATGCTTTCCTACCAGGGCCGTGTGCAGGGACTAAACGTTTGGTCCACCATTGGTTTCGTTCTCAATGGTGTTGTGTTCTTATTAATTGGTCTTCAATTGCCATCGATTACCCGTCAGGTTGAAGAAGTAAGCTTGGGGCAGGCCATCGGCTATGGTTTGGCTATCTCTCTCGTCCTTCTTATCGCCCGATTGCTCAGTGCTCTTGGCGCAGCCGTTTTTACCCGCTTCATGTCCCATTTCATCACCGTGGCGGATCGAAACCCGGGATGGAGAATTCCCGTGATCTTTGGTTGGGCGGGAATGCGCGGCGTGGTTTCACTTGCCGCCGCTCTCTCCATACCCGTACTTACTCAGGAAGGCCAGCCGTTTCCTTATCGCAACCTGATTCTTTTTATTACGTTCGTGGTCATTCTGGTGACACTCGTATTTCAAGGCTTGACCCTTCCCTGGCTTGTCCGGAAAATAAATCCAACGGTTAAGTATGCCTCTATTCCGGAACAGGACCAGGAAATAATCATTCAAAAGAAAATAGCAAAGCATTCACTCCAGTTTCTGGAAGACAACTACGGCGAGGATGCCCGGGTCAACGAACACCTCAGCAATCTGCAGGCACGGCTGAAAATCGACGTGCTATTTTTTAACCGGGAGATAGAAGAAATAAAAAGCGCAAAGGAAAATTCACTGATAAACTATCAACGCATCTACCTGGAGTTGCTGGACCAGCAACGAAGAATACTTAATGAGATGAATAGCCATGCTGAAGTAGATGAAGAATTGATCAGGAAATACCTTTCCTTGATCGACCTTGAAGAATTCAAAATCCGTGAAAAATGGTTACAGGAAATCGACCCGGCTAAGTGAACCGGGCTGACTAAAAAGGTATTGTTTGAAAGGTCAAACCAAATTATCTCTTGTCTCTGCACCTACTTTGCGTCGCGGTTTAGAACTTTTCACCGCAGAGGCGCAGAGGCGCAAAGTAGGCGCAGAGATCAAAAGAATATTTGGCGAATTTTTTTACTTTAGTACTTTTTAGTAAGCCCCAAGGAAAAGTTATTTGAGCGCCGTCTTAGGTTCGCTGCTGATCACGAGCCGCGCTACCTGTTGTCCATCCCGGAATTCAGCCGATGAATAATAAAGTTTCAGCGAATTGCTCCCCTTTTGCTTTAAGGCCAGTATATCCTTCACGTTGCAGGTCATGGACTCCTTATAACCTGAAGAAGCACCCTCAAAGCGCCATTCCTTCAACGTCTTATCCTTGTCGTCTTTCACGGTGAGCATTCTGCCGGCAACCGTTCTCCCGCATTCGTTGTATTTCACGATAAGCTGACTGTAATTGTCCGCCGGATCCAGCGCCAGTATGGGCGCATCCTTTTTGGAATTCACGTACTGGTCAATAACCAGTTTGCTGTCCAGGTAAACCTGGAAACTGTGCGTGCCAGGCTTAAATGAAAACGAAAAAAGAAATGCACACAGGGCTGCCCAAATCAGCGGGTTAGCCCACGAAAACCGGATGATCTTTTTCATACGTTTGATTTTTAGTTGTTAAGTGAACCTTTATCCAACACTATCCAAAGTAACGTATAAGAATGCCGCAGGTGTATTCTGTTTGATCACCAGCATGTATTTCTTGACGAACTGCACGGTTTACCAGCCGTAGGATTGAAACGGCGGTTAGCGAGGATATGTGCCGGTTGAATTTCTCTCAAATAATTTACATAATATGTAACTTATTTACTACATTTGTAAATTATTATCGGGATAGAATCGCTACAATTTCAGATGGTTGTCCTTCATGTTAAAAGTCACAAAGAGGTAGAAGTAGAAATTAGCAGGCTGTCAAGAGTAGATTTTGGACTTCTAAAGAAATCTAAAGCATTTGAATTTGATTGGAGTGCCTATTCCCATTATGACGTTTATAAGTTAATACTTAAAGAAACCCGCGAGATTTTAGGGTTAATGTGTTTAGAGGACAAGTCTGATACTGCATTTAATTGTATGGAAATTGTACTCCTTGAAACTCGTCCTGATCAAAGAGGTGCTAACAAGACTTACGATCGAATTGCAGGATGCTTAATAGCATTTGCAGCCAGAGAGTCGTTTAAGAATGGACATGACGGGTGGATATTCTTAATCGCAAAATCGCAAATTGCTCAATTGTATCATGACAAGTATGGATTTGAAGACATTGGTGGAATCAATACCCTGGCAATCAGAATGGCCTCCAATTCGAGGAATTCGATGAGGCTTATTCAAAAATATATCAATCCTTGACGTTACTTGACGTGTGAATTAACCCTTCTAGAAATTGAGAATTATGAAAACAAGAAAAAGAAATACTAAGGGAGATAGTTCGATAGCAAAAGGATTGGATGAATCCTTTATTTCCCCCCTGCTGACAGGGAGGGAAAGAGAAGAATCAGAAAGGGCTTTCAATGACTATAGAAGGAAAATTGAGTCTACTAAAACCCAGGAAGATGATACCAAATTTCAACTTCTTCAACTAAAATTCTTAATGGAAGACTATTTAAGAACTGACAAATATGATGAAAATCTAAACTTTGGTTATTTCTTAAGGCAGTACATTAAGCGATTAGGCAAGAGCAATACTGAATTTGCGAATGAGATAAGTATTAAACCAACCGAGCTCAGCCATTTAATTAATAGCCATCGGGATCCCAACCCCAAGATTTTAATGAGATTAGAAGGACACTCTAATATGATATTTCCAGCGATAATGTGGTTCAAATTAATTTCAAAGGAAAAGGCCCTTAAATTTATTAGTAATAATCATCATCTCAGAAAGACCGAAGGAAGTAGAATTAAGAAAAAACTTCAATTCTCTCTTTAGTAGATTGCTGAATGAAATCGGTCCGGAGAATTGGTCTTTTGCTGGCAATGGTCTTCCTCCTGCCCGCCCTGTTCTTTTCGGTGTACGAGATCTCCTCCCTGAACAAGGACGAGAAGATCATTGAATCAATTTATGAAAAGCAACTGGAAGCGATCCTGTTCTCCGTAAACCAATATTGCGATGATGTAGTAAACAGCTGGATTTCTAAATTGGAGTCGGGCATAGAACCTCCGCCGTCCGGAACGGACAATCCACCCGCTATTGAAAACCTGTTTTCGCTGAACGCTGCCCTGGTCTACGTTTTTGTCCTGGATACCCTGAATGGAGTAGTCTCGACAAAGGTTTATGCCTCCCATCCTCCCATAGACGACCACTTTAGGATCAAGTTCGATTCAGCCTGTACCCTTGGAAGGGCCCAGATTCAGAAACTGGTATCCTATAAAAAGGACGGCTTCCGAAAAGTGGATATCCTAAAGTATGGGTGGAGCGAACCGAATAATTTTCAATGCCTTCTCTATATTTCTGATGCAGGGGCGCAACATGTTCGCATCGTCGGGCTCCTGATTGATCCCGAGACATTCGTCCAGGACCTGGTCGGGCCAAGACTGCAAGTCATTGCCAGGGACCAGTTCATTTTGTCCGCCTTCAGGAAAAATGTAAGGGCGCCGGTTTATTCAACCTCCGGTGTCGATAGCGTCGCTACCTCGGAGGCCCTGACAAAAGAATTCTGGCTTCTTCCCGATTTTGTCCTGGGTATCCGTATCAAAGGTTCCTCGTTGCAGTCCGTTGTACAGGAAAGAACCAGAACAAACTTCGTGCTTCTGCTCATGCTGGATGCGGTTTTAATCGTTGCGGTCGTGCTGGTTTACAGAAATGTGAAAAAAGAGGTGCAACTGGCGCAAAACAAGGCTGAATTCGTCTCCAACGTATCACATGAAATCCGCACTCCGCTGGCGCTCATCAGCATGTTTGCCGAAACGCTGGAGATGGGGAGGGCGAAGACGGAAGAAAAAAAGCAGGAATACTATGCCATTATTAACAAGGAAACGCGCCGGCTGTCTGACATCGTCAACAAGATCCTGAATTTCAGCCGGACGGAAGCCAATAAGCAGACACTGCACCTTCAACCTATTCCATTAGCCAAAGAAATCAGGGAGGTCCTCAAGACGTATGATGTTCATTTGAAAAACAAAGGATTCGAATATACGTTAACGGAATCCAGGGAGGTTTGGGTCAATGCCGATAAGGAAGCCTTCGTTGAGATCCTGATCAATCTCCTCGATAACGCAGTGAAGTACAGCGCCGGCAATAAGCGAATCGAGATTCACCTGGACGCCGAAACGCATTTTGGTATCGTTATAGTGAAAGACTATGGTGTAGGGATCAGTGCTGCGGATCAAAAGCACATTTTCGACAAATTCTATAGAGTGTCAACCGGCGACCTGGCGAAAAGCAGGGGTACCGGGTTGGGCCTGTCCCTGGTGAAACAGCTTATGGAGGCCCACCACGGCCGGATCACGGTTCACAGCCGGACGGGAAAAGGATCTTCGTTCACATTATATTTCCCCCTCCGGAAAAATTAATAATGGCAAACCTATTGATCATAGAAGACGAGCCCGCGATGCAACTGGGTCTTCGCGACAACCTGGAATTGGAAAGGTATACAGTTGAGATCGCGTCCGACGGCGAAGCGGGACTCGCGAAGATAAAATCCGGCAACTTTGACCTGGTGCTGTTGGATGTTATGCTTCCCAAATTGTCGGGCTTTGATGTTTGCAAGGCGGCACGGGCGGCAGGCATCCGCACGCCCATCCTCCTGTTGACAGCCAAGGGGGAGGAAATCGACAAGGTCCTCGGGCTGGAACTGGGTGCAGATGACTATGTAACAAAACCGTTCAGCGTGAGGGAACTGCTTGCCCGCATCAAAGCGCTCCTTCGCAGAAGTCAGACGGATACCTCCCGCCACCAAAACGCAATCATTTCCATTGGTCGTCTCGCTGTGGATTTCAGGGCGTTCCAAACACTGGAGAAAGGCGAAGAAGTTAAACTGTCCCACAAAGAATTTGAAATACTCCTCTACCTGTTCAAAAACAGGAACGACGTAGTCAGCCGGAACGATTTGCTGGAGCATGTATGGGGCTACGACGCCCAGCTCACTACCCGTACGGTCGACAATTTCATCGCCCGACTCCGGCAAAAAGTGGAAGTAAGCCCCGACCAGCCGAAAATCATCCTCACCGTTCACGGAGCAGGTTATAAAATGGTTCTTTAACTCTGGGAATCCCGGCATTATCTTCTTACCAAAAATCGCGCAGATTTCTGGAGACAATATAAGTTTACTTTGGTAAATACCTGGGAGGTTCGCTCGATTGCTCATGTCAGCTCTGCGGAAATCTGCGAGATCTGCGGGAAACGAACGGTGTATTACAATTTGTTACAAACGTTTACCATGCGGTGACATCTCTCCCTGCCACAGGGCCGTTATTTGAATTGTCGATCAATTACGAAAGACATAAAAAATTAAATTAGTATGAAAACTCAATCGATCATCCTCGTCGTCCTGGTCATGTTAATCGGTACCGCTGCGCAGGCACAGGAAGTCAATGTGCCCGCCATCAAGATCCTGCCCATGCCTCAACATGGAATCCTTAAAGTTCTTTACGCCTACAACTCGGGTCAGCCGGTCAATGTAAAGTTTTTCGATGACGATGCCGTGCTGTTCTCTGACAAAATCAAAGCAAATGCCTTCCGGAACGGTTTCTCCAGGAAATACGATGTGCGTAACATTGCCTCAAAGACGTTCTACGTGGAAGTGAGTTCGGAAACACTCTCTGTCACCTATCAACTGACAAAGTCTGAGGATGGTAATGACCTGATACCCGTCCTTGAAAATGTGTACTACCACTATCCCGCCATGGCATCAAGAAACTAGTCTGATTAACTAGTGTTTTAAATGTTGTTGGTGAAGGGCCTCCACAGGTCCTTCACTTTTTTTCGGTTATTGCGTACTTTTATTAAAACAACCTAAACCTTTGAAGACAATTGGATCTCTCCTATTGGTAAGTTTGATTTATGCGACCACCGCATTTTCACAGGTTATTAACCTGGAAGGGGAATGGAAATTTCACATCGATGATGAAGCCTCCTGGGCATCCCCCACCTTTGATGATTCCCGTTGGGAGTCGATCCATGCGCCTTCTGCCTGGGAAGAACAGGGGTTCAACGGCTACGACGGCTTTGCCTGGTACCGCAGGAAATTTGATGGCCGCCTACTGGACCGCAAAACAAACTATTACCTGGGTCTTGGATATATCGATGACGCCGATGAGGTATACGTGAATGGCAGACTCATTGGATTCTCCGGCTCTATGCCTCCCCGGTTCAAAACGGCCTTCAACAATGAGCGGAAATACATCCTCCCGGTAGAGCTGATCAATTTCCACGGTGAAAATACAATTGCCATCCGTGTTTTTGACATTACACAGGGGGGAGGAATTGTTGATGGCGACCTGGGCGTGTTCCGTTCCCGGAATGACAATTTCCTTTTAGTTGACCTGCAGGGAGTCTGGTCATTTGCCTTGAGTAATTCCGGTGACGAGATGCCAAGACCACGGGACAACGAGTGGAAAAAGATCATGGTACCCGGTGCCTGGGAATACAACGGATATAAATACGATGGTTTCGCCTGGTATAAACGCACCTTCACTATCCCCCTCAATTATTCCGGTGAACCCCTTGTACTGGTATTGGGGAAGATTGACGATTTTGATAAAGTGTATCTGAACGGCCAACAGATTGGTAGTACAAATGACCACCGGCCTTTTGGAAGCAGTCATTCGTTCGAGGAATTGCGGGCCTACAAAATACCCTCCGGGGTATTGAAGAAAATCGGCGCCAATACAGTGGAAGTATTTGTCGAAGATATGGGCAACTGGGGGGGTATTTACGAAGGCCCGGTGGGCGTAGCGACGAAGGCCAATGTTGAAAAGTACCTCATGAACAATCAATAATTGCAATCAAAAAACTCAAACGTACAACCCCCAACGTTATGTACAGAAGCTACTTTAAATCCGCCTTTCGCAACCTCAAGAGGAGTAAGTTGCTCGCTTCCATCAACATCGCCGGCCTGTCCGTGGGCATGGCGGTCGCCCTCGCGATCGGGTTGTGGATATACGATGAATTGACATTTGATAAAGGGCACCGGCATCATGACCGTATTGCCCAGGTCATTCAAAATGTCACCAACAACGGCGAAGTCCAGACATGGACTGCCATCCCCTGGCCGTTGGCAGACGAGCTGCGAAAAAATTACGGGAGCGATTTTGAACAGGTCGTTCTTACAACAAGTTCCTATCCTCACCTTCTCACAACGGAAAATAAAAAACTGACCAAGGCCGGGATGTTTTCGGAGCCGGGGTTCGATGAATTATTTTCTATCGATCTGATCAAGGGTAGTGCTAAAGGATTGAATGATCCTTCTTCCATGCTCTTATCGGCATCGGCGGCGAACGCCTACTTTGGCGATGAGGACCCTATCAACCAGGTCCTAAAACTGGACGATCAGTATACTGCAAAAGTGGCGGGCGTGTACAATGACTTTCCCTTCAATTCAACGTTTGCTGGAACCGACTTTCTGGCTTCCTGGGAAATGTTGCACAATGATGTCAGGGGCATGGAAGATCCGTGGAGGCCGAACTCATTCTTCCTTTATGTCAGGCTCACCGATCAGGCCGATTTCAAAAGCACCTCGCTGAGAATAAAAGATGCAAAGCTAAAGCGGGTCAATGAACAACTCGCCAAAAAGAAGCCGGCGTTATTTCTTCATCCTATGGATCAATGGCACTTATATTCTGAATTCCGGAATGGCCACAACATCGGCGGAAGAATACGGTACGTATGGCTTTTCGGGATCATCGGCTTGTTTGTATTGTTAATGGCTTGCATCAATTTCATGAACCTGACCACGGCCCGGTCCGAACAACGCGCAAAAGAAGTAGGCATTCGCAAGACGATCGGTTCCTTGCGCAGCCAATTGATCGCGCAGTTTTTCTGTGAATCCACGCTGGTCGCCCTATTTTCCCTGGTACTGTCTCTCCTTCTTGTAAGACTCGCCCTGCCTTTCTTCAACCAGGTAACGGACAAACAAATAGTAATGCCCTTGACTAATCCGGTGTTTTGGGGGATTGCGCTGGGGTTCAGTTTTCTTACCGGAACGATCTGCGGCAGCTACCCGGCACTATACCTTTCTTCTATTCAGCCGGGCAAGGCATTAAAAGGTTCCTATCGTTCCGGCCGCCCTGCAGGACTTTCACGCAAGGCCCTTGTTGTTTTGCAGTTCACGATCTCGATTATCCTGATCGTCGGAACCGTGACGGTCTTTCAGCAAGTCCGGTTTGCGCAGGCCCGCCCTATCGGATATAACAGGAATGCGTTGATTACCTCACCGGTTGTTAACAAGTCCATTCATGAGCATTTCACTGCCTTCCGCTCTGAACTTGAAAAAACAGGGGCTATCGTCAGTGTGGCGGAAGCAGGCGCTGCCCCTACTCAAGGCGAAGGTTCCAGCAGTGGATTTGACTGGAGAGGCAAAGATCCCAATCTATCGATAGACTTTAATTCTTTCGGCGCTTCAGCAGACTATGGTAAAACAGTCGGATGGGAAATTAAAGCAGGCCGCGATTTTTCAGCGGATATCGTATCGGACTCATCGGCCGTCCTTCTCAACGAGTCCGCTGTTTCGTATATGGGTCTTAAAGAGCCTGTTGGCGAGACCATTCGTTGGTGGGGACATCCCCAGATCGTGATTGGTGTGATCAGGGATATCGTTTTCAATTCACCGTACGAGCCGGTAAGGCCGTCGGTCTATTTTATGCGCCGCGACCAGGGCAATGTGATTGTGATGCGTCTGAATCCCGAGAAGGGTCCAACCGAAGCGATCGCAAACATTGAAAAGATCTTCAAACAATATAACCCGGATGAGCCCTTCACCTACCAGTTCACCGACACTGAGTATGCCAGGAAATTCGGGAACGAAGATCGGATCGGTAAATTAGCGGCGGTGTTCACTTTGCTGGCGATCGTCATCAGTTGCCTTGGGATCTTTGCACTTTCCTCGTTTGAAGCGGAGCAGCGCACCAAAGAGATCGGGATCAGAAAAGTGTTAGGTGCTTCCGTCTTCGAACTATGGAAGATGCTTTCCGGGAACTTTGTCCTGCTGGCTTTGATTTCCTGCCTCGTTGCCGTTCCCGTCGCCTACCTTGGACTGAATTCCTGGCTGACTAATTTTAATTACCGGACAGCTTTTCCGTGGTGGACATTTGGCGTGGCTAGCGCAGCCACCTTGCTGATAACATTACTGACGGTAAGCTACCATACGCTGCATGCAGCGAATTCGAAGCCTTCGCAGAGCTTGAGGGCGGAGTGAGTTAGACTCTAAAAAATCAACAATAAACAATCCACGTGACGGATTTTTGATTGTTGATTGCTGATTTGTGATTGCTGATTGCTGATTTTACGGCGCTTGTAATCAAAAATCAAACCTTCATTTTGTTTCTAAAATTTGTTATTTTTAACAATAAATAGAAATAGAATGAGATTTTTTGATTTTAAGGATCATTTCGCGGCATTTAAGGTCTTTTCTGTTCAGGATATCCTGAAGTGGGACCCCGATTTTGATACGCGCAGACTTGTGGAGTGGCAGAAGAAGAATTATGTAAAGAGGATCATCAACCGATGGTACCTATTTGCAGATACGCCGTTGGATGAGAACATTCTTTACCTGGCTGCCAACCGGATTTACTCACCCTCTTATGTTTCCTTTGAATCCGCACTGGCTTACTACCGGCTCATACCGGAAGGAGTGTACACCGTCACATCAGCGACCAGCCTCAAGACACACCAATTTTCAACTTCGATAGGCACATTCAGCTATAGACATTTGAAGCCGGAGTTGATGTTCGGCTACCGGCTTATCAATTCCAATGGGCAGTATTGTAAAATGGCAGAACCGGAAAAGCTGCTCTTGGATTACCTATACTTGAATACAACTCTCCAATCTGACGATGATTTCGATTCTTTACGACTCCACCAAGGGGAACTTCAGGCATTGATCCGCCAAGACCGATTGAAAGAATATCTGGGCTTGTTTCAAAACAAGGCGTTGGAAAAAAGAATTACAACATTTCTAAACGTACTGCAGCATGTTTAGTGTCGACGAACTCCTTCCATACTATCCCGAAAATCAGCGAACATTCCGGGAATTCATACTGCGCGAATATCTGCAGTACAAAATACTTCAAATTGTTTTTGGTCAGGCCGACTATGCCCATAAATTGTGTTTTCTAGGAGGAACATGTCTCCGGATTGTGCATGGGAACACCAGGTTCTCAGAGGACATTGACTTTGACAATTTTGGATTGACCGAAAAAGACTTCCAGGCAATTTCTGAGGTGATCAAAAAAGAACTTGAACGGGAAGGTTACAAGGTAGAAATGAAAACAGTTTACAAAGGAGCATTTCATTGCCACATACAGTTTCCAGGTTTGCTATTTAAAGAAGGGCTTACCGGACACCGGGAACAGAAAATCCTGATCCAATTGGATACAGAACCTCAGCATTTTGCCTTCCAGCCGGAAACGCACATCCTCAACAAGTTTGATGTATTCACGGAGATACCCGTGACACCTCTCAATCTGCTTCTTGCTCAAAAATTCTACACCATCGTAAACCGGAAAAGATCGAAGGGAAGGGATTTCTTTGATGCAATATTCTTGTTATCCAAAGAAATTAAGCCCAACTACGATTATCTCCGAATTAAATTAGGCATAGGAGACCCAAAGACCTTAAAGGCGAAAATACGGGAGACCTGCTCCAAACTGGATATGAAAGCAATGGCCGACGACGTCGCACCCTTTTTATTTAATGCCACAGATGCAAAGAAAGTGGAGTCATTTGAAACGTATTTGAAGCAAGTTGAATTTTAAAAAAGCAAGACTGCGTGTGAAAGGTCCCGACAAAGCCGGGGACCTTTCGCGCAATCCTAGGAACCACGTAAGCTGAAAAGGATTGCAACTCAAACGTTACAAGCGAAGAGTCACATCGAAGACCCAATTCATCATTTGCTTTCTAACACTTCCCGAAAATTAAGCGCTTGCACCGGCCGCTCATTGTCGGGATAGAATTGTGCAAATTGACTTATCTGATCCGGAGATACCTCCATGGGTTGTTTGAAAATAATCCAGTCCAGGCCCTGCGTACACGGCGGAGTGGTCAATGACCCGGTATAGGTGAAATATTTTTGACTCGCCGGAAACACATCGGAAATCCGTATGCTGTCGCCCGAAAGCACTTCCGAATTCTTTACAGAAGGGAGCTTGCCCCAGATTTTTTTAATGAAAGGATTTTCAACCCCCTGTTTTATCCATAGCGCCACCACCAGGAGGTCACTGGAAATCGTGTCCTGGTGGACAATATGCATTTCCATATCATACGAGTTCCCTTCCAGTTTATGTTCGCTCATCCGGTGAAAGTGGAATTGCATGACTTTAAACGCCGTGCCTTCCAGCACCAGCGAATTGGTTTGCTTGACATTGATTTGAATATTATGTCCGTTGTCGATAATTCCCCAGGAGGAATTCCGGTAGTGTAATCCCAGGATAGGAAGTTCGGTTTTTATGGTAGTGGTCGTATCGATATTAATAGGAGACTGTACTTTTCCGGTGCAATCCCCATAGCCAATGGAGCCCCACTTATCCGGACTTTCATAATTCCATGCCGCCGGTGTCACCGGACTGTCGCTCTTATTACAACCTAGAATCAAACCTGCCAACAACACCCAATAGACAATCGCATTCATTTTCTTTTTCATAACGGATTTTTTTAGTAGAGAGAACGATCAACTGAAAAGTATTGGTATGTGCAGATTATGTGATTTATTTCAGTGGAATAGTAGGTGATTGCACATCCGATGGCACGTAATCGGGAAGAAGGTAAGTTTTACTATGAATGGTTTAAAGGAAGCGTCGATTGGTGAAAATCCGGGGGTTGATCAGCACCTCATGAACAGCGCGCGGTCACTTGAATTTTGTAAAAAATTTTGGACGGCACCTCCACCGCGGAGACGCAGACCTGTCTGCCGAAGCCTTGGCGCAGGCAGAGGCGCAAAGGAGGCGCAGATAATTTTGGGCTGCCGGGTCCGATCATGGAACATCGTCATTCACGAAAGGAGTTATTTTAAAGCAAACGAGATTATCAAATGCCTCTGCGCCTGCTTTGCGCCCCTGCGCCTTCGCGGTTTAACAGGTTTATTTAGTTGGCACCCAGATCACCGCATCGGCAACTACATCTCCATCAGCATCCTTGGTAGTGACTTCAACATAACTTTTCCTGCCTCCCGGTAAATCAAACGTACCAAGGGATACCCATTCGCCTGAAGTTTGTCCCTCTACACGGATGTCCGATTTCAGGATGGTCTTGTCATGGCTGCTCTTTCCGTCGAAAATGGTTACCTGCGTAAGGGAAGAACTTTTGTCGACTTTCGGGAAATAGAGGTAAGCGTTGTAGTTGCCGTTTTTAGGAATATCAGGTGTAAACCTGACCATTGCTATTTCCCTACTCCCTCCCTGATTAATAAAAAAACCGGGGCCATAGCCGCCCTTATTTTCAGTGATCCAGGTACCCGTGCGCTGCACGTCTTGCGAATCATCGTTGTCGACCAGAATTTCAAAAATGCTTCCATCGGCCAGCGGGTTGGTCTTCAGACGCTGCTGAAGGGTTGCTACATCCACTTTCTGGACATTGCTCTTTGCATCAATCGCCATTACGGCCGCGGTGGCAGACGATTGACCCAGCACCATAAACACCGGCTCCATTCGAATAGAGCCGTAGGCAATATGGGTTGCGGACAAGCATACCGGAACGAGAATATTACTGCACTCCGACTCCTTTGGAATCAGCGAACGGTATGCAATCGGGAAAGGTCCGAATCCCCCCACCTCCACATTTCCTTCATTTTTTACTTGCCCGTTTGTCACCAGGCGTTGCGTATTGTGTGAGTCCATCGTATAGGCAGCGAGACCCACACCATCTTTTACAATTGCTTTTGCTTCACAGTTTGCCTGGGTCATCACATAACTACCCACCATCCTTCTCGCTTCGCGGACGTAGGGCTGAGGCGACCAATGACCATTGTCTGTGTATTCGTCTTTCGGATACCCCCATTGCAGAATTTCATCACGCAGCGGTTGCGGCACGCGCTGATCGTGCCCATAGAAATAAAGAAGCCCCTTGGTGTACACCTCATGGTCATGAATAATCTTCTCTCTTTGTTCATACGTTCCTTCGGGATACTGATAATTCATTCCGATCATGTCGGAGGAGAACCCTCCTCTATTATTAATGTCCGTTTTCCGGTTAGGCATTTTACTCCAGGCGAAGTAATCGTCCAGGGTGCGCTTCTCGGGGAAGGCAGCAAATAATCGCAACAAAAGTTCGTAGTGTGTCGAATCATATTCTTCAGGCCGGGTGATCTTCACCTGGTTCCGGGGATCCGACGAAAGGCAGATGCGATAGTTATACGTCTGCACTTTCTTATCACCGGTCCCATTGGGCAGCAACGCCGCCTCCGTGATTCCCCACAGTAATCCGCTTTCGGGTTTGCCGGCAATCTTATAGGGATCAATTCCATCGGGGAACTGGTGCCCGTGCAGGAACTCCACACCATTGATCGTCTCGTTGTAGTCCTTGTTGTCTTCGCGTCCTACCGTATAGGAAACTCCTGCCCTTGCCATCAGATCGCCCTCATAGCCGCAATCGATAAACATTTTGGCCTTGACGATTATATTCGTGAAGGGATCCGGTTTAGTTGAGCTTTCGAGTACAATTTCCGTGATCCGGTCGCCGTTCTTCTTCACCTCCAGCAGCCGGGTCTCAAAGAGAACGTCAACGCCTCCCTGCCTGATGTAATCCTTGAACGTACCTTCTGCCACGTGGGGCTCAAATATCCATTGCTCAAACTTCCCATAGTGTTTTCCAATGCGCCTGTAAAAATCCCGCGCCAGGCCGCTGATGGCATATTTGTTTCCGATATCGGTGTATCCCAGGCCTCCGGAGCTCATTCCGCCAAGACTTCGTCCGGGTTCAATAAGAATGGCTTTCTTTCCCAGTTTTTGTGCGGTGTAGGCAGCAATAACTCCTGCGGACGTGCCGCCGTAAACGCAAATATCCACTTCTACTATTTTTTGAGAAAGTGCGGTAGCGAAAAATGGCACTATCAAGAGTGCAGTAAGCTTGATTCGTAAATGGATTATCATGAAACCAAATTAATGATTTCAATCGAAATTGTTCACCTGCGGCGCAGGGGCGCAAAGGAGGCGCAGGGGCAATAGATAGTAGGTCTGCATTCAGATAATTCCTTTCTTTCCAGCCCCATTTTTACAGCATAAAGTCACTCGCAGAACTATTTTTTGACTCTCTGCGCCTACTTTGCGTCCCTGCGTCTCTGCGGTTAGAAACAAGAGGCCGCCCTGAAAATCTCTGATCTCCAGGGCGAACCCCATTCGAACTGTCCACACCCAACCCGAGGGACAATTCTAGTCTTCGCCTTGTCAACCTGATTGACAAATGCACAATTACTTCTCCGGATGCGACGTACCCCGGTGGCAACTGGTACAGGAAATGACCAACCTGTCCTCTCCAATCAATGGCCGTTCCACTTCAAAATAGGTCTTATTGATATCCAGTGTCATCCGCATCATGGCTCGGGCAATCTGCTTTTCAGGTTTCCCGTCACTGGCATAATCCAGAAGAAGGGAACCTTCTTTCTTCACATGACAATACCCGCATCCGACCCCCAGTCCATCCTGAAATTCATCCACCATGATCTGTTTCAAATCTTTGGTACTGATGTCTTTCGGCAATACCTGCAGGTTTTCAAACTCATTTTTCTCCGGAGTGGGCTCTATTGCCGCAATACTGATTACAAAGATAAGGCCGAATAATACCGCGACTATAAAATTGGTTCTCGCTCTCATACCCCATGTACTTATTTACTTTGTTGCAGCAATGATCAAAAGGACCTCGACGTTGTCGGAGATCACTCCTGAACCGCCCACCTCAAAATCTTTTCTGCTGATCGCAAACGATCCTTTGAAAAGATACCCGGTATCCGACGGCGTGGCTGTAAAGGGAAACGAAATATCCTTTGTGTGATTCTTAATCGTGAGCTGCCCGGTGATGAACAGTGCCTCGCTTTTTCCCGTCGTGGTAATTTTTGTAGAAACAAAATGCATGCGCGGATATTTCTCACTATCAAAATAACTATCCCCCCGAAGGTGGCTATCGCGCAAATCAATACCCGTTCGAATGGAATTGGCATCTACCGTTACATCAAATTGTGAAGTAGCGGGAGAATTCCTGTCAAAGCTTATCGTTCCCTGCAACCCCGAAAACGAGCCGCTTGTATTAATACCAAAATGCTTTACTTTAAATTCAATGGACGATCCGCCTTCCGCAGGCTTATACTGAGCCGTTGCGAAGTTGAGAAGCAGGACACTGACCAGGAGTAACATACCGAATCTCATATATCAATTCTTCTTTTCCATTGCAACTGCTTCCATCAATGGTGAATCCGTGACAGCAAGAGAATGGGTGTGTTCAACGTATTCCACCTGTGTTAACCCCAATACACTTCTCAGCTTCTCTGCCGGAACCTTCATCGGCCCCGGTGCCGGAGCAGCTCCGGGAGCGGGTTGTGGGAAAGCGGTAGACATAGCTGTATGGAAAGTGATATTGCCTTCCACTTTCAGCATCGTCTGATGAATGTGACCATTTAATACGGTCACCGATCCAAAGCGTTTAAAATAAGAAAGAGCCTGGGCGCTGTCCGTCGTTCCCCAACCCCACTGCGGATATACAGCCCAAAGAGGAACATGAGCAAAAATGACGATCGGTGTGCTGGCCGAAAGACTTTTCACATCGCGCTCCAGCCATTCCAGTTGCTCCTTGCCGAGCAACCCCAACCCTCCATCACCCTGGCTTAATACGTTCACCATGCCGATGAAATGCACTCCATGCGAAGTGAAGCTGTACCAGCCTTCTCCGACGGTGTCTTTGCCATACCGTTCCTTATATTGCTTTCCGTTGTCCGTTACATCATGCTCTCCGGGTACGTAAAATATTTTTTCTGACTTTATTCCTTTTAATAGTTGCTCCACGGTATCAAATTCTTCCGGTTGAGCGAGATGGGTAAGATCACCCGTATGTAAAACAAAAGAGGGTTTATCCGGCATGGCGTTAATTTTTGCAATAGCGGCTTGCAATGTTTCTGCCACATTGGTATTGGCCGGTTTACTGAAACCGATATGACTATCGCTGATTTGAACAAAACTGAAATCGGACTTAGGAATGATAAGACCGTTTTTAAGCTTGCCGGTGGTTTTGTCGATCAGCTGACTGATACCATACGATTTCAAGACTCCTCCCGACATCAGCCATAAGACTCCCGTCCCTGCCCAGGCCATGCATCGTAAGAATTCGGCCCTGTCAATGCCATCGTTGTTTGCTTCATTTTGAGTGTGTTTTTTATTTTCCATGGTTACGCTTTTAGAATGTTGATCGAAACTCCTTCATCATAGTTAAGATGATGCAAAGTCCGATTACCGTATCACGAAGAGATCACGGAAGAGTAACATTTTTAGGGGGTGTGTCCCGTTGGCTAAAAAGGACATGAAGAACACGAAGGAAGCACGAAGGAATTCAGATCCGGTAAGATCTCAATAACACTTCCTAGCGTTACGAAAATTAAATTTTGCAGCGTTGCCGTGGATTAAACACCACCCTTGCACAAACAAACCTTATTACCTTCGTAGCACTCATCTGTCCACCTCTCCGAAACCTTCTTACCTTATTGTCGGGGTATGCGCCTTGCGAGATGCAACTGTCAAGTATCGTCTCCCAAAGGGGACGATACAGAGGGACGGGAAATCGTACCGGGGATTTCGCATCGTCCTCTTCGAGAGACGATGCTGGACCTACCGTCAAGTATCGTCTCCCGACGGGGACGATACGGTCCCGGTCCAAGGCTCGCGCATCGTCCTTTGAGAGACTATGCTGGACCTACCGTCAAGTATCGTCTCCCGACGGGGACGATACGGTCCCCGTCCAAGGCTCGCGCATCGTCCTTTGAGAGACTATGCTGGACCTACCGTCAAGTATCGTCTCCCGACGGGGACGATACGGTCCCCGTCCAAGGCTCGCACATCGTCCTTTGAGAGACTATGCTGGACCTACCGTCAAGTATCGTCTCCCGACGGGGACGATACAGTCCCCGTCCAAGGTTCGCGCATCGTCCTTTGAGAGACTATGCTGGACCGACCGTCAAGTATCGTCTCCCGACGGGGACGATACGGTCCCCGTCCAAGGCTCGCGCATCGTCCTTTGAGAGACTATGCTGGACCGACCGTCAAGTATCGTCTCCCGACGGGGACGATACGGGCCCCGTCCAAGGCTCGCGCATCGTCCTTTGAGAGACTATGCTGGACCGACCGTCAAGTATCGTCTCCCGACGGGGACGATACGGTCCCCGTCCAAGGCTCGCGCATCGTCCTTTGAGAGACTATGCTGGACCAAAAGGACATTGAGCCAATCAGGTTCCCATGATTTGCGCTCACCGATAAACGTGCGGGAAAAATAAGGTAATAAGGTTGGAAAGGTGATGGGACATTTTGTCTACGAAGGTAATAAGGTTAACGTTTGCTGTCTTAAGCAGGAAATCAGACCAATTAGATGATGAATTGAAAAGATCAGGAATTGAATTATCAAACCCATCCGATTTTCATAACCATTCATAGCCCTACTCGATGTTTCAAAACTAATTGGTGGCAGCACTCGCTCTTCGTGTCTTCTGTGCCCTTTGTAGCCAGGGAGGATCAACCATGCAGCGCCGCCGGCAGATTGAAAGAAAAGGTATTCCCGTCGGGCTCACTTTCTACACTGATGTGCGATCCATGTATTTCTAAAATATTCTTCACAATGGCCAACCCCAACCCCGTACCGCGACTGGCTTTATTGTTTTCTACTTTATAGTACCGGTCAAAAATGTTCGGGAGCTCATTGGCGGGAATCCTTTGTCCGGTGTTGAACACCCTTATAAAGACATTGGCCTCCCCGTTTTCTACCCTGATCCTCACGTTTCCGTTTTCCGGGGTATAATTAATTGCGTTGTCGATGAGGTTTTGGAGGACCCGGTCAATCATGGCTACATCCGCCAAAACCATCGGAGCGCCAAATACAAATTCTGTTTCGAGGAGGATGTTTTTTTCGCGGGCAAGCAATTTATATTTACCGGTCAGGTCCTGTACCAGGTCGGAAATAAAGAAGACCTCCATCTTCGGTTTCACTTGTCTGGATTCCAGTTTAGATAGCTCAAATAAATCAGCCACCAGGCGCTTCAGCCGCTCTGTACTTTTCATAATGGTCTCGAGGCATTCCTTTTGGTTTGTTTCGTCCAGGGATCCCTGTTTAATAAGGAGTGTCTCCACATAACCGTGAATAATTGAAATGGGAGTACGGATATCGTGGGAAATATTCGCAATCAAATCCCGGCGAAGCTTGTCGACTTCCTTCAGGTCCTCCATATTTTTTAAAATGGTGTCAGCCATCGCATTAATGGTTATGGATAGCTGAGCCAATTCACCGCCTGACCGTATTGCAATCCTGGGTTTCAGATCACCCGATTCGAATTTCTTAACGGTACGGATAATGTCGCTCAGGGATCTCATCAGGAGCCAGAGCACAAACAAACCGATGAAAAAGGCAGCTGCCAGAGTCAGGACAAATGATCGAACGCCTATTTTCAATAAATAACTTTCCTGCAGGGCGGAAGCAATCGTGTCATATTCTTCACTCGCTAATATCATGTACACATACCCAAGCAGCGCCCCATCTTCATAAACCGGAGCAGCAGAAAAAATCTTGAACCTTCCGGGATTTCGCGGATCATCACCATAGATCAATGACTTTCCATTGTCCTCAAGAAAGTCTTTTATCGGCTCAACGGATACCGTATTCTGATCCACTTTTTTGTGCAGCACAACGGAAGACAGAATTTTGCCTTGTGGGTCAAGTATATAGACTTCCAGGCTTGGATTGACTGCCATCATGGAATGCATGATCGTTTCCAACGACCCCTCATTTACCTGGCCGTTGATAAACGGCGTCACGTGTTTCAACATGTGGGAGGCGACGTTGGCATTCAGCTTTTGTGTAGTCTCATCTGAATATCGTTTGGCCAGGGATATGGTTATTACTACAAAGGCGATACCCAGCAGCACAAAAATCAGGAGGAAAAGACCGGAAATTCTCCAGAATAAACTTTCCCTGATCCGGGTAAAGGGTTGGAGATTATTTAATTTTCTCATTTGGAACCTCATCATTAAACCGGTAGCCCACTCCCCAGGTGGTAAGAATATACCTGGGTTTTGAAAAATCCGGTTCAATTTTCGAGCGCAGCCGGTTGATGTGAGAATTGACCGTATGCTCATAGCCGCTGAATTCATATCCCCAGATAAGGTTCAATAAATCCTCCCGGCTATAACTCTTGCCCGGATGAGAGGCTAATAACTGAAGAAGGTCATACTCCTTGGGAGTCAACTCTACTCGACTGCCTTTCAGCATTATTTTGCGCTTCTGTTGATCAATAATCAAATCCTCAATTTTGATCATGCTCTGCAATTCGGGCGGAACCGCATTTAGGCTGGACCTGCGAAAGATAGCCTTTACACGGGCTACGAATTCCCGAATGCTAAAAGGCTTGGTCAGGTAATCATCTGCTCCCGTTTCCAGGCCAAGCACCTTATCAATCTCCTCCGATTTGGCGGTAAGCATCAAAATCGGGCAAACAATTTCTGCTGCTCTGAGTTTGCGGCATACTTCCAGACCATCCATTCCGGGAAGCATGATATCCAAAACAATAAGATCAAAGGAATATTGAATCGCCAATTGATGACCCATGTCGCCTGTCCGGGCCTGGTTTACCTCGCATCCCAGGTCCCGGAGGTGGATGGAAATCAATTTGGCAATATCTTCATCATCCTCAATTACCAATACACGTCTCATCGTCAACTGTCCCGGCAAATTACCTGGAAAAGTATCACAAATTGGTCACGCCCGGCACAATAAACGAACGGGCAGCGTATCAGTTGCTTTTAGCGCCATCGTCAACCCAACAGGCGATCAACCTGATTTGGTCCTCCGTCAGAACCGTACTCCCGGCGGGAGGCATGGATTTGTTCGTGGTCCGGGTCCTGATATTCGCAGCGTTGCTTTGAACCTGAGTAAAAACCGTCCAATTACGCGATGCACCGTTGTCCCCATTGTGACAGCCTGGAACCGCACAATTTTTGTCCAGGATCGGCTTGATATCCGTCGCAAAACCCGTACCGGTATCCCCGTGCTCAACGCGCACATTCACTGTAATCAGGCAGCCAGTAGTATCCCTGACAAGGAAGGGATAGGATCCGGATCTCAAATTCGAAAATGAATTTTGCTTGCCCGCCTTTTCCGTTCCGAATTGATATGAATAGGGAGGTGTGCCGCCAGAGGCCGTCAGCATGATCGAGCCGTTGTCATTCAGGCATTGATTGTCGGGGGTGGTAGCAACAGCAGCCTCCAGGTTTGAACCTGGGGCAGTAATACCGACCTGGATCCACCGTTCACAGTTGTTAGCATCTTTCGCGTAAAGCGTGTAAGAGCCCTGGCCCAGGTACAAAAACACGCCATTACTTTGATAGCTTCCATTATTGATAGTAAAAGCATATGGCGGGATACCTCCCGATGCAGACACGGTAATCGATCCATCAATGGCAAGGCAGGAGGTAGGGTTAAGTTTACTAACCAGCGTGACTGCCAATGTGGTAGAATTACAATTGAAGAACGTTTTCGGTATCTCATTATAAGTACATCCTCCAATAAGAAAAAGAATCGCACAAATTATCCTGATTTTTACTGCGCCGGCCATAGGGTTAGTCAAACGTGCGAGAAAAAAAAGTAGTGTCTTCGTGCATTCGTGGCTAGTCACGATTCAAAGTTCGCTTTACATCACCTTCAGATAGCCAAAAAGTCCATGCGTTTCGCCGTCCGGCCCGGCTGCAAAATAAAGTTTGTTCGGATCGGCGGAAGAAGCAGCATTGAAAGTTATTGCCCACAGTCCCGGAATAGCGATTGCGGCACCCTTTGTCATCAACTGACCTTGGTACGCACCATTTGCATCATATACGTTGATGTGACCATCGCCAAAGTTTCCAATCAGAATGGAATTCGCCGCCTGACCGAAAGTAGCGGGCGCCTGTACTATTCCCCACGGAGAGTTAAGCGTGCCTTGAGACGCGAAGCGCCTGATTAATACACCGGCGGGAGAATAAATATCTACATACCCATTACCCATCCCTGCCTGATCATCTGCATTATCGGGCCCTAGTTGTTTTGCATACGTTACATACAATTGATCATTGATATTTTGAACGTTAAAAGGAGCATAGCCAGGCGGTATACCAGGGTCATTAAACGGTTTGGAAGGAACAAAAGCAAAGTTCTTATCAAACACATCCACCCTGGCGTTGTGAAAGTCCGCGGCATAAATAAAATTACTGCCGCCATCATTTGCCAGGGCAAGCCCTTTATACACCGCACCGGTTGAGGATTGGTCGGCTACGGTTATAGTTGTGGCGCCGGCGCTTCCATTCCACGCGGAAAGAATTCCATTCTCGGTTGAAAAGATAAACAAGCTCTTGCCTTTGCCCGGAATAACGAAGTCGCTGGAACTGTTAAAAATCACTCCGGTGGGTGAGCCTCCGCGAGGATCGGCTCCCAGCGGAACAGCCACGGGCGCAACTACCTGCTTCCCCGTGGTGTCATATACTACAGTGGAACCGGAATGGTTAGACGAAATCCAGAATATACCGGTAGGGCTTATGGAAATTCCCCATGCATTTTTGAGGTTGACATCAACTCTGGCGGCTCCAAGAGAGGCTGTGTCCGCTACGAGGTTTACCTGGTCGTAATTGATTTGTGTCGGGCCGGGGGTGTTGTCTTTTGTCGTGCACCCTATTATCAACATAAAAATGCTGATCAAAATAGATACGGTTCCTTTTGAAGGCGTGGTGGTGATTTTGGTGTCTGTCATTGTCATAATAGGTCGTTTGCTTAATTCATGATGCAAAGTCCTGTTAACTTGTCACGAAGAGATCACGGGAGAGTAACGTTTTTACCCATTTTATATAGAAAAAATCAAGCCCGCCGACTATCTTTGGTACACGTCACTGAAGGGATATGAAATTTCTAAACGCCCTGATCATTTCTCGCTTATCCGGCTTTGCGGTTTTTGCTCAAAACCCAAAAAGACTTCGCCGGGAGGATTCTAATTCTGAATTCCAATTCTATCGTTCACCTTAAACTAAAACATTATGGCCAGTAACAAAGGAGTAGCCTACATTAAACCCGGTGTAGTAGAAGTGCAAAGCATCGATTTTCCAAAGCTTGCCCTCGGAGACCGGAAATGCAATCACGGTGTTATTTTAAAAGTGGTAACCACGAATATTTGTGGCAGCGACCAGCATATGGTGCGGGGGAGAACTACGGCCCCGTCAGGTCTTGTATTGGGACATGAAATCACCGGTGAAGTTATTGAGGCTGGCCGGGATGTAGAATTCATTAAAGTGGGTGATCTCGTTTCAGTGCCTTTTAACATTGCCTGCGGCAGATGCCGTAATTGTAAGGAAGGCAAAACAGGTATTTGCCTTAGTGTTAATCCAGCCAGGCCAGGCGCTGCATATGGATATGTAGACATGGGGGGTTGGGTAGGGGGCCAGGCACAATATGTGATGGTGCCCTATGCTGATTTTAATCTCCTGAAGTTTCCCGACCGGGATCAGGCTATGGAAAAAATAAAAGACCTGACCCTGTTGTCGGATATTTTTCCTACCGGTTATCATGGTGCCGTTACGGCCGGCGTTGGTCCGGGTTCCGTTGTGTATGTTGCCGGTGCAGGACCGGTAGGATTAGCCTGTGCTGCTGCGTGCCAGTTATTAGGCGCAGCATGTGTCATAGTGGGCGACATGATCCCGGAGAGATTAGCGCAAGCGCGCAGCTTTGGTTGTGAAACCATTGACCTGCGAAAGGATGTACCGATTACCGAGCAGATTGCTGCCATTGTCGGTGTCCCGGAAGTAGATGCAGCCGTGGATTGTGTGGGATTTGAGGCCCACGGCCATGGACATGACAGCGGACATGAACATCCGGCGACCGTGTTAAACTCCGTTATGGAACTTACCCGCGCCGGAGGTGCCATCGGTCTTCCGGGCCTTTATGTAACCGATGATCCGGGAGCGCAGGATGCAAAAGCAAAAATCGGGATGCTTAGTATCCGCATTGGACTGGGGTGGGCCAAATCACATGCGTTCTTTACGGGACAGTGTCCGGTCATGAAGTACCACCGTCAATTGATGCAAGCGATTCTTTACGATAAGATACAGATCGCAAAAGCAGTGAATGTACAGGTCATCCGCCTGGAAGATGCGCCAAAAGGGTATAAGGATTTTGATAAAGGTGCTGCTAAAAAGTTTGTGCTGGATCCTCATGCGATGGTGCCGGCTTAGTTCCTGGTTCTTAGTTCTCGGTGGTTTTGAGGAGCTTTTTTGAAATTCCTTCTGTAATTGAAGGAAGTCGGGCTAATTGGTGCGGCATATTAACTCCGCCTTTCAAGGTGGAGTTAATCAACTTCCTACCCTCTCTTTCAAAATGTTAACTAACTAAACTAAATAAATTCGACCTATTTTTTCATTCGCTCAATAATGTAAAGCACTTCGTTTACCCATTGAGGCACGTGAACCTCTTTGGTTGCCAGAATACCATTGCTTATTTCAGCGATTTTTATCGCAGTCTCCCCGGAGTTATCAATAAGGTAGGCTTTGCTAAATAAATGAAGGCTCCCCTTTAGGTAGGTTAGTCCCATCTTAAAACGATGTTCAATGATTGGAACGGGTATATCGTGACCTCCCTCTGCCACTCGCTTTTGCACTCTGCCGATGTTTATGCCAACATGTGATGTGCACAAGAAAAAAAGTACTACTTCGTATCCCTTCTTTATTATGGCTTTTATCCAATCGTAATCGTTTTGCGTGGCCAGATTACTTTCGATCATGAAATCCCGCATGGCAGTAAGGTGCCCCCCTATCTCAATGCGAGCTATCTCGTCCGCCTTTACAAAGTTTTCCTCGGTATAGCCTCCCTTAAGTGAGCGTGTAATAAGATCGACGTTGACAAACGGTAAAGTAGATTCTATAAATCCTTCAGCAATCGCTGTTTCATAGTAAGAGGTCTTACCCGTACCATTCGGCCCAGCTAAAATGTATAAAGAGGGCATTTACTCCACAGCGGAGAGGCCATTCCTTTTGATCTGTATCGAGGAGTCTTTGGGGTTTTCTTCGACAAGATGACCGTTTTTGAAATAAATAATATTGCTTCCCGCATTTAACGCCTTCAAACGGACGTGCTTACGGAAGGCGATCGCCATTTTCTTGAAATTGATATTTACAGCCTCGGTTTTCATTGTACAATTATAACCAATTTTACCCTAAAATAGTGCGAATCGCGTGTTGCAAGCAGCCGTTAATCCAGGAGAAATTTTCCTGACAACTACGCGCCTCGAAGAGTAGGGTTAATCAAATTCTGGCTGGGAGAACCAACAAAACTGTTTGAATAGGTTTTTCACAGAGGTACAACAAAAAAGAATAACACATACCCGTCCGGTACTTGTCCGCAAGTGAACACCCCCTCACCCTGCGATTGCTCTTTTGATCCATTTGGTCATACTTAAAATCTGGCACAATTATTATTCCTACATTTAGGAAATAAATATTCGCCATGAAAAAGTATCAATTGGGTGAATTTGAAGAAATCGTCATCCTCACCATAGGCGTATTGTATAAGGAAGCCTATGGCGTATCCATTAAAAAAGAGATCGAATCGAGGCTTTCCCGCAACGTCAGCATGGGCGCCCTTCACACCGCGCTGGTCAGGCTAGAGGATAAAGGGTATATAAAGTCCTTTGATGGAGAGGCGACCGAGGAAAGGGCTGGCCGGCCCAGAAAATATTTTCAAATCACCGCCCTTGGAAAAAAGGCGATGGAATACACAAAAGGTACGCGGGATCAACTCTGGCGTGCGATCCCAAAAATGGCACTGGATGTAAAAATAGTAAGCTGTTGAACCAAAAACGGAGTCCCCCAAAATTGTTCTTACACTTCTTTAGATGGTACTCCCATCCGAAGTTGCGCGACCATATTGAAGGAGACCTGATGGAGGTATATAACGAACGGCTTAGCGAATCGGGGAAGAAAAAAGCGGATATAAAATTTGTCATCGATGTGCTTTTGCTCTTCCGGCCAGGTATAATCAGGCCAACAGAAGGATATAAAAATCTAAATCACTATGGTATGATCAAAAGTTATTTTAAAATCGGCTGGAGAAATTTGCTGAGCCACAAAGGCTTCTCTTTCATTACTATTTTCGGATTAGCGGTCGGCATGACAGCCTGTGCGTTGATCATGCTTTATGTCGTGGATGAGATGAGTTATGATAAACACCATAAGGATGGAAACAACGTGTTTCGAATTGGCCTGCAAGCGAAGAGTAACCGGGGTGTGGCCGTCTCCGCTCCCATTGCGGAAGGTTTGAAAAAAGATTTTCCTGAAGTGCAGCAGGCTACCCGACTGTTGCGATTCCCCGGCGTTGATAAAATGTTTTTAAAAGACGAGAAAAGTCAAAAGCGGTTCTTTGAAATAAATGGATTTTACGTTGATTCTACCTTCTTCCAGGTTTTTACCTACGATCTCAAATTTGGGGATATCGCCACAGCCCTGAATGGACCAAACACCATTGTTCTTTCTGAACAGGTTGCTGATAAATTCTTTGGAAACCAAAATCCGGTAGACCAGGTGTTGAAAGTAACGCTTCCTTTCGGTGATTTTAATTACACCGTAAAAGGGGTATTCAGAAATGTCAACAAGTCCCATATACCGGCTAATTTTTTCCTTTCCATGAACAACGACGATGTAGGGGCATGGGTTAAAAACCAAACGAACTGGGCTAACAACAACATCTTTCACACGTATGTGAAACTGAAACCAGGGGCGGATTCAAACCATTTTGAAGGTAAGCTCAATGATTTTTTGAACAGAAATGGGGGCGCAGATTTAAAAGCAGCCGGAGTCCCTAAAACCCTTTTTACTCAGCCGCTTGAGGATATTTACTTGCATTCCAATTACGAATATGAAGTTGCGCCCAACGGAAACATAAAGTATCTCTACATTTTCACTTCCATTGCCGCATTCATACTCCTCATTGCCTGCATCAACTTTATGAATTTAAGCACCGCGCGCAGCGAACGAAGAGCAAAAGAAGTAGGGTTAAGAAAAGTAATTGGTGCCGCCAGGGGCAGTTTGATCACGCAGTTTTTAACCGAATCCATGTTAATGAGCGGATTGGCCCTGTTGTTTGCGATTTTGCTCATTCAACTTTCCATCCCCGTTTTTAATGACCTTACCAAAAAACAATTATCACTTTTGCAATTGCCCAATGTGTATGGTTGGTTGATTGCCTTGACTCTTATAACGGGGTTTCTGGCCGGCCTCTACCCGGCTTTCTATCTTTCCTCTTTCAAGCCTGTAGAGGTGCTGAAGGGAAAACTGATGAATATGATTTCAGCCGTGACCATCAGAAAGGGACTGGTCGTCTTTCAGTTTACCATTTCCATTGTACTGATCTTAGCCGCCACGTCGATCAGCAATCAAATGTCATTCCTGCGCTCTCAAAACTTAGGATTTACCAAAACCCAAAAGATCATCCTCCCCGTTCAAACAAGTGAATCGAATAAACATGCCGGTACATTGAAAACCGAATTGTTGACCAATTCGATGGTGATCTCCGCTGCCCATGCATCCACCTACCCCGGCATCGAAAATGTTCAAGACATGCTTTTTTATGCCGAAGGCAAAACCGTCAATGAAACCGTAGATATCATCTCAACCCATGTCGGGGAAGACTATATCGAAACACTGGGGATCGAACTTCTGCAAGGCAGAGGGTTTTCCAACGCGTTTACAAACGATACGAGCGCATTGGTGTTGAATGAGGCGGCCGTAAAAGAGTTAGGGTATTCCGTAACGGATGCAGTCGGCAGGAGTATTTATTTTGATTGGCAGGGTAAAACATTTCCCATGAATATTATCGGCGTGGTGAAAGACTATCATTTCCAAAGCCTGCATCAAAAAATCAAGCCGATGGCATTGTCCATCTCACCCATCTTTTCATCTCCCAATAGTTACCTCATTATCAATGTAAAAACGGACGACTATGCCAATTTGCTTGTGCGGTTCGAAAAAATATGGAGCAAAATTAACCCCGAATCTCCTTTCGCCTATTCTTTCCTGGATGACGATTTTCAGAAGAACTATGAAAAGGAAGGTCGCACGTTGTCACTCATACGGTATTTCACCGCTATTGCCATTGTTATTGCCGGTCTGGGACTGTTTGGATTAACCCGTTTTTCGGCTGAACAGCGTGTTAAAGAAATAGGCGTTCGAAAGGTTTTAGGTGCCAGTGTAACACAGGTTGTAGCGTTGCTGTCAAAGGATTTCATAAAACTCGTCATCCTTTCAATAATCATAGCCTCGCCTATTGGATATTACCTGGTGAACAAATGGCTTCAGGAATTTGCCTATCACATTGATATCAGCGCCTGGGTATTTGCTGCTGTTGGCGTGGCTGCCATACTGATGGCTTTGCTTACCGTGAGTTTTCAGGCCATTACGTCTGCCATGGCAAATCCGGTTACCAGTTTAAGATCAGAATGATTGGATTTATGATGAGGTAGGGTTGCAAGCGGCGCTGGTTCCAATCTCTGTGCTCTTTATGCCCTTCTTTGTGGACTTCGTGACCTGTATTCGACCCAAACCTGACAAAGTGGTGGGGCTAACAGCGTAACGCATTTTTTCAGTATTTTAGCCATAGGACAGAGGCTTGCCCCGATCCGGATCGGGGGCTCCCGTAAATCAATTCCCGACTTGGCAAATACAAAAGCAATACCTTTTGAAAGCATAGAACAAAGGCTTGTGGCCATGGGCTATGAATGGCATTCTTCGGAATACTTTATATCACCGCCCGAAGCGTTTCATACCGATCCGGTGCGGACACCCTTTCGGCCCAATTTTTATGGGCTTTGTCTTTGCGTTGAGGGATGGCTGGATATAAAAATAAACGATGAACTCCTGGCGGTTCACCCCTATTGTTTTTTTGCTATCAGTCCCCATAACATTATTCAGGTAGGCGAACAAAGTTCCGATTGTAAAGGAATGTTTTTGTTGTTTACAAAAGAATTTCTGTTAAAGAACATTATTGATGTTCATCAATTGGAATCCTTCCTTTTCTTTTCAAGCCATACAAAGGCCTACCTCCAACTTGATAAAAACGACGCCGAGCCCTTATTGCAACTTTACGACATCCTCAAAACCAAAAGGGATCATGTCCATTCTCCCCATCACCTGGAAATCATACGAAGCCTTTTTTTTACCTTTCTCTATGAAGCAGCCGCGATCTACCAAAAAGAAAGTTCGGTTACGCAGCCCAGGTTTACAAGGGATCAGGAATTGAGTTTAAAGTTCGAGCGACTTTTGGCGCAGCATGACCTGGCGCAGCACAACCTTAAATTTTATGCAGATTCCCTGTTCATTACACCCAAATACTTAATTCATGCCATTAAAAATGCTTCCGGCAAAACCCCCGGTAAATTGATTGACGAGGCCATCGTGGCGGAAGCTAAACTCCTTTTAAAAGACCTGCGTCGTACGATTGCTGCCGTTGCAGAAGAGTTGCATTTCAGCGACCAGGCCTCGTTCAGCAGATTTTTCAAGAAGCATACTGGTCTTACTCCCGCATCGTTTCGGACCGGGGACTGACTAAAAAGTACTAAGTAAACAAATTGTCCAAATATTCTTTTGATCTCTGCGCCCACTTTGCGCCTCCGCGCCTCCTCGGTGAAGCC
>Ga0193718_1000024_pt1 | contig 30510 bp, 26 predicted proteins | sample U2a1metaG_FD_144918 | JGI IMG/M metagenome (GOLD analysis project Ga0193718, IMG submission 144918) | Soil microbial communities from a riparian zone of the East river system, Colorado, United States - U2a1 | ecosystem: Environmental > Terrestrial > Soil > Riparian zone | place: USA: East River... | reverse complement strand
TAAAAAAAAAAAAAAAAAGAGAAAGGGGGGGGGGGGGGGGGGGGGGGGGGTGGGGGGGGGGGGGGGGGGGGGGGGGGGGGGGGGGGGGGGGGGTTTAATTAAGGTATCCCATTAAGACTACGTAGCACCACCTTCTTTTATAATAATAAAATTGCTATTCCAAAAGCTACTTCTTATAACAAACAAAATAAGAAAACAATAATATTTAAAATAATATTTCTGAAATTTTTGCCTTAATTGTATAATAGTTGCTAATTTTGGGTAATTATTAATTAAATCATATCTTTCTATTAATATATTTCCATAGAATATAAAAATTATACTAACTAATGCAGATAATATTATAGCCCCTAAGGGGCCCTAGTATCAAACAAGCGGCTATTTTTTTTTTCCATTAAGACCTTCAAACCAAAATAAGATACTACTCGCAAGCGACTCAAAATTAAAAAAGGTAAAAGCTATAATAGATTCCTTAAGTTCATTGCTTAAGTAAAGATCATCTGCTTTTTTGGGGAGAGAAGAAATCGTTTGTCCTAAGGGACTTACGCCTGAAGAAGGAAGGGAAGATTTACCTACCTCTTTACCCCTCTTCTACCTTAAGGGTAGTGGTATCTTCTTGATATGAACTCTCAATTTGTAAAATTAAAGATTTCAATTCTTGGCCAAATTTGTTAGTATCTTGTTTGATCAATTGATCTAAAATACCTAATTCAGATAACTTAGTAGAAGAGTCCATAGATTTCTCTGGATAAGATATTACATTACTTTTTAAATTATTATGTAAAGTTAGTAATCTATCATTATGACCAACTAGTTTAGCTTTTTCTATATGAAGACCATAAAGCTCCTTTCTATTATTTACCATAGAATCTAATATATTCTTATGTATCTCTCTATCCTTATCTATACTCTTTCTAATCCCTTCTCTTTCTTCTTCATTTAGTTGATCTATTTTACCTATTTGAATATCCTTTACTTCAATTTTAACAGTAATAAGGGCACTTAAAAATCCAACTGCAAGCCCTAAATTACTTAAAAACCTTTTAAATTTTTAATTTTTAAAAGAGATTTAAACCTTTTATTTTATTTTTTAAAAGAAGTAGAAATTAATAAACTATAATAGGGAAATTATGGTTATAATGTATAACTAATGAGAGTTATACAAACTTAAGGTTCAATTCCTTTTTTCTCTACAATAGAATTTTTCTTAGTTAAAGAAATTTTCTATGGAAGAGTAGATAAAATTTTTATCTGAAAAACCTTTAAGGTTTAGTGATAAATGGAAGAGAAAAAAAATTACCTTATTATTTCCCCCCACTTTATTTTACTTATCTTTACTACTATGTTAAATAAATAAGATAACGAGAGAACAAATAAAGACAAATATTAACAAAGCAAAAAACAAAATTATGAATTTGTGGAAAGATAAAGAATATAAATTAGCCCTTTCTACTTTGGATAAAGGTACAGTTTTATTAACAGATCAAATAATAGATAAATATATAAATTTATTCTGGAAAGATGTAATGTCTTCAATTGAGAAAAATCAACATGTTTTACTCTTAATAAGAGTTAAATTTGAGGATAATCAAATTATAACTTTAAGTAATTTACAAAATATAAATAATAGTAGTAGTGACAATCTCTCATTATTTATAAAAGATCGATTACAAATTTTATCTGAAGCTTACAAAGTTAACCCTATTTCTTCAATTATATTTTCTTATGGAATCAGAGATGGGGAACACACTACAACTTTAAATAGAACCCCTCAGGGTAAAAATATTAACTATCAAGTTTACTATAGAAATGAAATACCTATAGCTATGGTTCCTGAAGACTATGGTATGATTTTAAGTAAAACAAATAACACTTAAACTATTAGCGTCAATAAGGGTAAAAAGAGCACTATTATTATCCTAAAGGTTAAATTGGTGGATAACCAAACTGTTAACTATATTAAATACTTTAAAAACAATAATTTATTATTTACTTGGTCAGATACAATAATTTCTCTTTCAGAAAATAAATTTATTAGGAGAATAGGTAAGTCTATCATCCATTACGAAGATGGAGAATTATCTTTATACAACTGTTAAAAAAACTAGACCTATAGAACCAAAGAAACTACCCAAAATTAACCAACTCAATAACAAGTTTATAACTATGGATCTAGAGACTATCAATATAAATAATCAACTCATCCCTTACTTATTGTGCTGGTATAACGGAAGAAAAACATATAGTTATTTTATAACAAAACCTGAAGAAATTAAAGATTTAAATTTCTTTAGTTCAGCAGAATTAGATCAATCTATTTCAGATATGGTTTCAGCTGCAATGAAAGATATTTGTAAAAAGAAATATAAAGGTTATAGAATTTACCTACATAATTTTAGTAAGTTCGATGGATACTTCCTTTTAAAATATTTAAGTCAATTAGGTTTTTGTGATCCAATTATCCATAAAGGTAAAATTATCAGTTGTAAATTTACTTTAATTGAATCTGGAATTACTGTTAATTTTATGGATTCTTTTTTGGTATTAACTAGTTCTCTGAAAAATCTATGTAAAAGTTTCAATATTGAAAACCCTAAAAGTATCTTCCCATTTCATTTAAATAATATAAATTATCAAGGAGTTATACCTGATTTTAAAATTTTTAGTAATATAACTTTATTAGATTATAATAATTATAAGGAATCTTATAAAGATAAAATATGGAATTTTAAAGAAGAAGCTAATAAATATTGTTCAATTGATTGTATTGCTCTTTACCAAATATTAGAAAAATTTAATCAATTAATTTTTGATAAATTTAAATTAAATATAACTAAATATCCTACTCTACCTAGTTTAGCTTTTGGCTTATTTAAAACACACTTTTTAAAAAAAGAATCTATTTATATGATAAGTGGGAAAATAGGTGATGATATTAGACAGGGTTATACTGGTGGAGCTGTAGATATGTATATTCCCAAGAATCCTAAAGGTGTAAAGATTTATGGTTATGATGTTAACTCCTTATATCCTAGTGTAATGAGAGATAATGAATTTCCAATTGGAACACCTACATATTTCGAAGGTAATATACTATTACAACCAACAGGGGATAGTACTTTTGGATTCTTTTATTGTAAGATTAAAGCTCCAGAGGGATTAAAACATCCTATACTTCAATCGCATATTAAAACTAGTGATGGCTTAAGGACTGTAGCTCCCCTAGGAAATTGGGAAGGAATGTACTTCTCAAAAGAACTATATAATGCTAAGAAATTTGGTTATGAATTTGAGGTTCTTTGGGGCTATACTTTTGGTTGCTGCGCAAGGATATATTTTTAAAAAATATGTTGATAATTTATATAACCTTAGATTAACTTATCCTAAAACGGATCCTATGAATCTTACTGCTAAATTATTACTTAATAGTTTATATGGTAGATTTGGGATGGATGATTTATTCACTTTTACTGAGATATTAAGTAAAAAAGATTATATAAATTTTGAGAAACAAAATGGGGCTAAAGAATCAATAATTGATTTAGTTGAGATTGGAGATAATTATATGATTCAACTTAAAAACCCTATTAATAAATTAAATACTCAATTAGATAATGGTACAGAAACCCATAATGTTAATATTGCAATTGCTGCGGCGGTTACGGCTTATGCTAGAATCCATATGAGTCAATTCAAGAATAATCAAGCAATACCTAGATTATATTATTCAGAAACTTTGTGTGTTAATTTAGATTTTTCCAGTTTTATTTATTAGTCCTACAGAATTAGGTAAATTAAATTCAGAAAATTCTGTAAGCCCTTAGGGGCTGTGTTTTTAGCTCCAAAAGTATATTTCCTATTAAATAGACCCTTACTTGACCATTAGGACCCTAAGGGTCGCAGCTACTCTCCACCCTCCCTTGCGTAGCAACCCTAAGGGTCAAGCGTCCCTTTTCTTAATTTTAAACTAAAATAAGAAAAAGGGAGGGTAGACCCTTAGGCTCAACTAAATTTGGATTCATAGATTAAATTATTAGTCGACCCTAAGGGTCGCAGGACAACCCTAAGCTAAAGGTGGGATGTCCTAACCTAATTTTTTAATCTATGATTCAAAAATTAGTTGCGTAGCAACCCTCTCCTTTGGAGAGGGGACGGGAGGGGCCCCTTATTTAAATTAAAAATAAGAATAAAAAAGGGGCAGCTAGAAAAGGGTTGAGCCCTTGCATCGCTAGTACCCTAAGGGTCAAGTAATGAAATAAAAATTAAAGGAGTTACTAATAAAGCAATTATTATAAATTTATTAATATTAAAAGAAACCTAAAGAATCAGGGGTTAAATTACTCATGTAAATCTTGTTAATAATAGTTTGAATGTTATAAAAATATTTTTTTTGGGGGGGGTAACTTTAAATAATTGAATTTTTATAAATCAAAGGTGTTTAAGATAAATAATTTGATAGGACCCTCCCTCCCTCCCGACGGGAGCGTAGCAACCCTCTCCAAAGGAGAGGGTTGCTACGCAAGGGAGCGTATCACTTGTAAAAAGGGACTAGTGAGTGGGTTGCTGCGCGAGCCTAAGGCTCGCAGCTAGCGAGTAGTTGGACCCTTTCGGAGCTTAATCTTTATTTTTATCTTATATTAATTAAATAAAGATAAAAAAGCGAGGGGTGGGCAACAATTAATTTATTTAATGTCTTTAGATACTTCTTTCCAAAAAGCTTCTTTTTCAGTTACACTTAAATTCTGAAATTTATTTAAAGCATCTGAAATAAATTCTTGAATCCTAAGGGAATCTGTACTTGCCCCCTCTACTAAAACGGAGGGTGTAGTATTCGAAGAAGAAGTAGTTGATACTTCAGGTATTTTTACATCTTCTATAGCAGTTGGTTTCCCTAATATTAGGTTTAATCCTTCAGCCATCATAGGTATAATTATTGGCCCCTTAGGGGCTTCCACTTTTCTCTATTAAAGTATCAAAAGTTACACCACCAGCAATAACAGCAGCAGTAGAACCTGTAGCAACCCTCTCCTCCCTTGCGTAGCAACCCTCTCCAAAGGAGAGGGTTGCTACGCAAGGGAGTCCCTTAGGACAACTTTATTTTTATCTTATAAAATTAAAGATAAAAATGGAGAGGGGTCCAACTTTAATACATGATAATATTTGTCCTATATGTGAAGCACATAAGTTTAAAGGAGATTATCTAACTTCGAAAACTTCAGGTTTCATACAAAGAAGGTAAATAGTATATATAATTTTGATTAAGTTAATAACTATAGTGAAAATTATGAAAATAGATGCGTATAAATAAGTTGAAAAGGCTATAATATCACATAATGATTCATTAAAATAGTTATGAAGTTGAATATGATCGTATCCTTTTGTAACTGTAATTAGTACCGTTATTCCACCTATAAATCTGAAAATTCTTGTAAAAATATGTGAATAAAAATCAGAAAAATTTTGTGGTAATGATGGTACTTTCCAAGCTTGTTTTACACCTAAAATAATAATTTGCATGGAAACTTTCCAAGTTTGTTTAATACCTAAAATAATATTTTGCATAATAATAAAAATAAAAAAATGAATCATAATTAATAAATATTTATATCTCGATATTTTTTTATATAAAAAAATCACTTTTCTTTTTGTCCCTCCCTCCCTCCCTTGCGTAGCAACCCTCTCCAAAGGAGAGGGGGAGGGAGCGTAGCAACCCTCTCCAAAGGAGAGGGTTGCTACGCAACTAATTTTTGAATCATAGATTAAAAAATTAGTCGACCCTAAGGGTCGCAGGACTACCCTAAGCTAAAGGAGGCTTGAGCCTAAGGGTACCCTTAGGGTGGAGTCCCTTAGGACAACCCTCTCCATTTTTATCTTTAATTTTATAAGATAAAAATAAAGTTGTCCTAAGGGACTCCCTTGCGTAGCAACCCTCTCCTTTGGAGAGGGGACGGGAGGAGAGGGTAGACCCTTAGGCTCAACTAAATTTGGATTCATAGATTAAAAATTTAGTCGACCCTAAGGGTCGCAGGACAACTCCCTCCCGTCCCCGGGGGGAGGGAGGGAGCGCATCACTTGTAAAAAGGGACTAGTGAGAGGGAGTCCCTTAGGACAACTCCACCCTAAGGGTCCAGCGAGGGAGCAAGCGTCCCTTTTCTTAAATTTAATCTAAAATAAGAAAAAGTTGCTGCGCAAGGGAAGAAAAGTATTGATCCTATTAGAATGATATAATTCTGACTTTGAGTTGGTTTTTATAATACTTATTTTATTTAAAAATTTTATTTGTATCCACCATAAGGGTAGAGAAAAGTTATAAGTAAGTAAAATAAATAGTATTATAATCTTATAAATTAAAGGAATCGAACCTTATTTTTATATAAAAAAAATCACTTTATTTTTGTCCCTCCCTGCCTCCCTTGCGTAGCAACCCTCTCCAAAGGAGAGGGGGAGGGAGCGTAGCAACCCTAAGGGGAGGCGAGCAAGCGAGGGAGTCCCTTAGGACAAACCGGGAGGCGGGGCCCCTTAGGGTTATAATAAAAATGTCCTGCGACCCTTAGGGTCGACTAATATTTTAATCTATGAATCCAAATTTAGTTGAGCCTAAGGGTCTACCCTCCTTTAGCTTAGGGTTGCTAGAGCCTTAGGGTGGTGAAAAGGGTAACGGCTAGAATTAAGGGACTACCTCCAGGGTCGAAGGGAAGAAAAGTATAATTTATGATGGAAATATAAAGTATTTTAAATAATAGAGTAGAAAGAATAAAAAATATACTAATAAAATATTTCTCTATTCTTATATTTACGCTCCACCCTTTTTTATTCTTTAATTTTTTAAATTTAAGGGATAAACACCTTCGGAGGTAGAGAGAGGGGGGGGGGTAATTGACAAATAATAATTATTTAGCCTAATCTTAGAATAAAACTAACAGATTTATTTGAATACTTGCGAAAATTAATAAAAATATTAAAGAAAAACTTAGTGTTAGATAATATTTTTGAAATTTTAATCTTAGTCTTAAAAAAACTGCTAATTTAGGAAATCTTTCTTCTAATTTAAAGTATTTAATAATCTCATTACCTAAAACCGCAGACAACATATTAAATGATAAAATAGCTATTACTACTAACACTATTATATGGTATAATGCAGATAATTCTAATAAACTTAATGAATTTAAATATTCATAAAAAAACTCTAAATTAAAATCAGAAACTAGTTTATTACTTACATTTATTGAATCAACTAATTTTTTTACACCTTCACTAGCTTCTCTATTAGCTTTTTCACATGCTACGGCTGCTTTATAAGCTGCTTGATAAATATCTAAGTTTATATTATCAGGATCTGCGCAGCAGTCTAAAATTTCTCTAACATTTTTACATTGTTTACCACCAAAATCTAACAAATCATTAACATATGACTCGCCAAAGGCGAGTGATTCTGGAACATGTTTATCAATTAATGTTTCTACATTTTTTGACAAATTTTCGTTGTTTTTAATAATGCTGTTTAATTTATTTTGCATAATTTCCATATTTTCTGATTCCGAAATAGCTCTCAATTCCATCTCTTTAGATGCAGCCAATTCACTTTTGTAATCTAAAATTTTCCCTATGTAATGATGTCCAACAACACCACTTAAGAATGTACCTAATACCGTTAAATTATTTTTTAATTTGTTCATATTTTTTTAATTTTAAAATAACTGTGACCTTCATTTATTTAAAAGAATCTAGAAGGTATAGAATGATTCTTATTTTATTTAACCTCCAAGTATTACACCTCCCTTACTCCTCTAGCACAAGGGTATAGTACAAACAGACTCCCTTAGGAGTAGTGTTATAATGATGTAAGGTTAAATAAATTAACTGATTTAGGATCTTCTATTTTATCAGATTTCGTTTCATTTCCCATGTTTACTCTAAAATAACTATTAATACTAATTAGTTTTTGAATAACCACAACCCTCCCTCATTAACTATTTATTCATACAAATTTCTCTGAACCTATCCTTTCGAGATAAGTATCTTAAGAGTTTCGTTTTCACATGATTGTAGCAATCCTACCGCTCTCTCCAAAGGAGACCTTAACCATTTTGCAAATTCAATCTTTTAATTTTTAAATGATAAATAAATTAATGCAACCGGAAAGTAAATTATATTTCTCTCCTCTTCTATTATAAAAATATCGTTTGTTTTTAAATTTAATTAAAACTCATAAAAATATGAGCAACTTCTCTAAGGAAATCTTTACTAATTTCTTTGGGTTTGTTAGATGTAGGGTAACAACTCCTGATAATATTTTAAAGCCTATTCTACCTTTTAAACATCAAGGTAAAACTATCTTTCCAACAGGAAGCTGGACTGCCACGTATTTCTCCGAAGAATTGAAAGAAGCTTTAAATTTTGGATATAAAATTGAGTTTTTTGAAGGATATGAGTTTGATACTTATCCTATCTTTAATAGTTATGTTCACGATTTCTATTTAGAGAAAAAAGAATCAACTGGAGCTAAGAAATTTATAGCTAAACTTCATTTAAATTCTTTGTATGGAATAATGGGGAGACGCCAAGAGTTAATTAGAACAGTTAATGTTAGAAAACATGAGTTATACAAATACGCTATAACCTCAATAATTCATAGTATTATTTCTATTACTGATGATATATATGTTTTACTAATCTCGGATAATATAAATAGTGCGATAGTAAATCAATTAAATATTAGATTAAATAGTGATTTTAAATCTTTTCAAAGTCCTATATTAAGCAATGTAGCTATCGCAAGTGCTGTAACCGCCTACGCTAGAATCCACATGATACCCTTTAAACTTAATACAGATTGTTATTACACAGATACTGATTCCATTTTCACTAAAACCAAATTAAAACCCGAACAAATTGGAAATGATTTAGGTTTAATGAAGGATGAATTAGATGGAAAATTTGTAAAAGAAGCTTATTTTTTAGAAGATAAAAAAATTTACGCTTATGATGTTAATTCTTTATATCCAAGTGTTATGAGAGATAATGATTTCCCAATTGGTAATCCAGCTCAAGTTGATTTTAATTCTTTTTATTTAAATGATAATGAGGAATCAAATAAACTATTTGGACATTTTTATTGTGAAATAACCGCTCCAGAAGATTTGAAATATCCAATTTTACAAATTCATTATAAAGGTGAAAATGGTATTAGAACTATTTCACCACTTGGTAAATTTTCTGGATGGTTCTTCTCAGAAGAATTGAAAAACTCATTAAAATTTGGTTATAAAATTAAAGTATTAAGAGGTTATCAGTTCTTTAGAGGAAACATTTTTCAATGGTTGGGTTGAAGAACAATATAAATTGAGAACTTCTTATCCAAATTCACATCCAATGAATTATATTGGAAAAATTTTATTAAATAGTTTATATGGTAGATTTGGAATGACCGATAATTTTCTAGAGTCCTAAGGGATTAGACAATTTAGAAATTAAAAACTTTAACTTTGAGAAAAATCAAGTGGAGTCCCTTAGGAGTAATAAAATTTAAAGATAAAATTTAAGTAAAATATAAACCTAAGGTTACTCTAGAAGAAGAACTACAATATAATTCAGATTTTATAAATATTAATATTGCAATTGCATCAGCAGTAACAGCTTATGCTAGAATACACATGTCACAGTTTAAAGTTCCAAAATTCATGAGTAAATATGATTATAATTTATATTATTCGGATACCGATAGTATTTATATTGATAGACCTTTACCTGAGAAATTTATTTCAAATACAAGATTAGGTGATTTAAAACTTGAAGGTATTTATGACAAGGCTATATTCTTAGCTCCTAAAGTTTACGCTCTTAAAAATAATAATGAGGAAATTATTAAGATTAAGGGATTAAGCCAAGAATCAATCTGGAAACATGGCTTAAATATTGAAATATTAGAAACTTTACTTAAAAAGGATTCAGATCTTAAATTAACACAAGATAAAAGGTTCAAATCATTATCTGAAGGATCAATTCAGATATTAGAACAAACATATTCTCTTAAAGTTACCGCTAATAAAAGAAAATTAATATATAATTCAGAACAAATCTTAGTAAACACTAGTCCTATTCTTATAAAATAAAAATCAAGGAGCTATAAATTGAAACCCCCCCCTAGTCTAAAATTTTTTTCGCCTTTTGGTTCGAAAGATTAGAGTAGGGGGGGGTTAGATTGAAAAATGATCATTCTTAGAATGTTAAAACTGCAATCCCAAAAATTATTTCAGAGAATACAACCAATAAGATAAGAAAACAATAATATTTGAAATAATATTTTTGAAATTTTTGTCTTAATTGAATTAATTTTGCTAATTTGGGGTATTTATTAATAAGATCGTATTTGTCTATTAGTATATTCCCATAAAATATGAAGATTATACTAATTAAAGCAGAAAATATAACACCCTTTCCTATTATTAGGCAAACAGCTAATTTCTTAATCCCATTAAGTCCCTCAAACCATTCTAATTTAGAACCTAATTCAAAATTTAAGGGATTTATACTAGATTCCTTAATTTCAATGTTTGGTTTTTCAGCATCAGAAGAAGTAGTAGCAGATATTTCCATATTTTCGCCATTATTCTCTAGGGTAGGAGAATTCTCAATATTTAAAACTATAGAATTCAATTCTTGTTTAAATTTGTTAGTATCATATTTGATCAATTGATCTAAGATACCTAAATCAGATAATTTAGCATCTGAATCTGAGGATTTCACATGGTATTTTTCTACATTATCTTTTAATTTCTGATGTAAAGTTAATAGTCTATCATTATGACCGACTAATTTGGCTTTTACCACATGAATACTATTAAGATCATCTCTGTGATTTTCAATTGAAGAGAGTATTCTCTGATGTTCCTCTCTATCTTGATCTATACTTTTTCTAACCTCTGCTCTTTCAGTTTCCATTAACTGATCTAATTTCCCTATTTGAATATCTTTAAGTTCGTTTTTAATAGTTATAGCTGCACTTAAAAGTCCACCTATGGTTCCTAAATAGGTTATTAATCCCTTTAAATTATTAATATTTAAACCGGAAGTCTTTACGCGAGCAGAGAGATCCATGTTTGTAATCACCGAAGGTGAGTGGGTAAAACCGTTTCGCCTCACCAAAGGAGAGCTATTAAATGTAAAAAATAGGTATAAATTTATAATGAATAGAATGAAAACAACAGAAAATTTATAATAAAATATTAGCCCTGTCGCTGGCATTAAAAAAGAGAAATAATGAGCTATTATTAAGAATAAATTGTAAAATAATTCCATTTTTTGATTTTAAGTTTTTTGTTTCTTCACAGATCCGATTACTTTTTCAACCTCTGTTATTACCAGTGGCGGTTGTCTGTGGATCCCTGGCATCACAGGTAGATTATTTTTAACGATGCGAAAGTCGTTTGAAATTTAAATTATTGTATATTTATTTAGTAAGATGATCATCTATGATGCAAAATAGCCCCCAATCATATAATCTTAATCTTTAATATTAAATATGACTATTAAAATGTTTTTAAGATTATATGACCTATAGTCCCACCACCCTTAGGGTCTAGCAAGCGAAAGAATTAAATGCTAATTTTGACTATATTTGAATGATAGGGAATTGAACCCTAAATTTTATAAATCGCAAAATTTTAAATTTAAAACCAAAATCATCCACTCGCTTTCTCTCATTTGTGCCCCTGCCGGGGGCAGGCAGATACGTAATTTAATATAAAAATAAAGATCAGTTAAGAATCAGAGGGGGGGGGGGAATACAGTTTATTTAAATCTTTGAATACTCTTTTATAGATTATTGAAAAGGGTTATCCATATCTGAAATATTTTCTGTATCTAATGGTATTGGTCTAGCTCTAGGAGTTAAATCAATATCGCTCAGATCTTCAGCATCTGGTGTATAACTAGATAATCTAGATGTTGAACCAATATCTAAAGAAGATAGGCTTGGTGCTGATATATCTATAACCACTCCATCAAATATAGGATTTCTAGCATATGAATTTAAAGGTGCATCAAAATTTGCATTCTCTCTAGCATTATTAATCAAGGCTATTCTATCTTTAATAGAAATAGGTATTCTATTTATTCCTTTACCAGAAAAAGGATTTAATATTTCCATTCCTCTATTTTCTGAATATGAATTATTTAATACATTTAAAAAACCATCTTTATCTAAATTAAAATAATATTCTGTACCATTATCTAAAACTTCTGTTCTAGGTATAGGTAATCCATTATACATAGTTATTCCATTTTCTGTGTAAATACCTCTAGGTATAGGTCCAATTGAATTAGTACTAATTGATTTTCCTTTAATAAATTTTCCAACTTTCTTTTAAATTTAGCAAGTTTTTCTAAAATAGGAGTTCTAAAATATCTGTTAAAGCTATCTCCAGATGAGCTTGAATCTGGACTTGGGATTGTACCGCTTGTAGGTCCGTTATTTTCGGGGTCTGTAGGTAAAGGTAAAAACGGTTCACTTTCTTCAACTCGTCTTCGCCAAGAACATGTGAAACTATCCCAATATAAATAAATAATTGTACCACCTATAACTACTATTGAAGTAATAATAATATAATATTTATAATCGTCTAACTTATTTTTAAACCATTTCAAATATTCCTTATTATCAATATCACTATAATTATCTTTATCTGGATTAATAGGTGTAGTGTTTATAGGATTACTTTCTAATTCACCCAATACAGTTTTAGTTATTAATTTAATGAAATCAATTATACCACTCCTCACTACTTAAATAACAAGAATATTTTAAATTTTAATGATATCCATAAAAAGAACCCTTGGGTTTTTTCTGGAGATGATTCATAAATAAAAGCACCTATTTGTGAGAAAGCTGGTACAGAATAAACCCAATTTAAAAGTGAGAATTGTGTGAATAATCCTAAAATTATTAAATTAAAAATTAAACTTAGTAAACTTAAAATCCTAATAATATTTCTTAGTACATTGAATACTGGTAATTTATTTAAGAAGTCAAATGATTCTCTAATTACTCTAATTGAAGTAAAAAATGAATTTCTTATACTTTTTTAAAAAAAATTAATTCCATGAACCAAATTATAGGAGTCAACTTATTAAAGCAAAAGATTTCAATAAATTTATTAAAAAATTGATTAAAGGATTTTTATTTGAAACAGTATTTATATTCGATACTGTTATTTTTTTTGTAGCTTTTGTAGCTTTTGTAGCCCCTTAGGGGCACCCCTAATGGGGTTGTTGATTTTTTTGTTTTCATTTTTGTTTGTTTGTTTGTAAGTAAAGTTTTTGCAGTTTTATAATTGATCTGCTACAATTTTATACATCATGATAATATAAGATTCGTTTTTGTAGGAAGGTAAAAAATGGGACTATTCTATTTATCTTTCTTTCTTTCTTTCTAGCTAAATAAATAGAATATTAAAAGAATCATGCTAAATCTTTCGAAGTTTTTTCAATAAAAGGAATCTTTCCTTATTAATTAAAAGATATCAATTATAAAGGTGAGCCTAAGGCTAAGGGTCTCCCGTCGGGAGCAGCTAGCCTCAATTAGCTTAGGCTTGACCCTTAGGGTACCCTTTTCTTATTTTTATTCTAAGCCTCTCCTTTGGAGAGGGGAAGAATACTTTTCTTAAAAGGAAAAGTGATTTTTTTAAACAAAAAAAATAAAAAAGGGTGGAACAGCAACCCTCGAGCCTAACCTAATATTTTAATCTATGATTCAAAAATTAGGTCTCCTCCTTTAGCTTAGGGTTGTCCTGCGACCCTTAGGGTCGACTAATTTTTTAATCTATGATTCAAAAATTAGTTGCGTAGCAACCCTCTCCTTTGGAGAGGGGACGGGAGGGAGGGAGGGAGGGCCAAGCTATGATTTTTTTAATAAAGAAAAGTGTAATAGGAGTTGATTCAAAATAATGTTTAATGTCTGATTTAGATTTAAATGAAATTAGAAAGGGTTTCATTTTATTGTTTGGATCTAAAACTGTTTCTAAATCGGGAGGCGTTATAATTCACAAAGTGGACCATTTAGAATTCATAATAAAAAAGGGGGGGGGGTAACAGAGTTTTAATTTATTAAATTTATAAAAATATGTAAATCTATATCTAGTTTTTCAAAAGGAATAGGATGAGTTATTATAAAATATAAACCAACCATAAGTTCAATTAGACCAAACATGATTAATAATGGTAGTATAAATGAACTAATTTTACCTAGAAATAGTTGATATTTAATAAAAAATAATATAAATTTATTTTGAAAATTATTTAATAAAAACTCTTTATTTTTAACCATAATTTGAATTAAAATATATATAGTTAATATTTAATTTAAGAAAATTACTTTTGTATATACCAATATTTGATAGTTTTTTATGGTATACATGAAATGTGTATTTTTAGAATAGACTGATTTTTAATATATATAGACTAAAGAAAACTTCTAAGAAAATTACACCTAAGATTAAGCTACAATCAAACAAGAAATAATATTTAGAAAAGGTTCTTCTTAATTTAATCACTGCAGCAAGTTTTGGAAATCTTGCCTCAATATCAAATTTTGCTAATAAAAAATCTCCATAAAAATTGAAGATTAGACCTAATAAAGCAGAGAAGATAATAGATTTGGATAACAATAAAGAAATAGCTAATTTCTCCCATGAGGATAAAGTTTCAAACCAATCCCAATTTATTATATTGGATTTAGATATATCATCTACTTCTTTTATTACATCCTTATTGATTTCTGTAGGAGTAGTGTTTGAAGAAGTAGAAATAGAATGATTCTCAGAAGAAGAGGGACTAGTAGAATGCAAAGAAAGATTGTCTGAAAGTGTCTTAAATTCCTTTAAATCTCTATCAAAAAATATAGATGCATTTTTAAAATCTCTAAGTTTTGATATTTTATCTGTAACAGACAATTCAGGATTATCTATTATATCTCGTAAAGCAATAGCTTGTTCTAATAAAGTTTTAGTACTATCTTGAAGATTATTAAATTGGTTATCTATTTTATAATTAAGCATTCTAACTGCAACCTTTTTATTTTCTATAGCTTGAAACTCAATTTGAACTTTTGAAAGGTCAGTGATTGAATTGTTTAAAAGCTCTCTCTTACCTAGCAATTCCTGTTGTATAGTTTCCAGTTTACCCGATACTATCTCAGTTTTAACTGCTAGAGCTGTACTAAAAAAGGTAGCTGCTGCTGAACCGTAGAGGATAATATTCTTAAAGTTTCTATCGAAAAAGCCCGATTCTTTAACTCTCTGAGTAATTAGTATAGGTTTATCAAAATAAAAATAAATAGTTAGGATGAGAAGAAATAAAACAAATATTAATTTAAAAATGTTTAAGCCTGTTAAACAAACACCGAAAGAGTAAAAGGTTTGTTCTTGAATATTAGATATTATTGTAATCATATTTTATAAAAAATAACTATGTTTGATTTAATTTAAGAAAGAATTACATTTAATTACCCCTCCCCTTAAGAGGGCTAGTATAAATAAAAAAATTTTAAGTCTTAAAGTTAGATAACCTTTCTTGAAAAAAAAAATTTAATAATTAATAAAGATTATTCTTTAAAAAGACTTTAAGTAATTTAATTGACTGGGCCCTGCCGCAGGCGAGCAAGCGAGGGACAGTTACCCTTATCTAACTTAATTGGATCTTTGGCTTAAACACAAAAAAGTTATACCTAGATTTCAACATACTTACCCATTTCCATTTCACTTTAAGTCCTACTTGTCCAAAGGGACTAGTGTCACTTGTCCAAAGGGACTAGTGAGAGGGTTGGATGATTTAGATTAAAATACCAAAATAAGTTGAAAAACTATTATATTTTTTACAGTTTTTGCTATTGGAGTTTCTTATTATATGTACCCAGATATGTATAATAATATTTATTATGGGATTAAAAACAAATTTTTATCATCAGGTGGTAAAGGTCCTAATGGAGGAGTCTCTTCTCACTGCCTCCCTTGCGTAGCAACCCTCTCCTTTGGAGAGGGGGAGGGAGCGTAGCAACCCTAAGGGTCGAGGGTTAATTTTTTTTTAAAACAAAAATCACTGTTCCTTTTAAGAAAAGTAGTATTAAAAATAAGGGTCAAGACTATTTTTTCAGATATTTATGAACTTCTATATAATCCTCTAGATTTAATCTTAATTCAACCCCTATAAATATTTGGAATATTAAACAGAAGATTAATAGAATAGTATATATTACTATCATACTTATGAAAAATTTATTATTCAAAATTAAAAATAAATTTATATTAACTATTTTACCCTTTAACTTATTACCTAATCTGGTCCCTAGAATATATTTAATAATATTTATAGTAAATTTACTAAAAACCCATATACTAATATCATTATAATACAAAGTAATACATAATAATGATAACACAATAAAAATTATTTGGCTGTCTAATAATGTTTATAAAGGACTTCTAATTTCAGAAGGCTCTAATACACTATGAATGAAGTCTACCATTGGCCTAGGACTTATTTCTAGCCCTTGTCCTAAGGGACAACCCTTAATTCAAGCGAAGGGAGGAGCTACAGCTGTTTTAATATTAGAACTTTATTTAATTGATTTTTTAGTAAATGCTGTATTTACACTTTTTATAGCTCCAGCTACTCCAGCAGCTGCAAGCGCTGCAACTCCAGCACCATTTATTTGTTAATGAGTAATAGAACTACCAGCAGGCATACTACTAATAATCTTAGCTCCTATTGCACCACCAGCACTTCCAGTATTTACTATAAATGGTCCTACTGCATCTTTAACAATAGTTGTAACAACATCACCTACTTTATCTAAAACCTCTTTACTTGTTACAATAACATCCTCTTTCTTCACATATTTATCTTTAGGTGAATCACTGGATGAAATATTAGATATATCAACACTATCACTACCTTCACATAAAATATGGTTAATTAAATCAAAAAAATCCATTATATAAAAAACAACTATAAAAGTATTGAAAACCATATTAAAGTTACTTACGACAACACTACTTTATATGGTAATATTGATCAAATTAGTGAATTTAAATTATTAGTTTGGAATCTCGATAATATAAAAAATAAAGATATTAAACTTTCTTTAAATCACAATTATATCACCAAAACAAATAAAGTTTTAAAAAAAAATCACCATTATATCACCAAAACAAATAAAGTTTTTAAAAAAAATCTTCACACTTCAACTCTTAAAAGAGTCCTTTCGGACAACAAGGGTAGGAGTGACTAATAAAATTGTTAAACCACCTTCTATTTCCCCTTTAAAGTTAAAGCGAGAAGATTTAATTAAGTTACCTAAATCTTTTTCTACTATGGATATAGAAACTATATCTCTTAAAGAATTTGATAATATTCAAATACCTATCATAATTTCATCTACTTTTTCTAATAATAACTCTTATCTTATACAAATTGATTCCAAAAAATTAAAACTTTTTGTTGAAGAGAGGAATATAGATGAAATTAATAATTTAGTTTTAGAAATGTGGAAAAACTATTTATCTCTAATTACAAGTAGAAATATAGAAACTATTTTTGTTCACAATTTAGGAAAGTTTGATGGATATTTTTTATATAACGGTTTACTTAAAACAGTAGACAATATAAAAAATGTTAATACGATAATCGATAACAAAAATAATTTTATAAGTGTTTATTATTCTTACAAAAAAGAAGGTAAATTATTAACTATTAGTTGGAAGGATAGTTTAAGGTTATTTCCAATTAGTTTAGATCAATTATGTAAAACTTTTCAAGTTATTGGTAAAACTTCTGAATATAACTTAGATTTTAATGATATATCTTTATTTGATAACCTAGACTTATTTAACCAATTTTTAGAATATTCTAAACAAGATTCTTTAGCGTTGTATAAAGCTTTATCAAAAGCTCAACAAATTTATAAAGAAAAATATTTTGTTGATATTTGTGATGTTTTATCTGCGTCTTCTCTTTCTTTAAAAATATTTAGGTTGAATTATCTTGATATTGATATACCAATTCTAAAAAACAATGTTGATAGTTTTATCAGGAAATCTTATTTTGGTGGAGCCACAGATTATTATAAAGCTTATGGTGAAGATTTACATTATTATGATGTAAATTCATTATATCCTGAAGCAATGATTAAACCTATGCCTTTAAATTTAATAAAAACTCATAAAAATATGAGTAGTTTAAGCCTAAAATTTTTCAACAATTTCTTTGGGTTTGTTAAATGTAGAGTAACCACACCTAAACATATTTTAAAACCTATTCTACCGTTTAAACATGAAGGGAAAACTATTTTTCCAACAGGAACCTGGATCGCAACTTATTTCTCTGAAGAAATTAAAGAAGCTTTAAAACTAGGTTATAAATTTGAGTTTTTTGAAGGATATGAATTCGATACTTATCCTATATTTAATAGTTATGTTCATGATTTCTTTTTAGAAAAAAAAGAGGCAACAGGAGCTAAGAAATTTATAGCTAAACTTCATTTAAATTCTCTTTATGGGATTATGGGGAGACGGCAAGAATTGATTAGAACAGTTAATGTTAGAAAAGAAGAGTTATATAAATATGTAATTTCCTCAATAATACACAGTATTATTTCTATTACAGATGATACATATGTTTTATTAATCTCAGATAATTTAAATACTGGCATAGTCAACCAATTAAATATTAAGTTAAATAGTGATTTTAAATCTTTTCAATCACCTGTATTAAGTAATGTAGCTATTGCAAGTGCAGTAACCGCTTACGCTAGAATCCATATGATTCCCTTTAAACTAGATACCGATTGTTATTATACCGACACTGATTCTATTTTCACTAAAACCAAATTAAATACCTCTCAAATAGGTGATGATTTAGGATTAATGAAAGATGAATTAGGTGGTAAACTTGTAAAAGAAGCTTATTTTTTAGGTATCAAACAATATGGGTATTCTTATATTGACCCCTTAGGGGGTGAGACAGTAAATAAAAGTGTCTTTGCAGGAGTAGCTAGAAATTCTTTAACTTTAAATCAAATAAAAGAGCTTCATTTAGGTGGAAAGATAAGTAAAACCATCTCATCAAAATTTTTTAAATCTTTTACAAATTTATCCATAAAAATTAAAGATATAAATTTAACTATAAGTGCTAATAGGGAAAAGGAACTTAAAGATAATGTTTACTATCCCTTATATATTACTCAAAATAATGAAAAGATAAATATTATTACATCTTTATTCAAGAAAATTAAATATCATATTAATAAGATATATAAATTTATTATATAGTTATATCATTGGAAATAACAATAATTCATTAATAAATTTTTACTCTAACCCGCTCTCTCCTTTCAAAAAGAGTAGCGACACCTTACCTTTGACAAAACAGCAAGAATGTGTTTAATATATAAATACAAACGGCCCATCGACTAAACCTTTACGAACAGAAATAACATTAGCTTTTATTAATCCTAACCGTTAGTGTCGCTTAGAGAGATAGCTATGGGAAATAATATAATTAAAACTATTTAAATATGAACCAAATAAAACAAATATTATCTTTTTTGAAAGGAAGTGTGTTCAATTGTTTTTCTTCCGAAGGTGCTCAAACTTCTGTAGCTGCAAATGATTCTACAAATAGTTTACCTATCTCAATCTCACTCTTCCAGTGTAACTCTGGGAAGGGGAGTGACACAATTCCTTCTCCGACCGAAACTGTACTAGGTTGTGAGAATGATCTTTTCTTAATTAATAAACCCTCTACTTACTCTAAATTATTAGAAGATTTTACTAATCATCACGGAGTTGATTCTGCTAAGGTTAATCAATTAGTTTCACCAGAGATTACTTTAGCAGATAGAGTCTCTAATATTCATCTTATTATGGGGGATACCAACCCTTTAATAAGACACACGCTTCTCAAGAAAGAGTCTATGAACAGACTTCTTGAAAATGTGAACACCCTAGATTCTAGTTTAACAGGTGTTGAAGAGGTTTTAACCAATCATCAGGATGCTTTGAGGATAGCTGTTGAAATAATATCCACTTAATTCTTTTAAATAACCCCCCAACTTGTTTAGCTTAATGGTAAAGCATAAAGTTCCTAACTTTATAATCCTAGTTCAACTCTGGAAACAAGTTTTTTAATTCTAGTTTTATAGTAATCTTAAAGATAACAAACTAGAAAAACAGGCTTACTTTTGATTAATTTTTTTTTAAAAACCCTTAAATCGTACGCGACTACTGTAGCAACTATTAAGAAAAGTATTAAGTAAAAAAATGAAAACTAACTTGATTTTATCAAGTTGGTTTTTCAAATAAAATAAACTTTTATGTTTAAATTATCGAGACTTATTCCTTATTTATTGAAACTATTAAAGTTTCTAGAAAAGAAAAAAGGATTAATTTATCCTTTAATTTTAATGAAAGTTGTTAACTATTTAATAAGCTTTATTTTTAAAGCTGAAAAAATAGGGTTTAGTTCTATCATTAAAATTATTTACTATTTCCTTTCTATTTCTAATATTTTACTAGCTTTAATAGTTTTAGGTGTATTCTCTGATCCTAATTATTTAGAGTTATTTTCACCCTCTTTCTTAGGTAAAGCTATTGGTTGGTTATGGGGGGGTTTACATTTAATGATACCGGTAATTATTTTAAATGTTTTAAATGATTATTTTGAATACATTATAGAATTCTTTAGATTAGCCTGTAAAAGATTTATAGATTGGGTCTTAGAGGGTTCTAATAGTAATATACCAGAAATATCTAAAGATATTAACAAATCTAATAACAATAGAGAACCGGTTGATGTTTATAATCCTTTCTATGCCAAGAGGTATGTAGATTCAGAGGATTATTACGGCTCTTACAATGGTATTCCTGATATTGATATTGAACCTCATAAATTTGGTTGGAAGGACTTTGTGTTATTTGGTGTATTAGCTGTTGGGATTACTTATTACCTTTACCCGGATATGTATAATAATCTTTATTTTGCAATAAAAGGTAAAATTTTCCCTGGAAGTGGTGGAAGTGGTGGAGGTGGGTTACCAGGTTTTAATGCTCCCCCTGTTTCCGATAAGGATGTACCTTATAAAGTTTATAAGGGTAAAAATTTTTCGGTTACAACAGTCCCTGTTACCTCTGAACAAGTTTTAAGAAGTAATATGGAAGAAATAGCTTTTAGTGGTTTAACCTCTGCAGAGAAAAATGCTAGTTTATTACATCTTTACAATGATGTACTTAAATCTGGAGATGTTATAAACAAATCTAACCAGATAGCAGATTTAGCTGTAGAATTAAACAATACTATTTCTAAAAATCCAACTATGAAACCATTTACAATGGATTTAAATGGATTGAGACATACCACTGTTCCAACAACTCAACTTATTATAGCTTCAAACCTTAGTTCACCGGAAGGTAGTGTTGCTGGCTATTTAACACCAGTTGAAAATATTAATCGTGGTCCAAGTTACAATTCACCATCTATGCCTGGAGATTTCCTAAAACCTTTACCACAATCTAACATATCTACAGGACATATAACCCCAACTCAATCTAACTTAGATAATCTTAGAGATTCACTTTTAGGATCACATATAACCCCAACTCAATCTAACTTATCTACAGGATATATAACTCCTAAAGGTGTTAGTGTTCCACCTGTTTTAGGAATAGATACCAATGTTGGTGATGTTAGTTCTTCAAGTTCTTCAAGTTCTACAACACCTACATCTAGTTTATCTCCTCAACCCTCCCCTGCTCCACTACCTGTAAGGTCACCTGGTTACCCTAGAGAACCTCACGATTTATCTTGGATTTCTAGTCAAAACAGATTAAGAGGTTTTTATTCTCCTACTAAACCTGAGATAGGAGTTGATATTGTAAATTTAATGGATAAATTAAATAATATTAAGTAATCACTCTCCCTCCCGTACGGGTTGTCCTAAGGGACTACCCTTAGGGTCGAGGGACTAAAAGAATTAATAAAATGGTGAAAGTTTCTAAACAGAGACTTCCCCCCCCCCACGCTTTTTTTGGATTTGAAACAAAACCTCTATAATAAGAAATAGGATATTTATTAACAAAAAGAAAAAGGAAATTGAAAAAGAATATGAAAAGGAAAAGAAAAATATGTGTTTAAACCAGGTAGCGACTTAGCAGCTATTAAAATTTTTTTTATTATTGAGCACTCTTTTAAAGAAAAACATTTATAACTTTTAATTTTTTTTATTAATAGGGGGGTGCTTCGCAATAAAATTGTGTTGCCTTAAGATGGTAGCGATATAGGAACTGCTAATCAATTAATTTAATAGGTTTCGTCTCAATTAATTTATCTTCTTTTTAATAAATTAAAGATCTCTTATTACTTGTAACCTGTAATGTATAAATCTGCTCTAATACTTGATTATTTGCTTGATTTTTAAACTTGCCACCCTTAGGACCCTTAGGCTAGTCCCTTAGGACAACCTTTTCTTTTTTTTTTATAAATTTAAGAATAAAAAAGGCTCTTGCTACGCAACTCCCACCTTTAGGCTAGGTCCGATGGAGCAACCTCCCTCTCACCACCACACTCCCTACCCTAAGGGTCTCCCTCCCGGCCCGTCGGGAGGTTGCTGCGCAAGGGACCTATTTTTGGATTCATAGATTAAAATATTAGTCGACCCTAAGGGTCGCAGGACAATCTTATTTTTATTTTATAAATTAAAGATAAATGACTCTCCAAAAGAGAGGGGTCAAGCCGTCGGGTGGAGAGGGTAGCCTTAGGCTGAGTTGGCGATGGAGGGTAAAAGAGTTAAATTAAAAGACACTTAGTACTTAGCAGGGTCTATGTAATAACTACTATTCAATTATTGAAAGCATTTGGAGTTGAACCAAAACCTTCCCATTAAAAGGGGGACACTCAACCACTCGAGTTCTGCTTCCTCTTAAATAAGTAACACTTTAAAATTGAAACAAAGAAGAAAGTAGGGGCTTCTGCAAAAACTAAACAGTCCTCCACCCTTAGGCTAGTCCCTTATGACTTCCTTAGGCTTGCGCAGCAACCTTTTTTATTCTTCCCCTCCCGTCCCCTCTCCAAAGGAGAGGGTTGCTACGCAACTAATTTTTGAATCATAGATTAAAAAATTAGTCGACCCTAAGGGTCGCAGGACAACCCCTAAGCTAAAGGAGGGAGGCGGGGCCCCTTAGGCTTAAATTAAAAATAAGAATAAAAAGGGGTCTAAGGCGAGCCAAATAAGTTAAAGAAGAGTTTGTATTTTTAAATTATAATTTGTACCTTTAAATTTTTATTTTATACTTAAAAATTGGGAATGATGAAATGGCATCTTAATGATGAATTGGCATCATATTTTAATGATGAATTGACATCATCTTCTTTTATATACTATGTCACATTTTTCATTATCCTAAAAATAAACAAAAAATTTCAGAATTTCCCCTTTTTAGATAAAAAAATAAATTCACCCCATACAGGGTAAACCTAGGTAAACCACAGTCCCTTAGCTGGAGAATTTCATATTTTTTTTTTGGGGGGGGGGGGTTTTATTGGAAAATTAACCTCTTAAGGGCTCCTAAATTTTAACCCCTCTCTCTTTTTTCTTTATTTTTATAAAGATAAAAATAAAGAAAAAAAGGGTAAGGAGCTACTCCCAGCATCGCTGCAGAAGCTGGACCTAAGAGGATAGCTAATAAAATACTAATTGTAATAAAAATTATAAGAGGTATTTTTAAAGAATCAACTTTAAATTTTAACAATAAAATATCACTACCTGTAAAAGCTGGTGGAGTTAGTTTCTTACCTTTTAAATAAACTTTTTTGCCCCTTAGTGGCTCTTTTTCAGCTAACTTAAATATATTATATCTTTTTGTGATGATAAAAATGAACCCATCCACTTCTTTAGACTGCTCCAATTTTTAAAACTTCATAAAAGTAAAAACAAAGAGTTGAGCCTAAGGCTTGAGCCTTAAATATTACCCTCTCAGTAGTTCGCCAGCCCTTAGGGGAGGCAGCAAGTGATGCGCACCCTCCCGTCCCCTCTCCAAAGGAGAGGGGGAGGGAGCGCTGCAACCTCCTTTAGCTTAGGCTTGACCCTTAAGGTACCCTTTTTTATTTTTTTTGTTTAAAAAAATCACTTTTCCTTTTAAGAAAAGTATTCTTCCCCTCTCCAAAGGAGAGGGTTATTTTTTTTTTAAACAAAAATCACTTTTCCTTTTAAGAAAAGTAAAATAAAATTAAGAATAAAAAAGGGTGGACCTATTTTTTGAATCATAGATTAAAATATTAGGTTAGGACAAGCCTAAGGTAAAGGAGGGTGGAGAGTCCTAAGGGATAAAAATAAGAAAAGGGTACTAAGGGTCTAGCCTAAATTTTTAAATTCTTTTAGGGTCTATTGTTTTTAATATGATTATACACATTTACAAAACTATCAATATCTGCTGCAAAATTACTACTAAAATAAATATTTATAAACTTAATCCAAAATAAACAAAGAAATATAAAAACAGTTAAATAATCTGTATATTTATCTACATTTTTTAGTGTATTATTTAAACTTAAATTTTTATTAATATTGTACCTTTTATTTAACCGCCTCGCTATACCCCCCCCCCCTCTCCAATAGTGGTGGAGGGGAAGGAGCGACTCCTTAATTTTTGGGGACTTCTGTTTCTATTTTTAATTTTATTTTTATTTATTTTTATAAAAAAAGTCAAGTTCCCTTTATTGCGAAGCACCCATTTATTTTTAAAAGTTAAAATAAATCCAATTAATTTACTTAAAAAAAATTTTCGGAATAATAGTGAAAACAAACCTAAAATTAAGATAAACTCTATGTAATTTAAATAGCATAATCCATTAACCATAGTAAGTAAAGGTATTTCAATTTCATTTTTATCTAAAACAGAATGTATGAAACCACCATCGAAATCAGTAGGTGAATTTCTTCCTGATATATCTATTGTATCTAATTTATTTACATCGATCTCATGTTCTCTTTTTTTATTATCAATTAAAGCTTTACTCCTAAGGGATTCTATACCTATTTTGGTTCCAGCAGCCGTTGCTAATGCAGTAGTTCCTACCATAGCAATTCTAGGAGCAGGAGCCATACCAGCAGTATGTTTGATAATTTCACTTCCTATTTTACCTACAGCAGCACCAATACCTAAATTAGGACCAAGATCTTTAACACCCGACAAAATTAAATCTGTACCTTTTATTGCGAAGCACCCAAACGTTATCTATTACTTTTTTTTTAATTTTAAAATTATAATATTCTTTATCTTCTGTATTAGATGTTATATGTACAAGATCTTCTTTTTCTTTAAGTGAAGATTGCACCTCTGTTTTATTTGATGTTGAAATTTGAGCTTCTTGCCCCTTAGTGGCAACCTCAAAATCATCATCTGCACAAAATATTAAATTAAAAATAGAAATATCCAATAAATAACCAATTAAACCAAACAAAGCTAAAATAATATTGGTGAAAACTAATTTTTGTAAAATTTTAATAAATTTATTATTAGAAAGTTTAAATTTATCAGAAATAAATATAGAAATAGCAAAAGAAAATATAGAAAATATAAATATTTGGAAAAAATCAGATATTCTTAAATCCCATATAAAGAAATAAATTATAACAACTAAAAAAGTATAAGAAATAATATTAATTATCCCCTTAGTCCAGACCCCGGACCCTTGGGGAAAGGGAGCGGGTTGGTTATTATTATTAGATCCCTCGCTTTTTCCTTTGCTTGGGCTGGTATTTATTGATTTTGATTTATTTGCTAAGACACTCTTATAACTCAAATTCTTACTTAGATTTATAGAGGAGCAACCAACAACTCTATTTAAGAATGTACCTAATATCGTTAAAATTTTTTTTTTTTTGTTCATTTTTTTTTTGTTAAAATTTTTTTTTTTTTGTTCATTTTTTTTTTTTAAAGATTTTTCTCTCTCAACTCCGATTACTTTTTCAACCTCTGTTACTACCAGGGGCGGTTGGCTGAGGTTCCTTTTCCACTGAAGAAGAGATATTTTTTTAACGTGGATACGGTCTAATCCCTTAGGATTATAATTACCCAAAATTTTATTCTTATAATTAATTTCAAACTCAAAATTACCTTGCTTTCTCTTTACTAATCTTTGTTAAATAACTTTTCTTACAAATAAAAGTAAAATTTTTTTATAATTATAAAAAATAAATAAGCTTTCCTCCTGATAGTTAATTAAAAAGAATTACTCTTCTTGGGGAAAGAATGTGACCAAATTCTTCCTTCTTTTAAAGAAATTAGTGTCTATAAAAATATGTTACGTTTGGGGTTGTTGAAATTTGGCTGTTTTGGCAAACTTGATTTTTTTAAAGATAAAACAGGTACTTTTATCAGTGGAATTTTAAAAATTAGTGATCGTGTGTCCCTATATACTAGTCCTTCGGAGTGTCACAATATTAATAAAAAGAGTAAAAATTTGCCTATATATATTCGATAAAACAACAACAATTTATCTCTCAATTTTAAATTTAAAAAGGCCAATTTAAAATCAATCTCCCAAATCAAATTTTGTCTCATATATAATAATCTGTTTTAAAAATAAGAATAGTTTGTTTTTTGTTTGGTCCCTTAGGACTGCGCAAGCCTAAGGGTCCACAGACTTACTAGACCATTAAGGGTTAGTAGCTCCTTCCGACAGGACGGAGCTACCCTAAGGGTCTACTCTTTTTAATCTTAAATTTAGAATTAAAATAAGAAAAGGGTGAGAGGGGTTTGTCTCCTTCTCCTTTGGAGTTGAGGAGTCCGATGGTATATAATTAATATAATCAAAATAGATATTTCTTCAAAAGAACCTACTAATGGTCTCCCTTAACCCTTAGGGTCAGGAGCCTAAGGGTTAAGGGAGCAGCAACCCTCCACCCTCCCTATCCTAAAGGAGGGAGACCCTTAGGCTCGAGGGTTGCTGTGCGACCCTTAGGGAAGTCCCTTAGGACAATCTTAAATTTAGATTAAAAATAAGAAAAGGGACGCTTACGCAGGGTCTAGTCACTCCTTATGAGAGCGAACTTAAGATTCTTTACAATAAATTAAAAAATATTATTGAATTAATCTTAGGGTATTTATTAGTAAAAAGAAATAAACTTTCGAAAGTAAATAACTTATCCCTCCCTTTATCACTGGACCCTTAAATTTTACCCCTCTCTCTCCTCCCGCCGGGAGCGTAGCCCCTAAGGGGCCCTTTTTTATTCTACTCCACCCTCCCGTTCCCTGCGCAAGACCCTTAGGCTCTCCCTCCCCTCCTTTAGGTTAGGGGACGGGAGCAGCAACCCTCGCTACGCTCCCGGCGGGAGGGTTGTCCTAAGGGACTCCCTCGCTTGCTCGCCTCCCCTTTTCTTAAATTTAAATTAAAATTAAGAATAAAAAAGGGGAGGCAGGGGGGGGGGGAGGAGAAGGGGGGGGGGGTTTCTAACTTATATTTTCCAGCAGCACTTTCCAGTACAGCTACCTTGCTATGACTTTTGAGATGTCACTCAGAAGGGTTAATTGATATTAATAAAATTCAACAAAACTGTTGAGACCTTTTTCTTTAATTTTATTTTTTTTTATAAATAATTAAATTATAAATAAATATAAATAAGGAAAAAATCTAATCTATAAAAACATAATTACTTATTTAAAAATAAACAAAAAATTTTTAAGAATAACAACACTTCCCCTCCATTGCTCCGTCCCTGCGCAAGCGAAGGGAGGTGCTACCCACAGGGGTGCGGGAGCCTAAGGCTCTAATCAAGCGACACCCTTGACCCTTTTACTTGCTCTCCCTCCCTAGCTTGCGCAGGGAGGGGTCTCCCTCCCTCTCACTCCCCTACGGGAGTGAGAGGGAGGGACGGGTTGAGCAACTTTATTTTTTTTATAAAAAATTCACTTTTTCTTTTTGTTGCGTAGCAACACCCTAAGGGTCTTGAGCCTTAGGGTGGTAGAAAAGTAATAATTAAAGATAATTTAAAATAAGAAAAAGGTAAGGAGCAACCTAAAGCTCAATGCCTCCCTTAGGGGAGAGGGTGGTGAATTTATTGTTTTACTTTTTATTAATTGGCAATTTCCCCCTTTCCGAATTCCTCCCCAGCGACAGACAGTTAGTTCATCACGGATTCATGCTTCACCGTTGCGTGGCTAATCAACGATTACTCGAAATTCCTTCTTCATGTTGCCGAATTCCAGGCAACAATCCGTTAAAAAATTAATAAATTGAACTTTTTTTATTGATTAGCTAAACCTACCTAGCTTTTTAGGCTAAAGTTTTGCATCACATTGTAAAAGTTTTAGTAGCACGTTTATAGCCCAGTTCATGAGGGCCATAACGACTTGTCTTAGCCCCAACTTAATAATTGTTTTATTAAGTAATAGTTAAGTATAAATTAACTACAGGGATTTCGTCCGTTAGTGGAGTTAACCTGACTTTTCACAATACGGACTGACGACAGCCATGCAACACCTGTAAACGAATTTCTAATTTAATAAAGATTCAAATTTTATTAAGCTTAATTATTACTTTTCTTAAAAAAAAATAAAAATTAAAATTAATATTTGAATTTTATTCTAGAAATTACTCAATTTAGATTCCTTTATAAATAAAAGAGCTATTTTGGATATGCAAGAACTGGTAAGATTTTACGCGTACTTTCGTGTTAAATAACATGCTTCACTCCGTTTGCTCCGAGACCGACTAATTTTTTTGGTTTCAGTTTTGCAACCGTACTCTCAAGGCGGAATGGTTATCGCGTTAACATCGTCACTAATTTAATTAAACTAACAACTACCATTCATCGTTGACGGTGAGAGGTAACTGGGTATCTAATCCTATTCCCTGTTCTCACTTTCGTACCTCAGCGTCAATCATTACCAGATAAAAAGTTTTCACCGTTAGTATTCTACTTAGTATTTTCAGATATCGCCCTTACACTTAAGTATTATTTGGTTTATCTCAATTATGATTCTAGCTTTAAGTGTATCTATTTTTTTCCATTTAATAATTAATTTTATTAGCTCTGCTGTCTCAAAAAGAGAGCAGCACCTAATTATTCCCTATCTTCATTTTAAGTTAGCCTTAGTTTATAATCTAAGGTCTGATAAAAATTTAAACCATTTTCTTAGTCAGGGCCCACCCTCCCTACCCACTGGGGATACTAGGAACTTTTTATTCTTAGAATTAATTTAAAATTAAGAATAAGGACCAATCTTTATTTTTAACTTAAAGCCACTTTTTTATTTTTTTTTTAAAAAAAAATCACTTTTCCTTTTAAGAAAAGTATTCTTCCCCTCCCTCGCTTGAGCCTTAGGGTGGTTTGTAGTAAAATAAGAAAAGGGGGCAATTAAGTTAAAAAAGGAGAGGTGCTAGTCCCAAAAGGAGGGGGAAATTTATTAAATCGCTTATTTAAAAATAGACTTTAAAGCAGCCTACTTACCCTTTACGCCTGTTTAAGACGACTAACGTTCGCGTTTCTGGTGTTACCGAGTCTTCTGGCACCAGTTATTTAGACAACACTTATAGTAAGGTAATATCAATTTTTTCCCTTACGTTATCACATTAAGCACATTTTGTGATTTTGTGATTTCAGTTAGCTAGTTCACTCTTGCGAGCATTGACTAATATTCTTGACTGCAGATTGCTTATGCAATTTGGGGCTTTTCATTCCCAATGTGGCCATTTGTTCGCTCAAACTTGGCTATTGATCGTAGGCTTGGTAGGCTTTTACCCCACCAACTACCTTTAAACAAAATAAATAGACTCTTAAAGTAGAAAATTTCCTTTCTTATAATTAAGCTCAATTATATTACATATTTATTATATAATTATCCCCTATTTATGAGGACTTTAAGGTATCTTATTTATCATTACTCACCTTTACACCTTATTCTATACTTATTATCTTTCTAGAATAACGATTTGCATGTCTTAAAACTACTGAAAAACGTTCAATCAGAACCAAAATTAAATTCTTCTTTAAAATTTAAAAAAATTTTTACTTTTTATTATATTTTGTTATATTTTGTTATATTTTGTTATTAGTAAAAAAAATTTTTGTATTGTATTTGCTTTTTGCAATCTTTATATATCTTCTTTTATTTATTGTATTGTGTTAAATTTAATTTTTTACTTTTCTGCGCTTTTTCTTGACCCTTTTCTTATTTTTATTATTAAGCCCTCTCTTTATTTATATAAGATAAAAATAAAGTTAAATTTAATTCTAAGCCTCTCACACTAAGGGTCTCCCTCCCTCTCACTCCCTGCGCTTGCGCTCCCTCGCTTGCGCAGGGAGGGAGTGATGCGCTCCCGCCGGGAGGGAGGGACGGAGACCCTTAGGCTTAAATTTAAGAATGACCCTAAGGGTGGATACGGGAGACTCTTAGGGTAGGGAGGAGAAGGGTGGGTAAATTAAAATTATAAGCAGGGGTTATTTAGAGAGAGGGGGGG
>Ga0193718_1000023_pt1 | contig 30733 bp, 28 predicted proteins | sample U2a1metaG_FD_144918 | JGI IMG/M metagenome (GOLD analysis project Ga0193718, IMG submission 144918) | Soil microbial communities from a riparian zone of the East river system, Colorado, United States - U2a1 | ecosystem: Environmental > Terrestrial > Soil > Riparian zone | place: USA: East River... | reverse complement strand
TTGAGGATTTCTGCCGTTACCCCGGACATCACAGCATCCTCGGAAGGGTACGCCGGCAAATCCGTTTTCGGCACGAGCGCTTGTATGGTGTTGTCAACCGTGTAAGGAGCCGGGCGGTTGAATTGATATTTGTAATACCAGGTTGCCTTCATGGCTTCGTACTGAGCAACGGCTACATAGCTATAGGCGCGGGCGGCATACGGTGGGTTCGCAAAAGGAAATGCCGGATCAGCAAACGGATTCTCTGCATCGGGAAATATATATGAGCCGTCGTCCCTGGGCGCGGGAGGAAGGTTGTAGCGCGCCACGAGTTCACGTAAGATCTGGTTCCAACGCAGGATGCCCCCACCGCCCCAATAGGCGATCGTTTTTTTCTGATTGTCATTCAGCTTGCTCTGCGCATCCTTAATGGCGGCGAGTTCGGCAACATAAGCCGTGGAGGTAACCGCGGCGGGAGCGGCCACTACAATCTGACCGGGTGTGGTCAATAGAATGAGCTTCCAGGTACCTGCATTCGCGTCAATGTTGGCTGGCTGTAAGGGGATAAGCCCTTCCGATAGGGTATTCACATCCTTATTGCAGCCGGTAACAACCGATAGGATGGCGATAACGGATAAGGCGATATAGAGTTGAGATGATTTCATGATAGGTCGTTTTATTTATTTTTAGAAAAATGAAAAAAGTACATGACGCCGGCCATGATCGCTGTGCTTTGACCCACGTTCCGTCCCGCAACCGTATAATTACCCCAAACGCGGAGCGCCACATTTTCCAGCTTTGGTGAGGCATACATCAACGACGCGCCTACTTTGGACGCGTTCATCCGGTTGGAGGCAAAGGGCATGTCCTGCCGGCGAATGTCACCGCCACCCAACGTATTTAACTGCGTATAGTAAAGCTCCGCATGCCACAGGTCCTTCTTGTATCCTGTCCGCACGATAAAATCAAATGTACCGGGCATTTGTACCTCATCGGTATGGTAAAGCTGCCCGTTGGTGTAGTAGGAAGGACGGTCCAGAAAAATATTGCTCCGCCATGTATAGGCCGCCGAGCCCATTGCATACCAGGTTTGCTTGTAGGTATAGGCGGCCGTCAATCTTCCCGCCAGATTAGTGCAGGCCATTCCGATCGATAGCGGAAGAAAATCAGGAGTATACTTGCTCATCGGTGTCGAAAACGTTCCTACTGCAAAAAATTTAAGATGGCTGTTGCCGATATCCGTCTTAAAGAAATTGTACTTGCCCGTCACGCTGACGTCTTGCAACCCGCTCATACCATGGAGGGTACCGCCGCTGGCGTTGGTCCACACATAGGGGACAAGAACGACGAGGCTCACCCGTTCATTCAATCCGTAAGCACCCATAAAACTTACCGTCTGTGTCGTCAGCGTCCCGATATTTCCATTCTCCCGTTTCAATGACCCTTCCCAGTAATTCTTCCAGTGGTCACTGCCATAGTACACGCCCGTGCCCAGGTCTTTGGAAGGCATCATCAGGCCATCCGTAATCAGCGGAGTCTGGGCCTGAAGGCATCCCAGGGATAACAAGGCAATAGAGATAGATAAAATTATTTTCATAACGATAGTTAAAAAGTGAATGAATACAGTAACACGCGGATACCGCGCGCTGACTTTTCTTACTATATAAAAAGGAATTCTTTACAGCAAACCGCTGTGAAAGGGAATCAGAGGAAAGGGTTGTTCCTGGGAGGGTATTTTATCCTCGACGAAGGAAGAGAAAGATAATGCCGGGTGACGTCTTCGTAACGGAAGGTTTTGTACCACCCTGAAGATTGCGATTCTACTGAAACTCCCGTGGTAACGTAGTCCTTGATGAAGGAGAGGACCTGCTTGCCGTTATGCTGTTTCGCATTCACGGGCTTATCGGAGAACGTTTTTACATAGTCGACCAGGGCCTGATTTATTTTTTTGCTCTCGTTGTCTTTTACACAAACAATGTACAGCGTGTCGCGGAAAAGTTTTTGCTTCACGAGCCGGTACACTTCGCCATCGTGCTCAAATTCACCGCTGACGCGCTCATAGTCCTGATGATCGGTAGAATACGGAACCGTCAGGGGGATGCGGAACGTCACTGCATCGGCGTTGGAATACTGTTCTGCATCCAACTGATCGTTCGCTTCCTGGGCGTATTTGAATTGCAGCCCCAGAAAAACACCATAGAATCCCAGCACATTGAGCAGGAATAAAACGAGCATGATGATGGTGCAGAACTTTTTCAACGTATTACATAGATAATAAAAATCAACCAGCAATCAAACTACAGCGGAATAAACACCACTTTTTTTGTCTCAAAAAAAGCCTCCCGGAAATAATCCGAAAGGGTATAGAGCGCATATGGTTTTTTTAGTTCCTCCAGTTCTTCGTCCAAATCACCCCCTTTGAGGTACAAAATTCCGTTGTCAATGCTATGGACTGATTCTTTTTTCGATTTGTTTTTCACCCACCCATAAAATTCCTGCATGCGGGCCACGGCGCGGCTGACGATAAAATCATAGTTTCCTTTCATTTCTTCCACCCGCACTTGCTGGGCCTTCACATTTTTCAATCCCAATCCTTCGGCGACCGCTTTTACCACGGTGATTTTCTTCCCGATGGAATCCACCAAATGAAAATTCGATTCCGGAAAAAGGATCGCCAACGGAATGCCCGGAAACCCGCCGCCGGTGCCGACATCGAGTATTTCAGCGCCCGGCTTAAATGAAATTACTTTTGCGATGCCAAGGGAGTGGAGGACGTGGTTGAGGTAGAGATTATCGATGTCTTTGCGCGAGATGACGTTGATTTTTTCATTCCATTCTTTATATAAGGGTCCGAGCAGTGTAAACTGTTTTTGTTGGACAGCGGTTAAGGCTGGGAAATAGGATTCGATGATTTGTGGTTTGTCCATGGTGGGCGAGAGAATTGACTTTCAAAAATAGAATGAAAGCACCAAATTAAACTACATGCGGTTGAATATTGGCTTATCGTAAATATATTCACCTTATTTAGCCAAACATTGCGCGGACATCTACGATTAAACGACAATATTATGAAGGTCCAAAAAAATAAAGTTGTAAAGTTTGAGGACCACCTTGACAAAGAATACGGAAAACGAGGGACGGTAAAGAGGGAAAAATACGAACAAGGATTTGAGTCCTTCAAAGTTGGAGTTAGGCCTCAAAAATTGAGAAAACAAGAAAATTAAGCCGCGAACAGTTGGCGTACCATGACAAAAAAAATCACTATCCCCTATTTTCCTAAAGCGCTGAAATATGCGACCCCTTTATTTTTTGGGACAGGGATTTACCTCAGCACCATCCATCACCCTATTTGGGCAGTACTATTGATTCTATCCGGAGCCATCATCCTTACGACCAACTATGTGACAGAAATTAACCTGAAAGAAAAGTCTTACCGTGATTATTTATCTCTTTTGGGACTAACCCTGAATGAGGAATCAAAAACATTTAACACAATCGATAGAATTGTCATCACCAGGGGAAGGTATTCCCAAACAATAAACACCCGGGTACAATCGAGGCAATTGGATTGGTCGGATTACACAGGGACGTTGATCCTTGACAACAATGAATCACTGGATCTGTTGACCATGAATGATAAAAAAGAATTACTGAAAGGATTAAAAGAATTTACTGATTTTTTAAAAGTGGGTGTAGAGGACAGAACGACCAACCAATATCATTGGGTCGATATGACAAAGAGTTGAAATGTTTCACAGCAGATCTTTTTCCCGCAGACCTGTCCGACGAAGCCCTAGCGTAGTCGGATCTCGCAGATTTACGCAGATTTTTTTTAGAATATGCGCCTTGGTGATGCATTATCTGCGAAAATCAGCGGGAAATAATTCCGCTTACTTGCCGCTCTTATTCCAATAGATCTTCAAATTATGCGTCGCTCTTCCTGCCGCAATGATATCCTTTTTGCCATCACCATCCAGATCCGCCAACTGCAAATCTTCACAGGCAATCCCGTTTTCATCAATCCATACATCGGTCCAGTTGCCGCCTTGTGCGCCGGGTGGAATAAACAGTTTGATTCCTGTCTTTTTTTCTTTGTCAGGTTCCCGCCAGCCTGCGACAATCTGATTGGTACCCAACCCCAACAGATCGGACACGGCTAACGCGTGACCCTGGTTGAGTTCGGACGTTAATACCGTTCGGGTTAAACCGTCCGGAGTATACACGGTCAACTGATTTCCATGCATCGGTTCTATCCCGGCAATAAATTCCTTCCCCTTCCTCGCACCCGCCTGCCCCGACGCGTACGTGGTCGGGGACACCCTGATCTCTCCGAAACTATGTCCTTGCACAAGCCACTCCCCTGCCGGCAAAGCCGACCACTTTCCTCCTTTGAAAGCAAATACTTTAACACCTTCCTTACCGCCGATATATAATAAATCACTTTCTCCCTGATCGACGAGATCCAAATTGTGCGTAAGGTGCATGGATTCATCTATTATAGACTGTTTCCATTTCCCCCTGGGATCCCCGGGCATTTCATAGGCGATGACTTTTACACCTTGCCCCTCCCCTCCTTTGTTACCACGGCCATGAAGTGGGACCACGATCAATTGATATTTATTCGCTGCCACTTTCGCCCAACGCATCCGGTGGATAGTAGGCTCATGATGAAGTTCGATGGGCGTCCATAATTGAGTGGGGTCACCGGGGCGAACCAGAAAATGGACCGAACCTGATTTTAACGTATCCGATGTTTCACCCGGATTCCATTGGGCGCCTACGGCCACCTCTACTTTGCCATCGCCATCAATATCCCTGGCGGCAATACACACGTTATCCGATTCGGTAAGGTTTTCCACCATCACGAACCGTTTCCAGTCGCCATTGCGATACCATACAAATTGCTTTTTATCGGCCAAAAGAATATCGGGCTTCCGATCGCCATCCACGTCGCCGATAGCAAGACCATAACCGATCGCGACATTGTTATCAACAACCTGAGCTGAGAATTTCGGTTCATTGAATGCACCCGACAAAAAGCAGAGTGCTGCAAAGAGGAGGGGGTAGTTAGTCATGGTGTTGAATGTTTAGTAAGTAAATTTAATACTTAAATTGGGGCTTTGTCAAAGGATAATTTAACACATAGATACATAGGCACATAGGCACATAGCAATTTTTTCGATGGCCTAATTGTCTTAATGCTCTTACAAACATCAGGATGCCCAGGAACATAGCGAGCCTTGATTTAGTGAACCTATGTGCCTATGTAACTATGTGTCTATGTGTTTTAAAACTTCATACCGGTATTATCTATGAGCGTCCTATGATCGACATCGCCACCGCAAGAAAACTCGCCCTCTCCTTTGAAGGAGCGATCGAACTTCCCCATTTCGACAAGACGTCGTTCCGGATAAACAAGAAAATATTCGCCACTATGGATATCAAAAATAAACGGGTTTGCCTGTTATTATCTCTCATTGACCAATCCGTATTCTGTGAGGTTGACAAATCTATTATCTATCCCGTCCCCAACAAATGGGGTAAAAAAGGCGCCACGTTTGTCGAACTGCAAATGGTCCGCAAGGACATCTTCCGGGATGCGCTGACTACAGCGTATTGTCGCGTGGCGCCAAAGAAACTAGCCAACCTATACCTACCCGACGGCGAAGACAGCTAGTTCCGGACAAAAGAAACCCGGAACACCATCCTGCCATTGAATGGAAATCATCTTCACAAGCCTCTTTGCTTTTGCGAGTACAAACCTCGACGATATTTTCATTCTGGCCTTATTTTTTGGCGGCAGGCAGTTCAGGGACAAGGATATTGTGCTGGGGCAATTTGCAGGCATCAGCGCATTGATCGCTGTAAGCTGGATCGGGTCCTTTATCGGGCTGGTCATATCCCCCGCCTACATCGGATTGCTCGGACTCATGCCCGTCTACCTGGGCATAAAAGGCATCATCCGATTAACCAGGAACCAGCACGAGGATCATGACGTCTCCGGCACCCTTCTTAAAAAAGAAAATCTTTATCCCATCCTGGCAGTTGCCTCGGTCACGGTGGCTAACGGCGGCGATAACATCAGCATCTACCTTCCTCTTTTTGCTACCTTATCCATTGGCCATCAGCTTACCATGACGATGGTATTCCTGGCCATGACCGCTGTATGGTGCGCCCTGGCGAAGTATAGTACACAGCACCCCCTCATTAAAAATAACATCGACCGGTACGGTCATATTGTGACGCCCTTTGTATTGATTCTGTTGGGACTTTATATTCTCTATGAAAGTGGTACTTGGCAGTTGTTGGGAATTTAACTGCGTGATTCAGTTTGGTCTTTGGCCACACACAAAGTGTTGAAGTGTTGAAGTGTTAAAGTGTTGAAGGGGGGATTCCAGAACTTCAACACTTTAACACATAAACACTTCAACACTTTAGTACTTAGTGCCTTCGTGGCAAAGTCACCACCCTCGTCGTTAAATATGCTCTTTCTTGTTCTTCACCAGCTCATACATCAATTCACGCGCCCGGTGAAGTTGGGCTTTGACGGTTCCGAGCGGGGCATCGAGTTCCTTCGCGATCTCCTCATAGGAAAGCTCATGAAAATAGCGCAGGCGGACCAGTTTCTGGTACTTGGCAGGCAGCTTGTCGACGAATATCTGGATGAGTTCTTCTTTTTGCAGTTTGATCGCCTCCTCCTGGGGGTTCAGGTTCGCATCCTCCACATCAATCGAGACCGATTCGCCGTTGTCATCGGTATAGGTATTCTCAATACTGAGTGTGTTGAGTTTCTTTTTACGAATGAAATCGATGGTGTTGTTGGTGGCAATCCGGAAAAGCCACGTACTGAACGTAAAATCCTTTTTGAATTTGTGCAGGCTCCGGAAGGCCTTGGCAAATGACTCAATGGTGAGGTCTTCGGCGTCATCAACATTGCGCACCATTTTCAGGATGACATGATAGACGGGGCGACGATACCGTTGGAGCAATCTGGCGTAGGCCTTCTGGTCCCCGCCCACGGCCATATCAATGAGCCTGAAATCCTCCAGTGCCTTTGACGAAAACCGATCTTCTAAACCCTCCATCGTACTTTTTTGGATATCAACGCTGTCAAGCCCGCAACAAGATAATAAAAGGCATAAATAAAATCCATCAAAGGCACTTTCCACGCCTCAAACCCGTCACCCAGCTTACGCGGTGCATCATAAAAAAGAAGGATCATCACGACCCATCGGAAAACAATCAACCCGGCCAGCCAACCTCCCTCCGGAGCAAAAAAGGCAACGGGTACGGCCAAAATCCAAACGGCGATCCATGAAATAGAAAACAGGCCCAGTACAAGTTTAGTACTCAGCTTGTAACGTTTCCCTGCGAAAAGATGCCGTAATTTTTGATAATAAAATTCCCGCCAGGTGGTTTTGGGTTTTGAATACACCAGCGCTCCTTTGCCGATGGCCGTGGTCGTATTCCTTTTGCGGGCATGTTCGTTCACGAACAAATCATCGTCGCCACCGGCCAGGCCGAGGTGGGTATTAAAGCCTTTGTTATCCAGAAACAGCGACTTGCGGTAGGCGAGATTGCGGCCAACACCCATGTAGGGAAGGCCTACCCGTGCCATCCCGATGTATTGAATGCCCGTCAAAAATGTTTCAAACCGGATAAACGAGTTCAACAATCCCGGTCTCTTTTCATAGGCGGAAAAACCCAAAACGATCTGACAGGTACCGTTAAAACGTCCACTCATATATTCCAACCAACGGTTGCTATCCGGACGGCAGTCGGCATCCGTGAGCAACACCCAATCATACTTCGCCGCCTTAATGCCCAGCGTCAACGCGAATTTTTTGCCAGTGATGTGTTCAGGGAGATACACCACCCTCACCATTTTCAGATGTTCCTTCTCTTTCGTGGCGGAAAGCAAATAATCATACGTTCCATCATTCCCACGGTCTTCTACGATAATGATTTCAAACTCGGGATGATCCTGCAGAAGCAACAAGGGGATCAATTCCCGGAGATTGGCTTCTTCATCGTGTGCGCAGATAATCACCGAAACGGGCTGGGGAGCTTGTCCGGGGAATGTTTTTTTGTTCAGAAAGGCATAAAGGAACAGGCTTAAATAGATGATTTGAATACCCAGGAAAGCAACGCAAGCTAGGATCAACAACTGCAAAATTCCGGGATTTAAAAATAAGACGGCACAAAGATAAGATCGTCAATGAATATAGCCACAGATCTGTGGCTATCTTTGCCGCCAAATGAAATTCACGCTTCGCGCTCTCGATCCTCACTCCAAAGCCCGTGCCGGGATGATCAGCACGAGCCACGGCGATATCCCCACTCCTGTCTTTATGCCGGTTGGAACGGCAGGATCAGTCAAGGCTGTTCATCAGCGTGAACTGCAACACGACATCGGAGCTAAAATTATTTTGGGCAATACCTACCATTTGTACCTTCGTCCCGGAGTGGAACTCCTTGAAAAAGCGGGCGGCCTTCACCGCTTCAACGGCTGGTCCTTCCCGATCCTGACCGACAGCGGGGGATACCAGGTTTATTCCCTGGCCGAAAACCGAAAGATCCATGACGAAGGGGTAACGTTCAAATCGCATATCGATGGCTCAAAACATTTTTTTAGCCCGGAGTCGGTGATCGACGTCCAACGCTCTATCGGTGCAGACATCATGATGGCCTTTGATGAATGTACGCCCTATCCTTGCGAGTATTCCTACGCAAAAAAATCCATGGACCTCACCCACGCCTGGCTGGACCGGTGTATCAACCGGGTCAACGCAATGCCTCCGAAGTACAACTACGAACAGGCCCTTTTCCCTATCGTGCAAGGCAGTACTTTTAAAGACTTGCGAATGGAGTCGGCAGCCCGGATTGCAGGCCGGGAGCAGCCCGGCAATGCCATCGGCGGCCTTTCGGTGGGCGAACCGGCGGACGTCATGTATGAGATCACCGACCTGGTGTGTGAAATCCTCCCGGCTGATAAGCCCCGGTACCTGATGGGCGTGGGTACGCCGGAAAACATTTTGGAATGTATTGGCCTGGGTATTGATATGTTCGATTGCGTCATGCCGACCCGGAATGCACGCAATGGCATGCTTTTTACCACCCAGGGGATCATCAATATCCGGAACGAAAAATGGAAAGATGACCTTAGCCCGATTGATTCCGGCCTGGGCGGGTACGCCAGCACATTTCACTCCAAGGCCTACCTTCGGCACCTGATCATCAGCAAAGAAATTTTAGGCGCGCAAATTGCTTCCATCCACAACCTGACCTTCTATTGCTGGCTCACAGGGCAGGCCAGGCTCAAGATCGAAGAGGGTATATTTGATGAATGGAAGGGTAAAATGGTGAAGATTGTATCGCAACGACTGTAAAATGTCATTCGTCATTGGTTATTAGTCAAGGGAGAATGCACCAATGACCAATAACCAATGACCCATTACTAAGAAATGAAAATCCTCGATAAATACATTCTAAAGAAGATCCTCTCCACCTTCTTCTTCGTGGTCCTTATCCTCGTGGCCATCATCGTCGTGATCGACATTACCGAAAAGATGGATAAGTTTTCAAAAAACAATCTCAGCTCGGGGGCCATTTTCGGATATTATCTTGATTTTGTTCCCTGGGTGGCGGGATTGATTACGCCCATCACCATTTTTATAGCCATCGTGTACGTGACCTCGCGCATGGCGGCCCATACCGAAATCATCGCCATCCTGAGCAGTGGTGTAAGCTTCAGGAGGTTGCTCCTTCCCTACTTTATCGGCTCCTTCGTGATCGCCGTCATTAGTTTTGTTCTCAACGGGTGGATCATTCCTCAATCCAACCGATCGCGGCTGGCATTTGAAATGCAGTATTTCAATAATCAATTCTTTTTTGACAAGCGCAATGTGCACATGCAGGTATCGCCCAATGTCTATCTCTTTATTCAGAATTTTAACAACCAGTCCAATACCGGATACCAGTTTACGTTGGAGCGGTTTGAAGAGAACCGTCTGATCGAAAAACTTTCAGCCGATAATATCCAGTGGGACTCCACCAAGCAGAAATGGACGCTCCGGTACTGGAAAATAAAGCACGTCGACCAAATTTTTGCAGGTACTGCAGGAAGGAGTCTGGATCAAAAAATTGGCGACAGCCGCGACACCACCCTGTCTATTTCACCAAAAGATTTTGAAAATGAAGAGCGCAAGTTCGATGGCATGACCATCAATGAGCTGAGTGACTACATTGCCAAACTGAAATTCAGGGGCTCCACGGGAGTGGAAGCATACGAAGTAGAAAAACAAATCCGTTTTTCATCCCCCTTCACCATCTTTGTTCTGGTGTTCATGGGAGTAATCGTTTCTGCCCGCAAAAGCCGGGGCGGCACGGGCTTCCAGATTGCGCTCGGCTTTTTACTCTCTTTTGTGTTCATCTTATTTTTCATGATGTCGCGCACGTTTGCTGAGGCGGGTTCATTGCCTCCTGCCCTGGCGGCATGGCTTCCCAACCTCGTTTTTGCCGGTATCTCAGCTGCCATGTTCAGGTACACTCCGCGCTAATGGTTTCGACAACCGATTATCTCAAACTCCACTTCATCGTTTTCCTTTGGGGGTTTACGGCCGTACTCGGCAAACTGGTTCTCTTACCGTCTCCGGAAATGGTATTTTACCGGACCATATTAGCGGCCGTCGGGATGGGGGTGTGGATGGTGGCCTTCCGGGGAACGTTTAAGGTAGCAGGTCCCGACTTAGTCAAATTACTGTTGATCGGGTTGATCATCGCCATCCACTGGCTTGCTTTTTTTGGTGCGGGGCGCATTGCCAATCCCTCAACCAGCCTGGTTGGATTTGCCACCTGTTCACTATGGGCTGCTTTGATCGAGCCGGTAGCGAAAGGAAAAAAGATCCAGCTCGTGGAAATTGGATTGGGGCTGGTTGTCCTCGCCGGGTTGATCATCATTTTTTCATTTGACTTCCAGTATAAGCTGGGGCTATTGCTCGCTGTTGTTTCAGGACTAACGGCAGCCATTTTTAGTGTTATCAACTCGAAGATCGTAACAAGAATAAACGCCTACACCATTACTTTTTACGAGATGATTGGGGCATGCCTGGGAGTGACCTTGTTTTTTCCTTTTTACACCCACTGGATCTCAGCCGGCGAACTCGACCTTACACCTGCGTTGTTGGATTGGGTCTATATTGCCCTGATGGCCTGGGCCTGCTCGGTTTATGCCTTTTCCGTTTCCATCAACCTGTCCAAAAGGCTTTCTGTGTTCTTCATACAGTTAACGCTCAATCTCGAGCCGGTTTACGGAATCATCCTGGCTTTATTGGTTTTTGGACAACAGGAAGTGATGGATGTCCATTTTTATATCGGCACGTTGATTATTTTGTCGGCCGTTATTGCCTATCCGTTCCTGAAGAAAAAAACGAAATCAGAAATATCATTGGTTTAGTTTTCCATACCAGTGCTGCATTCCCGGAAAATCCTTTCCTATATCCTGAGGCTGGTGGAACACCCCAAAAATCGACGAGCCCGATCCGCTCATGCTGGCGTACACAGCGCCGCGTTGATAGAGCCTCTCTTTGATGTCATGAAGGACGGGGTAAGTGGAGAACAGGGAAGGTTCAAAATCATTCCGCAAGATATCTTTCCATTCTGCGATGGGTCGTACCAGGATTTCGGTTAAGGGTATTTTCGGTTGTCGGGCGCTCACCTGACCATAGGCCTCGGCAGTCGAGCAATGGATATCCGGGCTGACCACGATCAGAAATTTTCCTTTGAGTGGAACGGAGAGGGGCGTTACAATTTCTCCTCTTCCGGTTCCAAGCGCAGGCTGCGGGTCAATAAAGAAAGGGCCGTCGCTTCCGAGCCGGGCGGCATAAGAGCGAAGCCGTTCCATTCCGATTCCCAAAGAAAAGATTTCATTTAATAATTTCAATGTCGCGGCGGCGTCCGAGGAACCTCCTCCTAACCCGGCACCGGAAGGGATAATTTTGTGAAGGTGAAGTTGAACCGCAGGAATATCAAAATCCTGTTTGAGTAAGGAATAGGCCCGGACACAAAGGTTACTTTCTTCCTTTCCTGAAATGGGCGCGCCGGAGAACGTAAAGGCAAGCTTATCCGACGGAATGACTTCCAGCATGTCGGTCCAGGGGACGGGATAAAAACAAGTTTCGATGTTATGATAATCGTCGGGGCGCTTTGAAATAATATGAAGGCCGAGGTTGATCTTACAGGGTGGGAATACAACCATGATGGTGATCGGTGACCGGTGATCGGTGATCGGTGGTCAGGAACCGATTACCGATCACCGATCACCGATTACTGATTACCGACTACCGTTTAGTAAGGCGATCAATTAACTCCTGGGTGATCCCTGATGAAGAGAACCCACCATCGTGCATAAGATTCTGCATGGTGACCATCCGGGTGAAGTCGGAGAACATCATGACAACATAATTAGCACACGCTTCCGATGAGGCGTTGCCGAGGGGCGACATCATTTGAGCAAAATCAAAGAAGACGTCAAAGCCGGCGATACCGGCGCCGGCGGTTGTTCTTGTAGGCGACTGTGAAATTGTATTTACCCGAACCTTCTTCAATTTTGCAAAGCGCGCGCCATAGCTTCTGGCGATTGACTCCAGCATGGCCTTGGCCTGGGCCATATCGGTATACTCCGGATAATTGCGTTGTGCGGCAATGTACGACAAGGCTACAATGGATCCCCACTCATTCATCGCATCAAGTTTTTCGGCTGTCTGCATCACCTTGTGAAAAGACAATGCCGAAATATCAATGGTTTTGAGGTACCATTCATAGTTCATGTCGCCATACGATCTGCCTTTCCGGATATTGGGGCTTTGGCCGATGGAATGCAATACAAAATCAATTTTGCCTCCCAGCGCCTCCATGGATTTGGTAAAAAGGTTTGCCAGGTCCGGCTCCGAGGTGGCATCGGCAGGAATGACCTCGGCCTTGCACTGGGATGCCAGCTCATTTATTTTTCCCAGACGCATGGCGATGGGGGCATTGCTAAGGGTAAAAATACCCCCTTCGTCCCTCACTTTTAAAGCTGTTTTCCAGGCTATGGAGTTTTCGTCCAAAGCACCGAAAATGATTCCTCGTTTACCTTTTAATATATTGAAACCCATACATTTTGGTTAAGCCCGATCGCACAATATTACAAATAGTCGGATTATTGAAAAATAAGCGCTAAAAATTCCTGAACCGTAATCCGAGTACGCCGGGAAATTTATACATTTAACAACCTCAAACACATTATAAAGTATGGAAAACTCCGTTAATTTCTTCGAATCCTGGGATACGTATATGATTTTTGGCGGAATTGGCTTCATCATCCTGGCCGCCGTCATATTGCTTTATCATGAGTTTAGGATCCTGATGATCAAGGATTATAAAGAGAAATACGATTACGTCAATCGTCATGAGATTCAATATTTCTGGTATGCCTTTATTTGCGTCATCCTGGCCGGCGCCCTTTTTGGAAATACGGTAGCGACGGAAAAGATCGAGCACCGCGGCATGCTTTGGTTTTATGTCAGATTGTTTATCACGGTCAGCTTTGCCATCATTGCTTACTTTGTGTTTTACAGCATGGTCCGCATTTACTATCCCCGTTCGGTAGAGAAACGCTTGAAAAAGCTGCGGAGCAGACCGCGGACATCTCCCACGGGGAGTTTGATGCGCAAACTCAGTGAATCAGAAGAAGACGCTCACCTTGACGCCAGTCAGATAGCAGAAGAATCGAGTGGCGTTCATTCGGTCGATTACGATGTATGGATCGATGACAAGACCGGATATAAAATAGTGGAGAAATACATGAACTATCAGCATTCGGAAGAATGTCCAAATTGCGGTTTCTTTACCATGCGAATCGATGTGGAAGAAGTTGAGAAAGCTCCAACCGCATCGCAACCCGGCCTCCTTGCCAAACACTATAAATGCAGCTACTGCAGTCACCGTGAAATAAAAGAAGTAGCGCTGGCAGCCTTATCAACAAACGTTTAATGCGGTAGGCCAATTGCCCCAGCTACGTGAGCCTTACCCTTCCGGGGAATGAAGAAAACTGCGGACGCCCCGATCGGTATATTTGACAGCGGCATTGGCGGCCTCACCGTAGCACATGCCATCCGCACCAAACTGCCGCATGAAAGCATCGTCTATTTTGGCGATACGGCTCACCTTCCTTACGGTGACAAATCGGAGGCATCCATTCAGGCGTATTCCGTAAAAATAGCTGACGTCCTCCTCAAAAAAGGATGCAAAGTAATTGTCATCGCTTGCAATTCCGCCAGCTCGGCCGCCTATGAACTGCTGACGGAATATGTTCGTAAAGAAGCGAAGGTAATTAATGTGATCGACCCCATGGTGGACCTGGTCATCCACCGTTTTCCCGGTAAAAAGGTCGGCCTCATCGGTACAAAGAGAACAGTCCAATCGGGCATTTATGCCAAGAAACTTGGAGATCCCCGTCGCGGAATCACTCTGCAATCGCTGGCTACCCCGTTACTCGCGCCTATGATTGAGGAGGGGTACTTCAACAATAAAATCAGCCATGAGATCATCGAAGAATATTTACAAGATAAGGCCCTTCAGGGAATAGAAGCACTGATCCTGGCCTGTACCCATTATCCCCTGATTAAAAGCGAAATTGCCTCTTTTTACAAGGAAAAAGTGGCCATTCTCGACTCTTCCGAAGTCATTGCCGACGCCCTGCACGACTATCTCAGGCAGGAAGGACTGCTCAATACCTCCCCACCCCGCGACGCTTTCCTGGTGTCGGACTATACCGAATCGTTTGAATCCGCCACCCGCCTGTTTTTTCAAAAAATGGTACATTTAGAGAAGTACCCATTGTGGAATTGACACCCTGCCATGTAGGTTTTTCGTCCATTTTTCATATTTTACAAGGATATAATTGACCATTTTTGGAACGGAGTCTATAGCATGTCAACGATTCTTTTCATTTTACCCTTTGCGTGAGCCATAAAAACAAAATAGGGCCCATTGTAATTCTGTTGCTGACCGTGGTTTCCCTGTGCCGCGGACAATCGGTTATTGATAGTCTGGAAACCAAGCTCCGGGGAACTTCTTCCGATTCCATTCGGATCGTGCTGCTGCTGGAATTATCTACCCGATATCAGTACATCGACTTTGCAAAGGCCGAAAATTATGCAGAGCAAGGCTTGCGAATTGCTGAACAGAAGAATTGGGGTTGGGCGAAAATAAAGGCCTATGAGCAGACAGCGGTCCTGGCAAGGGCGACCGGCAACTATACGAAATCCTTAAAGTACGATAACCTTGAATTACAAGAGGCCATAGTACAAAATGACAGTGCGGCCATCTCCCAGGGCTTAAATTTCATGGGCTATGATTATGGCGATCTGGGAGAGTACGATGAGGCATACTATTACTACACGCAATCGTACCGTGTTGCCCGCCAGCGCAATGACTCGTTGAAAATGTCGATTGCCCTTCATAACGTAGGTTCGGTTTTTAAGGAATTGGGACAATACGACGTCGCTATTGAACACCTTGAGCTGAGCAACAAGATCAGTGAGAAAATTAAAGATACAGAAGGCCGGGCCTATTACCTGGATGAGTTGGGTGATGTGTACCTTCGAAAGAATGAGTTTAACAAAGCGGAGGAGACTCTATTGAATTCGATCCAGGAAGCCCGCAAGAACAATCTCGCCATATTGGAGCCCCGCACCCTTTCCAAACTGGCAAAGTTGTATTCCATGAAAAATGAACTGGTGAAAGCATCTTTCTATTATGATTCGGCCGCGGCACTGCATAAAAAAACGGATAACGACTTTGGACTGGCTGAAAACAATCTCGGAAAAGGGGAAGTGCTGATGCTGCAGGGAAAGTACGATGAGGCCCTCCGGCTGATGGAGGAAACACTTTCTGCGGCAAAGGAATTGACTGCCCGGAAAATGGAAAGCGAATGCTTTAACCAATTGTCCGTCCTGGAGGAGAAAAAAGGCAATTACAAAAGGTCCCTGGAATATTATAAGAATTTTAAAATACTCAGTGATAGTTTGTTCGGGCAGGAAATGATCGAGAAATTATTTCAAAATCAATTGCGGTTTGAGACGGAAACGAAGGATTTTGAAATCGCCTCGTTAAGTCAAGCCAAGTCCAAACGCGATTCTGAAATCAAAAAGCAGGAATTCATTCGAAACATTCTGGTCGTCGTTCTTGCACTGACAGCCATTTTGCTGTTTACGATCTACCGCAGCGGCCAACGAAGGATCGAGATCAATAAGTTGCTGATGACGCATCAGGAAGAGATCAAACGGAGAAGTGTTGAACTGGAACAACTCAATGAGGTAAAGGATAAATTCTTTTCCATCATTTCACACGATTTGCGGTCGCCGATGAATGCGTTGGCTGGCATCCTCAACCTCCTGGAGAATGAAAATCTCAGGCCGGACGAATTCAGGCGGCTGACGGGGGAATTACGAATCCAGTTCAATCACACCAAAGCCCTCATCAACAACCTCCTGGATTGGACCCTGCTGCAGATGGATAAACTCAAAATCCAGCCCGAAAAAGTAGAATTGCGGAATCTGGTGGACGAGAATTTCAAGATGCTGAGTTCGTTACACCTGAAGGAGACGACCCTGCTCAATCAAATCGCGGCCGGCACCTATGCCTTCGCCGACCTGAACATGATCAACCTGGTGTTCCGCAACCTGATCCTGAACGGGATCAAGTTCACCGAACCCGGAGGGCAAATCACCGTAAATGCTGAAGCAAACGACGGGATGTATACCATCAGCATAGCCGACAATGGCGTGGGGATCGCTCCTGACGTACAAAATATCCTGTTTGAAAAAACGTCTGGGTATTCGACCCGCGGTACAGCCAACGAAAAGGGCACTGGCCTTGGACTCATTCTCTGTAAAGAGTTCGTGGAAAAAAATGGCGGTAAAATATGGCTGAAAAGTGAGCTTGGGAAAGGCAGCACCTTCTTTTTTACCGTGAAAAAAGGTTGAATCCTCCCTTCGGGAAGATTTCCATCGCCGTTTTGCCTCAGCACATTAATCCTCCTGTTTTCTATTTGCGAATTCCATACTACCTTTTTATCAAGGATAGCGCAGGCATCCGGTTTCCAGGTTGAAATCCCCGTCGCCGAAAACCTTCTGCCGCTAATTTTGGTTATATACCTGCTGCTCTTATTCTTCCGGCCCGACTTATTGATGGGGTGGATTTTTAGGGTTAGCTTTGTGCTTTAAACTATTTCGCAGGCCACCCCCCTTGGGATGGAAGACCCTAACGCCAAACGGACAGATCCATGACCGATACCCTCTTTCATGAATGCGGAATTGCTCTGGTGCGCCTGCGCAAACCCCTTTCTTATTACATTGAAAAGTACGGCACGGCGTATGCGATGAACAAGATGTACATCCTGATGGAGAAGCAGCACAACCGGGGACAAGATGGGGCAGGTGTAGCCAACATAAAAATAGATCAACAACCCGGGTTTCGCTTCATCAGCCGGTATCGTTCCATGAAGCCGCAGCCCGTAGCCCACCTCTTCAAGAAAATCGGCAAAAAATTCAAAAAGGCTCAAAAAGAGGGAAAAGAAAAATTCAAGGACGAACAATGGCTGAAAGAACACCTGGCTTTCAGCGGTGAACTTTGGCTCGGCCACCTGCGCTACGGGACACATGGCATGAACAACATTGAAAATGTTCATCCGTTCCTGCGTCAAAATAACTGGCGCAGCCGGAATCTGGTGATGGCAGGAAACTTTAACATGACCAATGTCGACGAACTTTTCAACATTCTTGTTGACCTGGGCCAGCATCCCAAGGAGAAAGTAGATACCATTACGGTGATGGAAAAGATCGGCCACTTTCTGGATGAAGAGGTCCAATCGCTCTTCAAGAAGTACAAGGATCAATACTCCAACCGTGAGATTTCGGATATTATTGAAAATGAAATTGACCTTTCACGGGTACTCCGGAGGGCCTGCAAAGACTTTGACGGAGGGTATACCATGGCCGGTTTAACCGGCTCCGGGTCAGCCTTTGTGGTTCGCGATCCTTCGGGGATCCGTCCTGCCTATTTTTACGCAGACGATGAGGTCGTGGTAGTGGCGTCTGAAAAGCCGGCGATCAAAACCGCGTTCAATGTCAATTATAGCCAAATCGAAGAAATCAAACCGGGGCATGCGCTGGTCATTACCAAAAGCGGGGAGTATGCGCAGCACCGCATCCTCAAACCGCTGGAAAAGACGTCGTGCAGCTTTGAACGAATTTATTTCTCCCGTGGAACAGACCCTGAAATCTATAAGGAGCGAAAACAATTGGGCCGGTTGCTGGTACCCCAAATCCTGAAGGCGATTAATTTTGACCTTAAGAACACGATCTTCTCCTACATCCCCAACACGGCAGAGACGGCCTTTCTTGGAATGATGTCGGAGATCGAAAATTATCTGATCAGCAAGCAAAAGGACATTATTGTGGACGGCAAGCCCAGCGTGGATTCGCTGGACGACATCCTCTCCTTCCGGCCCCGGATTGAAAAGATTGTAATCAAGGACGTAAAACTCCGGACGTTCATTACCGACGACACGCATCGCGATGAACTGGTCGCCCATGTGTATGACACCACGTACGAGGTGGTGAATAAAGGCAAAGATACGCTGGTGGTAATTGATGACTCCATTGTCCGCGGCACGACGCTGGAAAAAAGTATTCTCAAAATGCTCGACCGGCTTGGACCTAAAAAAATTGTAGTGGTGTCTTCCGCCCCTCAGATCCGCTTCCCGGATTGCTATGGTATTGACATGAGCCGCATGGCCGACTTTGTTGCTTTCCGGGCGATGATCCAGCTCGTCAAGGAACAGGGCAAGGATTATTTGTTAGGGGAAGTCTATGAGCAATGCCTGCAATCGGAGAATGAAGAGTTGCCGAAAAATTATGTAAAGCGATTATATGAGCAATTTGGGTACGAAGAAATTTCCGCCAAGATCGCAGACATTGCCCGGCCTGAAGGCATGAAGGCCGAAGTGCAAGTGGTATTCCAAACCGTAGAGAACCTGCATAAGGCCATTCCCCACCACAGCGGAGATTGGTACTTCACCGGCAACTTTCCTACCGCTGGGGGTATGCGTGTGGCCAACCGCGCTTATGTCAATTATATGCAGGGCAGATTGGTACGGGCTTATTGAGCGGTGAGCGGTGATCGGTAATCGGTAATCGGTGATCGGTGATCAGTAGTGCGGACGGGGTGACGGAAATTCAAGAAGACATCAGAATGCGTACTAATCAGAAACAAGGTTTATTGTTATTCTGGTTGGCGCTACGAGGGTAAATAAAAATCGAATTTGATCTCATTCATACACTTAAAATGTCCCTTCGGGCATTTGTCAAAACCTATTTTCGAACATGGCCTGCAAGAGATCGTGTTGTTTTCTAAAACTGTATATCGGGTTCGGTAAGGGTACATTCCGAACGCGGGCAGGGTATTCCCCCAAATACTGAAAATCTCTTTTTTGAAAGCCGCCGCCATGTGCATCAAGCCGGTGTCATGGCTGAACACATAGAGGGCTTTTTTTAAAATACTGGCCGATTGATTGAGAGGGTAGATACCACATGCATTGTAAATGACCGTCTTTCCATTTGGCTGTCCGGCGGAGCGGTCATTGTTTTCAAAATAATTCTTCACCTGCTCTCCCGCTTCAGCATCCTCCTTACCGCCCAGTAAAACAATCGGCCGGTTGATTTTTTCACATAGTTCGATCATCCTGACCAACGGAAGTTTTTTAGTGCCGTGCTGAGCCCCGATCGCATAGGCTACATACCCGTTACGGTGTGTTTCCGGCAGCCGGTCCAGGGAAACCTCGTCTTCCGGCGGAATGAAATAGTCCAGGCCCAGGGCATCGTTCTTTACGCCCAGCCGGGCGGCCGTTTCCAAATACCGATCGACAATGTGTTTCGGAGGCAGGACATTGATTTTAAAATTCACCATCAGCCACTTTTCGATATTCAGTTTATTGACACTGTAGGCCTTCACGCCCAGGGCGATCTTTATGATCCGGGTACGCAGGTTATTGTGCAAATCGATCACATAGTCAAATTTTTCCTTCCGGAGTTCACGGATCAGTACCGACAGGCTACCGTCCAGAAAATGCAACCGGTCGATATAGGGGTTCGTTTTAAGGATGGGGCTGAATTGGATTTTGCTGGCAAAGTGAACCTCTGTTTCCAATTGTGTTTTAACGGTTCGTATCACGGGGGTCGTTAAAACAATATCACCGATCGAGGAAAACCGTATTATGAGAATCTTCATTCGCTAAAAATCATTGCCACAGTCTTTCTTCCTGGTGAAAATCAATTACTATATTCATGTAAATTTAATTCTAAATTAAGAATCATGAACTACTGGCTGGTGAAAACTGAGGCGGGAACGTATTCCTGGGATGATCTTGAGCGGGACAAAAAAACCACGTGGGATGGGGTACGGAATTTTCAGGCCCGCAACCATCTCAAGTCTATGAAAAAGGGCGATCGCGTGTTTATTTATCATAGCGGAGAAGAAAAGGCCATTATTGGCATTGCTACCGTTATCAAAGAATTCTCTCCCGATCCGAAAGATCGCGATTGGGTAGTCGTGGACCTGGGAGTGGACCAGAAACTCAAAAAGCCGGTATCCCTGACTCAAATCAAAGCGACAAAATCGCTTGCCGGCATGGTATTAGTTAAAAATTCCAGGCTCTCGGTTCAGCCTGTTCAACAGGATGAATTTGATATTGTGATCCGTTTAGCGGCAGAGAAATAGTATGAAGTTTTTGTCCTTTGTTCATCGTTTCTATGTTGGATACAAAACGGCCCTCCCGTTTTTGCTTTCGCTTTGCTTTTTTTTGCTTGGGCAGTGGCCGGCAGCGGCCCAGCATACGGCCCCTGCCCGGTTTGAACTCATCCATGAACATGGCGATCAGGAATTTACTGCTGTTTCGCTGAAAGAAAACGGACTGGCCCTCATTCGGGAGAAACAAAAATCAGAAGGAAATCAACGTTTCTGGGAAATCGTTTTGCTGGACAGTACGCTTCAGCAAACCTGGAACACGATCATGGGGCTGGAACGGGGGCAGACGCTGGTGGGGTATGACTACACCCCGGGTGAACTGTATTTTCTTTTCCGCCAGACCGATTCGGATTTCAATGATCTGTTTCTCCTCCGGATCTACCTGTTTAGCCATACCATTCAGCAATTCAAGATCACTCCAAAACTCGATTTCAAGCTCACCCACTTCATTGTTGCGGGCAACAGCGCTATCTTCGGTGGGTATGTCACCCGGCAGCCGGCCGTTCTCCTCTATGAAATGGCTTCCGATCGCCTGAAGGTTATTCCGGGGTTCTTTGTAGACAACACTGAACTGCTCGACCTGAAGGCCAATGGCAACGCAACATTTAACGCCTTGCTGATTGAGCGGGGGAGGCGCGAAAAAAAATTGCTGCTGCTCAAAACGTTTGATGAGTCCGGTTCGCTCTTGCTGGAGGATGACATTGAGGTAGAGGATGATCGGACCATCCTGGCCGGCACCACCAGCACATTGAAACACGATGAATTGCTGCTGGCGGGGGTCTGGGGCCAGGGCGCCGGCGCGAGCAAGCAGGCCTCCGGCATATTTTCCGTATTGGTCGATCCGTTCAACAAGCAACCCATTCATTACATGGATTTTGGCGAGCTGGAACATTTTCTTGACTATTTGCCTCCGAGGCGGGTAATGAAAATGAAAAACAAAGCGGAGCGGAGAAGACGGGCAAACAAGCCGCCCCTTTTCCGGGTTAATGTGCATGTCGTAAAGATGGAAGAATCGTCCAAAGGATTTGCGCTTTTGTGTGAAGTATATGCTCCTTCCGTAAGCACCAATTACCCCTACTATAATAATGCGTACAATCCTTATAATTCCCCACTCTACAATCCATACTATTACGGCGGATACAGTCCCTACGCGTATAATCCGATGATGATGAATCGGTATTACAACTCGCCTTACAGTCCCTACGGAAGTGCCAGAAATTCCGACGTTACTATTCTGAATTCTTCTTTGATCATGTTTGACCGTTTGGGGAAACGAAAGGAGGATTTTGGATTTAAGTTAAATGACGTGAAACTACCCTCGCTGGAGCAAGTCTCCGATTTCTACGCATCGCAGAAATTGGTTCAGTTTTATAAAAAAGAAAGGGACGTCTTTTTGGCTTTCAACTGGGAGGACGGAAATCCGGCCGAGGAAGATACCGTAAAAATCGCGCTAAAATCAGAATTGGACGTTGTCCGCAATGAATCCGACGACCAGGGGGGGATCCGGTATTGGTTTGGCCCCTATGGCTATGCGTGGGGGTATGAAACGATCAAGAACAAAGTGGAACAATCCGCCGATCCCGTCAGGTATGTTTATTACATCAACAAGGTCAGGTTGGATTAGGGCGCGTCCGGGGTCCGCTCCGCTTTGCCTCCTTTTCTATTTTTTTTTATCCGCCCCGCTTTGTCCGGGGCAGGTGATTCAATCTGCGCACTTCGAACTTCCGCTCGCAGAAAGGGAAAATGTAAACTTTAAAGTGATTTCGGCCGGGGAAAAAGGCATTGTTCTTTACCGGAACGCAATCGCCCGTGACAATCAACCGGGAATAGAAATTATCCGCCTCGATACAGCGTTGAAGTCCCAGTGGAAAGGATTTATACCGATCGACGGGAACATGTTGGTTGAGCGTGCCAGCCTTTCGCCGGACAACGTTTACCTGCTTCTGCGGGATCCCTTCCGCCGCATCGGAAACTTTCAGGTCATCGCCGTGAGCTGGAGTAAACAACAATATACCGCGTACAAGATTAGCAACGCAATCCCTTTTACCCCGGTAGAATTTGTGGTGACGGGGACGGCCGTGCTGATCGGAGGATACTTTAACTATCGGCCGCTGGTGTTACACTATAGCTTGACTACACAGCAAGCAAGAATTTTGCCCGGGTTCCTCAATGAGCCTGGTGATCTCATTCAACTAAAGGTGTATGAAAATGGAGCGGCCGACGTCATTACCGGGGCCAAAAGTATCGAAGGGCGAAAGTGCCTCTGGATACGCAATTACGACGTTGAGGGAAATCTCAATAAAACCATCATCGTGAGTCCGGGTCCCGGCAAACACTTACTCTTTGGCCAATCTGTAAAAATGCCGGATGATGAGCAGGTGGTCGCAGGCGTTTATGGTCGCCATTTGGAATTGTCCAGGGGCGTGTTTGTTGCCCACATCGATCCGTACGGAGAATACCAGGTCAACTACTATAATTTCGGTGACTTGAAGCATTTTTTCAACTATATGAAAGCAAAGCGGGAGAAAAGAGTGACAGAGCGAATTGAAAGGAGAAAAATACAAGGAAAAAAAATAAAGTTTGATTACCGCTTCCTGGTCCATGGGCTCATTCCTTACCAGGATCAATACCTGCTGATCGGGGAAGCCTTTTATCCAACCTACAGTTACCGGGGTGATGCGTATTCACGGACGGTTGTCTTTACCGGGTACCAGTACACACACGCCGTAGTAATGGGACTATCCAAAAGCGGAAAATTACTCTGGGATAACAGTTTTGCAATCAGCGACCTCAGGAGTTTTGAGCTGAAGGAATTTGTAAAGACCTATCCCCTGGATAACAATATTATCCTGTTGTATATGTTTAAAAACAGGATCCGTTCAAAAATTATCAAGGACAACAAGGTATGGGAAGGCAATAGGAACGAGGCGTTGGAACCAAAATCAAAATACAACAAAATGAATAATGACGATATCGACTGGAGTCAACTGGAGTATTGGTATCAGGGAAATTTTTATTCCTATGGCGTCCAGCACGTTAAGGACCTTTCGACAGGAGACGATGGATCGCAAAGAGTCTTTTTTGTTAATAAAGTGTCCTATCGGTAAAGATGGCACCGCACGGAGAAGGTGAATAACACATTTCGGAAATTTCAGGCTATCTTAGCGGCAGCGTATGCAGAAAAAACTCATTCTCGACTCCGACCTGCTCGATATCACGCTCAACCGCCTTTGCCAGCAACTCATTGAAGCCCATGTCGATTTTCGCGAAACCGTCATCCTCGGACTCCAGCCCAGGGGCATCTTTCTGGCGGAGCTCATTCACAAGAAATTAGAACGCACGATCAAGAGCGCCATTCCCTTCGGGCACCTCGATGTTACATTTCACCGGGACGACTTTCGGCGCAGGGAAATTCCGGTGCGAGCGAGCGAAACGCGCATTGAATTTACGATCGAGGGTAAAAAAGTGGTCCTGATCGATGACGTCCTGTTTACGGGGCGGACCGTCCGGGCAGCGCTCGATGCGATGATTGCCTTTGGCCGACCTGCCAAAGTGGAATTGCTTGTTCTGGTCGACCGCAAGCGCACACGCGACTTGCCCATCGCACCCGATTATGTAGGCAAATACGTGGATACCGTCTCCTCGCAGCGTGTGCTGGTGGAACTGGAGGCGCAGGGCCATAAACATAACAAGATCTGGTTGATCAATAAAGATACAGAATGAAGGCGAAGTCAATGCTCAGTCAACCCCACCTGCTCGGGATTAAAAACATCACGCGCGGGGACATTGAGCTTATTTTCGAAACAGCGGACAATTTTAAGGAAGTGATTAACCGTTCTGTCAAGAAGGTTCCTGCCATGCGGGATGTAACGATCGCCAATGTCTTTTTTGAGAACTCTACCCGCACCCGCCTTTCGTTTGAACTTGCCCAAAAAAGATTATCCGCCGAAGTGATCAATTTCTCCGCTTCTACCAGTTCGGTAAAAAAAGGAGAAACCTTGCTGGATACCGTCAACAACATTCTGGCCATGAAGGTCGACATGATTGTGATGCGCCACGCCAGTGCGGGAGCGCCTCACTATCTGGCGAAACATGTTAAAGCCAACATTATCAATGCGGGGGATGGCACCCACGAGCATCCTACCCAGGCGTTGCTGGATTCGTTTTCGATCCGTGAAAAACTGGGGACGGTCGCCGGAAAAAAGGTTGCCATCATTGGCGATATTCTACATTCGCGGGTAGCCTTGTCCAATATTTTTGCACTGATCAAGTTAGGAGCCGAGGTCATGGTATGCGGACCCCCGACCCTCCTCCCCAAATTCATTTCAAGCCTGGGGGTAACCGTTGAATTGGATGTGAAAAAAGCGTTGGAATGGTGCGACGTAGCCAACGTACTCCGGATCCAGCTGGAACGGCAGCAGATCAGCTACTTTCCTTCCTTACGGGAATACGCGCTGTATTATGGAATCAACAAAAAATTGCTCGACGGCTTAAAGAAAGATATCGTCGTGATGCACCCCGGTCCGATCAACCGTGGTGTTGAAATCACCAGCGATGCAGCCGATTCCCGCCACTCCATCATCCTGGATCAGGTGGAAAACGGGGTGGCCATCCGGATGGCTGTGCTGTATTTGCTGGCCGGTGCAACTTCTTAGACCTGATTTCGGTTTACTTCAATGTCGCGACGGGTACACGATCATTTTGCAGCAGGTTCGCGCAAAAAATCGTAAAGCCGGGTTAGCCTCATTTTAGTACCTTTGCAGCCTCAACGCCCACTTTTCATGATTTACAACTCAATCATAGATACCATAGGGAACACCCCCATCGTACGCTTAAACCATATCATTAAGGGAATTACCGGAACGGTGGTGGTAAAATTGGAATATTTCAACCCGGGCAATTCTACTAAGGACAGGATGGCTCTGAAAATGATCGAGGATGCTGAGAAGGCAGGGATTCTGAAACCCGGCGGCACCATCATCGAAGGCACTTCCGGCAATACGGGCATGGGCCTGGCCATCACGGCCATTGCAAAAGGGTACCGGTGCATTTTTACCATGGCCGATAAACAATCGCAGGAAAAGATCAATATTCTCAAGTCCATGGGCGCCGAAGTGATTGTATGTCCGACCAATGTAGAACCGGAGGATCCGCGATCCTATTATTCGATTGCCCGCAAACTGAACAAGGAAATTCCCAATTCTTTCTATCCCAATCAATACGATAATCTTTCCAACACAGCGGCTCACTATGAAACCACGGGCCCTGAAATCTGGACCCAAACAGCGGGAAAAATTACGCATTACGTTGCCACCGTTGGAACCGGCGGCTCCATGTGCGGCACGGCAATGTATTTAAAAGAACAAAACCCCTCCTTATTTGCTTTGGGCATTGATACCTATGGATCGGTTTTTAAAAAATACAAAGAGACCGGCGTGTTTGACAAGAATGAAGTTTATCCCTACCTCACCGAAGGGTTTGGGGAAGACATCTTGCCCAGGAATGTCAACTTTGACGTGATCGATCAATTTATTAAAGTGACGGATAAAGACGGGGCCATCATGGCCCGCCGGTTATCGCGTGAAGAGGGTCTGTTCGTGGGATGGAGCAGCGGCTCGGCTGTCCACGGCGCGCTGGAGTATGCCCGTGAGCAGTTGAAAAAAGGGGACGTGATGGTCATTCTCTTGCCTGACCATGGTACGCGGTATCTCAACAAGGTGTACAACGACAACTGGATGAAAGATCACGGTTTTCTGGAGGAACGTGCTTATGCCACCGCCCGCGACATTATCCGTAGCCGCAATGGTCACGAGAGCCTCTTTACAGTGAAGAAAAACTCAACCCTGGGCGAAGCAATCAAAGTCATGAATCAGGAAGGGATTGACCAGGTACCGGTTGTCGATGGCCATGAATTTGTGGGCAGCGTAAGTGTAGCCAGTCTGTTAGAGCATATCATTACCAACCCTGATGTGAAAGATAAGTCGGTCAGTGAAATGATGGACAAACCGATGCCCTTCGTCGCGTTGGACAGTACGCTGGATGTCCTTTCTTCACTGCTTAACAAAAACAACAAAGCGCTGCTGGTCCGGGATTCCAATGAGAAAACTCACATTATTACACAGCACGATGTATTGAAGGCAATGACGTCTTAATCGGGGATCGGTAAACAGTGATCGGTGGTACCACCTGGAAACCAGACTGAACACGCTGGTTACCGATCACCTTTTACCGATTACTAATTTTTCTTCACTTCGATCTCTACCCGGTCATTATTGCCAGCTAGGGTACTGGCTTCGGGATAGAGCGGAATTTTTCCTCCCTCGCCCTTGATCTTAATTCGATCAGGTTCTATACCCTGGCTTACAAAGTACGCTTTTACCGCTTTAGCACGCTCCTCTGAAAGTACCTTGGCGGTAGTGGTCTCCTTGATATTGGAACCGGGGTCCATCTGAAAGAATTTCTGGCTGGAGCCGAGGACGATGATCTCGCGGTTCTGTTTCCCGTTGCAATGACCGTGTACTTTTATTTTATACTTTGGATTTTCTTTCATTAAGGCCACCAGCCCATCCAGTTCATTTTGTGATTCCGGATTCATGACCGAAGAATTACGGACAAACCGCACGTTGTTGAAGTCGATGTAGTCTCCGGTTTTGGCTTTTTTCAAATCCAGGGCAATGATGTACTCACCGTGCTCCCCCTGGCTTACTCCCGGGGTAGTGTAGGCGAGAATAGTCCTGATTTGCCGGTATCCGGGCGCCTGCGTGATCAGGGTATAGGTTCCATTTTTGTTGTTGGGTGCCTTGAGATAGGCTACTTCATTTGCCCGGAAGGCCTGGTATTGTGTGGCCTTGTTGGATTCCAGGATTTGCACTTCGCCCATCACATCGTTCCCTGTAGCGCCGTTTACCAATCTGAAAAGGAACGGCTTTCCTTCCGGCTTTTTCTCTACCGGCTTCTCCACCACCGGCGTTTCTATTACCGGCTTTTTGATGGTGGAAGAATCAATCTCAATAGGGGGCCCAATGGCGGCAGTGTCTTTCGTTACCGGCGCGATTTCAACTGGCTTTTCTTCGATCGGTTTTTCCTCGACACGGATCGGATTTTCACCCAACTTCCCGATAAACAGCCAGCACTCTTTGTACTCTGTCTCGACCCTCATCTTGATCATGAAGGCATAGGCTTTCTTGCGATCCGTTGTACTGAGTAAATAGACGTAGTATAATTTCCGGCTGGGATTGAACTCATATTGGGCATTGAAATTATTCTTGTTGGCCTTTTCCATATACCGGATGGCATTGCTATGTACCCTAAAGACTCCGATAACAGCATAATATGTGCGAGGCTCAGCCGATTGACCGTGTGTCAACACAGGGAGCAAAATGAAAATGACCAAGGATAAGATTCTTGTTTTCACATTTTTAGGGTTGATCGGTCTAAGGTAAGGAATTCCAGCAGACATTGGCAAATCCGGTAGTCGGTATTCGCTATTCGGCATTCGACAAGCGGCTGCCATGATCGACGCAGGACAACAAATCCACTGGATATCGGATGCGGAATGCCGGGTACCGGGTTCGCGTTGTGATGATCGCTTAAAAAGTATGAACTTAGGTAAAGTATTATTTGTCCGCCGTGATTTCAATCTCAACGCGCACGTTCAACCGGGCTTGCGGACTTGTTTTGTTATATAAAGGCAGTTTTCCTCCCCAGGCCTTAACCTCCATGCGCTTTTCATCAATGCCTTCTGCCTGAAGATAGGTTCGGATCACGTTGGCGCGTTCTTCAGAAAGTTTTTTTGCAGAACCAAAACCTTCCTTGCTATCCGAGAGGGAAAAGAATTTCTGACTTTCTCCCATCGAAATGATTTTTCCGTGAGCACTCCCATTGGTATGTCCGTGGATCTTAATTTTAAAGTTGGGATTTTCCTTCATCATGGTCAGCAGGTTGGTCAGTTCAGCGCGGGATTCGGGTTGCATGATGGCGGCGTCTTTGAAAAAGTAGACGTTGTACATCACGACCAGGTCACCCTTTACCAATCGGACCATCTCAAACGGGACGATCGTCTGGGTCCCTTCCGTCACGATACCATCCTTTTCCTGTGTCTGATTAAAATTCAAATCGTGCTTCATCTTGCGATACCCAAACACATCGCAGACGAGTGAAATATTCCCGGTTTTATTAAACGGCCGGAGCACTACATTTTGGTTGCCTTGATAGGAGGCCACTTTCTTTCCTTTTTCAACATCGATTACATCAATGTCTCCTGCCAATTCATTTTGATTACTAGCTGCAAAAATCTTAAATAAGAAATTTTTGCTTCCTTCCACTGCTACCGGGACCGGCGGGGTCGTTTCCTGAATGGGGGGCGGGGTCGTTTCAACGGTAGTATCCTGAACTTCAACCTTGACAATCGGTTGCCCGGTTGTGGGATTGACGTCTGATCCTTGCGCCGCCACAGCCTGATTCCCCAATGTTCCCGTATAAACCCAGGTATCCGAATAAGGACCTCCTGTTCTTATCTTAATCGCTTCCACGATGGCAGCTTCCCGATCAAGGGTGCGCAGCACGTACACATAATATAAGTTTCGTGCCGGATTGATGGCTGAAGTCGCATTAAATTTCATTTTTCTGGCACGTTCAACCCAGATGGTTGCATGGTCGCGGATAGCAAAAGCCCCGATGACGACATAGGTCGACTGGCCGGCATCCTCGAGCTGGTCAAATCCCAGAACCCTGGAACTTGCCATCGCTATATAAATGGCGGCGAAAAGGATCAATTTTGTCTTCATGTAATCAAATATCCTCAAAAACATTGTATATCAATAGGCATTGACGAGATATGACTGTAAAGACCGCATTAAGGCATCTTGTTAGCGTGTCGCGAAGCAAGCAACCAAACCTTGTTTTTCAGAACATATACTTCCGTAAAGAGGAGATTCACGACAAAAGGTTCACCTGTGTTTGTGCCCGAGAAGGTACCCGTCCCGGTGATGATAGCCGTTGTGCCATAGAGCCTCACCTCCATGTCGCTGACTGCGATCGATTGATAATTCAATTTTCCGGTTTTTACGTCGGACAAGAGTTCCCGCTTGGTTTGCGTCCACCCGGTAGAGTGAATGAATTTCAGCCGGTCATCCAACACGCTTTCCAGCGAATCAACCCGGCCATGAATCATCCATTGAAATTTCTGTCTGCAAAGGGCAAGAACAACGCGCTCTTCTTTTGCTTGACCAAAGGTGAATACAACAGTAAAAAAAACCAGGGCGGTGGTGATGACATACTTTTTCATAGTTCTTAATTTATAGTTAGCGTAATAAATTATTTCCCGCAGATCCTCGGAAATTATTTCCCGCAGATCGCGCAGATTTACGCAGAACGTTCTGCGCAAATCTGCGCCTGCCAACCGAGGCGCCTCGCGTAGGCTGGAGATCAGCGTGATATATCGAAGGCGTATCATCTCGATTTTTTGCTGAGCCATCTGCGTAAATCTGCGCGATCTGCGGGAAAAAACCTCCGAGATCACCTGGAGCAGGAAATACCCCGGACATAATTCCCGATGATGCCTACCGCCTCCGCCGATTCACTTCCGTTGAAGCCGGTGATATCTTCGTAGCGAATGTTTTTTACGTATTCGTCCAGCAAGGGCCGGGACAATGGCAGATATGACCAATGCCATTTTTCCTCCTCGTAGCCGGTTCGGCCGCTGGCTTTGGAAGTGTAGGGCTGACAAAACCCGTATTCCGCCGCATGGGTCGTCAGCCATTCATAGATCCTCAAACCGTCGCCCGTTTCAAAATAGGAATTCTCCAGGCTGTTGAGATCCATATCGGTACCCCAATGGTGACGGGAACTACCGGGCATCGAACTGTATCGCAAAATGATCCTCGCGCGTTCTTCCGGGTTTATTACC
>Ga0193718_1000022_pt1 | contig 31324 bp, 30 predicted proteins | sample U2a1metaG_FD_144918 | JGI IMG/M metagenome (GOLD analysis project Ga0193718, IMG submission 144918) | Soil microbial communities from a riparian zone of the East river system, Colorado, United States - U2a1 | ecosystem: Environmental > Terrestrial > Soil > Riparian zone | place: USA: East River... | reverse complement strand
GAGCGGTTGCGCCTGACATTTCCATGCTCATTTTAATCGTCATAATCGCCGACTGCTTGTCGCCGGGGGTGACGTGGAAACGGAGAACTTTTCGCGGTTCCGCTCCCGCATCAATTAGTTTCACCTCGGTCTTCGATGCGCCTGATTCGGCCTCCAGCTTCGGTTTCGGTTTCGTGGCGGAAGCAGTGGGTTCGATGACCGGCGGCTTCGTTTCCAATCTGGCGTTCAGTTCGTTCAACCGGTAGGTGACGGTTTTGGGGGCAAACAAAGGATTGGTGGCCTTGAAATAAAGCAAGGCCCTCTGGGCATCCCTATATTTCGCCTTGGCGGCATCCGTCTGACCGGCGGCGCGCAACGCATCCCCACGATCAATGATTGCCATGATATGGATGTATTGCTCATCGGGGCTTTGCTGGTCCGGCGGAGTGGCCGCGACCGTCACCACCACGGCAATGACCAGACTTAACAGCCATTTCAAACGAACGAGAGATTGGATTTTTTGGCCAATGGCCGGGAGGCGGGGGGTAGAGCCACTCTTAATCATGTGCGGCAATCTAAATCGTCGGCGAATGACGTCAATGGAAAAGCGCTGATGTCGAAGCTCCACGGCGCATCCTGACACTGCCCCCGGAGCGCCGGTTTGCAACCGGCTTAAGACGAGAGCCTTCAAGAAACGCGCCAGATCGTAGTCCGGCGCTCCAAACTCCGTCAGATTTTGGGGGCAGTGTCAGGATGCGCACCAAGCCCCAAGGACCAACATCCAAGCTCCAGAGAAGCTCCAACAACCAAGCTCCATCAAACGATTTCGTCCCAGAGTTGTCTTATTACGCGTGAGGTTGAAGCGCGCATTTACTTTAATCGAATTACTCGTGGTCATTGCGATCATCGCCGTGCTCGCGGCCTTGCTCCTGCCTGCCTTGAGCGGCGCCAAGCGGAGGGCCATGGTGGCAAACTGCGTCAACAACCAAACTCAATTGTCCCTGGCGTTCCAGATGTATGCCCACGATAACAACGATACCATTGTCGGCTATTCGGGCGGCGATTGGACTTTCGGTGGCGATGGGTTTTGGATTCCGCCCGGCGGCATGGTGCCCTTTGAGGCTTTCCTCAGTGGCCAGACCATCGAACAAAACACCGAAACTCTCGCAGCGGTTTTGCGAACGAATAATCTGCTGTTCACTTATGCTTCAAACGTTCGCGCCTACCATTGTCCGGCTGATCCCCGCATCAACCTCACGCCGCAACCGCCGGATAATGTCGGCTGGGCTTACGACAGTTACTCCAAGACCGAGAACGTGGCGGGTTTTCTCACGAATCCGGGAACGTCCTCCGGAGGTTATTGGGGCGCGCCGAGAAATTACAACAAGCTGACCGCGGTGGACGCGCCTTCCACGACCTTCGCCGTTGCGGAGGAAGTGGATGCGCGCGGCTTCAATCATGGCACCTGGGAAGTGCGCTGGGACCTGAAAGGAACTCCGGATTTCTGGGGTGACGCGCCCGCGGTATCTCACGGGAATGTGACTACGTTCGCGTTCATTGATGGCCATGTTGAAACACACAAATGGGCAGATGCGGGCATCATCGACGCGGGGCGCAAGGCATCCCGAGGGGTCGCTCAAGGCTCCGGTTGGGGGCAGGTATCGGGTCCGGATTACAATTATGTTTACCAACACTACCGTTTTCGCAACTGCATCGTCGCGGCCTAGCACTTCCCGAAGGTATTTTTTAACCTGGCCAAAAAAACTTTGTCGGATTTCCGGCGCGGGCGGCGATATACTCGTGAATGATGACAGCGGATGGACAACTGCTGCGGGATTACACGCGCGAGAAATCGCAAGAGGCGTTCGCGGAATTGGTGCGGCGTCATGTTGATTTGGTTTACTCCGCCGCGCTCAGGCAGGTCCGCTCGCCGCAATTGGCCGAGGAAGTCGGTCAATCCGTTTTCACCGATCTCGCCCGCGACGCAGCAAACTTGAAGCCCGACACCATTCTCACCGCGTGGCTTTACCAGGTAACGCGCCGGACCGCAATCGACGTGGTGCGGCGGGAATCCCGCCGGCAGGCGCGCGAACGTCTCGCCGTAGAAATGGCTGCCATGAATACCGCAACCGATTGGACTCACATCGAACCGCTTTTAGACGACGCCATGGAGGCCCTGGATGAAACCGACCGCGCAGCGATTCTGCTCCGTTATTTCGAGAACAAATCGCTGCGCGAAGTCGGGAAAACTTTGGGGACGTCTGATGATGCCGCGCAAAAACGCGTGAGCCGCGCCGTGGAGCGATTGCGGGAATTTTTCTCGAAGCGCGGCATCGCGATCGGGGCCGGCGGGCTGGTCGTCATTGTTTCCGCCAATGCCGTGCAGGCGGCGCCGGTCGCTCTCGCAGCCACAATTTCCACCGCGACTCTCCTCGCCGGAGCATCAATTCATACCTCGACAGCAATTGCCGCAACCAAAGCTATAGCCATGACTACCTTGCAAAAAACTCTAATCACTGCCACGGTCGCCATTCTTGCCGGAGCAGGAATCTACGAAGCTCACCAGGCCTCGCAACTGGCGGAACAAAACAAAGCGCTTGAGCAACGCCAAGCACCGCTCGCGGCGCAACTCCAGCAATTGCAACGCGAACACGATGAGGCGACGAATCAACTCGCGGCGATGAACGCCGAAATCGCGCGATTCAAGTCCGCCCAAAATCAGACCGAGCTGCTCAAATTGCGCGGTCAAGTCGGGTCGCTTCAACAGCAGCTTGTTTCCACGGAATCCAAAACCAACGCTCCCGCCACCGGGATTTCCAAAATGATGAGCGACCCGACCATGAAAGAATTCATTCACCAGGCGCAGTTGAATTTGATTAAATCGCGCTACGGCGATTTGTTCCATGAATTGAAGCTCACCCCGGAGCAGACGGAAAAGTTCGTTCAATTGATGGGCGATTCGATGTTGAAAAGTACGGAGAAAGTTTCCAATCTGCCACCGGAGACCGTCCACGATCAGGAAGTTGCACAAGCGACGGCCGGCGGGAAAACAGAATTGGAAAATCAGTTGCAATCCTTGTTGGGCGAGACCGGCTACGCCCGCTTTAAAGAGTTCACTGATGAAATTCCCGCGCGAGCCACGGTCAATTTGCTGAACACCCAATTGGGCGGAGCTTCCCTCAGCGATGAGCAACGCGCCCAGCTTTTTCAGATTGTCAAAGCCGAGCCGTTTGATCTGACGCATGGAATCTCTGGCGATCTGGACAAGGCTTTTTTCGGTTCGCAGCAGGACGTTGATAATTATCTGCTCAAAGTGACTGAGAGCAACCAGCACATCATTCAGCAGGCCGGCAGTTTTCTAACGCCGGACCAACTGACGGCATTGAACACTCTATTGACCAACGGCGTCACCGCGCGAGTCACTCAAGCGGCGGCGCTGGTTCAGAAGCATTGAATTGGGTTTCAATGGCGCAACGCCTTCGCTGCGATATCTCGCAGGAACCGCGTCCCTCAAAAAATCCTGTCCTATTTCTGTCCGATTTAAGCGGCGGCGGTTACTCTTCCGTGAATGGACAGTTTGAGCGACCAACAGCTTTTGCGCGATTACGCCGAGCGCCGATCCGAATCCGCCTTTGCCGAACTCGTGCGCCGACACGTTGATCTCGTCTATTCCGCGGCACTGCGGATGGTTTGCGACGCGCACCTCGCCGAGGACGTGGCGCAAGGCGCCTTTGTGGCGCTGGCTCAAAACGCCCAGCAACTCAGCGACCGTCCGGTCTTGTCCGGATGGCTGCATCGCACGGCCCAAAACCTCGCCGCAAATATTGTCCGCTCTGACGTGCGCCGTCGCGCCCGCGAACAGGAGGCCGCCGCCATGAATGAATTGCTCTCGACCGACTCCGATGCTGCCTGGGAAAAAATCGCGCCACACCTGGACGCCGCCCTCGGCGATTTGAGCGAACCGGATCGGGATGCCTTGTTGCTCCGCTACTTTGAACGCAAGTCCGCGCACGAAATCGCGCAAGTCTTCGGCATCAGCGACGAGGCCGCCCAAAAACGGGTGAGCCGCGCCGTGGAGCGATTGCGGGAATTTTTCTCGAAGCGCGGCGTCGGCATCGGCGCGGGCGGGCTCATCGTATTAATTTCTGCGAACGCCGTTCAATCCGCTCCGCTCGGATTGACCACCACTATTTCCACCGCCGCCGTTCTGGCCGGAACCACCATTCACACTTCAACCGCCATCGCCACTACGAAAGTCATCGCCATGACAACACTGCAAAAAACTCTCCTCACCGCCACCATTGCCGTGCTTGCTGGCGCGGGAATTCACGAAGCCCGCCAAACCTCGCATCTGCGCGAACAAAACCGGGCGCTCCAGCAACAGCAGGCGCCGCTCAATGGACAAATCCAACAGTTGCAGCGTGAGCGGGATGAATTGGCCAATCGGCTTTCCGCCCTGACGGATAATCTTGAAAAAAATAAGGATAGCGCCGCAGAATTGCTTGGCTTGCGAGCGGAAGTAACCCGATTACGACGCGACTCGCAAGAGTTGGCCGAACTCAAAACGTCCGAAACGAATGATCCAGCGCAGGTTGAATTGAAAACCTGGCTGGCTTCTGTCAAACGACTTAAACAGGAAGTGCAAGCCCATCCCGAATTGAGGATTCCCGAGTTTTCACTGCTCACCGAGCAGGACTGGTTGGACGTCGCCCGCTTGTTCGGCAAGAGAACGCCGCCCGATGCCCAAGCCGATCTGCGCGTGGCGACGGCAAATTTGCGCCACACGGCAGAAATAACTTTTGCCACCCTGGCACAACGATTACTCGCCAATTATGTAAAAGAACATGGGGGCAATTTCCCCACCGACCTTTCTCAATTCCAACCGTATGTCCCTAACGCGATCGATGGCGTTCCGGTGGACGACGGGATCCTGCAGCGATACAAAGTTGTACCTGCAGAGAAACTGGGCAGCAAACAGTCCGGCCAGGACTGGGTCCTCACTCAAAAAGAATTGGTGGACGACGAATATGATCATCACATTGCCATCGGCCCGCTGGATTGGAGCTATGATAGATCGCTAGCCGAGATATTGCCCCCCGAGGAATTTGCCTTAAAGCACATTCTTGACCCCGTCGCCAAGGAATACTCCGCTGCCAACAACGGGCAGCCACCCACCGACCCCGCCCAACTCCAGCCCTACCTCAAAACCGACGAGCAAAAAGCCGCGTTTCAAAAAGTGACTGAATTGCGGAACTCGCACACGCCCACGAACAAATAGTCGGTCAAAACCCCTTCGCCGCGATGTCCCGACGGAACTGCGCGCGCTCGAAATGGATTTTTTCCACCGCAGCATAAGCCACCGCTTGCGCACTTTTTAAATCTTTACCCAGCGCCGTGACCCCCAGTACGCGCCCGCCACTGGTCACGATCTGTTCCCCCACCCGCGCCGTTCCCGCGTGGAAAACTTTTGTGTTCGGCAATTTCCCCGCTTCGTCCAAACCACTAATCGCCTTCCCTTTGACGTAACTACCCGGGTACCCACCACTCGCCATGACCACGCAAACGCTCGCCATGGGGCTCCATTTCAATTCGGTGCGACCCAGCGTGCCGTCCGTACTGGCGTTCAGCAACTCGACCAAATCATTTTCCAAGCGGGTGAGATACACCTGCGTTTCCGGGTCGCCGAAACGGGCGTTGAATTCAATGACTCGGGGACCGTTCTTCGTCAAAATAATTCCCGGGTACAGGATGCCGCGGTAATCGATATCCTCCGACATGCAACCTTTGAGCCACGGCGCGAGGATCAGCCGGCTGGTTTCGATGAGTTGCGCCTGATCCAGAAATGGCGTCGGTGAATACGTGCCCATGCCGCCGGTGTTTAAGCCCTGATCGCCGTCGTGCGCGCGTTTGTGGTCCTGCGAGGTGGGAAACAGCTTCGCCGTTTTGCCATCGCATAATGCGTGCAAAGAAATTTCCACGCCTTCGAGAAATTCCTGGATGACAATTTGCGCGCCCGCGGCGCCAAAAGCCTTGCTGACGAGAATTTCATCGATGGCTTTATTGGCCTCGGTGAGGTTGGAACAAACCAAAACGCCTTTTCCCAGCGCCAGCCCATCGGCTTTGACGGCACATTTTCCGCCGAGCGATTCGGCAAATTTCTTCGCGGCGGCGGCGTCTTTAAATGTTCCCGCGCGCGCCGTGGGAATTCCGTATTTCTCCATGAAATCCTGCGAGAAAACTTTGGAGGATTCAAATTGCGCGGCCTTCTGGTTCGGCCCCCAAATGCGCTGGCCGTTTTTTTGAAACAAATCCACGATGCCGAGCGCGAGCGGATTATCCGGGCCGACCACCGTCAGTTCGATTTTCTTTTCCTGCGCGAAGGCGAGCAACTTGGGCAATTCTTCCGCGGCGATGTTGACGCATTCGACGGGTTGCTCCGTTTTCTGAATTCGCTCCTGTTGAATCCCCGCATTACCGGGTGCGCACCATAGTTGCGTCACATGCGGCGACTGCGCGAGTTTCCAAACGAGCGCATGCTCGCGTCCGCCGGAACCGATGACGAGAATTTTCATAAAAGCGCCCGCAGATTACGCAGCTTGCCCCACTGAAGCAACCGGAACAGAAATTTAACCAGGGCAGACGCATCTAAAACTTCCACACTTAAATATTTTGTCGGCATTTTGGCTCGACACGGAATTGCTCCTGATTAAAATTCCAGCTTCCCAATTTACGCTATTTCAAATTGGGAAGCTGAATTGTTTTAGCTGTTTTTGAAGGTTCCAGTCTTTCCAGTGTCGGTGCTATCATCCGCGCAAAATAATCCTTGGCCCTCTGGTTAGTTTTGCTCCATTCACCGACCTCCCATCGACTGAACTAAATCCATTTAAACCCCCTCTTGGCGTTCTGTGCAATTTAGATGCGTCTGCCCTGAAATTTTAACGCTAAGTCGCAAAGATGCAGAGACGCAAAGTATTTTCAAGAAATGGATTCGGGAGAAAGAACGGGTTAGGTCTGATAGCGCCTTTGCCCCTTTGCGTCTTTGCGTTAACGCCGTCGTCAGGCGGGCACCGGCACAGATTGCGGCGGGACGAAATCGAGCGACCCGTCTTTGACGGCGCGCAAATCCACTTCGCGACCTTTCCAGCTCTTTACGCCAACGTTGTTCAACGTGCCGAGACGATAGCGATAGGACCATCCATAGAACGGATTGTTCGTGGGCCAGAAAGAGATCGCGTCCAGGCGCGCTTCCTTCGCCATCTCAATGGCGCGCTCGATCATCCAGTGGCGGTCATTCCAATTGAAGAGAAGATATTTCCATTCAAGGAACGGCCGCTTGAGCCCGCGCTCATTGCGATAGGCGACGATCGCTTTCATGTTCTCGTAGGCTTTCTCGAAATTGCCGCCCTTCTCGTATTTCTTCAACATGGCTTCGTCGATGCCGGCGACGGAAAAATAAAGGTGGCTGGCATACATCGCGGCTTCGCGTTTGGCGTCGGTGTTCAGGATGATGGCGTTCGACGAAATGACGATTCGGCAATTCGGATTTTTTTCGCGCAGCAAAGGCAATTCCTTGCCGATGTTGGGCGAGAGAAACGGTTCGCCGAGATTCAAATAAAACAATTGTTGCAAGCCAAGGTCATGGACGAGGTCCGCCATTTTGGCGAGCTTGTCGAATTCCATCTGTTTGGTTTTGCGCAACCCGGCGGCCTGCTGACGATCGCAGCCGACGCAATCGATGTTGCAGCGGACGGTGTTTTCCAGAAGCATCCCGCGATAAGGCAGGCGCGGTTTGATTTCGGGGAGTTTGGACTTTGCGATGCGCCTCAAATCACCGCAATGGGCGCAGGTAAGAATGGGCAATTTCCCCTCCGCGAGCGAATCACGAAAACTTTGCGCTTTGGGGCCAAAGAACACTTCCTTGAAGGTCTGCTGGTTCAAGTCGCCGAGATTTCCCGAGCCGTCGTAATCGTGGCAATTGCAGCTAAGCGTGCTATCGCTGTTGACCGTGATGTTGTAATCCGATTCCCCGGAAAGCGCGCCGCAGTAGAAACGCTGTCCGCGCAAGCGCGCCGCCACTTCCTGTTTGGTTTTAAGAACCCGGCGGATGATGTCGCTGACAATCCAATTAATTCTGCGGCGCTTCGGCATGGGATGCGATGGTCAGATGTTAAAGCCGAAGCGGCGGGGAGGCAAGCGGGTTAAAAAGAAATTCGTCTTTCTGAGCTGATCGCGATAACCTTATTTGGCCGCGTCAATAACTTTAAGGAGAGAGTCAACAAATGCGCAAAATTTTAGAGCTTCTTCCCGCGAGTAGTTTTGAACGATACGATGATGAGTCGGATTTCTAAAGCTCAGCACAATTCCTCGACATATATGCCCAAACCCCTCGTGTTCGTCGGGATCATCAGACAGCTTGAGCACACTTTTCGAAGCGTCTGAATTAATAGCCTTATTTACCAATTGCACGCCGATTTCGTTTGTGAGTTTTGATTTTTTACGAATGCGATCTTCAAGCACCAAAGTCGCTTGATTGACCACCCGGTCAAAATTGCTGGGAGCCGACAATATGTCGGAGCAACGACCTTTGAGTTCTTCGTCGGTAATTGAATTGTAAATGCTTCCCACCTCTAAAACCTGTTCCGACAAATTCCAGCCATATTCCAGATACGACAGCAGTTGAAACAGCTTAGTTTTGAATATATCCAAATGGCACCAATTTTGGCTTGATGAATGGTAGAAAGCGTCCCCATGAAGCTTAAAGCCCGTCAAATCCTCCCCTATCACACGCGCAATCCCTTCGACTGTGAGATTGTAATCATTTCCAGCCTCGGCCCTTAACACACTCTCAGTGGTGACGACGTCTTTTATTCCTCTCAATCGGCCGTAAAGACGTTTTAGTATGCTTGCGTCCATAAAATCATTTCGCGTTGCGTCGCATCGGCCCCAGCACATTCAAAACTTTCACCGATTGAGGCGTTTTTGTCGCGGTTAAGCGCTTGATGACATAAACCCTCCCGTCTGGGCGCGTGATGGCTACAGCGCCGCCGCAGTCGCAAAAATCCAACACTGAGGACGCCTTGCCCCGAAGCTGGCGAATGGTGGCCCTTTTCACATCGAACACTGTGCCGAATTCAAAAGGTAAAGCAAGTATCGAGGTTATGGATTCAAGTCAGCCGACCCGCGCTTCGCCCGACCCTTTAACCACTTCACCGATAATCCACGCCTGATGCTTCTGCGATTGAATGAATTTCAACACGGCTTGCGCTTTTTCCGCCGCCACGATAGTCACCATGCCGATACCCATGTTGAAGACCTGGTACAGTTCGTCGTCCGGCACGCCGCTTTTTTGCTCGATCATTTTGAAAATCGGCAGCATGTCCCAGGAACCCTTGCGGATGGCGACATCGCAATTGTGCGGCAGCACGCGCGGGATGTTGTCCACGAAACCGCCGCCCGTGATGTGTGCGAAGGCTTTGATCGGTAATTTCGAATTCTGAATTTTGAATTTTGAATTGAATTTCTTCAATAACGTCTGCACCAACGGACCGTAGCTGACGTGGACCTTCAGCAGCTCAGCGCCGATGGTGTTTTTCAATTCGGGCACGTAGCTCTTCGGCTTCAATTTCAATTGCTCGAAGAAAATCTTGCGGCCGAGCGAATAACCGTTCGTGTGCAGGCCGCTGGATTTGATGCCGATGACCATGTCGCCGCGCTTCACGGTTTTTTGGCCGTTGAGCATCTTGGATTTTTCCACAACGCCGACGATGGTGCCGCTCACGTCGTATTCGCCGGCTTGATAAAAGCCCGGCATTTGCGCCGTTTCGCCGCCGATCAACGTGCAATGATTTTCCGCGCAGGCGCGCGCGAAACCTTTGATGATTTCGGTGAAGACGCGCGGTTCCAGCTTTCCGGTTCCGAGATAATCCAGGAAGAAAAGCGGTTCCGCTCCCAGCACGGCGATGTCGTTGACGCAATGATTCACGAGATCGGCGCCGATGGTATCGTGGCGGCCCATCGCGAACGCGATTTTCAGTTTAGTGCCGACGCCGTCCACACTGGAAACGAGCACGGGCTGCTTGTATTTGCGCACGTCGAGGGCGAACAAGCCGCCGAATCCGCCGACCTTGCCGAGCACTTCGGGCCGATGCGTGGCCGCGAGCAGTTGCGGCAAAGTGGATTTCACTTTGTTGCCGAGATCGATGTCCACGCCCGCGCGGGCGTAAGCTTTTAGTTTCATGCGGCGGGAAGTAAACCGGGAACGAGGAGGTGGCGCGAGAAAATTTCGCGCGGAATCAGAATCCGCCAACCCACCAATCCCAAAATTTATCAAGGAAGATTGTTGCGATGAGGCCCGTGCCTAATGTCACGACTACAAACCAAATCCAGCTGTCTTTGGAAGGCACATCCGACAACCTCGTCAACCCACCTAGAAGAGCGCCGCAAACAAAATGAATCCTCGTTTTCTGCCAATCGCGCTGAGGATGATCACTCATCGGCGGCAATATATCCCATTGCCGAACATTTTACGCAACTTTTTGGTCGTTGCATTTTTGAAGTTAGTGTGGCACGCATTGCATTGAAACTAATTATGCGCTGGCGCGTCCTGCTGCTTTTATCCCTGCTGGCCAATGTCGCCCTGGCCGTGGGACTTTTCGTCTCCGTTCGCCACGCGCCCGCGCCAATCAGCATCGCCTCGGCGGAGGACACCAACTCGGCGGTGGTTAAAACCAATTTCGTCGTGCGCCGGCAATTCCTCTCCTGGTCGCATGTAGAATCGACCGATTACCCCACTTACATTGCCAACCTGCGCAGCATCGGTTGTCCGGAACAAACCATTCGCGACATCATCATCGCGGACGTGAACGCCCTGTACTCAAAACGGCGCGCAATGGAAATCCTCACGCCGCAACAGGAATGGTGGCGCAGCGAACCGGACCCGGAAGTCGTAAAACTGGCGGCTGATAAATTAATCGCGTTGGACAACGAGCGGCGCGGGTTGCTGGCGAAATTATTGGGCGATGATTGGGAAGGTGGCGATTTGGCGAGCCTGCCCCGCCCCACCCGGCCGGGCATCGCGCTGGATGGGCCGATTCTCGGAATGCTTCCGAATGAGATGAAACAAGCGGTCGAGAACATCAGCGCCCAGGCGCAGGATCGCATGCAAATGTATCTGGAAGAGATGCGCCTCGCGGGGAAAAATCCGGATCCGGCGGAGCTGACCCGTTTGCGGCAGGAAACCCGCACCGCCCTGGCCGCGGTGCTCTCTCCGGCGCAATTGGAGGAATATCTTCTGCGCTATTCGCAAACGGCGAATAACCTGCGCACGGATCTCGGCCGAATGAAATATTTCAATGCCACGCCGGACGAATTTCGTTCCATTTTCCGGGCCACCGATTCCATCGACCAGCAGCTTCAACTTTTGGGCAGCGCCAATGACGCCATCACGGTGGCCCAACGGAACTCGCTGCAACAACAGCGGGACAGCGCCATCAAGCTCGCGATCGGCCCGGAACGGTTCCAACAGTATCAGAAACTGCAGGACCCGCTTTACCAGCAAGCCCTCGCCACGGCGATCCAGGCGGGTGATCCGAATTCCGCCGACGCCCTTTACGGCATTAGCCTCGCCGCGCAAAATGACCAGAACAACATTCAATCCAACTCAAACCTGACCGACTCGCAAAAGGCGATTGCGCTGAAACAGCTCGACTTGGATCAACTCAAAGCCGCCGCTGCCGCCTCCGGCCAGGCGACGGTACCCGATCCAACTCCCCCGCCGCAGCCCCCGCCGACTCAGGCGCATGTGATGGGACAAACGGAAACCGCTGCGGGCTTGTCCAAACTTTACGGCATCTCGATGAACGCAATGCAGGCGGCGAATCCGAACCTCGATGTCAACAATCTCAAACCGGGAGACATCCTTCGCATTCCCCAACCAAGGTCACAACCCCCCTCCAACCCGCAGTTTATCGTGCCGCCGGGAGCGCGCTAGAGTGGCGTTGGGCAAGTGATATTCATAAGTCGCAATTGCGAAACCTTGCTTCCGCGCAGCGCGCGCATACTGACGACACTGAAGGTGTCGAAGACATTAGCCGGGGGTTGCCCGATTCAGAGAGGGCTACCCCCGGTACCCGGTCAATTCATTTCATCACTTTCGCGCGAAGCGCGGCGAGCAAAGCGAGTATCTTTATTCGACTGCGCCAATCAGCGGCTGCAAATTCTGTAGCAAACTTCGCTAACCATACTAGCGCATCAGTCCGAGCCGCGTCAGGTTGTGACCCCATATGATTTTTGAACCGTGTAGGACTATACTGGCTATTATGAACACGATTTCCATCGCACTGTTTAGTCGTCGCGCAGAGGCCAGCCTTGTCCAGGGGCGATTGACGGACGCCGGCATCCCCTCGCAGCTCCATGATTGCGCGAGCATGAAAGGTGCGCGCTTGGAAGTTCCCGCAAAAGAATTTGAGCGGGCCTATACACTGCTGCAAACCTGGAATAAAACGGAGGGCACCATCAGCGGAGTGATTCGTTGCCCGGAATGTCAGTCGATGCGCCTTGAATATCCCCAATACACCCACAAATCGGCGCTGCCAAATTTGCTAATCGGGGTGCTCGCAAACATCGGCGCGGTGGGCAAGGAATTCTATTGCCAGGATTGCCATTTCACCTGGCCGAAGGAAGGAACCCGCCCTTCACGCTCGCGCCCGAACATGGCGCCCTATTATTTCATCGATGGAGTGCCGCAATCACAGCCCGCGGAAACCCGCCGCGCTTAAGCCACAAGGATTCAGTCGGAAGCAAGACTCGCCCTCACCGCGGCCCTTGCACCATCCGGCAGGGCTGAAGGCCCTGAACATGACAGCCCAGGGCAAGCGAAGCGCCGCCCTGGGACTAGCCCCAATAATGAATCATCGCCCTGTAGGGGCGACACATTTTCGCCGGAACACGCCGTCGCGAGACGGCCACATCATTTCTTAAATTGCTCTACATGAATAGTTACGGCGTAAAGACTATTTCCAACCCAGAATATTGTCCCGGTTTGGCGCTATGTTCGCGGCGTTTTGGCCGCCACTTTTATCCGGCCCCAGCGACCAAATCATGACACCGCCGTGATATTGGAAAGCATCAGAGACTCCGGACGGATCGGCAGAATTGATGAGGCCATTGTAGCCGGAATTTTTGGTTTCCCTGGACACGGCCGATTTCTCGTAAAGCGCGTCCGCGCAGTTCTCATCATAATTCAAATCAAAACTGATGATGTAGGGATTGCCCCACGGATCGCGGAAAATCAAATCCGGTCCGAGGCCCGGCATGGTGGTCGCCTGCACTATATCGACGCCGGTGAGATAAGCATTTTTTCGCGGATTTTTTACGTGGCCGAAATTAACCGTGGGTGTCCCGTTCGGATATTTTTCGCGATCCATCAAGATGGCGATGACTTCGGAATTGTTGGTGGACCAATTTCCGGTTGCGCCGAAAACGGCGTCCAGCGACGCGCCACCGTAAGTAAAATCGCCGTGAGTGCTGGCCGCGAGATCCATCGCGCCGCTGGATACGGGGAACGTGCCGGTATCGGAATGGTATGCCGCAATCGCATTAAGGAGCGCGCGGATCTGCAGCTCGGCCTCCTTCTTCCGCCCGTCTTCTTTGACCTTGGCAATCACCACGAGGCTTAACGACGCAAGGATGGCGATGATCGCGATCACGACGAGCAATTCAATCAAAGTGAAGGCGCCAAGCCGGAGCGGCGCGGTTGGAAATGGGGAGCACACGCCTCCGGCGTGTGGTTTGCGGCGTCTCGCCGCAAATTTTGTCTCACCATTTTGCCGTGCCAAACGGGGCCAGATGGTGAGCACGAAGCCAACGGCGAGACGCCGTTGGCAGCACGCGAGACGCGTGCGCTCCCCTTGTCCGACTGCTTCGTTCCAGCTAAGGCGTGGGCTCGGGAAATTGCCGAAGGCAGGACTCCGTTGGTGCATTTTTGGTTTCATGGCGCCACTCCTAAGGAACAATCTGCGGCTGTTTGCTCCAGTTGCTGACCCGATAAATCTTGTTGCCGATCGCCAGATCCACCCACAAATCATAAGAGCCCGGATTATTAATTGGGTGCGATAAATTATAGCGCCACGGATTTAACACGGTGCCGGGAATGGGCGCCCCATTGGCATCCGGCCATTCGATCGAGCAAACGAGGATTTTAATCGGCGGCTGGCTGTTCGGCAACTGGCCGACCTGGTGGGATGTCAGACGATTCAGAAATGACGTCGGCGCGCCGTGCTCGTCGCTGCTGTGAGCCTTCGTTGAGGAGTTGGCAAACCCTTGCCGGTTGAATTTCAAATTGATATCCCCGCCAACGTTCGAGATTTGTGCGCTGGCATCGAGCGTCACGTAAGTAAGGCCATTGTTCGTGGTGCCCAGCAACTCGTAATAAAGCGGATTGATGGTGGCATCGTTCGGATTGTCCGGCGGATAAAAGCCGAGATTCGCTCGATAGTCGCCAATAGCCGATTCCATCTGCGCCAATTCCGCCTTGGCGACGCCCGTTTTGGCCGGGAGTTGTGTGTTACTCATCGCCGAAACCAAAAGCGCCGTGAGGACGCCGATGATGGCTACAACCACGAGCAGTTCAATCAACGTAAAACCCCGCCGCAGCACCTTTTCTGAGCGCATGATAATTGGACAGGGCCAGTCGGCGGATGTTTCGCAGGAAATTTCTCAACGGATCCATCGCGGGTGCATTGGCCTGCACCAGTTCACCCATCCTGGCCACCCCCGTCGGCATCTCCCTCACGCATTTGACACGCATGCTATAAACAGAACAGCAAAGGGAGGGAAGAAAGGGACAAATGAAAACGGGAACGAAGCAACTTTGGGTTCGCAGGGATACTCGCCACATAGGCACGATACACGCACGCAGAATAACGTGCTTCCGGCATCTTGCCTGCCCTCCGCAGTGCTGCTACGGAGGACGGGCCGGAAGATCCATTCTCCCCGCCGACACAACCTGCGCACCCGGCTTTCGCCATCGTAAGCGCCTGATTACGAATGAGTGCCAACCTATTCCACCCTATTCGGGGAGGGGGTGCCCCCGCTCCCAATTCCGCCTTCCGGCTTCCGACCTCCGGCTGTTCCGCATTTTGCATTCTTCCTTCTTCATTGGCTTCCAGTCGTGCCCAGTTGTGCTCGGTCGAAGCAAAAAAATCTATTCTCCAAAAACAGCGGAGAACTTGCTCTTTGAGCAAAAACGTCGGATTATAGCGCTTAGGCGAATCTCTAACAAAATGATTTTATGAGCACTATGACTGAATCACAAACGCCCGGGACACAGACCGCACTGAGCCAGCTCGATCAACTCAAAAAAATGACCAAAGTCGTCGCCGATACCGGCGATTTTGACACTTTGAAGCAGTACGCGCCGCAGGATGCGACGACGAACCCCTCGCTTATTTTCAAGGCGGCGCAAATGCCCGCCTACCAGAGCCTCGTCGAGAAAGCCATCACCGACACGCGCAAAGCCGGCGCCAGCGGCAAGGTTCTCGTCAGCCAGATCATGGATTACCTGCTCGTGCTTTTTGGCACCGAGATTTTGAAAGTCGTTCCCGGCCGCGTTTCGACCGAGACGGACGCCAATCTTGCCTTTGATACCGAGGCGCTGATCAACAAAGCGCACCGCTTCATTGAACTGTATAAGCAAGGCGGCATTCCCCGGGAGCGCATCCTCATCAAGATCGCCAGCACCTGGGAAGGAATTCGCGCCGCCGAAGTCCTCCAGAAGGAAGGCATCAATTGCAATCTCACCCTGCTCTTCTCCCTGCCGCAAGCCGTCGCCTGCGCCGAGGCGAAGGTCACCTTGATTTCTCCGTTCGTGGGCCGAATCATGGATTGGTACAAGGCGAAGGAAAAAAAGGAATTCGCGCCGGCGGAAGATCCGGGCGTGCTGTCCGTGAAGGAGATTTATGCTTATTACAAAAAATTCGGATACAAAACCGAAGTCATGGGCGCCAGCTTCCGGAACAAAGGCGAAATTCTCGAACTCGCCGGCTGCGACGCGCTGACCATCAGCCCCCCGCTGCTCGCAGAATTGAAGGCCAGCAACGAAAGCGTGCCGCGCAAGCTCGACCCGCAGGCCGCCAAAGAGAGCAACCTCGAACGCATCGCGCTGGATGAGAAAAAATTTCGCTGGTTGTTCAATGAAAATGCGATGGGAACTGAAAAGACCTCCGAGGGCATTCGCCTGTTCAATGCCGATGCGGTCAAGCTGGAGGACTTTATCTCGCGCCAGATCCAGTCGTAATGTGAGTGAAATTCGGCTATTTGTATTTCTATGGAGCTGGAAGAGAGAGAAATTTGCATTTATTTGAGATCGCTGCCGGGCCAGTTCACCTCGGGGCGTGAAATCGCGCGCCGCGCGGGTGGCAAATTGCGTTACCGGGAAAATCCGCAATGGGCGGCGCCCTTTCTCGCGCAATTGATTGATAAGAAGATCATCGAATCCGACGCCACCGGCCATTACCGCCTGATCGTCAAGGACCAGGAAAAACATACGAAAAGAAAATGGGTGTCCCCGCAGATGAAAATGATCCTCGAGAGAAGCGACAAGAATTTCACCCACATCATTCCCGACGAAGATGCGCCGGAAGAGTTTTAACTCAGGCGTGCTGCACGATTGGCTGCAAGTGTCCGGCGAACCAATCGGTTGCCATGCTGGCGACTTTTTCCAGCGTGCCTTCCTCCTCGAACAAATGCGTGGCTCCCGGAATAATCCGCAAGGCCCGCTCACAATGAAGCAGGTAGTAAGCTTCTTCGTTCAGGGATGCAACGGGTTTATCCTCGCCCCCGACGATCAATAACGTTGCCGCCTTCACCCGTCCCAGCGCGTCCCCCGCCAAATCAGGCCTGCCTCCGCGCGAAACGACCGCGCCCACGATGTCGGGCAGCTCGGCGGCGGCAACCAGCGCCGCCGCCGCCCCTGTGCTCGACCCGAAATAACCCACATTGAGATCCCGGGTCCCGACTGTGTCCAAAACCCACTCGGTCACCGCAACCAATCGCTCCGCTAACAACGGAATGTTAAATCGAAGGTGACGCGTGCAGGTCTCGGTTTCTTCCTCCTCGACGGTCAACAAATCAAACAAAAGAGTCCCGATTTTTCCGTCTGCGCGCAATGTGCGGGCGACGAATTGGTTGCGCGGGCTGTAACGGCTGCTCCCACTGCCGTGCGCCACGAGCACAATGCTCGCTGCGCCCGGCGGCAGGTTCAACTCGCCTCCCAGCTTTACCTCCTTGAGCGGGATGAAGATTTCATTTTTTGACATTATTCATGACGGTTAAATTCGCGGTTAATGTGGGGAACGAGCAAAACCACCGTCGTTTTACATCCAACTCATTCCACCAATAATAACTTCTGTGGTACTAGACTCCTTCCCACGCGTGGTTTCAAATACGATGAAGACCCCATTTTTAGAAGGGATTGCACTGCTACGAGCCGCCGCCGCGAAACGGTTGTGAATGCGCCGGTTTTTCGAGGATGATCGCCTGAGAAAAGCGGAGCGCCGGCCCGCAAAATGTTCTGATGTGTTTTTCCCATGTGCGGGAATGCCGCCGTCCCCGGCCGCAGCGATGTTCGAAATGCAAACGATTGAAAAATAACAAGCGGCCTGATAAGTCACGTTGCTGCGCCCGGACGGGCGCACTCTCCATGAAAAATCACCAGCATGACGGTGAAGGCTCCAGCGACGACAATCCATTCGTCGCCATCGGTTCTGTGACCGTGAGTGGCAAAAGCACCACGTCACTGTAAAACACTGAATTGCAGGATTTAACAACCCGACATGGGTCCAACTCGTGTCGGGTTTTTTGGCGTTCAGACCTTATTGACGCCGGACTCCTTGTCAGACAAAGCCTGAATGAAAATTTACCATTGCGCCGATTTGCATCAGCACGAGAACAGCGGAATATTATGGGACGATGATGAAGTTTCGTAACGTTTGGTTGGGATTGGCGATGTTGCTTGTCGCAGGACAGGCGATGTTGCGCGGAGCGAGTCCTTTGACCGCCGACGAAGTGGTTCAGAAAGCCGTGGCGCGCGGTCAACAGGACCAACAAGGCACGGTGCCCGATTTCACTTATCGCAAACAAACCGTCACGGATGAACTCGATGGAGCCGGCAAAGTAAAAGAACACCGGGAAAAAGTTTACGAAATTTCGTATCGGGACGGCCTTTCCCATGCAACGTTGCTGCAAGTCAACGGCCACCTGCCGTCCGAAGCGGACCTCAAGCAGCAGTCGGACAATGAAGGGAGCGTGCGTCAGCTCACCGGCGAGAAACGCGCCAAGGGCGATAACCGCGAGAATTTTTTAACGGCTGACCTGGCCGCCCGGTTTGATTTTCAACTCATCGGCGAGACGAATCTCAATGGCCGCGCGACGTACCAAATTTCGTTCGAGCCAAAAAACCCCCAATTGCCGGTGCACCGGATGGTGGACCGTTTGCTGAACCAGATTTCCGGGACGCTCTGGATTGATGCGGAGGAATTTGAAGTGGCGCGCGCGGAAATTTCTCTGCGTTCCGAAGTCAATCTGCTCGGCGGCATCATCGGTTCGCTCAAGAAATTGGATTACACGCTGGAACGAACTCGCGTCGCGGACGGCGTCTGGTTCAGCACGTTATCGAACGGGGATTTCCAGGGGCGCAAGCTGCTTGATCCCACCCATATCAAAACCAAATCGCAATCGGTGCATTTCCGGCGTCTGGCGATGAGCGAAGGGACGGACCTGGCAGAGAATTAAGCCGGCGACGTTTTCCTTCACACCCGCCATTTCAAGTCCTGCACTTCGCCATGCTGTTTGTGGGTGGTGTCCACACATCGCAGTTCGAGCTTCATCCCATCGCGACTGATCGTTGCGCGCACCCAGCCGCTGGGTTTTCCTTCCTGAAAAACGTACGCAATCGGCGGAAGATTGACGAAATGAATTCCAGTTTCGTCCTGGGTCACATTCCAGGAATGGGTGTGGCCGAAGAAATACGCCTTCACCTGTTTGCGCGGGCGGATTACGTCCAACAAGGCGAACGTGTCCTTTAAGCCCGGCGCGTTTTCGGTCAGGCCCGGGTTGTGATGCAGCATGACGAGCGCGGGTTTATCGGCGTTTTCGTCCAAAGATTTTGCCAGCCAGTCCAGTTGGGGTTTGCCGAGCAAACCGGGTGTGGAAAGGGTTTGTTCCAGCGAATCCAGCACGAACCAATTCACCTGCGGCGAGGCGAGCATCAGCGTCTGCTTGTCTGCCACCGGCCGTTTCGCCACTTTCGCGGGTTTGATGGCACTCCAGAAATGCTCGCGATTGTCGTGGTTCCCGAGCGTGAGATAAATCGGCGCTGATTCCTTGCGTAACGGCTTCAACAATTTCGTGAGGGCGGCGTAATCCGCTTTCTCGCCGCTGTTGTAAGCGCAATCGCCATTAACAAAGATTGCAGCGGGACGCGCGGGCAATGCCGCCACTTCCCGCACGACGCTCTTAAGATTATCGGCCATGTTCACCTTGCCATGGAGTTGGGCGAGGTCGGCAGCGATGTGCGGGTCCGAAAACAACGCCCATAGGTTCTCATCCGCGTGTTTCCCGGCGGCATACAGGCGGGGCCCTAGCGCGAGTCCTGAGGCCAACAAAAGGGTTCGGCGCAGGAACCCGCGGCGGGAGATTGGTGGCAGGGAAATCGGCATAAAGTTTTCTACGCCTGAATTTTCCGCGAAACAAGGCGAAAACCGCTCCGCGTTTTGTGGTTTTATCGTCCGAGGGACGAGGACGGTTGAGCGAAGGCCTGATCCTCGCCGTATTATTTTGCCAAAATTTGATTGCTCACCCGCAACTCTGTGCTTGATGATTGGGAAACTAAGGAGAAACTTATGGGAGTTTGCGGCTTTAAATGAACACTATGGAACCTGGAGCGACCACGGCCCGATGTCCGGGCTGGCTGCGTATCGCGCTTATCGGGCGGAATCCGAGACGGACGCTCATCCGGGCCGCTGTTCTGGCGGTATGTTGCTTCGTTTTTTTTAAGTTTTTCGTTTTCAAATTCATCGTGTTACCGGTGCGAATCGAGGGCTACAGCATGTTCCCCACATATCGGGACTGGGGCATCAATTTCGTCAATCGCCTCGCCTACCGGCACTCCGAGCCGCAACGCGGTGATGTGGTCGGCATCCGCATGGCCGGCCCGAGTATCATGCTGATGAAGCGCATCGTGGGCATGCCGGGCGAGACGGTTGCCTTTGAACATGGCCGGCTGCTCGTGAACGGCCAGGAAATCGACGAGCCTTACCTGAAACACCATTCTCCCGCACCTTTCATGGATCCCGTGAAGCTGAAGCCGGGTGAATATTTTGTCATTGGCGACAACCGGATGAATTCCGATAGTGGCAGGGTCGGTCGCGAGCGCATCATGGGCAAAATTGTGTTATGAAACGAGCCGGTCAAATTATTTTTGCCGCGGCCATCATCGGGGTGGCGTTTTGGCTCTGGACGGTGCTGTTTCCCAGTCCGGAAAAAGTAATCCGCTCACGTTTGAACGCGCTGGCGAAGGCGCTTTCGTTCAATTCCGGCAGCGGCCTGCTGGGCAAAGCTTACGACGCGCAAAAGGCCGCGGAATTTTTCACCACGGACGTCGATGTGGAAGTGAACCTCACGGGTTATGAGCCGATTTCGCTGCACGGACGGGATGAAGTTCTCCAAATCGCCGTGGCGGCCCGGTCGAGGTTGACTTCATTGAAGATTGAATTTCCCGACATGAATATCTCTCTCGGAGCAGATGGCCAAACGGCCAAGGTGAACCTGACCGGCAAGGGCATCATCCCCGGCGAACGCGATATCTCGGCGCAGGAATTCAATTTCATGCTCAAAAAAGTCGATGGCAAGTGGCTGATCTATCAGGTCGAAACGGTGAAGACGCTTTCGATGTTTAAAGTGCCATGTGCGAAGTATCAAGTGTCAGGTATCAAATCGCTGGCGCGCTCGTTCTTACCTGCCGCCTGACACCTGACACCGCGCACCTGATACTTCTCTTCCAATGACCCCCGAAGCCGTTGAACATCTTTGTCGTTCGGACAAAAGCCTCGCGCGACTGATAAAAAAAGTCGGGCCGTGCACTTTGAAACCGCACAGCCGGCGCACTCCGTTCGTCGCGCTTGTCACGGCGGTTACCCATCAACAACTCAATGGAACGGCGGCACAAACAATTCTGAAACGGTTCCTCGCTCTTTATCCTGGCAAACGATTTCCCCTCCCCGAGGATGTGCTGGCGACGCCGGACGACCGCATGCGCACCGCCGGGCTTTCGCGGGCCAAGGTTGCGGCCATCAAAGACATCGCGGCGAAAACCGTCGAGGGCATCGTGCCCGGATCGCGGGCAATAACAAAACTCAGCAACGAGGAAATCATTGAACGGCTGACCTGTGTGCGCGGCGTCGGACCGTGGACAGTTGAGATGCTGTTGATGTTCACACTGGGCCGGCCGGATGTTTTGCCAGCCACCGATTATGGCGTGCGCAAAGGCTTCGCGGTCACCTTCGGCTGGAAGGACCTGCCCACGCCGAAGGAGCTGTTGGAATACGGCGAACGCTGGCGCCCGCACCGCACCACTGCGGCGTGGTATTTGTGGCGGGCGCTGGAGCTTTAGGGTTCGAACGCTTCCCTCAGAGATTTTCCAACCGGTAACGAGCCCGGGCAAACCAGCAGGTCTGCCCTACCCGCCAGGGGCGCGACTGTGCGCTACTTCAACTTCACATCCATCGTGAGCGAATCCAAACCCGGTTTGAGCAAAACGGAAACCGGGCATTGCTCTTTCGCCTGCGAGGCGGTGCTCTTTAAAGTTTCTGCATCCAATCCCTCGCCGCTCACTTCGGTTTCCAGGTGGATTTTTGAAATTTTCCAGCCGCCGCTGGCGTTACTCAGCGTCAGACTGGCTTTGGTCTGGATATCGCGCGGAGTTTTTTTTGCGTCGCCCAGAAGTTTTGCGAGCATCATGCTGAAACAGGATGCGTGCGCCGCGGCGATGAGTTCCTCGGGATTGGTGCCTTTGCCATTCTCGAAGCGCGAAGGAACTGAATACGGGACGTCACGCAAGACGCCGCTGCCAGTGGAAGTTTTACCGGAGCCACGCAATAAATCACCGCTCCAATGAGCCGTCGCCTGCCGTTGAATATCCGCCATAGTTTTCCTTTCGTTGGTTAAACGTCGAAACCTAGCGGCTCAGTGAGGATTGTCAAATAACTGCGTTACCTGACGGTGGGCCGTTTTGGCGGGGGGAGACTCCCGGCGAGCCTCAGCGCGCAAAATCCGCAAGGGGTCGGCTCGCGAGGACGCTCACCCCACCCTATGACAATTTATGCAATGGAAATGGCAAGAAACGCGTGATAGAACGGCCTGCGGGTTTACGTATAACTAATATGAACACACCGGAGGCGACTACAACGCCTCAAACACACGGCCAGGGAGCCCGGAGTGGCCGGCCGGTTTGGGTCCAATGCCAGGGATTCCGGTGTCTGGCCTATCAGGATGTCCAGGGGAAATGGAGGACGTTTTACCGCGGCGACGTTCTCCCCGATGTCGTGTCCGTCCTCGAAGCCGCGCTTTAACCCTGCGATCGGCGCGACGACTTTAATGCTTCCCGGCGCGAAACAAACTCGCTGCCTGCGAGATAAAACCGCAGGGGTAATGCCGCGGCTTTCGTGATGCCGATGCGCGTGGTGGTCACCATGGGCCCTTTTTCCCTTCGAATTTTCTTCACATCCGGATTTTCTGCGATGAACAGCTCGGCCTTAGCGTCACAGAGATCCGCGCCGTCCAGGCTGCGCGTGATATTCATGGCCTGGCACAGTTTTCCCGGCCCGTTCGTCAAGTCGCGCGGTTTGCTCGCGGTTCGATGAGCGGCCATCCACTGTTCGCCGACGGTTGCTTCCACCGCACGAATCAAAACTGCTTCCGCGATGCCAGCCGGGCGACAAACCGCGTTCACGCAAAAATGAAAACCGTAAATGAGATACACGTAGGCATGGCCCGGGCGGCCGAACATGATGCGATTCCGATTCGTGGGGCCGGGCGCGCCGTGACTCGCCGCGTCGCCCACGAGATACGCTTCGGTCTCAATAATTGCGCCGCCGCTTGGGCCGTCAGGAGTATTGCGAATCAGGAAATGCCCGAGCAATTCAGCCGCAACAACCCTGGCCGACGGTTCGTAAAAAGTGCGCGGCAATGGTGAAAATGGTTTCATCCGCTTCGCGCTCAGTTTAATTGCATCGCGCGTAAAGTCGAATTCTCTGAGTGCGGTCGAAAGTGCGCGCCAATTTCAGGATGTCGGGCGCTCCTGCGTAGCGCAGCCGTCCCGGCTGCGAGTTCGGGCGGCGTCTCGCCGCTCGAGGGAACACGGGGCGCGGACGCCCCGTGGACTCGCATGCCAGACGCCTGCGTTACATCGCCCGGTTGAATATCTCCCCTCTCGAACGCATATTGCGAAATGGAACCGGTGACACTTTGGACCATTGGCCATTCGAACCGCACGCTCGAACAATTCATTGAGTTGTTGGCTTCGCAGAAAATTGAGTTGCTCGCGGACGTGCGCCGGTTTCCCGGTTCACGCCGCCTGCCGCATTTCAACCAGGAAAATCTTTCCAAATCGCTCGCCAGCGCCGGCATTGAATACGTTCATTTCCCGGAACTCGGCGGGCGCCGCAAGGCGCTCGCCAATTCACCCAACAACGCCTGGCGCAACGAAGCGTTTCGCGGCTATGCGGATTTCATGATGACTCCTGAATTTCGCGACGGCATTGACCGACTACTCGGGCTCGCGCAACAAAAACGCACCGCGATCATGTGCGCCGAGGCGTTGTGGTGGCAATGTCATCGTTCACTCATCGCGGATTATTTGAAAGCGGCCGGTCACCATGTCTTTCACATCATGAGTGCAAGCAAAACCGACGCGCATCCGTTCACTTCCGCCGCGCGGATGGTGGATGGGAAGCTGTCTTACTCTGCCGAGAGCGAGCCGCAGTTTCTTTTTTGATTGCCTTCGCCAGCCGCGCTTCCAGTGTGAGTCGCTGTTGCAACAAACCCAGCACGGCAGCCTCCTCTGCCGGCAAACTGCGCAGCGAACGGGAAACCGATTGTTCCGGGCGCTGCTTGAGAGACTCGCCGAGCTTGCCGTCCAGGTAAGCATCGAACACGTGCGGATGGATGTAACACTTTTTGCAAACCGCCGGCGTGTTGCCCAGTTTCGCCGCCACGGCTTCGATGGCCGCCACCATGTTTTTCTTCGCCTGCGCCTTGGTATCGAACTTCTCGAATTCGCTCAAAGCCACGCAGGCAAGGATGCTGCCCGCCCAGGTGCGAAAATCCTTGGCCGTGAAATCCTGCCCGCTGATTTCGCGTAAATACTCATTCACGTCCTCCGACCCCACATTATGCCGCCCGCCATCGTCATCCACGAATTGGAACAATTCCTGCCCCGGCAAATCCTGGCAGCGCGCCACAATCTTTGCGAGTCTGCGGTCGTGAATGTCCACCTCGTGCCACTTGCCGGCTTTGCCGCGAAAATGAAATCGCAGGTTTGAGCCATGCACGTCCACGTGCTTGTTGCGCATGGTGGTGAGGCCGAACGAATCGTTGTCGCGCGCGTATTCCTCATTACCAACGCGAATCAGGCTGACTTCCAGCAAGCGCACGACAGTGGCGAGGACTTTGTTTCGCGGCATGTCCGGGAGCGCCATGTCTTTCTTGATGCGGCGCCGGATTTTCGTCAGTGTTCGCGCGAAGACAATCACTCTCGCGTATTTGGTTTCATCGCGGATTTCCCGCCAGCGCGGGTGATAACGAAATTGTTTCCGGCCACGATCGTCGCGACCGGTGGCCTGCAAATGGCCGTTCGCGTCGGGGCAAATCCACACGTCGGTCCACGCCGGGGGAATCACCAGGGATTTGATGCGGCGAAGCGTTTCTTTATCGCGCACACTTTTTCCGGCGGCGTTGCGATAACGAAAACTTTTCCCGCTCCTTTCGCGTTTAATTCCCGGTTTCTCATCGGTGACATGGCGCAAGCCGCCCGCGCGAGCGGATACCAACGGGTCATTCAGTGCCGCCACCGCCTCGGGTTCAAGCAGCATGATCACGAGCTGAAGGCGGTTTGTGCCACTGCGGGGGCGGCCACGGAGACCAGGGATTGAGTCTGTTTGACCGCTTCGCCCAGCGTGGCGGCGATCTCATTGGCGGACGCGGACAACTCGCGCTTGCGGTTGTCCCGGACATCGCCGTGAACCATTACGGCGGCCACAATTCTTAGGTCCGGATATTGCTCGTGCAGCCGCTTGCACAAATAACGCGCATGAAGGAAGCCATCCGGGACGACGGTTGAGACGCAAGCCACTTCGATTTTGTCGCCGTTGGCTTCTTCCAATCGCTCGGAAGCGAGCGCCTCAGCGGAGATGGATTTCACGCGTATGCCGCGAGCGCTCAAAAGCTGCGCCAGCATGAGTGCGGCAATTTCGTCAGCTTCGCCCCGCGCCGGAAGCGACAGCACGCGCGCCTCCGGCACGGAAACATTTTCGTGCGTCTCGGTTTTGCCGTTCAGGCGATGTTTTGAACCGGTTTCCCCGGCGATAATATCCTGGGCGCGCGGCGCAATGTCTTCCACCAGCAACCGGGCGTTGTGAAAGACAAACTCCTGCTGTTCCTCGTCGAGCCGGCCGGCCAGGCAGTCCTCCGCGGCCAGGGCGAGCGCCGGCAGGATCACGGTGTCGTAAAGTTCTTCCAGCGATTTGCCTTTTAAAAACTCCTCCGCGACATCGGCGGCTTCTTCCACGTCCGCCGCGAGCAGGCGTTGGTAGAAACGTTTTTCCGGCGTGAGCACCTCCTCGTCGCTCAACAGCACGCCAAGGAATTTCAGCGAGGGAACATACCGGCCCAGCACCGCCAGGCAAACCGTCAACGGAGTGGCGAGCAACAAGCCAACCGGTCCCCACAACCACGCCCAGAAAATGGCGGCGAGCAGAATAGCCAACGGCGTCAGCCCGGTGGTGTTTCCGTAAACCACTGGCTCGACGAAGTTGTACATCAGCAAATCAATGCCGGCATAAATCCCGAACACCGCCATCGGTTTCGTCCAACCCGGGTCGATCGCGAAAATGACCGCCGCGGGCATGACGGCCGCGATCCAAATGCCGAGGTAGGGAATATAGCGAAGCAGCGCCGCCAGCACGCCCCACAAAATCGGATTCGGCACGCCCAAAAAATAGAGAGCCACGCCGGCGGGAAGGCCGAAGGCCACATTCACCACCAGTTGAGCGATCAAATAACGGCTCACGCGCTGCCCCGCTTCATCCAACGCTTTGGTCGTGACGTTCAACTGTCTCCAGCCGACGAGGCGAATGATGCGGTCGCGCAAATCTTCCTGTTGCAGCAGCATGAAGATCACGAAAACGACCACAATGACGCCGGTCAGCAGTATTCCAATCAATGACCCGAGAACTTTGGGCACGAGCTGCAACGGGGAGATGTCGCCCTCGTGAATTTCCACCGGAACAGGTTTTTGATCGCCAACCGCAGGCGGGCTCGCCGGGGCGGATGGTTTCAGTTCCTGGTTGAAATTATGCATGAGCCGGGTAAACCGCCCGGTGATGCCGCTGCTGGAATCGCGAACCGATTGGAGCTTCTGGTGAATATTGTGCTCGTATTCAGGCATCTGGCGGCCCAGGTCGGTAAGCTGGATGGTCACGAGCGCGCCAATAACTGACATGACGACGAACGAGAGAGTCACCACCGTCAACACCGACGGCACCCGCCACCAACCCCAGCGCCGAAGCCGCATCACGAGCGGAGCCATGAGGAACGCAAACAAAACTGCCAACGCGATCGGAATGAAGACCGCGCGCGCGAAGTAAAGTACCGCCACTACCAATACGACACTGAGCAGTGTGGAGTTGCGAGACTTTGAATTCGGGCGGTTTGTGGCCACGGGATTGTCTTTAAAAAACTCTAAGCCAATCGCAAACCGATTTCAGGTAGTCGAATACCCCAAGGGAAGGAAGGTGGAAGGCAGAAGGAAGAATGCAGAATGAAGAAGGGGCGTGGTGCAGTGGTGCGCGCGTTAAAAACTCATGTGAAATCGCCCGGCCAACATTTCTCTCGACACTCGAATAGTTTTAATTAGAATTTCACTTGCCCCATTTGAACTTGCGCAAATGGGGCAAGTGTGTTTTCGTTTTGTTATCTTCGATAAGATGTCGATCAAGAAAATTTCTGGCTTGGTTTTTTGTCATTGCCTCAGTGACGTTCCATAGCTGCATCAATTCGAACTTCTTGCATAAGCGTCGGAATTTAAATGTGTGAGCCTTGGAAAAAGGTCCGTTGACCGTTTCTCTTGATTCCCGCATTCTGGTTTCTGGAAAAATGGATGAACTGGATCAATTCGTGGAATCGCTCGGCCTGGAAAAATTTCGCCGGCATATTTTTCTTTGCGCGGACCAGACCGAGCCCAAATGCGCTCCCCAGCAGCAGGGCCTCGAATCGTGGGATTTTCTGAAGCGGCGCTTAAAGGAGTTAAATTTAGTCGGGCCAAATCCTCTCGTTTATCGCACCAAAGCAAATTGCTTCCGCGTGTGCGCGCGAGGGCCGATCGCGGTGATCTATCCCGAAGGAACGTGGTATCACTCCTGCACTCCGGAGGTTCTGGAGATAATTATCCAGGAACATCTTATACAAGGCAACATCGTCGAAAAATTCGCGTTTGCGCGAAATCCGCTCGTATAATCGCGCCCTTTCGGAGGGCAGAAAAGCCTCGACATTTGGTCCCGATTCCGCTATCAAACACGCATTATTCCTAGTTGCAGAGAAGTTGTAGCAAGGAGCACAGGAAATTATGGCGCGATTATCGGTTAAAACTGACGGGGTGAATGCCAGGTTGATTGATCTAAAGCTTGGCGCCAACCGTGTCGGCAGGCATCCCGATAATGATTTTGCCATCGAGCACCCCACCATTTCGAGCGTCCATTGTGAAATGGTTTTGCAAGACAGCGGAGTCCTGCTGCGCGATCTCGAATCCACCAACGGCACCTTCGTCAACAACGAGCCAGTCCGCGAGGTGCAATTATCTCCCGGGCAAATTGTGCGGCTCGGCGATGTGGAATTGCTGGTCGAATCCACGGACGCGAAGATTGCGATTCCGGAATTTTTTAATCCCGAACTTCCCGCGCCGCCGGTTGTCAGAAAAGATGGCGTCCTGGAGTGTCCCCGGCACCCGCACACAGCCGTCACTCACCAGTGCATGACCTGCAAAGAGATTATGTGCGAGGCGTGCGTGCATCGGCTGCGCCGCAAAGGCAGCAAGAAGATGCTTTCGCTTTGCCCGGTTTGCAGTGGAACCGTCGAACCCATCGGCGGCCCGGCGAAGACCAAAAAGAAATCTCTATTCGAGCGCATTGTCGGGGAGACCGTCAAAATGAAATTGTCGGGGATCATTCGCCGGTAATTTCGCGGCTAATTCGCCGCCTCTCCATTTCGTCCGCTTTTTCGGGTTTCTACCCATCGCGACCTTCCATCAGGGGACTTAGCTTGTTACCACGGGAGTTCAGGTATTGGAACCTGCGCTGCCGTTCAAAACATGAAAACGTTTCTAAGCTTATTAAGCTTACTCAGCCTGGCCGGTTTGTTGGTGACAACAACCGGGTGTGAAATTGAACATCGCGGCGGATACTACGGCCCCAGGGAATACGGGCATGGCTCCTATTATCACGGGCGCGATTGGGATCACGACCACGACGGTTATTGGGACCGCGGTCACTATTACCGTTAAGGAGTTCTGCCCCCGGTCATTAGTGGCCGGGCGCAGGTTTTGTGATTTGCCACAGGGGCGTTTTTCGCTTAGATATTTGTTTCCGCTTATGCGGAAACAATGAAACCCGAAGTCGAAATCTACGATACGACCCTGCGCGATGGCAGCCAGGGCGAAGGCATAAATTTTTCGGCCGCAGACAAGCTGCGGATCGCCGAAAAACTTGACGCTTTCGGGATTCAATACATTGAAGGCGGCTGGCCGGGCTCCAATCCCAAGGACATGGAGTTTTTCAAGCAGGTCAAACGCCGCAAATTCAAAAACGCCAAGGTCGCCGCGTTCAGCATGACCCGCCGCAAAGGCATCGCGGTCGAAAAAGACGAGTTGATGCGGCAATTGCTCGAGGCCGAAACGCCGGTGGTGACCATCGTGGGCAAAACCTGGCTGTTGCATGTGACCGAGGTTCTGCGCGCCACGCCGAATGAAAACCTGGCGATGATCGCGGACACCATCAAGTTTTTCAAAGACCACCGTAAAATCGTTTTTTACGACGCGGAACATTCTTTCGACGGTTACAAAAACGAGCCGGAATACGCGCTGGCCACCTGGCAGGCCGCGGAAAAGGCGGGCGCCGACGGCATCGTGCTCTGCGATACCAATGGCGGCTGTCTTCCCAACGAGATCGCGCGCATCACAGCGTTCGCCAAGAGCAAGCTTTCCACCCGCATCGGCATCCATACGCACAACGATTGCGGCTTCGGCGTGGCCAACGCCATCGCGGCCGTGGAAGTCGGCGCGACGCAGGTGCAAGGCACCATCAACGGTTACGGCGAACGCACGGGTAATTGCAATTTGATCAGCGTCATCCCAACGCTTGCGTTGAAGATGAACAAATCCTGCGTGCCGAAAAGCTCGTTGCCCAAGTTGCAGGAGCTTTCGCATTTCGTGGATGAAATCGCGAATTTCAAGCCCGACCCGCGCCAGCCGTGGGTGGGCGTAACGGCGTTCGCCCACAAAGGCGGCATGCACGCGCACGCGGTGGAAAAGATCGCGCACAGTTACGAACACATCAATCCCGAGACCATCGGCAATTCCCGTCGCGTGCTGGTGAGCGATATGTCCGGCCGCAGCAACGTGCTGGCGAAGTCCAAAGAGTTGGGATTTCGGCTGACGAACGAAACGCCGGAATTAAAACCGATTCTCGCGCGTATCAAGGAATTGGAAAGCCAGGGCTTTGAATTCGAGGCGGCCGAGGCGTCGCTGGCGCTGCTCATCCAGAAGCATTTGGAACATCGCGAACTGCCCTTCATCGTCGAAGGTTATCACGTCTCGATGCGCGGCAACGGGATGAGTTCCATTTGCGAAGCGACGGTCAAGGTGAGAGTTAAAGAAGAATTCTCGCACACGGTCGCGGAAGGCGATGGCCCGGTGAATGCACTCGATGGCGCCTTGCGTCTGGCGTTGTCGAAATTTTTCCCACAGTTGCGAAAATTGAAGCTAACGGATTACAAGGTGCGCATCATCGATGGCGCGACCGGCACCGCGGCGAAAACGCGCGTGCTCATCACCACGAGCGATGGCAAGAGCGAGTGGGGCACCGTGGGCGTCAGCGAAAACATCATCACCGCCTCCCTCCAGGCACTGGCCGACAGCATGGAGTATGCGTTGATGAAGAAGTGAAGTCGGGTTTGCCATTAAGCACATTTTCAGGCAACTTCTTTTTATGACGGTCACAACCAAAAAACAGCTTAAGACTCTCGTGGCGAAGATGAAGCCTGAAGAGCGTGTCGAACTTGCTGACAGCCTTTACGCCAGCCTGCCGAACACCTACTTGGACTCCGTAAACCGAGCATGGGATCGTGAGATTGATCGCCGATTGGATGACTATGAATCGGGAAAGGTGAAAACCATTCCTTCCAAAGAAGTACACGCCGGGATTCGCCGCCGATTAAATGAAATCAAAGCCAGTCGAGTATCTTCCCGGCGCGCGGCTTGATTTCGAAGAGTCCGTAGCGTGGTATGAAGAGCAAGAAACCGGGGTTGGTGCCAGATTTCACGCCGCGATCGAGTTGACCGAGCGACAAATCGTGCGCAATCCGTCACTCGGAACACTGCGCCGGAGGAATACCCGCAAACGACGCGTGCCTGGGTTTCCGCATAGCTTGGTGTATCGGGATGAAGCAAAACACATCGCGATTATTGCCGTAGCTCACCCGAAACGGGAGGAAGGTTATTGGGAATATCGCGTCGACTGATTGCGCCCATTGAATTTTATTTATGTCCGAAATTTCAAAAGCATACGAGCCGCAGACAGTCGAAGATAAGTGGTATAAGTTTTGGCAGGATAAATCGTGTTTCACCGCGAATGCCAAATCCATTAAGCCCGCTTACTCCATCGTCATTCCCCCGCCGAACGTGACGGGCATGCTGCACATGGGGCATGTGCTCAATAACACCATCCAGGATATTCTCAGCCGCAAGGCGCGCATGGACGGCAAAGAAGTGCTTTGGCTTCCGGGCACCGACCACGCAGGCATC
>Ga0193718_1000021_pt1 | contig 31523 bp, 23 predicted proteins | sample U2a1metaG_FD_144918 | JGI IMG/M metagenome (GOLD analysis project Ga0193718, IMG submission 144918) | Soil microbial communities from a riparian zone of the East river system, Colorado, United States - U2a1 | ecosystem: Environmental > Terrestrial > Soil > Riparian zone | place: USA: East River... | reverse complement strand
AATTCCCAGCTCACGCAGCCAAAATGCTTTGGAGATACGAACGGTGTGATTTCAATCACACCAACGGGCGGTGTGAGTCCCTATCAGTATGTCTGGTCAAACGGAGGTTCAACTTCAACGATTGACCACCTGGCACCAGGGACATACAGCGTAACGGTTACCGACAGCACGGAATGCTCGAAGACTTTCGTTTACACTATTGTTTCCCCAGCCGAATTGAAAGCATCTGCCGTGGTAACCCCAACTTCGTGTTCCCAATATGCCATCGACCTTTCGGTTACCGGCGGAACGTTACCCTATCAGTATGTGTGGTCTACCGGGGCCGTTGACCAGGACATTCAGGGCCTTTCACCGGGAACCTATTCCGCTGTCATAACCGATGCCAACGGATGCACGAAGATACAGTCGGTGCCCATCGACAGCACCTCCTCCTGGTCGTGCCTTATTCATCCGCCCAGTACAGCACCATTTTGCCATTCTTCCGGCAACGTGCTCACCACCTCCATAACCAATGCGGACTCCTACCAATGGCAAGTGACCAGCAGTGACGGATCATGGGTGATTCAAAGTGGTGCGTTAACCGACTCATTGCTATTCACGGCAGGGAATGAGAATACTTCCGCCGTGTTCACCCTCACCCTTACGAAAAATGGATGCACGCAAAGCTGCACGTACACTGCTTCGGCGTGTACCGGTACCGGTGGCGGCGGTTCCAATGATGAAAGCTGTAACGATTGTTTTTCGAGTGTGATCACGCAAACTTCGGGGGAATCGGGATGTGCTACGTATACAGTGAACATCTCCACCGATGGCAATTGCCGTTACGATCTCTCTCACTTCGTTATCGCCATTCCCTGTGGAGAGATCTCCGGTTATTCCAACACAGCGGGCTGCCCTCTTGTATTAGGTAAAGATCCAACGACAGGGCTGACCGGACTCAAGGTGGATAACGTCAATAACTTCGGAAAGGAAAGGGACACTTTTACCCTTACGTTTACCGTTTGCGGATCGGGTGACTGTGTCAAACAATTAGAAAACTGGAATCCCGTCGTTGCTTATAAGGCGGGGCAGTGCATTGCCTACGACACACTCTCCATTCAACATGGACTTTCCACGTTCGTTTATCCCAACCCCTTCCAGGGTTCCGTTAATTTCGAAGTCACCTGCGACCGTGATGATGACGTGACCATCGAAATCTGCGATCAATTTGGGCGAAAAGTTACAGAAAGTATCGAAACCCCGGTTGTCAGAGGGGAGAAGAAAACGATTACGGTGCAATGCGATGCGCTTAAAGAGAGTTTGTATGTTTACCGGATTAGAAGCAAGGACAAGACGACGACTGGAAAATTGATGAAGGCGCGATAGGATCAATTTAAAATTTAAGATTTTGAAGTAAGCGGGCGCCCGGTAATTCGCCCTCCCACCCTACCCCTTAAGGGGGCCTGCGCATCGCCCTTGTTGGTGTTAGCAAAGGATAAGCGTTGCGACACCAACAAGCCTTCATGCCCAGCACGTTCCTCTCAGCAGAGCGACTTTAAAAGTACAAACGCTCCAGGCTTCACCACCGGAAATTAACCGCATTTCCACGTCCATTTCCTTTCGTCATTTTTAATACATGATTTTGAAGCAGGCATGACGAAGATCATTAATATCCATCTGCCTCTTTCCTTTATTAACAAAGAGAAAATATCAAAGGAGGAATTTATTTAAAGACAAAACAGTAATGTGATTTAAAAGGCAAAGTTTTTAAAAGTTAAACATTTATTGGATGAGCAAAGGATCAATGATTTGGCATTCAGTTATTTTCCTTCTGATACCAAAATTTTATTTGTGCGCTCAAGACAAACCGGGTATTCAAGAGTTATCATCCAAAAGGTTTATCGATAAATTGGAGTTTGTTGTTGGTCCCAGCCTTTGTTTTAATCGTGGTAATATGTTTATAAATAATTTCAAAGGCAATTACGCAAACGGCAATTACGTGCAAAATAGAAGGCTAACAAAAGTGGCTTATTCCATTGGAGTTGGGGCCTATCATTCTGTTAGTAAGTGGCTCGACGTCAATGCTCGGGTCCTATGGGAACAAAAGGGCAGTAAGGCTGAGTTAAACCTACCTTTTTCAGCTGTAAATAATGACAGGGAATTTATAACTTCAGAATACACTTATAATTATCTAACCATCTATTTAGCACCGAGGATTCTTATTGGAGAAAAGAACAAATTGGCCGTTTCATGTGGTGGATATTACAGCACAATTAAAGATGAAAAGGTACATGAATCAATCCATGATACAAAAAATGTTTTTGCTCCTACAGAAGGAACTCTTATGGGCCGCTCTTGGTATGTTTTAGGAAGTGACGGAGGCATTGTTTCTAGTTCATTCATCCCTGGAATGCAAAGCTTTGAGAAAAATAGTTTTGGCGCATCAGTCGGTATATCGTATTCAATTTCAATTGGAGGTCAACATAATATTTCCACCCAATTAATTGACAACTACGGCTTGCAAAATATCAATAATAAAACATACAGCAATAACTTGCCGGAAAAAAATCACAACCTATGCTTATTACTTGGCTATGTATTTCATCGAAACGACAAATAGTTTGATCCAAAAATCAATTTCAATTTATGAAAACCAAGATTTACTATTCCACCGTTGCATTCTGCCTGATAATTGGCAGCTCAGCATTTGGTCAATCTGTGACGAGGTCAGTTAATTCATCAATACAAGGAGCAACCTGCCCAGGCATTGGTATTGACTATGATGTGAGTGTGCCAAGCGGATTTGAAAATTGCCAAATATCATGGTCTGCTTCAAATGGGACAGCGGTAAAAAATCCATCTAATCAAACAAAAGCTTCTGTAACTTGGCAGGATATACCTGGCGCAATAGGCACCGTTACGGCTACATTCTCTAATTGCACTGGCCATGAAGGAAATAACGGAACAATGGCTTCCCTCAGTGAGACAATCCTCTCCGTCAATGGCCAAAACTTTGACGCCTACGGCAATTCCGTAACCATCGATTACTGTACTACCAACTCCGTAACCATCAATGTACCCCATATGTGGGTGCAAGGCACAGGCGGTGTCGCGCAACCTCCCCTGCAGGAAGTTATTTATTCGTGGACTCTGCCATCCGGCTGGACAACCAATGGCGGCCTTAACACTACCGTCAACAGCATCACGATTCATCCAACCCAATGTGCAGTCTCGGGTACAGGCATGGTATCGGTGAAAGGCAATATCATTGACCGCTGCGGTTCGGCAGGACTTTCAAACGCCGCAACGATTTCGCTCAACGGGGCAAGCAATTTATTTAAAGGCAAATACAGTAATGAGATTTAAAAGGCAAGGTTTTTAAAGTTAAACATTCATTGAATGACCAAAGGATCAATTATTTGGTATTCCGTTATTTTTCTCGTCATACCAAAATCGCATTTGTGTGGTCAAGATAAGCTAGGTTTCCAAAAACTCCCACACGGGAAGTTTATTGATAAAGTGGAGTTAATAGTTGGCCCAAGCGTTTGTTTGAATCATGGCAATATGTTTATTGATAACTATAATGAAAATGATGTGCGTAACAAGAGGTTGGCAAAAATCGGATACTCTATTGGAGTTGGGGCTTATCACCCGGTTAATCATTGGTTGGATATTAATGCCAGGGTTTTGTGGGAGCAGAAGGGTAGCAAAGCTGAACTGGCTCATCCACTTGATCCTGCCATTCAATTTATAAATTCAGAATACACTTACGACTATCTAACAATTTATTTTGCACCAACAGTTTTTATTGGTCAAAGGAAAAGAATAGCAATATCACTTGGAGGATATTACGGCAAAATAAATGATGAAAAAGGTCATGCGTCAATCTATGACACAAAAAACATTGTGCAGCCTTCGGAAGGAAGCTTTAGAGGGCGCTATTGGTATAGCTTTAGAGATGATGGCTCAACTTATTCGATATCATTCATTCCCGGTAAGCAAAGCTTTGAGAAAGATGATTATGGCGCATCGGTCGGAATATCCTATAATCTCCCGATTGGAGGGACACATAATCTTTCCATTCAATTAATTGACAATTATGGCCTCTTCAATATTAACAATAAAAAGTACAGCAATAATCTGCCAGAAAAAAATCATAACCTGTGTTTATTAATTGCCTTTATATTTAATCGAAAGAAGAATAATTAGTCAAAACTAAAAAACCAATTTATGAAAAATACAATTTACTTTTCTGCCCTTATTTTGTGTGTTACAATTGGCAATTCAGCCCTTGGTCAATCTGTAACTAGGTCTGTTAACTCATCAATACCGGGCGCTACATGCCCAGGCATTGGTATTGGTTATGAAGTGAGTGTGCCGTCCGGATTTGAATTTTGCCAGATATCATGGTCGGCTACAAGTGGAAATCCAACAGTAGATCCGAACAATCAAACTGTAGTTTCGGTTACATGGAACGATACACCTGGAGCAATGGGAACCGTAACTGCTACATTCTCAAATTGCACTGGCAATGAGGGAAATAATGGAAAAACGGCTTCTCTAAGCGAGACAATCCTCTCCGTCAATGGCCAAAACTTTGACGCCTACGGCAATTCCGTAACCATCGATTACTGTACTACCAACTCCGTAACCATCAATGTACCCCATATGTGGGTGCAAGGCACAGGTGGTGTCGCGCAACCTCCCCTGCAGGAAGTTATTTATTCATGGACTTTGCCAGCTGGCTGGACAACCAACGGCGGCCTTAACACTACCGTCAACAGCATCACTATTCATCCCACCCAATGTGCGGTGTCAGGCACGGGCATGGTATCCGTGAAAGGCAATATCATTGACCGCTGCGGTTCGGCAGGACTTTCAAACGCTGCAACAATTTCGCTCAATGGGGCAAGGCCCGTCGTTTCGTTGGTCATTCCTCAGGGTTACACGGGGAGCACGGCGTGCAACACGACACCGGTTACGTTTACTGCTGACCTAAGCCCTTCATTAAGTTGTGCGAGCACGTACAGCTGGACAAAGCCATCAAGCTGGACGCTCGTGAGCCAAAGTGGCAATCAGGTTACGCTCCAGCCCAGTGGCGGACCTGATGACGCCACGACCGGTCCGATAAGCGTTGCCGTGACTTTTTCTTGCGGTACAACAATCACCAGCGGCAATTACACTCCGCCTTACACACCTCCGGCCATCGCCGGCCCGGATCCGTTTTGCTCCTCCGGAACATACTCTATTCAAGGTGCGCCGAATACCGTATCCTGGACGTCCAGTAACACGTCAGCACTAACTATCGACGCTAATGGTGTCGGCACCCGGCACGGTAATTCGTCTACTACAATTTCAGCTACTTTTGCAAGCGGTTGCACGGCTCCAATTTCGCCCAAACCGATTTGGGTTGGCGTCCCGGTTTATTGGTCTATTACCCTCGATGGAACATCACCTCAGTGGTATTCAGATTGCAATACGGGCAGCATCCCCTTTACTGTAGGGCCAGATCCCCACATCCTTGAAACAACCCTTGGTGGCAGTTCTTCAACAACCTTTACATTGAATGATCCCAGCGGCACCATCGTTGCAATTGCTTTAACGCCAACGAGATACAGTTTTTCGACAAAACGTACAGATATAAGCTTTTCAATTACCCTTTCTTCAAGCAACACGTGCGGCACGGCCACCCAATGCATTTACTTTTCCAATCAGGGGACTTGTACGCTTCCTCAATATACTTCAATCACTGTTGATGGAGGTTCAGCCAACTATTCCCGTGATTGCAGCTCGGGCGCCAATTCATTTTCCGCTGGGACTCATACCTTAACCGCGCTGACCTCCGGAAACACTTCGACTACGTTTTCATTGTCTGTTTTTAGTGGCACAGGCGTTTCGGGGCATTCGGTCTCATCAACCCGGTACAGCTTTACTGCAAATAATACCACTGCTCAATTTCAGATACGCCTAAGTACCACTAATACATGCGGAACCACCATCCAATGCCTTTTCTTTTGCAATGGAAGTTGTGTCTATCCTGCCGGTCCTGTTCGCGCTTCCCAGGCAAAAATGAGTGCTTACCCAAACCCTTCCTCCACGAGCCTCACGGTCCAGGTTTCCGACAGCCTTCAAAGCAACTCATTGGACCAACCGTATCAGTTGCATCTTTTCGACAAGTTTGGGACGAACGTGTTTTCGATTGAGTCGAATGAAAAAGTATTGGAGATCCCCGTTGGCAATTTGCCGCCAGATATCTACTACTTGCATTTCCGCCACCAGGATGCCGTGCTGGAAAGGAAGATTGTAATTAAGAGATAAGAACCGGATTGATGAGTTCCCTCCACTTCATTATTCTCCATACCTCGTTCAATATTCAAAATTCGAATTATGACTATTTTTTTGTCTCTGCGCCTACTTTGCGTCTCCGCGCCGCGGTGAAAAGATTAAGTTACTCCGTTCGCAAAGACTCCACCGGATTCCTACTCGCCGCCTTCGCGGATTTCGCGCCGACGACGATTAAGGCAATAAGCAATACCAAAATTCCCGGCACGACGAATAACCATCCGTTTAATTCAATGTGGTGCGAAAAATTGCTGAGCCAACTGTCTACCGCATAGTAGGCGATTGGTACGGCGAGGACAAAGGATAGGATGATCAACTGAACATATTCTTTGGAGAACAACATCAAAACGTTGGCGAGCGTGGCCCCCAATACCTTGCGAATGGCTACCTCTTTACTTTTCCGGTTCACGACAAAGGTGATCAGTCCATATAGCCCCAGGCAACCGATCAGTAAGAACACAAGCGAGAACAGTTGAAATAATTGGGCATATTTCTGTTCCTGTGCATAAAATGCCTTGATGTTTTCATCAAAGAACTGATAATCGAAAATAGAATCCGGATAGCGGGCTGTCCATATCTTTTCGATCCGCCTGACGGCATCCATTAGCGATCCCTGATCCCCTTGTAAATTGAGTTTAATGCTAACATTCCGGTAGCGCTTCGCATTGATCACCAGTGCCATATTGTCCACCGATTCTTTGAACGAGTTCGAGTAAAAATCATCGATCACCCCCACGACCGTGACTTTTTCTCCCATTTTGAGTTGCATTCCGATAGCTTGTTCCGGACTACCCAATTGCAGATTTTTTGCGAGGGTCTTATTGATAAGAATATTTCCTGAAGAATCCTGCATCGTCAGATTCCTTCCCGCCAGCAATTTGATCTGGTACACCTCCAGGTATGACGGATCGACTGCCTGGTATTCGAAAATCTGGTAATCTTTCATCGAAGCAGCCTCTGGCCTTCCGATGTCGGTGGAAGAACGGTCACGGTTCAGACCGGAAGGAAGCGTGGAACTAAATGTTACTCCGGATACAAATGCCTCTGCCCGCAGTTGGTCTTCCAGGACCTTCAGACTTTCCGGATCGCGTCCCGGTACCGGTATGGTAATGATTGCGTTTTTATTAAACCCCATGTCCATGGAGTCAAAGAACTTCATTTGGCTAACAACGATAAAGGTGCCGACGACGAGGATCTGCGTGATGGTAAACTGTGCCACAACAAGAACTTTACGCAGGCTGATCCCGGCGATAGCTTCTGTTGTGAATTTATTCTTCAAGGCCGTGACGGGGTTGAACCGGGACATGATCAGCGAAGGATAGAATCCCGACAAGAGCGTCACGAGGACGATGATCGCCAGAAGCGATAAAAGGATAAAAGGGTCAGTAAACAGGTAGTGCGTCAGCGTCACATTGAGCAGGGATTGAAGATGGGGAAGAAGGAGTTCTGCCAGTCCAAGGGCGACGACGCCGGCAATCAAGACAACAACAAATGTTTCCGTCATCAACTGGGCGACGAGATTTCGCGGATTGCTGCCCATGACCTTCCGAAGGCCAATTTCTTTGGAACGCATCGTCGATTGGGCAGTAGCCAGATTGATATAATTGATACATCCCGTAAGGAGCAAAAACAGTGCTATGAACTCAAGCGACAGGATGGTTTGCCGGCTGATCGTCCTGCCATTAAAATCTCCAAAACGGGCATCAAAATGAATATCGCTTAGTTTCTGCAGTAAATAATGACGCGATTCATAGAGTTCTTTCTCTGTATGGGCTGCGTGGACTTTGGCAATCTGCTTTTCCATCTCCTGAGTGGAGAGCCCGGGGGCAAGCACTACATAACTTTGGTGTTCATCATTGACGCCATACCAATTCTTTCTCTTTTGAGTAAACCGATCGTCCGCTAAGCTGCGTAGCGACGCATAGGATACAAGAATGGTAAAGGGAAAATCTGTGTTGGGTGGAAGATCTTCAATTATTCCCGTCACTTTACAGTCAAAGCTCTTCTCAAACCGCAAGGTCATTCCCAAAACGTTGCCATCCGGAAAATACTTTTTGGCCAGCGTCCTGGTAAGGACTACGGTGAAGGGTTCAGTCAATGCCTTTTCGGGATTCCCGGAGATCCACTTAAAGCCAGTATTTTTAAAATCAAAAATCGTAAAGAACGAAGGTTCCACCATCGCGCAGCCTCGTTCTTCCCGGAACTTCCGGACTATCGCACCAGAACCGTCTGGTACATCTACCTGAGCGCCTCCAACGTATTCCATGGAGGTTATTTTTTCCAATGAAGGGATTTCGCTTTTGAGGGCATCGGGAACAGGATATGAAATACCGGTCCTGCATTCCGATCGCTCGCTGATCGTCAAGTCGGTCCCGGTAACACGGACGACACGGTAGATCCTATCACTATTACTATGGAATGTATCGAAGCTCAATTCGTACCGGATGACCGTGAGGATGACCAGTGCCGAGGCTATGCCTGTCACCAGGCCGAGGGTGTTAATTATAGTGTTGCCTTTGTAAAACAAAAGGCTTCGACGCGCCATGGTGAAATAACTGCTCAGCATCATAAATTGGTTGGGGTTGTTATACGGATCGTTCTTCCAGAAAAAACGTTTGACGAGAAAACCAAGGCCATTGAAAACATATCGTCTTTTGGCAGCCCTTACGCCCTTATCGTTTACGGCTTTAAAGAAAAGTTCGCGCAAGTCTCCTTTGATCTCTTCGGCTAAGTCGGCCGGGGCTAATTCTTCCAGTAATCGATCCACCCAGGCAGGAGGAGTATGATTTTCCTTCATGATGGAGCAGTCTTAACCAGCATGCTCCAGATTTGATTTCGAATATCTCTCAGTTCTTCAACGGCTTTGCGGCCCAGTGCGGTGATGCAAAAAAGCCTTTTTCTTCTCCCTCCTCTCTCGGCCGACGCGCCTCCCATGTGCGACCGTACGAACCCTTTTTCTTCCAGCCTGTGAAGCACCGCATGAGCGGCACTGATACTGATCACTCTTCCGGCTTGCTTTTGCAATTCCTCAGTGAGTAAAACACCATACGCTTCGTTGTCGTAGAGGGCTACCAGCAGTAAGATCAATTCTTCGAGTTCGCCCAGGTAAATCCGTGAAGACATATCTATTATTTCAACTTTTGTAGGACAAATACCTTGCCATTCAATATATAGTTGATCTTCAACATGTTGCAGCTATATACTGTTCAAAAAAGCGATTATGACGACCGATTTCGAACAGGAAAAGTGTTGATGTGCTGAAGTGTTGAAGTGTTGATGTTGGTGGGTACCGAATGGCTGGTGTAGGACACTACTTAAACACTTAAACACTTCAACACTCAAACACTTCAACACCTCACAGCCCGCACAACCCCCGAAATCAACCAATTCACCGTATTTTTCAACAGGGTGTGGAATTTATTCAACACTCTTGCCCTACATTTGCGTTTCCAAAGGAGTCAGGACACCTGTAAATCCTGGCATAATATTAACTACATGAGCCGTTATACACAGACAATAAAACCCTGAAAAATGATGAAACCCCTTCGAAATTCGGCAAAAATAGCCGTGCTGGCCATGGCCCTTTTGATCTGTGCCTCCGGCTGCAAGAGTTCCAAGAAGGCAGCAGAAGCCGCCCGTCTCGCTGCAGAGAAAACCAGAATAGAGCAAGAGGCAACCCTTAAGAAACAGCAGGAAGAAGACCGCAAAAAGCAAGCCGCCGAAGAACAAGCGAGCCGGGATGCCGAAGCGAAGCGGCTACGGGAAGCGAAAGAGAACGAGAAAGAAAGTACGCCCTATGTGAAACTCAACCAATATTTTGATGCCATCGCCAGCTCGGGCAATACTGCCTCTACGAACAACAGCATCAACGAAGCGCTCGGACTCTTTGCATCATCAGAAACTCCGGTCCTGATCGTGATCAGCGGTTCCGGCGACCAGAAAGATTATGATAAACCGACGACGATCAAAAACTACCTCAACTACCTGAAAGATCAGAAGAAGAATATCAATCGGATTGAAAATCTTCAATTTGACAATTCGGGTAAAATCACAGAAGTAGAATTAAGAAAGAATTAAAAACATCAATTAAATCCAATAACCATGGTTAACGCCAAGTACGTGTCCACTTTGATCATTGCCTTGTGTATCGCCGGTAATCTGTTCGCGCAAACCGCGGATATCAGCCCCGAACGAAAACATGCTATCGACTCGCTCGCATTAGAAAAAGTCAGGGACTTAAGTAAATACATCAGTATCATCGGCAACAAGAAGACAGCCTTTTCAGAAGCCACCCGGGTGATGGACCGGGCGGAAGAACTTTTTAGCCCGGGAAGTGAAATGGGCGTTTCTGCACTGGGTACGAAAGACGTCACCTATTATAAGGTGCGCAAGTACTTTGAACACCTGATGGCGCTGAATTATGACCGTGTTACCATAAAATGGTACGACATCCACTACATCAGCGACCTGGAAAGACAACCGGACGGCCGGTACGTCGGGATCATCACCATCTATCAGCGCTTTGAAGGTGAGTCAGAGGACGGCCTGAAATATAAGGATACAACCAAGAAGGATATTACCATCTATGTAGACCGGAAAAAGACGCAGATCCAGGGGAGGATTGTTGAGTTCTGGGATGTGTTGCTGGGGGATATACGGGTTACCGAAACAAGCGCGTGATCAGAATTGCAGAATTTTGTTCATTAGGGTTTAGTTGACAGTTGACAAAGTAGGTGTACAACGATCCCGATAGCTATCGGGATCAGTTGTTTTTTGTCAATTGTCAACTGATTTTTAAAATAACTTGAAATGAAAATACTCCTGGTCTTCAGTCTTTTCCTCCTTACACATTCCACCCTGGCCCAGCTTGTCACCGACATGGATGATGAAAGCAGGCTCTATGCCGAATCCAAACAGGTCAACCAGTTTTTCAGAAGATTCAACGGCGAGGAAGATGAAAAGGGAAAACGATTCTATCCCGGTGACAAACTTTTTCGAACGGCTAAACTCAGAAAGAAATACCTCGGAATACTATTCGACGAAAGCAACAGCGGCATTTCCAATGTGCTCAAAACCCAATTTGTAAAAGAGGTACTGGATAAACCGGAGTCATCGATCCTTGATTTTCACGGCGCCGGCTGGTTTTCCGAAGTACATACTACCTTTATCGTGGATGGAAAAGCACAGACTGTGATCTTATTCATGGAGTTGGAAAAAGATCACCTCGGCACCAAATGGGTGATCAACAAAGTACACGCTGACATCTTTGAACCTTACTTTCTGCGGGACACAACGAAAATAGGCCGGTTCCTGCATCCGATGAGTCATGAACTTGACTTTATGAATCTGAGAAAAGCATTAGCCAATAGCGACAGCGTCAGTCAATTCACCGTCAAACGTTTTGTACCGGACCACCTCTCCCTGTTTTTATATGAGATCAAAAAGGGAAACATGAAGTTCCAATCGGTCAATGAAGTCAAATTTCATTTCTTTCAAATCAATGGTTGGTATTTTGAATTGTCCGAATTTAACCGGCCGGGATACAACACCGGGTGGCTGATGTCGGGCCTGGTCAAATTAAACAACGACACAGAAAAAGATCTCATAAGAAAGCACCTCTACTATGACACACAATAAACTGTGCACCGTCACAGTTTGTTTACTGGTCTTGCTGGCTTTCGGGGCTTCCGCCCAGAAACCGGCAAAAAAAACGCCGGCCGTTAAGAAAACAGCCGTTCAAAAGCCCGTAACAAACAAGCCAGCAACAAACAAGCCAGCAACAGAAAAACCAAAACCGACGAGTCCCGACGTCGCTGTGGACGCGTCAGCGGATGATAAGAAAGTACGGGATATCGTTGCCTTTCTGGAATTCGTACTCAACACGCTCGGCAGCAGCAGTACGTCTGCCCGCGACAAGGACGTGCTGGTCACCCAAACCTATTCGAAGATTTTCAGGGATGATAAGGTTCAAATCGAAGATGACCTCGATGAAGAAAGAAAGGTAGTGACGAACAAGAATGTCGTAGCCTATCTGAAAGACGTCGACTTCTTTTTTAAGGATGTTAAGTTTGAATTCTCAATAGAGGGCATCCAAAGTGGCGTCAATGCAGATAACAAGCCGTTTTACAAAGTCTCCCTGAAGCGCAACATGACCGGCACCACCTCCGAAGGCACGCCCGTCAACAAAACAATCCCCCGGTTTGTCGAGATCAACTACAATCCAGACGATAAGGACCTCAAAATTGTGAGCATTTATACCAACGAATTCAATGAGAAAGATGCATTGATGAATTGGTGGTCGCAATTGTCACTCGAATGGCAGACCCTTTTCAAAACCAAACTGGATCTTACCGACAGTGTTGGGCTGGCGGACATACGGAAGATCACCGCCCTGGAGACATTGGACCTCAGCAATAACAAATATGTTCAGACCATTGAACCATTGGCTCAGCTCACCAGCCTGAAATCCCTCACCCTCTCTAAGACCGGTATTAACGACCTAAGCCCGATCCGGAATCTGACCGAACTGGTTGAACTGGATTTGTCCTATACAAAAATCAGGGATCTGGCGCCCTTAAAGTATTCCAACAAATTGGTGAAGCTCAACCTGAACCATACTGAGGTAGCCGACATTTCCGTGGTTCAAAAAATGCCAAAATTGCAATCCCTCGAACTCAGTGCCACACCGGTTGCGGATTTTCTTCCTCTCGCCAGCCTGACAGAACTGGTTCACCTGAATCTGGAAGCCACCCCCATGACAAACCTTTCCCCCCTCGAAAGTCTGGTTCAACTTACAGAGTTGAACATCTCCTCAACACCGGTTCAGGATATTACATCACTGAAGGGACTTAAAATGCTGAAGACGCTGGACCTTGACAGCACGCGCATCGCAAACATCAACGCGTTAAGCAGTCTCGAAAACCTGAGGGTCCTGCATGCCAGCTATACTCAACTTGCCGACCTTCTGCCTCTGCTGAAGCTTGCCCACCTCGAAAGGATCTATTGTGATAAAACCCGCGTCAGGAAGGGCATAGCCGATGCCTTCATGGTGGCCAATCCGAACGTGCTGGTTATTTTTGACTCCGAAGATTTGAAAGTCTGGTGGGATACCCTTTCACCGGAATGGCATGAGGTCCTTAGTAAAACGGCCGCCATTGCCTTGACTCCCTCGAAGGAAGAACTGGCCAGGGTCCCTAACGTTGACTCCATCGACGTCAGTGGTACTCATATTAGCGATCTTGAACCGCTTCGCAAACTGCAAAAGTTGCAGGTAATCGTCGCCCATAATACCGGCATCAGCGATCTATCGCCGCTACGCGACCTTCACGAAGTTACTTACCTCAACGTCAGTGAGACCGACGTCAGTGATGTTTCTGCCGTCCGGCAATTTTCCAAATTAAAGGTGCTACGGGCGGACAAAAGTAAAATTCAAAACATTGATCCCCTCGAGACGATCACCGGTTTGGAAAAACTTTACGTCGATCAAACAGGCATTCACGACATCATTGTTCAGGACTTCCTGAAAAAGAACCCTACCGTCCTTATCGTGTATAAAACACCACACCTGGTCCGCTGGTGGAACAAGCTTCCCGCAAACTGGAAAGACGTTTTCAGATCGCAAATGGGAACGGATACCACCTCGACAAGAGAGCACCTTCACCAGTTCGTGGAACGGGAAGCATTCCATTTTAAAGAAGCCTCCGTCAACGACCTGTCCGCTTTCAGCGAATTTATAAGGTTGAAAGAACTGCATTTCTCCGGGACAGCCATTGCCGATCTTTCACCCTTAGACCACCTCGCCTCCACCCTGACGTCGTTGCACGCCACGGGCAGTCCCCTGCAAAAGGTGGAAGTACTCCAGCTATTGACTGAACTGGATGACCTGGACATTTCCGATACGCCCCTGGAGGAATTGAAAGTTATAGGGAATTTACAAAGCCTGAAGAAACTAAATTGTTCCGGGACGCAGATCAAGAAACTGGATCCCCTGAAAACACTGCCCGCTCTTGAATCCCTCGATTGTTCGAATACGAAAGTGGGTAGCCTCGATCCGGTAAGTCATCGGTCGCTCAAGACGCTGAAGTGTTTCAATACAAAACTTTCCACCAGGGAGATTGAGAACTTTAAGAAGAGTAATCCGGATTGTAATGTGGTTTATTATAGGTGATGTGTGTCTGGGGCGGTTTCTGATTTTAACTAAATTCTAAACACATAGGAACATAGAAACATAGACACATAGAAGTCGTAAAGAATCTATATGCCTATGTGTTTAGATCATCAGTAGGTCACTCCTTCACAAAGACCAAATTCCTCACCCTCCCATTCGACGCTTTAAGACCAGTGATCTGATTCGCTTTATTCCGCGTGAAGTCGAGATTGCCAAGGATAGCGGTACTGAAACCATCAGCCTTCACGGGCAACAACGTAAGATCATCATGGCGCTGGTGATGCGCGGTGAGCGTATCATTCACTACGGTCAGCGTATAGCTGGTCATAAGCTCCGGACTGTAAAACGTTCCCGTAAACTCACTCAATTTTACCTGCGATGGATCGAAGGACACTTTTTTCGGTTCCGGCTCAGCGTGTGGCGCTGGTTTTTCCTTTTCAGCTACTAATTCCTTGGCCAGGTAGAGGTCTGCCAGTGTATAACTTAAGGCACCCGGATTAAAAGAGGCCAGATTGCTGAATACCGATATCGAAAAATGCTGATCGGGAAAACGCAGGAAATAGGTGCGATAGCCGGCATCTCCTCCTCCGTGGCTGAACGCATTCAATCCCTTGTACTTCTCCATTTCCTGTCCAAAGGCGTAGGTAATCGTATCCCCCTTGTTGAGTACGAATCGCTGCTTCATCATGTCCATCACGTTTTGATTCCCGACTTTCACTTTTTCAAAGTTGATGGCCCATAAACTCAAATCCTCCACGGTGGTAAACAAACTGGTCGCTCCTGCATTGGCATAATTTAATACACTCTTCTTGAATCCGCCCGGCACCTCATGATAGGAATAGGCCCGGTGTTTCACAATCTTTTCATGGTCGTCATAGAAAAATGTATTCTTCATTTCCAGGGGATCGAACATATTCTTCTTCGTCCAGTCGGCAAATGATTCATGGGTAATACGGCTGACAATTTCAGCCAGCAGGGTGAACCCCGTATTGCAATACACCATCTCTTCGCCCGGTTTGAAGTTGAGATCTTTCTGCCGGCTGATCAACCGTAAAATTTGTTTTAGCGTGATCACGTCATCCATCCTCCACCCGGCCATCGTTAACAGGCTCCACTGATCGCGCAGCCCGCTGGTATGGTGCACCAGGTGATTGATTGTAATCACCGATCCAAAATCCTGCAATTCCGGGAGGTATTTGCGAATATCGTCCGTCAACGAAAGTTTGCCCTGGTCCGCCAACATCGCAATGGCAAAGGCGGTAAACTGCTTGGAGACGGAGGCGATATGAAAGATTGTCGTGGGGGTGTTTTTTATATCCTCCTCCAGGTTGGCGTACCCAAACCCTTTGCTGTAAATGATCTTGCCCTCTTTCTGCACGGCAATCGAAACACCGGGCGTAAACTCTTCCGTACCCAGGGAAGCCCCGACGAGTTGTTCGGTACGCCCGTCCGGATCCTGAGCCAGGGCCTCAGCCTTGCTGATCACCAATGTATAGTCGCCAACATAATCTTTAAATGGAACGATGACGATCCGATGGACTCCAGAGGCCGTTGTGATGAACTGGTAAGGCTCACGGCCTCTTGCCGGGTTGTCAAAGTTGGCTAGTCGTTTATGATCCGGCCCGTAAATTTCCACGATGACGTCCACACTGCGTTGGTCGGCATAACCAAACACAAAGGCTCCGCTTTCGAGATTAACCTTGAACGTATCGGCAACATGCTGCTTCAAGGTCGCAACGGGAGTGGCCTGTCCCACTTTCAAATCTGACTCTTCAGCGTGTAATACATCTTTACCTTGTTTTTCTTTGCATCCCACTAATAGAATAAAGGATGCGAACAGAATAGATCGGAACGGCATGACAAGTTGGGTTTAATATGAGGTTTCTAAAATAAGATTAGAATCAATATACAAAATGATCTTGATGATTATTCTATGTGCCTATGTATCTATGTGTTTGAACCAACGGGTAATACCCATACCCATCACATCTTTCTAACCGCTATAGTAAATGCCTTCGCCGGGTTGGTAATGAACAGCGTTTTGACCTCCCCTTCCGAAAAACCTTGTTGCCTTAGGGCTGGGATGAAATCGGTAAGGATATAGTTGTAGTTTTTGTAGTCGCCGCCCTTAGTTTCACCAACATGATACCAACCGGAATCCTGCGACACCAATACACGGTCCAACAGTTTCTCCGACTTCATTGCTTTCAGGTGTCCGATATGGGCTTCACTGCTTTCAGGACGGACTCCATCAAACGATACCCAACTCCCTTGTCGCGCGGCACCGAAGTGATATTGGTCATTTCCTTCATTTTGTGCGTGAATCCAGATCCGGGCTGAGGGAGATACGCCCCTGGATTTCAGAATCCCGAGTTGCTCTTTTGCCGCTTCGCCATTGCCGGTATGCACGCCAATCGTGAGGCCTGTCGCGAGGTGTGTAATAGCAGCAGCTTCGATAACCTTTCGTTGGACCGCGGTCAGCGGCGCTTTGTCGACTCCCGTCTTAATGAATCCGGGGCGAATTGAGCTGCCGTCGATGCCATTGGTCCACTCGTTGATCCAGCGCGAAGCAATTTGTTCGGCGCTTTCTATGTATGCATGATGAGGCAGATATTTCTCCGCCGCCGCACCATAATATCCGGTGTTGCTGATTATGTTCAAGCCGCTTGCCCTGGATAACCGCTGCAACAATTGTGCGTCTCTGCCCAGGTACGACGGAGTGCAGTCAATAAATGTTGTACAACCCTTCTCTTTGAGGTCTTGCAAAATGGGCAGCGCTGTATTGAACACGTCCTCTGTACGATACCGGTCACGGTTCACGTTGCCGGCGCCGATGAAATCAACCAGGATGTGTTCATGGCTTAGTGTGAATTGCAAATCTTCAGGCCGGATCGGGCCATTGACCGTCATGACTGTTTCCTGCCCCGCCTTGCCCCTCAGTCCGTTGGGTACCAAGCAGATGCCGGCGCCGGCAAGCATTGTCTTGTGAAGAAAATCTCTCCTGGAAGGCATAATGTAATCATGGAAGATAGAGAGCAGTTCCTTGACTTGCAACAGGTCCGTTTCACCGCAGAGACGCAGGGACGCAAAGGAGGCGCAGAGAACAAATAGAATATTTGCGCCTGGTTTTTAGTCTTCAATCTCTGGTTGAAATTCAACTCAAGACTCAATACTTATTCCTCAATATATGTGTTTAATATCAATTTGCTTCCGCGCCTTCCTTGCGCCTCCGCGTCTCTGCGGTGAAATTTCTACCGCAGAGGCGCGAAGCAGGCGCAATGGAAATTTTTTCACCGCAGAGATTCTGTGTTAAGTTCCAAGTGTTTTTGGTTTAAGATTAGGAATGGCTGCTCTTCTGATTTTAGACCCTTTCATAAGACCAACAAAAACTCTGCGCCTCCCTTGCGCCTCCGCGCCGCTGCGGTTTAAATTACGCTTCGTACAATCTCAATCGGTTCTTCAACGCCGCGATCTCCCGTTGCAAAAGGTCAATACGCTCCAGCAACCGGGACACGGCATCTACACCCTCGAGATTAATTTCAAGTCCGTAGTGCAAGCGAATCATTCGCTCCAAGTCACTTATCCGGTCTTCATGGATATATTGCGTATCTCCGACCGTAATAATCTCGATCAGCCCCACTTCGCGGAGGGAGTCTATAAAGGATACTTCAATACTATAATGCCTCGCAAACTCCAGGATGGGGATGAGTTGTTCAGTTTCCATGGTTCCGCAGTTTTGATAATTCTTTAAACAATTCCTTTTCCTTATCGGAAAGACCGGTCGGAAGTTTGATTTGATACGTGATATACAAATCGCCGAACTCACCTTCCTTTTTATAAACCGGAAAGCCTTTGCCTTTGAGCTTCACCTTCGTGCCATTTTGAGTTTCCGGTTTTACCGGAACTTTCACCTTTCCATCAAACGTGTCGAGAACCAGTTCACCCCCTAAAACGGCAGTGTATACGTCCAACTCAACCGTGGTATGAAGGTTGTTTCCATCCCGCTTAAACCGGGTATGATTGGCAATTGAAAAAGTGATGAACAAATCTCCGTTGGGGCCACCGCTCACTCCCTCTCCCCCGTATCCTCTTATCTTGATCGTTTGCCCGTTTTCAACTCCAGCCGGGATGGTCAGCCGAATCTCTTTATCATTTACGGTTAGCGTGCGCTTATGCGTTTGATAGACATCCTTTAAATCAAGATGCAATTCTGCGTGGAAGTCCTCTCCCCTGAATTTAATGTGACTTCCCCTACCCTGTCCGGGTCCTCCGCCAAACATGGATTCAAAGAAGTCAGAAAAATCCGGCTCTGAATCGGTTCGGGTATAACGAGGCCGGGTGCCGCCCGCGTGTTCAGTCCGCTGATTCCTTGTTTTATCAAATTCATCGGCGCGCTCCCAGTCTTTTCCGTACGTATCGTATTTCTTACGCTTTTCCGGATCACTCAAAACCGTATTGGCCTCATTAATTTGTTGAAATTTCCTCTTTGCCGCCGGGTCATTCGGGTTCAGGTCAGGGTGTAACTTTCGAGCCAGCCTTCGATAGGCTTTTTTAATATCCGCATCGCTCGCGTTCTTATCCAGTTCAAGGATTTTGTAGTAATCAATGAATTCCAAATGGAATTAATTTAAGACTTAAAATGACTTAGAATTCAAGATTGAAGTGCAAACTTTATAAGATCCCTCCTACCTTCTTAATTCATTATTCCTTATTCAATATTCAAATTTTGAATATCAAATAAGGAATAATGAATTTTGAAATTGGGACGCTTTCAGATTGAAATCAAAGTTCCCAACCCTTTCGGTACTCCCGAACAAGGTATTTGTCCAATTCCGGCAGGTTGGTGATCTTCATGTTCACTGCATCGTACACTACCTTTTTGCGAGCCCGCAAGGCAACCGCCCCCAGGTTGATGGTTTCAGAAACCGGGCCGGCGTACAGGAAGCTCCCGGGGGATTGTGTTTTATCCTGAAATGCTTTTATCCAGACGTCCTCCGTCCGGTTCCTGACTTCTTTCGGGATCTCCTTTCCGGCCATATAACTCTTCATCGTGCTTTCGGGGATAAGGACCGGATCTTCACAACGGAATCCCGCGAGAATCTTTCCCTTGTCGCCCACAAACATCATCCCTTCCCGGGGCAGTTCTTTTCCGTCGACTTCTACTTCCTCCGGGGTGAGGGGTTTCATGCCGCCATCGTACCAGAAAAGATCAAAGGCAGGAAGTGTTTCTTGTTTTGCGAACTTAAAGCGAACAATACAGGAATGGGGAAAAGCTACATCATTCACTACGCCGCGAGCGACATGATCCGTTACCTGGCTGGTCGTGGTGCCAAGCGCTTCTGCACTGAAGGCAGGTGTCTTTATTCCAAGCGTGAGAAAAAGCGGGAAGAGACTATAGTGCCCCATGTCGGCAATACTACCGCCGCCGAAATCATACCAGCCGCGGAACACCATGTTGGTGTAGTTGGGGTGATATGGGCGATCGGGCACGGGTCCGAGCCACAAATCCCAGTTAAAATCCGGAGGAATAGATGGCGTATCTGACGGATTCATCGTCCATTGAGGCCATACCGGTCTATTCGACCAGTTGTGAATCTCTTTTAAAGTCCCGATCGCTCCGTCCGCGATCCATTTTTTCACCACGTCTGTTCCGGGCCGTTGACTCCAGGCCAGCAAATGAGTACTCACTCCTGTCTTCCTTGCTGTTTCAATCGTCAGTCGCGTTTCATACATGCGGTTGGCGATCGGCTTATGGATAACGACATGCTTTCCTTTTTTCATGGCTGCAATCGATATGGTACCATGAAGGTGGTCGGGCGTCATTACTTTCACTGCGTCGATGTCCTTTTCTTTTTCGAGGAGTTCACGGAAGTCGATATAGGAAGCACAGCCTTTGAATTTGCCGGAGGCTTTTCCTTTGGCATAATACTTTTCAACAAATTCCTGGCCGATATCCCGGCCTCCCGGGATTCCTTCAAGACCTTCGCCCCATGTTGGATCTTCCAATGCCTTGCGAATACCGTCCCGGATTCCACTGATCGACCAATCGGAGTAATTGGTGCTCTTCTTGTTGGGATCGCAGACTGCTACGATCTGAAGGAGTGGGTTCGGGATCAGTTCCGTCATCTCCCTCATTCCCTGTGTGCCACAGCCAATGTAGGCCAGAACGAGTTTGTCACTCGGCGCTACGAATGCGGGGCCTCCCACTACGTGCCTGGGAACAATGCTGAATGCCAGTGAGGCTGCCGCGGCAGACCCCATAAACTCCCGGCGGTTGATTTTCTTGTTGCGCATCATAATTGTGTTTAAGATCGGTAGTATAAGTAGTATAAGTAGTATAAGTATAAAAAGATAAGCTGTTCATAAGTTGCTTATAATTTAGAAGTTCCTTTTAAGGAATGCAAGGAATTGTTGGGGAACCGGTGATCGGTGACCAGTGATCGGTGATCGGTAATGAATTCCCATTGATTTAGTGTAACCACAGATTTTGGTAATACCGGTTGGTGATCGGTAATCGGTGATCGGACAGTGACAACAAACCAAATTACCTCTGCGCCTTCTTTGCGCCCCCGCGCCTCCGCGGCTAAAAATTTCCTGGAATCAACCCAATTAATTGAGATTGAAGCCCATAGAAAACCAATGTACCAGGCTTATATGTTTTCTTTGGTTAACCTCGGTTAAACTACAGATTATCAATCGATAATCACCCTAATCAACTCACCGATATTTAACACACTATAACGGCTGAAATCCGCAGTTGGAATGAAAATAGTGTCATTCTCCCTCCTTTTACCTAACCTTTCCATCGCAAAACTATTCCCTATGAAAATGTTTGTACTGCGCTCCTTTGACTTTAACATCCTTTTCGTAGCGCTGCTTTATTATTTCTCGGCGGAAATTGGTTTTTTTCTTGCCTTCGATTACAATACTTCTCTCCCCGTGTGGCCTCCCGCAGGAGTTGCTCTGGCCCTGACTATTTTATATGGCCGCAGCGTGTGGCCGGGGATCGCGATGAGTTCTTTGCTCATCGCGGCCAAAAACATCTGGGCCGGAGCTATCGATTCTGCTCAAATGCTGATGGCGGTGACCTTGATGGTTACAGCCGGCAGCATTCTGGAAGCGCTGGTGGGAGAACTGCTTTTTAGAAAACTGGTCGGAAGGACATACCCCTTTTCTACCACCCTCCATACGTTCTATTTTGTTTTCACCGCGCTTGCCATTTCCTGGATAAGTTCGGGGTTCACTACGGTGGCATTGTATGCAGCCGATGTTGTTCATTCAGAAGCATTGATCAGAACCTTATTTGCCTTTTGGACCAGAAATGTTGTCGGCATCCTGCTCTTCACATCGCTTCTCCTTTCCCTGCCCCACGTCCGGTGGGCGAACGTCACGTTACACAAGGCAGGTGAGATTGCCATTTTTATTGCCTGCTTTGGCGGAGTCTTGCTCTTGCTGGATCTGCACTCCTTGCGGAATGTGCTGCCATTTGCCTTGCCGTTTGTGGTCATCCCATTCCTATTATGGCTTGCGTTCCGGTTCAAGACCTTTGCATCCATCATCGGGTTTATTGTAGTGTCGCTGGCGGCTGTCTATTTTACCGGCTTGAAGCAGGGCCCATTGTACCTTGCCGGATTTACCAGCGATTCAATTATCCTTCTTCAGGTCTATGTAGCCGTGATCTCGATTTCCACATTGGTATTGGCGGCGGCCGTTCAGGAAAGACAACGGGCGAAAGCGGACTTGAAGAAGCTCAGCGAAAACCTGGAAACCCTCGTACTGGACCGTACCAAAGCCCTGGAAGAAGAAGTGCAGAGTCGGAAGAATGCACAGCAAACATTACAAGATACCAACGCCGAACTCATCAAAAGGAACACCGAACTCGATAGCTTCGTATACAGCGTGTCGCATGACCTACGGGCGCCCATCGCCTCTATTCTGGGGCTCATTAACCTGGCCAAGAAGGACAAGGTCAACAATGCCAAACACCTGTACCTCGACATGATGGAGAAGAGTGCACAACAGCAGGATCACTTTATCAGGGAAATCCTTGACCAATCAAGAAATTCAAGACTGGAAGTGGCGCGCGAGCCTGTACTTTTCAAATCCCTCATTGAGGAGACATTTGAGCAACTTGACTATTCCAACCTGAATGGGAATAGTTTTAAGAAAATCATTTCGGTAAGCCAAAGCAAGCCATTCTATTGCGATAAATGGCGGCTAAAAATCATATTGAACAACATCATATCCAATTCCATCCGGTATAAGAATGGAAAAGAACCTGAAATAACGGTGGATGCGAGAATTGACCAGCATGGTGTCAATCTCAGCATACACGACAATGGTCGGGGCATCAAGAAAGAACACCTGCTGAACCTGGGAAAAATGTTTTACCGGGCCACCGATGAAGGCGCCGGCCCCGGACTGGGACTGTACATAGTTAAAGAGACCGTTGGCAAGTTAAAGGGATCCCTGGCTATTGAATCGGAAGAAGGTGCGGGGACTACGGTGAAATTTCAGATCCCAGAGGTAGTCGGTGATCGGTAATCGGTAGTGCGGACCTTCGCCCCACAACTCCCCCAAAATTACTATTGACTAAACTAAATCAGGCACGAAGCCTCTAAGGTCAGCAATCACAAATCAGCAATAAACAATCAGAAATCCCTCAAACGCATTGTTTATTTTTTATTTTTAATTTTTGACCTAGCGGAACTCCTTTACTTAATTTTATTAGCTAATGACCCATACCCTGGTCTAATCCGCCAAGGAATCAAGGCTACTCCCTTAGCACTAAGCGCTAACCCCTTCTACTAATACGCAACACCACCCCTTCCGGCCTCAACGTAACCAGGGCTCTGATCCTGGGTTGAATTTCGGGGGCGCCGATGTCAAAGCGATGAATAAATTCCTGAATGCAGATCGCCATCTCGGCCATCGCAAAATTGTTTCCGATACAAAGTCTGGGGCCTCCGCCAAAAGGATAGTAAGCCTTTGCTTTTTCCTTTTCTCCCTCGTGCCGCAGAAACCGGTCGGGTTTAAACGAGGAGGCATCCTCCCAATGGTCCTTGCTCCGGTGTAAGCCATAATAAAAAAGGATCAGAATAGTGCCTTTGGGATAGGAATATCCATTAAACGCATCGTCCGCCAACGCCACGCGGTCGCTGACCCAGGCGGGCGGATACAGGCGCATGCTCTCGTTGATCACGGCCAACAAACGTTCATTCCCAACGCATTCCATAATTCCAAGATCGTTAGTCGATTTCCTTAGCTTCTCCGTCTCTTCCGGATGGCGGGCCAGCAGGTACAATGTCCAGGTGAGCGCGTTGGCGGTGGTCTCATGTCCCGCAATGATCAGGATCAATATTTCGTCGAGGATCTGTTCCTCGTTCATCGGTTCGCCCGTGTCTTCATAACGGGCATTGAGCAGCATGTCCAGCAAGTCGTTGAATTTTTTGCCGCCCGATATCCGCTCCCGGATGATCTCCCTCAGGATTTGCCTCGCCCCTTCGGCCTTCTTTCTGTTTTTATTCACCTCACCCGATAGCCTGTACCACCAGCTTTTGTGAGGTTGATTGATGTCGCGGATCACAAATTCCTGCGTCTCACTGATAAACCTGCTTAATTCATTCATCGCCTTACCAGGCAGTTGGATATCAAACAGCGTGTTGATGACAACGTTAAAGGCCTGGCGGTTAATAAGGGGAAGGATTTCGACCTGCTCTCCGGTTGGAAATTTTGCCAGCGATTCTCCGATGGTCTTTTTCATGATATCATACAGCCCTTGTATCGTATGAAGGTGAAATCCCGGTTGTATCAGCCGCCGTTGCCGAAGCCAGTAGGGTCCGTTGGAGGTGAGGAGCCCATTGCCAATGAATTGACCCAGCTTTTTGGTCACCATATCCGATTTGTAATAGTTCTTGTGGTTTTTCTTCAGAACGTAGTCAATAAAATCAGGGTCCTGGGTGAGAATCATTCTCCGGGACAAGCCTGAATATACCGTGTATGTATCTCCAAACCGGGAGATGCTTTCCTGCATGCTAACCAGTGAGTCATTCACCAGTCGAAGAGCACGGCGGTAGGTTCCAATAAAAGAATAACCCGGGGGATAATGGTACTTCATTATCGGGAATTTAAGATTTAAAATCAGAGGGAGCCAATTTTTCTTGACTCCTAACCCACTTCTTAATGTAGAATAATGAAGTGGAGGTATCTTAAATTTTCAATGTTTCAATCATGGACTCAACCACCCTGCGGATTTGCGATTCGGTGGCGGGGTCGATGAGCTGACCATGGCTATCTACTTTACTCCTGGCGCCCTGAATGAGAACCGAGGAACGATCAGCAACCTTGGCACCAACGGTCTTCATAATTAACAGAAGTGATTCGTAGGCCTTCTCACCCAACCCGGAAGCAACGATCACTGCAGTAGGTTTATCGGAAAAGACGGTCGTTGAAACGGTCCATTCAATGGCGTTCTTCAGCACACCAGGCAGGCTAAAAACATATTCGGGCGTGCAAATGACAACCCCATCCGCTTTTTCAATCAGATCCCGGAAGGTTCTAACGCTGAGAGGCACGTGTTCATTGTCGAGGTCGGGGTTGAAATGGGGTAGGTGCGCAATGCCCGTATAGACCTGCACGTCCAGGACCTCCTTGTAAGTTGAAGCGATTGTGTTGAGGATAGCTTCGTTGGCAGAATGGGCCCTTGTACTTCCGGAAATGGCCAGGATACGCTTTCTCTGTTGTTCCATTTAAATCCAGAATTTTCAAAATTCCTAAATTAACAGAATCCACTATCAGCTTTTCATCAAATTTCTGCTGTTCATTCTGTAAATTCTCAAATTCTGTAAATTCTGATCTTCATCGCTTAGGTCGCCCCGGACGATCCTTAGAAGCAGGTCCCACACGGTTAACGGGAACGGGCACGGCCTGACGTTCTTTCCGTATGAGTTTGGGAGGGGCAGGCAGCCTTACCCCGATTGCGTTTTCTTTCACGCCAAATACCATTTCACGGCAATTCTCACTTCCGCACTGACAAGCAAAGGGCTCCATGCTCTCATCGAGGAATAAGGCATAGTCCAGTGTAAGCTCTTCCCCTTTGGCTACATCTTTAATGGCAATCACATTCAGTCCTTCATAGGCGGTATTGGCACTGCAACTGTGATTTTGAGGAGCCCAGTTTACGGGATTCTCATCCCATAGTATGTAGATTTCCTTGCTGATGGGGTAGGCATACTGCCTGAAATCGGTTTTCTGCCTCTCATTCCAATGCGCATCGACAAAACGCTTGGAGACAATACGCTGAGACAACGCTTCCCCGACGAAAATGACCTCATTCTTTCGCAAGTCCTGATTAGCAAAAATGCCATAACCCGACACCGTGCTGCCTTTTAATGTGTATTTCTTCTGCTTTGCTTTATGCCTGGCGATACCTTCCTCTATGATGTGCTTTAAGAATCCGCCTTTCCCGGCAGGATCGTAATTCAGAATATGATCGGCCGAACCTTCCATGCCATTTTCATAAAAGGCAGAGCAGGTGAAATTGATTTCTAAGAAATAAACTTCATTCTTTTTATCCAATCTAAAATCCATACGGCCATATCCTACCCCGCCAAAAGCAATAAAAATGTGCTCGGCTGCCGCCTTTAAGCGTCTCTCTAACTTGAAGTCGTGGCACGGTATGTTACAATCCGGATGCAATTCCGATGTTTTGAGGGCGTACGTCTTGAATTTCCTTCCTTCCGGAAAAACATACTCTATCGGTTTATAGACGGTACACGTTTTGCCATCGCTATTTGCCGCCACGAGCACCGTAAATTCCCTTCCGGCAATGTACTCCTCCACCAGGATCTCTTCATACTCGCCAAGCAATGCACCTATTTTTGATGCCAGTGCGGTCACCGTATTCACCAGCGAGTCTTCATCCACCCCTAAGCTATCGCCGGCCTTGGCTGGCTTGATAAACATGGGAAACGTCAGCTTTTCAATAACTTCTTCGATATCGCTCATGGAAGTAACGACGACAGAAGCGGGGCTCTTTACGCCCGCGCAATAGGCCACGTACTTCATAAGCGGCTTGGGCGGGTCGTACAATACAGCATTGGGACCCGTATAAGGCAAATTGAGCACGTCAAGCGTATGGATGACATCGATCGACGGCACTTCCCACTCGAGGTACCCTTCGCAGAGGTTAACGAACACATCATACCCCTGCTTGCTGAGATCTTTCAGTTGGCGGTACGTGGTAAGTTTATTCAGGAATACGTGATCAACAACAGCACCGGGAAATAAACCTGTTAAGGTCCGTGGCGGGTCGTAGTTTTTATAATCTACATTGGTTGTTGAATAGTCAGGTTGAAGTACACAGATCTTCATTTATTTTTTTGCTTTATGTTTTGCCCCATAACGCATCATGGCGTCTTCCATGATTTCAATGATCAAAGATGCAAAAGATTTCTTTGCAAACCTCAAAATAGCTCCAATAGATGTATAGTTTTCGTCTTCACTCAATCCGCATTGGGCATTCACCTCCAATACATAGAGCTTACCGGTATGTTTATCCATACGAATATCCAACCTTCCATAGCCCATACCCCCTACCGATAAGAACGCAGCAAGACTTATTTGCTGCAGACCCTTAACCAATTCATATTCAGGTTCATAATAATTATATAATACTGCCTTTTCAGGCAATGGACTTTCATTATCGTAGGTCTCCCAAAGGCGGTCGAACGATAGGAACTGTTCTTTTTCAGGTAAGGATGAATGAAAGACCCGTTCTACCGGAGGATAGACCCGAAGGGTCTCCGGATGGGTTGAGGAACCTACTACCAGGGTCGTGAACTCCCTTCCTTTGATAAACTCTTCAACAAATATTCCGCCGGAGTCCAGCTTCCACCCGTGATAACCCTGTTGGATATCATCCATCACTGACGATAACTCCGCTTCATTGCTGACTACATTTTTGATGCTCAAGCCCATGCTTCCGGCCGAAATCGCGGGTTTTACGATCAGTACCTCTCCGACTTGTTCAAACAGCGAAGCGATATCAACCGGCTTTGAATCGATCACTTTCCAGGCCGGAGTGGGTACATGATTCCGGTCAAAGGCTTCTTTCATCGGGATCTTTGAGGTGGTAATCTCGTAGAAATAAGCATTTGAACCGGTGTAGATGAGGTCATACTTCTCCAGTGCAGCAATGACGGACAGGCCCGGAATGCCATTCATCTCATCGCCATCGCATAGGTTGATGACAACTTTGGTCTTCGTCGTAGGATGATCCTTGATCTCTTTGATTACCCTTTCAATGGCAGGAAACACAACATTGACCCATTTCCACTCACAGCCGATCCCGGAAAATGCTTTTTGATATTCCGCTATACTTTGCGTGTAATCATAATAATACTGGAGGTGGGGATCGTCGGTTTCTAAGTAGGGAGCAATAACCCATATAATGTAATTATCTTTCTCTGCTCTAAAATTCATGCTCTATAAGAGAGGCGATGAATTATGAACTCCCGGTTTCGGAACAGGGTGTCCCGCGCGGGTGGGCTGCAACCCGCGTTCCAATTTCAATTTTTGCTCAATAAAATCTGTAAACCTGTAATTCTTAATGAGATTAGCCGGCAAATACTTAGCTCCTTTGATCAAGCCAAGACACGCTGCACTCCCGCAGTTGCATTGAAACGCCTGGTCCATATCCCATTCCGAAGACGGATAAAAGAAAGTAAACTCCTCCCCTTCCTGGATGGGTTTCACCGATAGGAACTGCTGTGTTGTCGTATCAAAAAAAGAATTCGGGTCGCAACTGTGATTGACACAATCCAGGTATGCCGGCAATAACTCAATGTGCTCGTTATCACTTATTTGAATCGTCAAATAGGATGGCTTGGAATGTATCGTCTTCCAGTTAAACCCCGCTATTACTTCATTGGCAAGGAATGCTTTCCTGCAGAGAAACGAGCGGTGCCGGGTGATAGCATCCGTTCGTTTCTCTGCCGCAGTTGATTCGAAAGATTTAATGGTTATTAATTTCGATTTGCCAGAACTCATTGCCATGTTGGTTTACTGTTTGACTATGAATAACATTCAAAAGTGGTTTAATCAATTGGATTAAACAACTATAGCAGCATATTCTGAACGTAGATTTATAGCATTGAACAGATTTCACCGATGAATCACACCTGTTTCACTCTCGATGGCGTGACGATGAGGATTCAATGACGAAGCAAAAATGGGTGGCGACTAATTTTCTACACAACGTTCTATGCAGCGCACTTCAACTTCAAGGTCAATGGTTCAACTCTCTTTACTTCTTGAACTTATCACGCAACATTGCCAGCTTTTCTTCCATGGTCTCTGTCTTTGCTTTCTCCATCGACAGAGACTTTTGACCGGATCGCTTCGTTGCTGATTGGCTTGCGTTTGTTGAATCGGGCATAGTTTCTCTCCTGTCCTTAGGTTTTTGGGAATTGACGGCCTTCTCAGCGGGATTCCTGGCTCCGGCTGGCTGGTTTCCAAAAGGATCGGCCTTTAGGGATAAGGCAATGCGCTTTCGCGGAATGTCTACTTCCATCACGGTTACCCTTACTTTTTGTTGAACGGCAATTACCTCTTTAGGGTCTTTAACAAAGTGGTCAGACAACTGGCTGATATGGACCAGCCCATCCTGGTGAACGCCAATATCGATGAATGCTCCAAAGTTCGTGACGTTGGTGACTATGCCGGGCAGCACCATTCCTACCTTCAGGTCCTTGATCTCATGGAGTCCCTCTTCAAAACTAAAGACTTCGAATTTCTCTCGAGGGTCGCGACCGGGTTTTTCAAGTTCAACAAGAATGTCGGTTAGCGTAGGCAATCCTACTTTATCCGTCACGTATCTCTTTAGATCAAGGTTTTTTCGCAATTCGGCTTTGGTCATTAGGTCGCTTACCGTACAGCCCAAATCATTGGCAATCTGTTCAACGATGGGATAGCTCTCCGGATGAACAGCACTTCTGTCCAACGGATTTTTTGAATCCCGTATCCTCAGGAATCCTGCGCATTGTTCAAATGCCTTGTCTCCCAGCCGGGGCACGCTGCGCAGTGCCACCCGGTCTTTAAAGGCTCCATGCTGACTTCTGTAGTCCACAATACCCTTAGCCAGTTGAGGTCCTAGTCCGGAAACATAAGAGAGGAGTTCCTTACTCGCCGTGTTCACCTCTACGCCCACCGAGTTTACACAGCGCATGACCACGTCATCCAGTCCGGCTTTCAATTTCGTTTGGTCTACATCGTGCTGGTATTGGCCCACGCCAATAGACTTTGCATCGATCTTTACTAATTCGGCCAGGGGATCGGTAAGCCGCCGGCCGATCGAAACCGCACCCCTCACGGTGATATCCTGATCCGGGAATTCTTCACGGGCTACCTCGGAGGCTGAATAAACAGAAGCGCCGTTTTCGTTTACCATCACGACAAGGATCTCTTTCGGAAGCCCAATGGCTTTGACGAACGACTCTGTTTCGCGGCTGGCGGTCCCATTGCCGATGGCGATGGCTTCCATCTTGAATCGATCGCATAGGCCCAGGACGATCGCGGCGGACTTCGCCGTTTCGCGCTGAGGTTCGTTGGGGTAAATGACCGTGTTGAAAAGCAGTTCACCTTGTTCCCCGAGACAAACCAGTTTTGTTCCAGTCCGAAAACCAGGGTCCAGTGCCAGCACACGCTTCTGTCCCAATGGAGAAGCCAGTAACAATTCTTTGAGATTGGATGAAAAAACCTTGATGGCTTCTGCATCGGCTTGCCCTTTGGATTCGAGGCGGACTTCCGTTTCCAGCGAAGGTTTTAATAAACGTTTATAACTATCCTTGATGGCCAGGCTAACGTGCTCTGCCGCAGGTCGTGAGGATTTGATAAACTGCTTGCCCAGGATCTGCAAGGCCAGTTCTTCGCTGGGAGAAATATCCAATGAAATAATACCTTCGTTTTCTGCTCTTCGCATGGCCAACAGCCGGTGTGAAGGGGTCTTCCGGATGGGCTCACTCCAGTCGAAGTAATCTTTGAATTTCTGCGCTTCTTCTGTTTCCGTTTTTGATTTGATCACCAAGGAGGCAATGATTCCGTCCTTCCAGAACAGTTCGCGAATATGTTTCCTCGCTTCCTGGTTTTCGCTGATCCATTCTGCCATAATATCCCGGGCACCTTCCAGGGCCTCCTGCTCTGACGCCACTCCCTTCTCTGCATTAACAAAGGAAGCTGCCAACATTGACAAGTCAACGTTACCTTGTTCGAAAATAGCGAATGCCAGCGGTTCCAGGCCTTTTTCCTTAGCGATACTGGCGCGCGTCTTTCGTTTGGGCTTGTAGGGCAGGTAAATATCTTCCAGGGCCGTCAGCGTTTCAGCATCTTCAAGGGCCTTGGTTAGGGTGGGGGTAAGTTTGCCCTGTTTTTCAATGGATTTCAAAATAGCGTCTCTTCGCTTATCCAGTTCTGCCAGTTGTTCGTGGCGATCACGGATGGAAGCCAATACGACTTCATCCAGACTTCCCGTCAACTCTTTCCGGTAACGGGCAATAAAGGGAATGGTGGAACCTTCTGACAGGAGATCAACAACACATTGTACCTGGTGGGGAGCTACTTTAAGTTCGGCGGCGATCAGGGAGATATTCTTTTCCATTTAAGCTGGTCTTGAGTCTTGCGTTTTGAGTTTGAAGACTGCAAAATTAATTTAAAATTTAAAATTCAAAATTAAAATTGGGAGCCCGGACCATAATCCCGTAAGGGATGATATGTTGGTAACCAATCTACAGCCTCATAATATTGTTTACCGATATTGCGTCCCTATGGGACTCTACTTCATTATTCTCAATTCCTTGTTCAATGTTCAAGATTTGAATTCTGAATGAAGAATTATGAAGAATAAAGAATTAATAAAGAATTAATAAAGAATTCTGAATTCTGAAGTGAGTGCGCACCCAAAACATAGCTCAACCCAATCTTAAATTTTAATTTATTTTAAATTAAGGCGCATCCGCCCAGGCATCCATTTTACTCACCA
>Ga0193718_1000020_pt1 | contig 32156 bp, 31 predicted proteins | sample U2a1metaG_FD_144918 | JGI IMG/M metagenome (GOLD analysis project Ga0193718, IMG submission 144918) | Soil microbial communities from a riparian zone of the East river system, Colorado, United States - U2a1 | ecosystem: Environmental > Terrestrial > Soil > Riparian zone | place: USA: East River... | reverse complement strand
TGTGACACCTCGTGGATTCGAGCGAGAAGGAAATTCCAACCCCACCGAGGGAGAATAATGACGATCCATGCTAGAGCCGCCAGACCGCCGCCGTAGCCAATAACATACCCCGCGCGTTCAACGGTGACACCTTCAGTAAGCTGCCACGGGACAGACTCTTTCAGCTTACGCCAATCGTGGTCATCGGTTGGTGGGTTGGGATACCAGCCGGCGGCACTATAATATAACATTGTCGCTTTCAGGCGATTGTCCCGAGTATGCAAGTGGCCGAAAGCTGTGAGAAACCTCGTCCATGCGGCATCATAATTTGGATACGCGGACACAAAACCGTTTGGCACCGACTGGATCTCCAGATTTGAAGCGTAAGTCGCAAGCTTCGACATCGCCTGCGACAAATTCCCTACCGCCGCGGCGTAGTCGTCCTGTTCGATCATATGAGGCATGTTGTCTGCAACCGCCCCTTCCAAAAGTTCGCCAATCGCGGTTTCGACGGCCCGGACATCCCTTGACGAGTCGCTTGGGTAGCGCTGTTCTGCTTTCTTCCAGCCCATAAAGATTCCAAAAATGCCGACGCTAAATACGACGATCCACTGCCGCCAGCGGATGCCGATTTTCGGGTTTTGCACCAATGGTGTTAGCATTTCCATATTGCCCGATGATGTTGGCTGCTGTGCTTCCATTTCGTCCTTAGATAGAATGTGTGCACTTCACACGCAGTAAAGCCAAGTTTTCGATACCAGTCAAGTGTGCGGAATCCACACACGATGAAAAAGACGAGAAAAGCGCAGCGGCGAAATCTCATTGGCAGGCGAGTTCAGCAGGTGCGATTGAAATCGAATCCACCCGTGAGTCAGGACGATTTGGCCGGACGCCTGGCGGCCCACGGAATCCTTCTCGACCGCTCCGCGATTTCGAGGATCGAAAGTCAAACGCGGTATGTCATGGATTATGAAGCTGCAGCGATTGCTCGCGCCTTGAAAATTTCCGTCGCCTGGCTGTTCGGCGAAGAAAACTAATCTTCTCAATCGAAAACACCTAGCGGATTGGGGAACAGCTTTTCTCGCTCTGCGTTACTGCGTTAACTGGCCTGTCTCGTTCAAAAACCGTTCGATCTCCACTTTTGCAATAATTTTGCACCGGAGGGCCAGAGAGCTATTCAACAGGCCGCGCTGAATTAGGCGGTGCACAGCGATGTAGGAGACGCAGAGAATTTCAGCGGCCTCCTTCATTGTGAACGCCAGCCGCGGCAGTTTCATTCCTTGAAATCTCGCCCCGGACTCTTAAGCTCCTTTTTATGGAACGCATGGGGCTTAATCGTATCTTCGGGACGCTTATCGTGGCACTTGTCTCTCTCGCCTCCGGCGCGTCCGCACAAAATGCCTTGCGTGGCACGATGATTACCGGCTTTGGCGACATCGCCAGCATCAAACGGGACGCCGAGGCGGGAGACGTGAAAGCACAGGTGGCACTGGGCGACAGTCTGTCTGCCAACTTTCATTCCCTGGAAGCGCTCAGTTGGTATCGAAAAGCTGCGGGTCAAGGCGACACCGAAGGCGTATATCAGACGGGGCACCTGCTGCTTTTCGGAGGTGTCGGCATTCCCAAAGAGCAAACCGTTCAGGCAAACCCGCCAGAAGGAATTCGATGGGCTTTTCAGGCGGCAACGAAATTGCACCCGTATGCTCTGCGGGATATGTCCCGGGCCTTCCAGCAAGGCCTCGGTGTCAGCACAAACCTGGTCCAAGCGTATGCTTGGCAGCAGCTCTATGCGGAAACCCAGCCAGGTGCCATTGTCGGGAAAGTCGAGTTGAACCTACTCGCGCTCAAATTGGACACGACTGCTATCAAACAGGCACAACAATTGGCAGCTGAATTCAGACAAGGAAACTGGTCACAACCCGTCGTCCGAGTGGTCTCGAATGACGCGAGCCTCAAGCTGAACAGCATTATTTTTGGAAAAACGCCTCTGGCGATTATTAATGGCAAGACGTTCGTTGAAGGCGAATCTGGAAAGGTGGCGATAAAAGGACAAGGAAGTATTGCAATTAAATGCCTTAAGATAGAAAAAGATTTTGTCACAATCTTCGTGGAAGGCGAGGACGCGCCACGCCGGCTTGTGGTGAAATGACGCGGCATACACATTGCCGCCAAAATCGGATTTACAATCCGCAGTCACCGAACACGAGCGAGTCTGACTCAGGAAAGCCTGGCTGAACTGCTCGATTTAAATCCGAAGTATATCGGGGATGTTGAGCGCGGGGAAAAAATTATTTCCATCGAGGCACTCTTGCGCATAGCCAAAGCGGTGAAGGTTCCGATTTTGGAATTTTTTCGCGGCGTTTAATGCCTGTCACTGTGCCTGTCAGTCACGACATCAGCGACTCAATCGCCTTCCTCACTTCTGGACTTTGCGGTGTTTGCATTACAGAAATATGACTTTTGCAAGAAGGTGGTAAACGGGTGACAGTCCGCAGCTCGACCGAAGTCGATGAGCCGAAGCTTCTGCTATTCTCAACTGCGGGAAGAATAAGTCAAAAAGCCGCACTCAACTACACATGTCAGAATTTGAGGGGGCGTTATTCGTTTTTAATATAAACAAAATGAACGAGAATTCACGAGCAGACGGCTTCAATCGCGTTCCTAGCGGGCCAGAAAACTACCACCCGTTTCATGCGCCAATTCCTTCATAAAAGCGACCGGCGCATTTATTCTTGGCCTAGGCCCTCCCGCACCTTCAATTTCAAAACTACCAAGCGCAACTGTCAAAATAGGAACGCCTCGATGCTTAGCGACTTCTTTAAGAATATCACTGGCGAATGCCGCGTCTCCTTTGGTTGAGATGTGTGGCTGGCCATCAGTAAAAAGAACCATTACGTCGGCTGGCGGGTATTCGTATGCTCGACGCAAACCTCGTAACAAATCTGTATAAGTTCCGGAATGAACCTGATCGAAGGCCCGCAGGAGTTCTTCTCGCTTCTCTGGAAGTTTCATGCCGTCAGATTGGCGAACAAGAAGATACCCGTTTTCCGGAAAACCTATTGCGCCGTCATTAAAATTTACTAAAGCACACTCTTCAACAGGGAGAAACTCCAGCCAAGTGCGAATGAGTTTTCGCGCAGAATCCCAAGACGGGCTGTTCTTCATACTAGATGAAGAGTCTACCAAGAAGATCACCCTTCGCAAATTCCCATCCGGCAAACCAGTCAATTCTCTCCGAATGGAGAACTCACCAGCTTCGCGATGGCGAATTTCTGATTGTGCAACGAACAACTGCGTTTCTAGTTCCGTTGCTCGTGCTTGCGTAGTGCGAAACTGCTCATTGAGCTCAGCAGCATTCGGCGGAAGCCCAGCAAGTTGTGTGCGAAGCGTCTCCAATTCGGTTTGCATGGCGGTCAAGCGGCGCGCTGCCTCCTCGGGCGAAACGCCTCCCGAAGATTTCTCTAAAACAACAAGCCGATCTCGCAATCGTTGATTTTCAGCCAAAGATTCATTTGCTTGCTTGAGTAATTTGGCGGTGTCGGAAGACTTTGCCTCCCACTGGGCAATTGTATTCGTGGCGGTAGTGAAATTTCGACGCAGTTCGCCAAGCTCTCCAACTTTGCTTCGATAAGCGAAGAGCAACGCAAAAGCTGCCAACCATGCCAGCTCGGCTAGCGTGATAAGCACTGTTACGGAAGTTCGTTTTGGGGAACTCATACGCAGCAATTAGCGCGGCCCACCACCCACAAACCGACTGAAGAATCCCGGCCTATTATCATGCGTGACGGCAGTGTCAAGTCGAGCGACCAGCGTTTTGATTTGTTCGTTCGTTTGCCCGATTTCGGATCGCAACTCACCAAGCTGTGCAACCAATCGCAAGCCAACCACAGAATCGGGACGGTTCGCGACGACCTGTGCGTCAACCTGCTTGGTTAAAGTCTGAATTCCAGAAATAACTTCTCGCAAATTGTTTTGAATTGCTTCAGACCTGTCAGTGGCGGTTACCATCCTTGCACTGGAATTGTCCAGCGCTTGCACGAGGCGGTTAAGGGGTGTTTCTGCGTCAACGGTGTGAAGATCAAAAAGCTTCTTCAAAACCCGCTCAGCCTTTTTTAGTTCGTCGACCGTGCCCTGAAAATTTTTACCAATATCGGCAAGGTTCGCTGCATCAATGTTGGCTTGACTCCCTAATTTCTGAATCGCTTGACTCGCATTCTCGCTAGCAGGCTGAAGTGCGGCCACTGTCACCTCGAATTGACCCAAGGCATCCCTCGTGCGACCAAGCTCCGTAGTCAAAACATTAGCGGCTTGTGCAGTGCCAGCGGTAAGAACACCCGCCAATTCGCCTGCCGCTGATTTTGCACGATCAAGATCCCCCGTTAATCTCGCAAGACTTTGCACCCCTTTTTCGAGAGATTCCGGGACTGCGCCAAGCGTGTTCGCCGCGGCACAAAAGGCGGCAGCAGCGTAGTTGCTCCATTCAGTCACAGGATGCAATACGGTCGGATCAAACTTGCTGATAACTTCAGTCAACTTTTTGGTCAGATCATCTGCGCCTTGGTTGAGTCTAGCGACGGCCTCGGTGAAAAGCTTTTGCTGTTGGACAAACTCATCAGCTCTCCCGATCTGTTCTTCTTCAGCCCATCGTCGGGCGAGTTGACGGAATATCATCATCAACGCAAGGCCAACGACGGTTGTGACTAATTTCAAGCCGGCGATTTGAAAGAGATTCGCTTCATCACTCATCAATCGCGGTGCAAAACCAAGCAATGCGGCTAGCGTAAGCAGATATCCAAAGAGATAGATGTCCTCTGCAAAGGCCTCGAGGCTCTGTGCGTCCTTTTTGGAATATTTTCCTTCGCCATCTTTGTCCCCTAATGCGGCTCGAAAGCGCAGACCTGCCAGAATAACCATAACCCCCAACGCAAAGCTTACCGAGGCCCACCAGGGCACATGCAGAAAACTTAACGTCGCCGAACTGACACCGCCGATGACAACCGCTACAGCAAATTCGGTCGGCCCGTTGTCGCTTTTGTAAATAGGGGGAGTCTTTGTCATGGGGTCGAGGGGTTGGTGCGAGCGAATAATTTAATGATTATTGCCATAAGAATAATGCAAATGGTTAAAACAATACCGAACGATATCAACTTGCGACGCGTATGGATGAGTTTGTGTTCTGCTTGTCTGACAAACTCAAGATCAAGGTCGCTGAATTCTGAAATTTTTAACCTAACCGAAGCTGCGTTTCTGACAGCATAGCGAACGTGGCCTCTTGCGATCAATTGTCGAAGGTGCTGAATGGACGATCGAGCTTTATTGTGCGCAACACGTGATTCGCGCAGGGCCATGCGCGCCCGCTCCACGGCTTCCGCCAAGCCTATTGGATCGAGTAAATTTAATTGATGGCGGCGGAGTCGCTCGCGCCACTCACGGAGCATATCAAGATGTTGTTGGAATTCTCGTTCTGCGATTTCCAATTCTTCCCGGCTGCACGGCCTATGTCGGGCCGAACCTTCCAACTCGGTCATTTTTGCCATTACTGTTTCTCCAAGTTCCAACCAGAAATCATCCGCTGTGATGAATCTATCCTTTGACGCGCTCGCAAATTCTACAATCTCTAGTTCTGTCAATTCCTTCTTGGTGAAAAGCTCGCCAAGCCGTTCATCGCGTCCACCAAAATACTGTCCTCGGATTTGGGTTAATGTGGCTTGCAATGCGCTTGGCACTGCTAACAACCACCACCACTGGAGGGGCGCAACAGTGAGGAGTTCAGCGATCCCCATGGCTTTTGCACGCAAACGGCATTGAGTCTGAATCTTGGACAGCCAGCGGCAAGCAGGTACATCGTGAGTCCATTCGGGAAGCTGGCTGCAAAGTATCTTTCTTGCGAGTTCGTGCTTTTCGAAAGCCATTGGCAAACCAGAAGTGGACAAATCGGTTGGAGAAAGGATTGAGCCTCGCCAGTGCAATTGCGCACTAGGATTAAGTGTGACGAGTGAAGCTGACAAAATAATCTCAGGGTCGGCAGTCGTTGCAGAAGTAAAACTGCGCAATCGCTTGGCCAGTAATGTATCTTGCAAGCCATCGTCGGCCCATTGCGCTAATGGCCGCCTTTGTACGGCATCCAAAGCCTCGTCCCACGCGATCAAGATTTCCACTGCAAGCGAAGCTGGATCAAAAAAGAGTTTCCCAGCAAACGAATATCCGCAGCGTTCACAGCCTAAGCCTTCCGTTGCCGGCAGACCGTGTCGTTCGCACTGATAGTTCCATTTGAAACCACCACAAACAGCACACTTAGAGGCTTCAGAAAGCGGTGAGCTCCCACACGTGTTGCACCTTATTCGGCGGATGTGGTGCATGGAGCGGACCTGGGCTCGCCGTAAAGATGGAGAACGTGTTGTTCGGGAATTTCCAACTGGAAAAGCTCCGGCGACTCACCACTGCGGTATCGAGCTATTACTGGTTGGCGAACAAAGGGGCCGAGTGGTTCACGTTGACGCCAACTCATGGCGTTTATTGTGAGCAATCGCCCATCGTAGTGCGGCGGTGCAAACCACCTGTTCGTTACATGATCATGTCCGCGGATCACACGCGAAATCGCTTTTCCGGTGAGCTTATTCAGTGCGATAAGAAAATCAGCGAAGTCATCAACGCCAAATTGACAGCCTCGGGCAGTTCGATTAGGCACTTTCCGCTTTGCCGTATCATGAGCTCGAAGCCATACCAGGTCCTCCAGAACGTCGGGGTGATTGAATCCGTCCGGTTCTTGGCAAAGCAATCCAAGCCGATCCGAATGAACGCAGCCGCCGTGAGCGACCAGCGTTCCATCTTCAAACATGAGCGCTCTTGGTGCGCTTTTGAACCAAACAACAACAGCTTGAACGAATTTGCGCCAATGCGAGTCTGTTGGTTGTGTGTTAAGCCAGTCGGCAAAATCATGCGGGGCCACGTCAGCGGTGAAACGATTCTCAGCTTCGTTCCAACAAAGAGCAAGATCATGATTACCAGCGACAAAAAAACCCGGCGGATCAGCGGACACAATACGCGTGAGAGCTTCATAAAGAACGGCATGACCGAAAGATCCATCGTCGAAGAAATCACCCAGAAAACAAACGGCTGCTTGGTGATTGTTTTTTCTACTCATGTATGATGCGAACGTGGTCAATGCACGTAGAGCCAGCAAGTCACCATGTAAGTCGCCGATAATCCAGAGCTCATTTTCACTGTAAAGGCCAATCGATTGTTTGGCCCACCCTACTTGTTGTGAGGTTGGAGGGGTCAATTTGCTCGCAAGCTCATCGAGCAATGCGGGTGACACAGCGTCGGGTGATCGTTGTTTTTCACAATCCGCTGCAAGCTGATTCCAAAATGCAGACGAATCCGAACCCCAGCTTTCGTGGCTTGCGGAGATTTGCGTGGGCGGATTTATGGGTGAATTATTGTCCACGAAACTTTATATGAATTGAATATTGACTATGAGTTTAAGCCGCGAAGCGCCGAGCGTAATTACGGCGCCGTCGCACAAGAGTGCTCGTGGAGCGAGTGGGTGACCGTCGAGATGTGTAGGATTCTTGGCTGCGCCATCAGAAAGTACTGTCCACTGTCCCGTCACTGGATCGCGAAGAATTTGGAATTGCGGTTCAGAGGCGTAAATGTAATCGGGGTCGCCAAGCGGACGGAGCGATGCCTTTCCAACCGCGGTATCGAGACTCATCGCCATGAACTTGCCAGTGCTAACGGCAGTCAGTGTTACGCGACTGGAACGAACATGATGACAGGCTAAACAGATGCCTCGTTCGGCTACGTTTTCTGTTCCGCATTTGGGGCAATTCCAAACCATATGTTAAATAAATGATAATGTAAGCGGCAGGACTCTGCGATTAATGTCACTTCGACTGCCAATTGCCAGTTGGTCACCGTCACGAAGTTGTTTGGCGGAGGAAACTTCAGTCGCATTGAGCAGCGTTAGGTTTTTTGTGATGTGCGGGACAATCCACCAATGTCCATCACGGCGTTCAAGGGTGAACTGAAGGTCATCAGCGTATTTTGCATCTTCACCAAAAGTCCGCAACAACGCTTTGCCAAAAGGTGTGGTGACACCGATGTCAAGCTTCGCGCCCGTCGCGTTTGTTACGCGAAGCCCTTTGTCCTTTGGTAAATGCGGGGAAGTCGGTTTTATAGAAGGAGGTGTCGTTTCAAGCAACTGCCCATTTAACGCCAGATGCACTTCCTTTGCGGTGGGGCGTTCTGGAGCGCGCGGCACCAGACAACGATGAAGAACTTCCGCAAAATGCCGTGTTGGCTCGATCTTGCCTTCAATTTGCCCACGGAGTTCTGGTTTTGATGCCTTATGGGCTTGGGCTGCGCGGAGATAGTCCGTGTCGTTGTCGAAGCGATATGGATGTCCTTGTGCTAGCAGTTCGTAGAGAATAAGGCCGCAAGTAAAAATGTCAGATGCCGGCTGCGGAACAGCGTGACCACCGGAAAGGTGTTCGGGAGAAAAGTAGCCAGGCGTTCCTACATACGCTGAATGTCCGTGCCACGGCGCGCGACGATCCGTGAGGATAGAGAAATCCATATCAATTAATTTGAGTTGGTAGCCAGCAAGGATACCCGAATCTCGAAATAGTTGAAGATTTGGTGGTTTGAGATCCCCATGAACAATGTTGGCGTCATGCAGTTGGTGAATGGCCGCCATCATCACCTTGGCAAGAATGTGTCGCTGATTCCAGTCGAGCGCACGCGGGGACTTGCGGAGTTTGGCGAGAATTTGTTCCAGGTCTTCTCCACCGTGAACAAATTCAAATGCTTGGAAAAAAGTAGGAACACCAAATGTGAATTCAAATTGGTCCAGGAGCCGAACACAGAATCTTCCAACGAGGTGAGCTTCAAGCCGACTTTTTAACTCACGCTGGTATTCCACATAAGATCGATACCATGAGACGGCGCATGTTGGCGATTTGTAGGATTTGAAGAACACCTTCTTACCAGTTTTATCATTGGCGGCGAACGCATTGGCCATCGCACCGGTGTTGAGGTGTTCAGTAATCGTGTAGCCGTTTATCTTGTCACCTACTTTGAGTTGGCGTGGCATGCAGGCGGCAAATTATTCGTCGCGTATCTGCGCACTCGTAGCACTCCATGAATCTTGCCCGAATAGAGCGCGTCGTGCAGCTCTCGATCCCGGTAGCGACTGGAGTGTCGAAGCAGAGATAGATTTTCCTATTGCAGCCAGTGTTTGTGCGAAATCAACGTTGGCAAGACCATGTTGCGCATCATCGACAACGGTGTATTCGCTCTTATCAGCCGCACTAAGTTGGTCAAAAGCGATGGAAGTTGGACCTACCAGATGAAGCACCACACGCAGCCGATGTATTTTCTCGATCAGGGCAGGAATAAGTTCTGTTTGCTGGCGAACGCCGACTCCTGTTTCTAAAGCCTCGTCCGTTAAGAGAATTAGAGCCCTGTGAGCGCTTGCTGCATCGCGCCATGGAAAATCCAGTGCGGTGTCAAGTGCAACGAAAGACGCCTCGTCGCCGCCGGCCTTCAAGTCACTAAGACCTGATCGAAATTCGTCCACGTCACTTGTGAAGAATATACTTGAAGCTGGCTGTTGGCCGTAAAGCGTTTCGATCAACGTTAGGCCATTCGCTCGAAGAGAGCGCAATCCAACAACCATTCCGCCGTCATCGTTTTCGCTTGCGCTGTAAGCGATAAAATCGAAGCGAATGTCCCAGTTAGTTTGTCCATCTGATTTCAATCCAGCGATGAGGCTGCCAATATTTTTTCGCACCGCATCGAAACACGGGCGCATCGACGCTGAAGAATCGAGACAGAAAACAATGTCCGCAGTGCGTCGAGTGCTCATGATCGGCGGATCTAGAGCGACGGAGTTTCAGCAGACTTCGATACGCTTTTGGCTAAAGCTTCAAGCGTTTTGCGAAAATTTGTTTGATCGCGAGTAAATTCTTCCAGTGCTTTGACAGGGGATTTTCCCGCCGTTGGGATGGCAATGTAATCCGACTTGTCGGCTTTCGATAGTTCGTCATGACAAGGCATTTCGGGTGCAAAGAGATTCAGGATGATTCGATTGCTGTGCAGAGCGTTAATCACATCGCTGACCGTGCCTCCCTTCGGTTGTTCCATCGTAGGGTGATAACTAGCATCAGTAAACGCTACTACCACGCGAGCAGCCTCGCTACGGTATCGCCATTTATCGGCATCGGGCTGTGCTCCTTTTGCTGCGGCAGGCAGTGTCGCAACACGATGGAGCGCATCCAATAAAGATTCTGGTTCGTCGTCACCACCTTCAGCTTTCAATGCAGCCAATTGTGACTTCAAAATTGTGGGGTCTTCGACGAACGGGGCGTCAACAAATACCTCACGATCGTGTCGGAAGTCGCGGTATCCTACAGCTTTTGCCCGCCAATGCTTCACGGGACTTTCGTTGTTTGCCCCTTTTGTCGTCAGGGTATCAATGAATGTGCCAATATTGTTCTTTAAAGCATCAATGCACGGCTGCATCGAGCCCGTGACATCTAGTAAAAAAACAATATCAACGACTCCTTTGGTCTTGTGATTTTGATCGTTCATTGGAACTAAAAGTTTGTTTGCAAAACTAATCTGAAACTCCCAGACCGAGATTAGAACCTTTTAAATACGTCTCGAATTAATACTAACGAGACATTTCCGGGTCAAGTATGGGTTTTCCCGACAAGGAGTCCGTAACTTTTCGACCTTCCGAATCAACCCCAAATTCAGCGAGGTGCGTGGCACGTCTTTCCTTCCCGACCGCAATCAACCTTCAAGGGGAGGTTGTCACATGAAAGGCCTGGCTGATAATTCGATCAATCTCGCAATAATAAACCACTTCCCTATCTCCCCCTTTCCTGCAAAATTCCCTCAATGGGCAGACGAAGGAGAAATAAAGATGCAGACCGGGTTGAGGCGGTCATTGGGCTGGTAGGAATGCTTTTCCTCCTGAGCTTCCTTTCCCCCCAACTCCGCGCTGTTTTCATGGGTCTCGGCGGGCTGCTGCTGGTCGTCCTCATCTTGGCCGCCGTCGATCTGATAGGCTTTGCTATTTTCAAGCGGTCCAAAAGCTCAAATACGACTGATACATTCCTCAACGCAAATCTGCCGGAGCCATCAATTTCCCGGCCATCACAATCAGCACTTCAAACCCCGGCAAACGTGATCCATCAATTACGTAAAATCGACTGGTTTCAATTCGAGAAGTTGGTCGAATTGGTTTATCGAAAGCTTGGTTATTCAGTCACGAAGAGAGGCGGGGCGAACCCTGACGGCGGGATTGACTTGGTAATTGAGAAGGATGGCGCAAAAATAGCAATCCAATGTAAGCAATGGAAAACCTGGAACGTCGGTGTGAAGGCTGTGCGGGAGTTTCTTGGGGCTTTGACAGACGCCAACATTCAGTCAGGCATTTTCATCACGCTCAATGGATATTCAGGAGAGGCGAAGGCGTTAGCAGAGAAACATGGGATTCAGATCATCAACGAGACTGGTTTGGCTGAGATGTTGGAGAACACAAATGCGGTATCTGACCGTCAGGTTTTAGCGATATTCAATGACGCCAGGAAGTTTTGTCCGAAGTGCGAAAGTGAAATGGCCTTGAGAACTGCGGGTAAAGGACTGAATGCGGGTCAACAATTTTGGGGGTGTTCGCGTTATCCGAAATGCAGGTTTACGATGCAGATTTCGTGACTTGTACGTTAGCGGCTTTATTCCACAATGAGTCCGCGAATCTTCTCTCGGTATCCCCAAGAGGTCGAATATGTGCGCTGCGTTTGACTTGAGCAGACGTAAAAAATCCTGCACAGAAGTCCCGCACCTCGCACAAATCACATTCATCGAAATAAATATTCTTCCAATCAGAAATTGATTTACGAGCAAACGGCCACAGCGATCTGGGAAGCAAACATAGCGGCAGGTTATAAACAGAGACGTGTATCCTGGCAGAGGCCAATTCGAGCACTGCCTCCTCAAGCTGATTTTGGTATTCGACCGGATCAATCCAGAGCGCGTCCAGGTTGCTTTTCGCGTATCCCATGATTTCAAGCCCCATGAATGTTACATGGTCAACGAAGGGAAGATTGCGCCTGATAAATCGGGCGAATTGTGGCATCCTCGCGAACGTGTGGCGGTGGATGACAAAACGAATTTCAATCTTCTGTCTGACTCGTGCCAGATTCAAAATGCCGAGAACTGTCTGTGAAAATGCACCCTTCGCTTGGACAACAAAGTCATGGATGTTGTCAACGTCCGCATACAAAGGAATTCCGATCATGAAATCGTGGTGTTGAATGTCCGCCATTCTCTGTACGTATTTCAAATAATTGAATAAGCGGCCGTTTGAAAGCATATGCAAAGCTGTGGTCGGCAAATGCTCTTTTGCTGAACGAATTAACGCTAGCAGATCATCAAATCGAAGCGTGGGTTCGCCTCCTGTAATACCTAACTCGGGAGTGTCCGACGACATCAGAGGAATCACCCGCAACCAATCTTCAATCAGGTAATCGTCGTCAATATCACGCGGAGGCTGAGAACACATCAGGCATTTACTATTGCACCGTTCGGTCACGAGCATCGCATTGAATGGCGAGCTCTTACGATACAGCACTGTGACGCGACCAGATGGTTCAAACCGTAGAACGTCACCTTCAGCCACGTAATTAAGGTCAGCTGGCAACTGAGCGATCTGGCTGTTCAAACCTTTTCGCGACAGGGATAGTGCGAATCCGGCGGCGTCCTTTTCATCAAACTCGTCAGTAATTAGGACCTCATTATTGCGATTTTCATATGAACGTTTGGAAGACTCAGCCACGCGCAAAACCATCTTCCGCGGAACCTTGATATCTGGAATAGAGGATTGAAGCTTCATGAAACCCATCTTCGGAGCACCCGGCTTTTCTCATCGTTCTGCTCCAAAACTTTTATCAAATATCGAATTATCTCCATGTTTCTGCGGCAGAAGGAACTTGTTGGCCGATGCCCTATAACGCTTCCTTGCGTTGCGTGGTTGTATACAGGGTCAGTCCCGCAATAATGAGAAAATGCGCACTCACTGCAACCAGGCAACCCTTCAAGCACAGTGTCGAATACTGTTTCCAGCAACGGGCTCTTCAAGAAGATCTCAGAATATGAGTTGCGGTGAACATTCCCGAGGCGAAACGTAAAGTCATTCATTTCTGCGAGCATCCGGGACTCATCGGATGCGTAAACGTCGCCATTATAACTGTAAACCAAAACGCTCAATCCAAGGCCGGCAGGCGATTGGAGGTCAACGTAGCCAGGGCTGTAGGGAGTGAGGACCTTTTGCAGAATGATTCTCGCGTATTCTTCACGAAAAAACGTGCCTTCGAGATTCAGTTTAAGAATGTATTCGAGGCCACGCCTGTAAAACGACAGGAATCGTTCAGTGTCATACCCAATCTTTGTATTGCTTCGAACAGCGAACCCAAACGGACTGATCCACCGCAAGAAAACTGAGTGAAACCCCTGCTTTAAATACTCGTCAACAATCTCCTCTGCCCTGTCCAAGCTCTCCGCGGTAGTGGTCATGAGGGCAGAAACAAAGTCGTTGCCAAGCTTTTGCCGAATACGCGTAATGCCGGCAACGGTTCTTTGATAACTGTCATTCTCTGGCCTGGGGCGGTTGCGGTTGTGAAGGTCTTGAGGTCCGTCGAGTGAGCAAGAGAACCTGATTTTGTGGTCGCCGGCAAACTGAAGAATCTCGTCGGTGAGGAATGACAGGTTTGTGGCAATCACAAACTCAACACTTCGGCCTTCTGCTTTGGCCTCAACTTCTGAAACGATACGCTTGATGATGTCAAAGTTCAAAAGAGCCTCACCACCTTGAAATTCAACTTTTAAATACTTCGACGGCGATTCCAACATCAGATCGACGGATTTTGACGCGGTCTCCGGCGACATATCAAAAGCCATTCGATCCTCTGACACCCTGGAAACTTGGCAATAATGGCATGAGTGATCACAACGAAGCGAAATAACAAAGATGTGCAGGGAGGTGAATTCTTTCAGATACGCTTGCTTAGTCCTGTATTTTGCGGCCAAGAGCTCAACGGCGGCTGATGAATCCCCATCAAACAGGAAATGTCGAGCTTTCAGGTCCAGGTAGATCGGGTCCGTCCGCGGAAGCGAATGCGAAACCAGCTCTTCCATTTTCTGTGTCTGCACCACCAAGGGTTCCCCAGCAAGGTTGGTCAGGACGGATCTGCCGGAATCCAAACTGATTATCTTGAACGGAAGGAGGTGATATCCGGGCTGCTGATATGCTTCCAACCCCTTAAAACCGTTCCTTAATGCAGGACTAGTCGTTTGCATTCTTTAATTTTCGCTCCAATGAAAGTCGGAGAGCCAGGGTAATATTTTCCCAAAAACCGTTCTCATCCAGAGGAAACGACCCACCATCGACGAAGGCGTTCCACCACGGCTTTTCGGAGCAGCATTGTCTCAGCAATTCCGGGCTGAAAAACGGCTCTTCAAATTTGAGCTTTTGCATCATCTGGAACCGTTATTCGTTGCGGGTCTGTAAAAGGTTCGGCTGCTTCCATTTCCGGATTGATCAAGGACGTTTTTGAAAGTGCGTGCGCCAATATTAAATTCCTAAACGGTTCACTCTCTTTCGAAACCCGCTCCTGAAGCGATTGGATTAGCAAGTCGTTCATGAATCTTTCCGGAAGGTTATCGAGACTTGTGCCTGGCTTTGGTTTGAATCTGGCCTCAACCAAATCTTCACCCGAATATTGAAGATGCAGATAACAACGATCCGTGTACCAGTAAGCGGTCTTGAGCAGCACATCCATGCTGAAGATCTTCATGTCCACCTTCACCAACAGCACACCGGCATCATCGGAAATAAAATCCTGTCCCATGGTTGATGTGTTTTACTCTCATTCAAGCTGTAATCAAAGAGATTTCTAATTGATCTGCTGAATCCGATTTGTGTTGATTGATGACGCAGGAAGTGCAGAATGCGTCGAACCCTAACTATGGACCTCAAGAAAAAATTGCGGGGAATTTTTTCTCTTTCTGCTGCTTCGGCGGCATTTATCCAAAACTCAGTATTGGCCAACTCCAAGCCTTCGGAGCACAATTCCCTTCGATCTTCTGTGGATAAGCCTCAATCGGTCCAACCCGCACCTGACAAGCTGGTGTTTGAGCAAGCAGACCAGGACAAGATTGCAAAACTTTATGCCGGGCACACTTCCCACTCCTCGCATAGCTCTCATTATTCAGGCTCGGGTTCGTCATCATATTCCGGCTCCGGCGGTAGCACTCCCGCGCCGTACACTGGCTATTCTGTTCCGGCAGCCCCTCAGCCAGCTCCTCCGATCACGTATGCAGTGCCACAACCCGCAGTTCACAAGGATGATCCGGGGTACGCGGCAAGACTGTTGGAAACGAAAAAGCAGTGGGCGGACGAAGGACTGCCAAGTTATCAGTACGAAATAGGGATGATGTATCTGACGGGAAACGGACTTGAAAAAGACGAGCCAAAAGGATGGAAGTATATCGGACTCGCGGCTGCGCAGGGTTATGAGGACGCTGTAAAGAAGTTGCGGGAACGGAAGCGGCTTGAATCTGCTGAGTCTGGATCAACCAAAAATTTCGCTACCAATGCAGTCGTCCTGATTGAAAAGCCTGGAACAAACCAATTGAACGGTGCAAGCCAGCCGGACTCGGTTAAACTACTGCTGTCCAAGGCAGCGGGTGGATCGGCTTCGGCACAATATGAACTGGGGCTCCGATACGTCAAAGGATTGGGTGTTGAGAAGAATATCGAAAAAGGGAAATCTTATTTAGAAATGGCAGCGGCACAAGACCAGACTGATGCGGCCAGCCTTCTTCAGACGCTGAAAGCCAGCGGGCAATGATTTGGTAGTGGATTGAGCCACTACTGTTTTACACTCAGTCAACCATCCGTTAGGAAATTATGAACTGGCAAAGCTTATTGAATTGTACCCTGTTCGGAGCATTGGGAGTCCTTTTAGTCACCCTTGGCTTTAAGGCGTTCGACCTGATTCTTCACAAAGTCGATCTCGAACAAGAAGTTGCTAAAGGAAACATCGCGGCTTCGATTTTTAGTGCTGCGGCTCTGATCGCCTTTGCCATCATAATCGCAACAGCAATTCATTGATGAGAACGGATGTGACTCTTCGAAGGCACAGCGCCAAGGGTTAGCAATTACGATATGAAAAGAAGTTTTTTAATCTTCCTATGTTTGGTGTTTTTATTCGCTTCCGGAGGCCTGTCTTTGGCTTGGAGCGGTCCTGGTCACATGTTAGTTGCCGCTTTGGCTTATCGAGACCTCTCTGTTGATGAAAGGCGTACCGTCTCTGAATTGTTGAAGCACCACCCTGATTACGCAAAATGGATAAACAGTTTTTCGAGCGAGCTTGCACCGGTTGATTTAGAAACGTTCGTTTTCATGCGGGCGAGCACCTGGCCAGACGAGATCAGGCGCAAAGGCAATCCGTATGATCATCCTCAATGGCATTATGTTGATTATCCACTAGAAGCGCCCAATTTTCCTGAAAAGCCCGGCCCTTTTACGGACAACGATATCCTTTACGGAATTGCTCAGTCGGAGAAACAGATTCAGAGCCACGATGCTCCTCCTGAAATACGAGCCGTGTACTTAAGCTGGCTTATTCATCTCGTTGGAGACATTCATCAACCGCTTCATTGCTGCACATTGGTGAACGAAACCTATCCTGCACCTACCGGCGATAAAGGTGGTAACGGTTTCTTTGTGAAACCAAATACGGCCGGAGTGAATCTGCACAGTGTTTGGGACAAGGCACTGGGATCAACAGCCAACCCTCGGACACAATATACATATGCAATCCAACTTGCGGCCGAACGTCCTCGAACCAAATTACCCGAGCTTGCCAGGGATAAAACCCCCGAATCATGGAGCAAAGAAAGTCGGATGATTGCGATCGAGATTGGCTATTTGCATGGGAGCTTGAAAGGCAGCACAACCGCAGCGAACGCCCCTGCTCTACCTGACGATTACACTAAAAACTTGAAAGTGATCTCTGAGCGCCAGGCAGCATTGGCAGGTTTTCGACTCGCGGATGAAATCAAACAATATGTGCACTGAAGAGCATTTAAAAGTTTTCTCCCCAATGTCGGTGCGCTAAGAAACTCCTATGGGTTTTTACCTCCGCAAAAGTGTAAGCGTTGGCCCCTTCCGATTCAATCTCAGCAAATCCGGGATCGGCGTCTCTACTGGAATCAGGGGATTTCGTGTAGGCACCGGACCACGAGGAAACTACGTTCAAATGGGATACGGAGGAGTATATTTTCGTCAGACGATTCCGAGTCCTCAGACCAGAAGAATCCCTCCTCCAATTATCCCACAAGAGTCAACCAGCATCGATCTAAAAGAGATTGAAAGCGGCGATGTCAGTCAAATGGTTGATTCCTCATCCGCTGCGCTACTCGAAGAGATTAATTCCAAATCAAAGAAGCTCCTGATCTGGCCCTGGGTTTTAGGGTTGAGCATTGGCATTTCTGCCCTGCTCGTTGCCGCAAGCGCACCGATTTGGGCTGATTGTTTGCTCATCCCGGTTTTCGTAGCGGCCTTGGTTTTTGCTGTTCATGCCGACAAATTGAGAAAGACCGTAGTTTTGTTCTACCAACTGGAACCGCATATCGAAGAAGCGTATCAAAATGTCCACAATGCTTTTGGATTATTGCGAGGTTGTTCCAGAATCTGGCACATCGATGCCGCCGGAAATTTGAGAACAGCCTATGACCAGAAAGTAAACGCGGGCGCCAGTACTCTGATCAAACGGAAAGGGGTGAATCCCTCAACCGGATCACCACCTTATTTTAAAAGCAATGTTTCGATACCATTGCTACCAACGGGCCGGCGACGACTATACTTTCTTCCTGACCGTATCCTCGTTTGGGATGGCAGAGGCGTCGGAGCTGTGAGCTTCGATCAACTTGAGATTCGCTCTTCTGAGAGTCGTTTCATTGAGGCAAATGGAGTACCGAGCGATTCCAGGATCGTCGATAAAACGTGGAGATATGTTAACAAAAAAGGAGGCCCGGACAGACGCTTCAACAATAATCGAGAGCTTCCCGTGGTGCTGTACGAAGAGATTTTACTCACCAGTTCATCAGGTTTACAGGAATTATTCCAAACCTCGAAGACCGGACTTGGGGCGCAACTTAAATCTGCCGTAAACCAGATGGCAACGGCAATTTCCCAACGCATGGATCCCGACGCCGGAGAAGCCTACATTAAATGCCCCTGTAACAATTGCGACGTCTTCATTGAATTTCCGGCTCGAGGGGTCGGAGAAAAAGTGGTCTGCCCTCATTGTGGGATGGAAACAGTGCTTTTTAAACCAGCCTTGCTGACGCCTTGAATCTCTAAACTGTTCAATTCACGCTCTCGCCTCGTCTGCAAGAGCGATTTTGAATTCCCGAGCGGTCAGGCAACACCTCACGGTCTGATGTATAAGTACATGACACGTGACGGGGCGTATGCATGAAAATCGCCAAACGTGTTGTCGTTGTTGTATCCACCAAACACGATCATTTCAGTGCCCGACCAAACAGCCGTGTGCCCCTGACGCGGATCAGGCTCTCCACTCGTCGACACTCCAGACCAATTATAGGTTCCTGGGTTGTAGCGACCTCCGGTATTCAAATAGAATCCGTTTCCAGCACCTCCCCAAACAATCATTTCACTTCCGCTCCAAACCACTGAAGGCGAATAACGTGCACCAGGTGCGTTCACACCAGAGATTGTAGACCATGTGTGAGTTGCGGGATTATACCGAGCGCCATCTCCCCAAATTGTGACTCCGTTCTGTCCACCCCAAACCAGCATTTCGTTACCGGTCCACACCGCAATGTGATATCCCCGAGCTGCAGGAGCCCCGTTCGTTGGGATAGTCGACCAACTGTCCGTTACAGGATCGTAAGAAGCACCGTCATTGAGATACGTACTGGCCCCTTTCATACCACCCCAAATAATCATTTCATTCCCTGTCCAAACGGCTGTGTGCAAAATCCGCGGGCTTGGGGAGCCGTTCGTTGACATTGCCGTCCAACTGTCAGTTGCTGGATTGTAACGAGCCCCGGAATTCAAAAACACATCGCCAACGCCATCTCCTCCCCAAACGATCATTTCAATTCCAGTCCATACCGCGGAATGATAGCGGCGCGCATCGGGCGCATTGTTTGTGGTCACTGTAAACCAAATGTCGTTGCTCGGGCTGTAGCTCGCACCATTGCTTAAATAATCACTTCCGTAACCGCCCCAAATAACCATCTTGCTTCCTGTCCAGGTTGCGGTGTGCCCTGATCGAGCCTCCGGCGCATTGCTGGTCGTTGTGGCAGACCAGGTGTTTGCCGTTGGTCCGTATATACCGCCCGTGTTGAGAGTGTGTAAGCTGCCGTCCAGCCCACCCCATACGATCATTTGGCCACCTGTCCAAACAGCTGTGTGCGACCCACGAGCCTTTGGCGGAGACGAGCTTGAATTTTGTTGCCATGAAAAGTCCAGCTGACCTCCGAATCTTGCGTAACCCGAATCCAGAAGATTTGTGGCATTCGGGTTGCTTGACAAGACCATCGCTCCAGCCGGAACAGCGGTTTGTCCGATTGCCGCGAGGTTTGCAGCTGCAGCACCAGGGGCGAGCATGTTTGATGTAATTGTTCCAGTTCCAATTGCTGCGGCCGGTAAGGTTCCAGTGATGCCTGCTGCGTTAACATTCTGTGCACGGATTGCGTATGGAGCCGTTGTGATTTTCTGCCGGGGAGCCAGCGTGGTGAAATTGACGCTGCTGTTAGTGCGAATCCCCAGTTCAAGCCAGCGCGATCCTCCATCGAATGCATCTGATCCGAAATCGATTTGTGTAGTGAAGAGACCGTCGGTTACTCCGACGAAAGGATTGATTACCGGACCCGCAACGAGGTTTCCGTTGGTCTCTGAATCCCACATCGAAAACCGGAAGTCATAATTCCTGTTACCTGGCGCTCCGCCGTCATTCAGACGACCTTGATAGGTAAACGCCGTGTCTTGGGCAACCGTTTTGCGAACGCAAATTAGGATCGACAAGACGATGAGAAAAGGAATGGGGTTCTTCATGGCCAAAACACCGCTGCGATTTCCTTGTGGACCGGTTTCAAGCTGAACATAACGCCCGTCAGTGTTATCTCCTTCCTGGCGCATGTCGAAGATAATTGTTCTTTTGCAACTCTTGTGAAATCGCAAAAACGTTGACAGATAAAAAGAGGAATGAGTTGAAAACAATCCATTGCCCTTTCTCCAACACCCTAACTGCGTTCATGTTTATCTTATACTTTCTCTGTGGTTGATGTTTTGAATGACTGAAAGACTTGCGTGAAATCCTCCAATCCATACGCTGCCCGGTATGCGACTCACTACCGGGCATAAAAGGATTTTGTGTGACTTGATGCGTTCTGCTTTTTTGGAAATCCGTTTCCTTGGATTGAAACGGAGAGGAAAACAGGCCGCGGATTTAGCTCAGGCCTTCCACAGCCTGCCAAAGGAGATGTGGGAACCTGATTTTACTTTGGAGGGATTTCGGGAATGTTTGAAGAAATACCAAGCGAAATATCCGACTGCCAAAAGCCGCAATTATGTTTTCGAAGTGAATCAGATCATTGCGTTTCTGGAAGACCCGTCAGCGAACTGAAAAGTGTTTACGGAACAGTGAATTCGTCGGAGAAACCCGAAGCTGCCGCCGATCGTCTGGGAGTTTCTCCCAGCCTTCGGGGTGCAGCACCATTGGATTCCAACTGTTATCTTCGGCGACGACCCCCAGATTTTTAAATATATCGACGGCTGCTTCCATAATCTCACCGATAGAACTTAGCCCTCGGACTCAAAGAGCAAACTTTTTGTTTTGCTTCCTCGCGAGAGTTGGCTCGGACAAAAACTTCGTAATGTTTGAAATCTTTCTGCAGGGACCCGTCCCAATTTGAAATCCAAGAACCCTGCTCAATTGAGACTGCGCGCCACACGTTCGCAGGAGAACCCCAGTAGGCTCCGCCCTGGTCATAGTCGCCGTCGACAAAGCGCAGGCGGTAGAGGCGGAATTTAATGACAGTTCCCGGGACAGGCAAAATAAAGCCTCGCCCCATCTTTGCACCGCGGCGCACCTTTTTGCCGTCGTCGTCAATGAAGTAGTCCATGCCATTCGAGAGCGGAGGGATAGGAATTTTGTTTGCCATATCGATCACCTTCCTTACCTAAGCATAGGCTGGATTTGCGGGACGCAGTCCGTCGTCGGATGCAAGCTGAACGATGTCCGAGACGAAACGATGTTCGATGGCGAGCGCCTTTCCTAAATACTGATGCTCGCCATCGCGTGGGCAATGGAGCCGAAGCCAGTCTTCCGCCCGACTACTCAGCGGATGAAATAGTGAAACGGTTCCATGATGTGAAATGTCAAAGTCGGGAGCGAATTCCGCGACAGGCCGGGGATCGTTTGACGCGGGCTGATTCGCCCGCGGGACTGAATTTTTCATTAGTGTGTTTTTGGCAACACACCGGGAAGCACGGCAAAAAAACAGCCATCCTGATCGGGATGGCTCTGCCGTTGCAGATTAGTTTGAGAGCTTTCGCTCTCCGCATCTGACTAGGTTCACTCGAACCTTATCAGACCACCGTGCCACTGCGGGCCGGATGGTAAGATTGTCGCTACGGACAATCTGTTCCCGATGCTTGGAGTTTCTAATACGCTCAATGCGTTTGGCACACAAGGGAGAAAACTACGGCGTCGCGTACGAATTTACACGGATATCACGCGCACTGGTCCATCCGATGAACGAGGCGCTGCGCCAGCCCATGATCAATCTGCTGGCATCGTTCCGGCGGTTATATCACCCACCGTGTAAGTGGCAAAAAAGCCAAAAGTGTGCCAAAAAAATCAGGCCAGATTGCGCCGATCCTGTCTCACCACCTCACAGCTATCCACCCGGGCGTGCCGTTACCGCCATTGCCTGCGGGTCCGATGTCGTTGCCATCAACCAGCTGACCTCCGCCTCCAACTCCGCCCCCGTCAACGCCGGCATCTCCCGAGCCACGTCGTTCGGTGTGCCATCGAGCCTTTGGACCGCTGAAAGAGTCGAATTATTCACATGGACAGCGGATGTCCTGCCGAATCCTTGAAAATGGCGTATGAAAAACAGATCAAATGGGATGGACACAGAACTGAAGCAAGAGATTAAGGGTTTGACCGCCAACCAAGTCCGGTTGTTGGCTTCCATTTACGCCGGCCTGGCCGACCGTTTGAGGAAGAAGATGGCGAGTGATTCCTTGGCGAAATGGAAAGGACGTGACGATTACATCAGGAACTGACAAGCGTTCGTAAATGGAACCGTAGGCGAAAATCCAAAAGAGTCCATCGGAAGGCGGGAGAAATGGGGACCGCACTTTTGCTAGTAGTTGAGCTGCCTAACAGGTGGAGTGTGTTGAAAGGCGAGGAATCGTTTACAAACTGGGTGGCCACGAAAAATTCCTCGTGTCAGGGTAAGGACCTCCGATCGGAATTCCGGTCGCATCAAACGCTCCGTCGTCAACGGGATTCGGATAACCAGACGCAAACGGCGATAGGGCACCGGCATACTCCCTGGCCCATGTCAGCCAAGCGTTTTGTTCGGCGTTGAGTTCACCGGCCGCAGATTTCCATTGCCGCTCATGCTGGCACGACCGCCGGTGCTGCCGGAGCCGGTTTTCCCGGCGGCGAATTATCTGACGGTTTTCGGCATGAGCCATTTCCAAGCGCTGTTGCGGCACTTGCATCGGCCCGAATTGGTTTCGCAAATCACGGCCAATGGCGGCACCCGCCAGATGGTCATGTTGCGTGTGGGTTGGCTAGCGTTCTGGGCGTTTGACTTTGACGAAAAATCGGAGCACGGCGTGAGCGGACGAGACGAGTTTCTGGACCGGGTGAAAGAGCCCATCCGCCGTCCGCCCGCGCACCTGGCGGCATTCACCATGGAGCAGCATCTGGTGTCGCGCGGCGTCCTGAAGATTCAAGTCGGCGGTGTGGAATCGTTGCCGGGACAGTATGAAATATGCCAGCTCAAGACACTGGGCTGGTATGTAGCGCAGCTGGTTTCACCCAAGGGCTGAAACGGAGCATTCCTTCTGTGGTCGCTGTTCCCACCTAGAACATCAACCTGATCTGGTAAAATCAAAACCGGCCACGGTGCAGGCAAGCCAACTTCAAAAATCATCGGCGAGGCGGCGGACAAATGGGCGTTCCTGGTGCGGGCGCTGGAAATGGACAGAGGATACCCCGCTCTGGGGAGAGCTTCAAATTCCGCCACCTCGGGGACTCTTGCGCTATTACCGCCGAGAAGCCACTCGAATTAAGGCATTCGAATTTATGGACAGTACGCCGTCGTCATTGGTAGATGAGTGCGGGCGAGGCGAGGTAAATGGTACCTTCACTTTTTTGTCTGGAGACGTTGTCGATCAGAAAAAGGGTATCCCAATGAATCGGGAAATGCATCACACCATCGTTGGCCCCGCCCCAGTGGCCAGACGGTGCGTTGAAGTCGAACTCGAGGTAGCGCCAGCCAGTCCAATCAATCGCGGCGGAGGTGGGCTGAAACGTTTGCCCGGTCGCATCCACAACGCGCAAGCGCGGACTGGTGTTTCTGCCGTCACCGTAAACCCACAATCCGAGACCGGCGGGTGCGCCCGCGATTTCGCGCGAAAGGCCGTCGGCCGGGATGACGCGGAAAAATTTCCAGCCCTCGTCACAGTGGTAGTCCACCTTTACGATCGGCGAATTGAGACCAGGTAAAACTTCCGGCGCACTTGAAATTACAATGGATTGCTGCGCAGCAATTTTGGCGTCCCCATCAGGAACGATCCGGCTTGCGGACAACATTGTGTCGGCCAGGGGATGAAATCGGCGTGGGGCCAACTCCAGCATCACGACCCCTTCACTCTCGATGCGCATGCCGGCAATGATTCCGGAGTTGGTCGAAAAGGCCGAGGTAAAATTCAGGAGCTTCGAGGATTCGCTAGATCTTAATTTGACTGCGCGTTGAGCTGAGTTGCCGGGGTCGGCGGATTGTGTTAAGTGGAGCGTGCCGTCGAAAGAGGCATCGCTTGGATTATAGATTTGGACCGCCAGAGTGTTGGAAGCCACGAGACCGAGTCGGGCTTGCAAGGGATGTGCCGCCGGAGCGGAACTGAGGAGCGGGTTGGATTTCCCCATGAGGAGATACTGGGGTGCGCCGGTGGCAGTGAAAGCAAGACCGCTTTCATTCGCAAAGACGCTTTTGTTCTTCTCGCCTGTGTGGGTGATGACATCAAACTCGCCCGGGCTCGAACGAATGCGCAGCGGATGTGGCGTGGGCGATGTTGTCCACACGGCCAGCCGCAACTCGTCCCCCTTGCGAAACAACAGCGCGTAATCGTCAGGCTTGCCGAGAGCGAGGCGTTTGGTGAATTGAAAACCTTGCACAACGGAAGTCAGTGTTTTCGCGGCAAGGTAAGCGGGTTTAGGTTTGTAAACTGGCGAGTCACCGGCGTGATACGCATTGGCAACAGTGCCGAAATGATGTTCGGGCTCCAGCGGATCAGTGCCGTCGTCGTGCCAGTCATACCAGATTGAAAGCGGAATATGGTTGGCGAGATTCACGAGCCACTGGCGCGCGAGCATTTTACCCTGGGTGGAATCATCTAAATTTTGCCACGCGCTGGAGTAACCCCATTCGCCGGAGAGGATCGGAATGAACTTTCCCTTCGGTACATAGCGCGCGATCAACCCGCGCAGTTTTTGGTAATCGGCTTCGGCGCTTTCCGGCGCCGACTGGCGATAGGGGTGGACGGAAACGGCATCCCACCAATCGAGCAGTCCGGCCTTGAAGCAGCTTTCGAGGAATTGAAGGTCCACTCCCGAGGTGGCTGGGCCAATAACCGCCTCGCCCGGCGCAGCGGCATGGATCGCCTTCGCGGCGGCGAGCGCGAGCGCGGCGTAATCCTCTACGTTTGCTTTCGGTTTCCAAAAGCTGCCATTGGGCTCATTCCAGATTTCCCAAAGGATGCCATGGCTCTTGAAATGCACAGCCGCAGCCGCAGCCCAACGCGCAAATGCGCGCCGGCCTGCTTCCGTGGCAATGGCGCTATCCGCTTCGTAAAGAGGATTACCGTAATCGAGGATGAAAAGTGCGCGCAGCTTCTGGACTTCAAGCGCGGCCAGCAACCGGTCGTAGGCGGAGAAATCATACTCGCCTGACCGCTTCTCCGTTCCGGCCCAAAAGAAATCCATGCGCACCCAATGGAATCCCCCTGAAGCAAGCATTTCCAACTCGCCGGGGCGCGCGTCGGTGAAGTGGATATTGACGCCCAGCCCATCCGGCACGATCCCCGAAGGCAGGGAGGGCTGCAGGGGAGTCGCCAAAGCTGTCGAGGCCAGCGTGATCGCCAACAAGAAGGCACGGCTTTGCTTCATGCTCTCGGTATAACCGACTTCGTTGGTTAGGGAAGCAATTTCAAATGGCCCTAAATAATCAGTATTGTCTGTATGAACGTCACAAAAGGTTTCCGTGAACGCCTGATGAACCACAGCACGGAAAAATCGGACACCCAGATGAACAACAAAAGCATATACTGCTCTATTGCCAGCATTTTTCCCCCTAACTGAACGCAAAACCTCAGCTTGACTTAAACTCCGACTCACAGTTTATTCCCGATATGATCTCTAATCTCTCAGCACAACAGTTAAGACAAGCAGCAACGATCAAAGACCAGATCGATGGCCTTCAAACAGAACTGGATCGATTGCTTGGATCCTCAAACGGTAAAGCAGCTTCAACTGGCAAAAGGACTATGAGCGCTTCAGCCCGAGCCAGGATTGGAGCAGCTCAGAAAGCGAGATGGGCGAAGGTGAAAGGAAAAGCAACGAAGCCGGCAAGCAAGGGGAAACGAAAAATGAGTGCAAGTGCCAGGGCGAAGATTGCTGCTGCTGCCAGAGCGAGGTGGGCGAAGGCTAAGGCTGCGGGGAAGAAAACGCTTTGACTTCCTGCAAGTAAAGAGTGTCAGATTCTTAAAGCCTAGTTGTCCGTCAAAACCGGCCCGTTCTCCGCTTACTGGCGTCGACTGAAGGGTGCGACTGTCTAAAATTACCGCGCTGGGATCGGCCTTCCGTTCCAATGCCAGATAAAAATGGCCCGCAAATCGTGAGCCATCGCTTCTTCGCTCGCGGCTTGCAGAGGACTCTCGGGACTCGCTGCTCTTTGGTTGTAGCTGAAGCCAACCGTCCAAGAGCTTCGGAGCGCCCCCTGTTATTGTGGGCGCGATCTTGTTGCAAACATCCCATTTCGATTCTCTGCCAAAATCTGCCAACGAATTGCCAGCACGAAAGTTCCGCCTGATGGTTTTGCGTCGCCCATGCGGTTGCGGGGACGACCTTCTGATAAATATGGGCAAACGTGCGGGAAAGGCATGGCGATATTACCGCAATCAATACGGCATGTCACCAACTCTCGAAACGCGGGCTCGTGGAGATCGGGAAAGAAGAGATCACAACGAGTTTCGCCTCATCTCTTTGCCGCGATGAAACGCGGAACGGCTCTCAGAAATAGATGTAAAGAGTTCATCTTGTTAAAGTTGGTTGTTGATTTACATCAGTGCTGAGGGCATCGTCGGACGGGATATGTGGACAGACAACGAGACCACAGAGGATTTCCTAAGATACCCTAGCCATCTTTCCGCTTTCAACATTATAAGAACGCAAAAATCGGCTTTATCTCAATTTTTCCTTGCGACCGAACGTTTGTACACGTTGATTTTAATTTAGGCCAATATGAATCGAATAAAAAATAAGCCTTGTATTCCCATCACCCCTAAATGGAAATGTAACTGGCCACTTCGGTCAAATTGGCTTTGCGTTATTACACTGATAATCTTCGAATGGTTCACTCAAAACTGCATTGAAATTGCAATCAACATCAACTCCAATCTTGCGCACCTAGTAAAAACTGAACCATTCGTATTTCAAAATGCAATTAAGCTCTTTAGAGCTCTCCTCTGGTTGCTGATCATATACTTTTTTTCGGGCTCTCGATCCGTTCGTAGTTTCTGGAGCAATGTACGTCTGAATCAAAGGCCCACGTTGGCGGGTTGGGTAGCGGCGTGGGTAGCCATCCTAATTAGTATCATTGATCGCTATGGTGCAACAAACAATTGGACCTCACCAAATCAAATCACACGCGGATTTTTTCACGAAGGAGGGGGCGCATTATTATTTTACGTGATTTACGTAGGCACGTTAGGCCCATTTTTTGAAGAGATTGCTTTCCGTGGATTCCTATACAGTGGACTCAGGTGCAAATATGGACAAGTGGCCACTACTTTTCTCGTTTTATGTGTCATGGCCTATTTTCATCTTAGTGCCATGGGACATTCCTTGTGGACTCCACTTTGCCTGCTCTCGCTATGGGCTCTTATCTGCTTGACACAGGAGCGTACACAGAACCTTTGGAATTGCATTCTTTGTCACGCCGGATATAACATTTGTGCCGGTCTCGCATTTCCAGCCTGCTTGGTCGCAATGATTGCAATTTTACCAATTTGCATATGGCGGAACAAACATCAATCAACGTCAGATCACGATCATCAATCTTAATTTATTGAGACGATTTCTCCGCTTTTTGGATTGTTTGCGTATACTTCAGAATTTCCTCTATATAATGATTTTGCGCGCTCAATTTGAATGCAGTCTCAGCAACGATTTCAGCCTCGTTCACCCGATTCTCGTAAATTAAAAACCCAGTGAAACGTGAGACAATTTCTGGATCTCCGGGATACAAAACGAACGCTTCCATAAAAGCCAGCCGGGCTTCTTCGTCCATTTCGGCACGCTCTAACGCACTCTTGGCATGACGCGCTCTCCACGCGTAAAGATTAGCTATTGAGCCTCGAAGCTTAGAAAATGTTTTACGGGCATTCTCATCGTTAACAAAATCCAACTCGCCACCAACCGCCTGACGCGAATTCCTTAGTTTGCCTATAAAATCCAAAGCCTCCTTGGTGCTAGTATTATTGCTAAATTTACACCCGATGAGGCGTTCGAGTAACGCCAGCCAATATTCGCGATTTTTTAGCACCCCTTGTCTTTGTAAGGAATCAACGGCGTGACGGCTCACTCTAAAGATCGGGCCCAGAGGAGTCATTTTTGGATACAGGGCATCTATAGCAAGACCCTCTTCCAAAAAAATGTCCCGATTGGTATTCATATTAATAATCTGTTCAACCAGGAGTCCATTTATGGCCATTGCGGCGGTCTCGCCTGTAATGTGTAGGTGGCCGTTTTCAACGGTGACTTCTTCTCCTGGCAGCAACCGCTTACTTTCGTTAGGAAACGCTCGGTCATGGTGGAATCGCCGTGTCACATCGTTTCGGTACGTCTGAATAGCACTATTTATATCATCGGATCCGGGCAATCTTATTTGCTTTCCAAACGTCCGATCTACATACTTTAAATAGTTACTACTAATCAACTGATTTTGAGTTAAAATAAAAAAACCGGTTGCTTTTCCGGATGAATCCGCTCTGGCTGTGACGACAAATCGACCCGGGTCAGTTCCGCCGAAAAATAAGCTCCCTGGTGGAATCACTTTAATAATCTCATCGGCAAAAAGATGAACATATTTTGGATCTTCAGAAGCGAGTAGACGACAATACGCGCCCGTTTCCTGAACGGGATACTGAATCTCTGGAGGCAGAATATCAATTAATGGCATGCTTTGACCTGGAGATGCTGTTTCAATTCGAAAAAAGACGTTCGATGCTGAAACCCAGTCACCCGAGGCGGCGAAATCAAACATGTCCCAAATCTGCGAAGGAATCTTCACACCAAGCTCGCCAGATCCTTCGTGTACATGGGCGCGGCGTGCCACGACAAAAGCGGCGTCCTCACTATCCGGTTGTGTAACTGCTGAGCAAAGAAATTCGGCACTGATAACCATCAGAGCACACACACATAAACTCAAAGTCTTTACAATGGCCATACTAAACCAAACAGCAATTGGACGAAATTGACGACAAAACGTTCCTGTTTAATTTTAACTTTAACAAACTATTCTGAACTAATCGATATCTTCGTTGGTGCATTTTCTTTAAGAATTCCTCCCGGCGGCACATAAAATGCCGGCGGAGGATAGTTATTTTGAAACTGACTTGGGTCCAAAAGCAAGTCGCTCAATTTAATGGGACCTAACTGTACTGGACAGCTAACGGGCGGTTTGTGTTTGAGCATATCCATAAGATTTATGAGTCCCCGCTGAATCCCCCATACTAACTGAGGAATAGTTCCCGGCTCCGGCATTTCCGACCACGGATCGTGAATTCCTCCGCCGCCCTCGCCCCCATGATCACCAAAATCCAGATGGTTCCCCTCATAGTCAATGTCCGACATATCTCCAGGAACTTTGAAGCGTACGTTGAACTTCCCTCCCCAATTGGGATCTCCTTTGTAGTAATATGTGTCCATTTCCCAATCGTCCTGACGGCCAAATGCGTCCGACTTCGCTATTGGCCCATTGTGAACAAAGCGATAAAGATTGATGCCGCCGACCTCGGCAATAGGATCTCTGTTCAGCCACCTTTGCAAATTTGGCTCATAATACCGGAATCCATAATAATAAAGCCCACTCGGAATATGCACCTCCTTCGAGGAAAATCGATACAGATTCGAGTCCGCCATCGGGCCTGCCATCGCAATCGTATTCCCGTAAGGGTCGTATTCATATCGCGCTACCACTGATCCATTAGTGTCGGTCAGGCATGTGATGTTCCCGTTGCCATCTGCATCATAAAACGCAGAGCAAGCGCTGTCGGTCCGAGCCAGTAACCCGCCAATACCTCCCGCGCTTTCGAGATTCCCTCCTAAGTCCTTCCCCCGAGTGTACGTCACTCGCGGGACATTGTTACTATCGCGCTCCTGCATGATCAACATCCCTCGATATACATACCGGACCTCGTTCGTTTCTACCCATGAACCGTTCCAGCTGAATTCCTTGCGAATTCTTCTTCGGTGCAAGCCATCGTAAGCGAATTCCGATTTCGTTACTCCCGCTATCGTGACGTTGGTCAATTGATTTTCATCGTCGTAAAAGAACGCCCGATGGCTGTCATTCGTGAGATTGCCATTCAAGTCATGCCTCAGGGCACCGGAGTTTGCGTTAAACCAGGCCGCCACCGTCTCACTGGCGTGGTGTCCATGTGCATCCTGATCCTGCGCCGTAAAGGTGTTATTGCCGTCGCTTACCGTAACCCCGGCCCGCTCGTAACTGCCATCGGCATAAAGCGTCGCTGTCAAACCGTTAACCGTAACGCTCGTGGGTGTTCCAATCGTGCCGCCCGAAATTGTGTAAGTGCCAGTGTGCGTGATATTCGTGAGTTCGTTGCGAGTGTCGTTGGTGAATACTTCAGCGAATCCATTGTTCGTGCGACCGGCCAGATTCCCCGCCTTATCATAAGCGTAAGTCAATTGCTCCTGCGCTCGTGCCGAGCCACTCGCCTCGTAACCCCGGGCCGACGCCAACTGTCCGATGCCATCGTAACCGTAATTCCAATAATCCCCATAAAAGTTCGTCTGGGCCGTGCGCTGGCTGGCGCCGTTATAGCCATAATCGAAGGAGTTGATCGCCGTTGGATGCGAATCAAATAGTTTTGTATCGGTCAAGCGCGCTACCACGTCATACACATTCGTAATCGTGTCGGCATGACCCATAATCAACCTCAGAACCAGAGGCGAGGCTCCGACATAGCTATAACCAAAAACCCCCACTGGCGAGGTGACATTGGTCATGCGCCCTGCTGCGTCATACCCAAAGCTTTGAACCCAGTCCGAAGCACTCGGTTGTGCGATGGAAATAGACGCCAATTGGTGCGCGGTGCCAAAATAATTGCTTACGGTGTCACTCGCCCATGGGCCATCCTCGCTCGCCAATGCCCCCAAGCGACTGTAAAGGAACTTGGTGGTCCCCAACACATCGACGAGGCTTGTCATGCGTCCCAAAGCATCATAAGCAGCACTAATAGCATGGCTTGAAGCGTAAGTGGTGTTCGTCAATCGGCTGGCTGCATCCCAGCTATAAGCGGCATTACCCCTCTCCGGCGTCCAGCGGTTGGTGAAGCGATCGTGGGCATCATACGAAAAACGGAACACGGTGTTTCCCACGTCGTCCACCTTATTCGTCATCCGGCCAAACATATCGAATTGCCACGCAGTCTTCTGGTTCTTTCCGTCGATCATGTTTGTCAAATTGCTGGCCGGATCATAAGCGAACTGAAGCACCTCCAGATTTTGGTTAGTTCGAATAACCAACCGCCCCGCCGAGTCATTCAGCAGCTGCGTGATTTGATCAATTTGGTTGGTGTAGGCATTCAATCCCGTAGCCCCATAACCGAACCGTTCGGCATTCCCAACAGCGGTGAGCCGAGTGAGCACTCGATCTAGTGCGTCATACGTATTTGTTGTCCAAATTCCGGTGCTGTTTTTCACCCACATCGGCCGATCCCTTATATCCAAAATGGCTCGGTAAATCTCGCCGAAAGCATTCGTCACTCCGACAAGCTTGCCTTGGTTATTATACCCAACGTTGACAGACACTCCCGCAGCGTCGACCGTATTTGTCAGTCGACCCGAGAGATCATAATAAAGCGAATAATAAATGGAGGGTGAGAGCATAATCGTGCCGATGCGGGACTGCAAATCACGAGTAAACTGCGTCACATCACCAATGGCATTAGTGATGGATTCCAATGCGCCACAACCACACCACGAGAAATATGTTGGTTGACTAAGCTCATTCGTTGCGGCAACTAAGTGATCATCCCCATCATAGCCATAAGTCCGCCAGTTCCCCAGGCGATCACGTTCGCCGACGATATCCAGCTTGTCATATCGATTGGAAATGTAACCGCGCCCATCGGCGCTACTTGTTAGTCGCAGGAGATTGTCCCACGTATTGGTCGTTATCCCAGCCAGCTCATTTGTCTGGTATTGTACCAAGCCATTATTCGCATAAGCAAAACCGTTAGTACGTGAGATTTCCAAATCAATCGTGCGGGCTAAGAAGTTGTTCGCATAATAGAAATTCGTGGTAGTCAA
>Ga0193718_1000019_pt1 | contig 32157 bp, 29 predicted proteins | sample U2a1metaG_FD_144918 | JGI IMG/M metagenome (GOLD analysis project Ga0193718, IMG submission 144918) | Soil microbial communities from a riparian zone of the East river system, Colorado, United States - U2a1 | ecosystem: Environmental > Terrestrial > Soil > Riparian zone | place: USA: East River... | reverse complement strand
AAGGACTGATTGAAGCCCGCCCGCAATCAGGCTATTATATAAAATTCTCTCCTCAGCACGCGCTCCCTGTTCCGGCGTGCTGCGAACCTACAGATGAGGTCGTGCCGGTAAGTTTGGACGATATGATTTCCAGCGTCTACTACGATTTGCGTTCCGAAAAACTCCTTAGTTTTTCATTGAGTGCCCCCTCCGTAAAGTTACTTCCTGCCGCAAAGCTCACTAAGTCAGTGGTACAAGCGTTACGCGAATCAACTGACAGTTGTCTTAACTACGAGCATATCCAGGGCAACATTGGACTTCGCCAGCAAATTGCCAGGCAGTCATTCAATTGGGGCAGTGCATTAAGTGATGATGACATTGTCGTTACCGCCGGATGCATGGAAGCCCTGTCGCTTTGTCTGAAAGCGGTTACCCGGCGCGGTGATGCCGTCGCCATTGAAAGTCCGACGTACTTCGGCATCTTTCAGGTGATCGAAAGTCTGGGGCTGAAGGTAGTGGAAGTCCCTGCCGATCCTACCAATGGTGTGGACCTGAATTACCTGGAGCACGCTATATCCCGTTTTGATATCAAGGCTTGTTTGTTCGTTTGCAATTTTAACAATCCGGTGGGCAGTTGCATGCCGGATGCAAAAAAGAAGCAACTCGTTGACTTGCTTGCCCGGAAAGATATCCCGCTGATCGAAGACGATATTTATGGCGAACTCTTTTTTGGCAAGACGCGGCCCAAGACCTGCAAGACTTTTGATAAGAAAGGAATGGTGCTGCAATGCGCATCCTTTTCAAAATCGCTCGCTCCCGGGTATCGCATCGGATGGGCGGTTCCGGGGAAGTTTAAACAAAAGGTTATCAGTTTGAAGCGCATGAACAGTTTGTCCACGAATACACTTGCCCAGGTGGCCATTGCCCACTTTCTTCAAAACGGCCGGTATGAACTTCACCTCCGGCATTTGCGCAAAGCCCTTCACACACAATGTTTGAAGTACACGCAAGCCGTATCCGAGTTCTTTCCGGAGGACACGAAAATGACGCGCCCACAAGGGGGATTTGTGCTTTGGGTGGAAATGAACAAGAAAGTCGACGCCTACAGACTTCATAAACGGGCGCTGAAGCATCACATTGGTATTGCCCCCGGTCAGATTTTTTCTTCACAAGGTCAATTTGAAAATTACTTTCGTCTGAGCTATGGACTTCCCTGGAGTGACCGCATTGAACAGGGGATTAAGACCCTGGGGGAGTTGGTGAGGAGGTTTTGATCCTAAAGGTGGCCGGTATTCAGTATTCAATTCCCAAACTGGAATACGGCTTCAGAATCATCGTCAGAAACTTTCCTTGGCCGGTTTGGGTTGCTATATTTGGAACTCTATTTTGTACAACTAAAAAACACTACTACTATGGCCTTTACCCTTCCCGCTCTTCCTTATGCATTCAATGCATTGGAACCTCACATCGATGCCCGCACTATGGAAATTCATCACGGCAAGCATCACAATGCCTACGTCACCAATCTCAACAATGCCATTGCCGGAACAGACGCTGAAAAATTGAGTCTCGAAGAGATCAACAAGAATATTTCAAAATATCCTGCTGCCGTTCGCAACAATGGCGGCGGTCACTATAACCACAGCTTGTTCTGGACGATCCTCGGGCCCAATGCCGGGGGAGCGCCCACCGGAAAACTGGGTGATGCGATCAAGAGCGCCTTTGGGAGTTTTGATGAATTCAAAACAAAATTTGCAGCGGCAGCAACCGGGCGGTTTGGCTCAGGCTGGGCCTGGCTGATTAAAGATAGTTCCGGAAAACTCGTCATCAGTTCGACTCCGAACCAGGACAATCCGCTGATGGATGTCGCCGAAGTCAAAGGCACACCGGTCATCGGGCTGGATGTATGGGAACATGCCTATTACCTGAATTATCAAAACCGCAGGCCGGATTATATCACTGCCTGGTGGAATGTTGTAAATTGGAATGAAGCAGGGAAGCGATTTGCATAAAGGTGTTTCCCGCAGATCGCGCAGATTTTCGCAGAATCTAACAGAAGGGTTTCCCGCAGATTGCGCAGATTTTCGCAGAATGCGTTCAGCGTAAATCTGCGCGATCTGCGGGAAAAAATGTCTATGCAAAAGTAAATGAAAAGCGGAAGAGCTCATTGAGGGTTTCCATATCCAGGAAACTTAGTGAGAGCCAGTTCGCGAGACCATTCGCCTTAAACCATTTAACAGTAGCCCGCAATCCATCATCCAGGGCTATTTTAGCTTTCCAGTGCAATTTCGAATAAGCTAATTCCGTATCCGCAGGTCTCGTATGTTCAACATATCGGTCGGGTAAGGCTCCAAAAACAGGTTTTGCCTCCGGCTCCATAATGTCTACAATTTTTTCTATCACTTCCCTAACGGAAGTCAGCACACCCGAGCCCAGATCAATGGTCTGACCTTGGAATTCTAGCAAAACGGCGGAGGATAAAATTCCATCCACCATATCGTCGATGTAAATCCAATCGGTCACCCATAATCCATTGCTGAGTTTGGGGCTTTCGCCCTTTAGCAACGAACGAATAACGAAGGGGATAATTTTGTCTTTGGGCTGATAAGGACCATATCCAACAGCGGGCCGTACAATAACTACCGGTAATTTATACAATCGTTCAAATAAATGACCATACACATTCGTCGCCCATTTGGCGGCTGAGTAGGGGGAATTGGGTTGAGGGTCTTTATCCAACGGCTCGTTGATTGAACCGGTCAATATAATTCGCTCACATCCCATTTCCGCAGCCAATGTCAGTAAATTGATTGTACTGGTTAACAGACTGTGGTACGTAGACATCACCAATCCTACCTCATTAGAAGCCGTTACCTCTCCTGCCAGGTGGCAAATGATATCGGGTCTCACTTCCCTGAGAATCCTTTTTGCCGTCTCAAAATCATCAAATGAGCCAGTCCACCAGGTAAGATTCTTCCGATCACTGGTGCGCCCTATCCGTGATGTAGCATGCACGTCTGCTCCCATTTCGCAAAGTCGCCTTGTCAGATTGCGCCCGATGAAACCGCTTCCTCCTGTTATAAGGATCTTCTTACTACCCAATTTATTTATAGATAATGATCTTCCCATGTTCAATTTCCTTTTAATTAACCATGAACAGAGCTAAATTAAAAAAGAAAATCCGAAGTTGCTCCATGTTCGAAACACGGGCCAGGCAATATTACTTGAGTGGCTGTAAAGACTTCTTATTGATGATTTTGATCATCGATCCCGGAGACATTGATCATTGATTCCGGGCAGGATCGCGGCATAGGGCATCAAGGGGGTCTGCTTATGCCCATTATGCAGCCCGTCAGTTTATTCCTTATTTGCGGTTGATTTTTCGGATCCTGGCCGCCGAATAATTTTCAAGAAAGGAAAGAGGCCGGTCTTTTATTTTCTGAATTGTCCTTCTCAGCCGCTGCCGTGAGACAAAATCTTCCAGAGCGATAATGAGGCTTTCTTCAATCGTCGAGCCTTTCGTGAGCTTCCTCACTTCATTAATCAATTTATCAGGTACAATCGCTATGATTTTCATAATCTGCCTGTATGGACCTCAAGGTACAATGGCCCGGGTCAACGAGTCAATTTTTTTCCGGGCACATTGAGAAATTAATACTTGATTAGGTGTTAATTTGCCCCGATGGAAAGTTTTGTTGTTTCAGCGCGTAAGTACCGGCCCTTGGGATTTGAGGAAGTCGTTGGCCAGGAGCACATTACCACCACGCTGAAAAACGCCATCGACCATAACAAACTGGCCCAGGCCATGCTTTTTTGCGGTCCCCGGGGAGTAGGCAAGACCACGTGCGCGCGCATCGTCGCCCGGATGATCAATGGATTTGAAGAAAAGGCCGAAGTCAACTCGCTCAACATTTTTGAACTCGACGCCGCCTCCAATAATTCAGTGGAAGATATCCGCAACCTGATCGACCAGGTCCGCTACCCTCCCCAGTTTGGTAAATACAAAGTCTATATCATCGATGAAGTGCACATGCTCTCCAACGCCGCCTTCAATGCTTTCCTGAAGACGCTGGAAGAGCCTCCCTCGTACGCCATCTTTATTTTAGCGACCACTGAAAAACACAAAGTCATCCCGACTATCCTCTCGCGATGCCAGATCTTTGACTTCAACCGGATACAGGTATCCGACATCGCCAGGCAATTGAAAAAAATTGCCGACCGGGAGGGGATCAAGGCCGAAGAAGAGGCCCTTCACCTGATCGCTCAAAAAGCCGATGGCGCCCTTCGCGACGGATTATCGATATTTGATTTGATGGTGACCTTCTCGTCCGGGCACCAGGTTACCTTTAAGGATGTGCTCAACAACCTGCACATTCTCGATTACGATTATTATTTCAACGTCGTCGATGGGTTGCTGGCGGAAAATGCGACGCAACCCCTGATCCTGCTGGATGAAATCCTGCGAAAAGGATTTGACGGTCATAATTTTATTTCCGGCCTCAGCGAACATCTTCGCAACCTGCTGGTTTCCCAGGATTCCCGGACGGTCACCCTGATGGAAGTTCCGGACAGCACGAAGAAAAAATACGTGGCGCAAGCGAATGCCACCTCGCCGTCGCTTCTTCTCTCGTGGCTGAATATCGCGAACCAATGCGATCTCAACTACAAGGGGAGCCGGAACCAGCGCCTGACCGTTGAACTTGCGCTCATGAAAATGGCCAATGTCAATGCCCTCTTTAAGGCCCCTGATACTGACGATAAGAAAGTCCCTGCCGAACCGGCAGCATTAAAAAAAAAAGTGAACTAGAATCAGTCGCCGCAACGACCGTTGAAGTTGCCGCCCCACAACCTGTCCTTTCGTCCGAAGGTTCACCTGAACTTCCTCCTTCGGAACCCGTGCCGACGTTGCCAAAGGAAAACGGTCGGATTAAATCGACGGTTAACCTCCAGACTATTTTCAAAAACAATCCGAAGGGAGATGATAAAACCAAAGAAGAAAACAAGGGCGTCATTCCTTCCGGCCCCGACCGGCCCATTGTTACCCAGGAACTAAAACTCGCCCTGGAAGAATTTGCTGAATCAAGGAAGAATCAGGCCGCTGAATATCAATTGCTGAAGAGGGCCTTTTCCGTTCAGGACAATCTCGTCACCATCCCTCTTACCAATCCCATCGAAGAACCGTTACTTCAGCATATTCGCCTCCAACTCAACGCCTACCTGCGCGACAAACTGAATAACCATTTGATTTCGGTGGTGGGGGTGCTAATGGAACCCGGAACAAAAAAAGTGGTTTACACCAATAAGGAGAAGTTTGATCACCTCGCGGAAAAGAATCCCGCACTCAAAGAATTAAAGGAAAGACTGGGATTGGATACGGATTTCTAGTGCCGTTCCAACTAATTGATTCTACATCTCTTTGTCAAAAAATAAGGTTGAAATGTGCACAGAGTCCTTTATTATTTGTATAAACAGATAATTCACGGCGGGCACGGCGAACCACGACGAACACGGCGGGCTCAAATAATTGGAAGGGCTCTAGGTTCGCCCCGAGAAATTTAAAAAATTGGGTAAGGGAATACAGATGAGACAATATCTACTTCATTATTCATTATTCCGCATTCAATATTCAACATTCAATTTTGAATATTGAATGCAGAATAACGAATAATGAAGTGAAGGGATCCCCGTCCTTGAACGTGCTCCCCAATCTCCGATTTTAAATCCTATATTTTTAAAGTTCACACTTTGATATAGATCTTCCGCCTGTCCATAACGTACCCCACTAACCAACAGAACAACATCCATGTGATCGCAAAAAGCAACGAACCCGTATAGCTCCCCAGCGGTTCGAAAACGGAATGATAAATTCCCTTGTACCAGCTTTGGTCGCCGGTATGGAAAACGTAAAGGAGAATGACACCCAGCTCCGATACCAAATAAATGAACAGGGTATTCTTACCAAACACTTCAAAGAAGTAGGTCCAGCGGCGGTAGTTTAAAATTTCGATCACGTACAGCAGTATCCCCAGGACGACCAAATCGAGCCCGACGGTGAACAGGACAAACGAACTTGTCCATAATTTTTTATTGATCGGGAAAATCAAATCCCAGCAATACGCCGTGAAGGCCAATATCGCTCCGGCGATCATGAGCTTGGCAATGGTCTCATATGAATTTCCCTTTTGCTGAACAAACCGGCCGGCAATGTATCCGAGTATAACATTAACAATAGAGGGCAGGGTGCTCAGGATCCCTTCCGGTTCAAAGGCAATTCCTTCGCCATGATAGAGATGGTTGTCACCGAGCAGCAGGGTATCCAGTTTTGACCCGGCATTTCCCTGTAAGGTCAAATCTCCGAAAACAACCATGAGCAGCCAATATCCCAACAAGGCGAACACAGTAAAAATAATCGCACCGCGTTCCTTCCAATAATGAAGGATCAGGGAACCAAAGCAATAGCCCAACGCAATCCGCTGGAGGACACCCAGGACGCGAGTGTTGGCCAGTGGCGACAACACCCATTCGTGGGCATCGTTCTCCTGGACAAACGGGAACCAGTACATCAGGTAACCCAACAGGAAAATCAACAGCGTGCGCTTGAATACCTTCTTCAGAAAAGCGCCGTTACCAAGCGATTCATATTTCACCAGACTGAAACTCATCGCATTCCCCACAACAAACATAAACGTAGGGAACACCCAATCCGTAGGGGTGAATCCATGCCAGTGCGCATGGTGTAAGGGCGCAAAGGTGGTGGCTCCGTTTCCGGGGGTATTGACTACAATCATCAGCGTGACCGTCATCCCGCGAAGAACATCGAGGGAGAGATGGCGTTTTGGTTGATCCATTTCTAAATATACAAACCATCCTGAAATTGCCCTTTGGAAAGCAGGATTTTAATGGAGATCACCTGGCGGTTGGCGCTTAAAACGTTAGGATTAGCAAATCCCGACCCTGTGGGTCAAATTGCAACTTTACAAGTAGGGCTAATGACCAACAACTAACCAATGAATCAACGAATTGTTCTTCTGTTTGGAACGTTATTTGCGGGACTAAGCGTCGCCTTAGGTGCGTTCGGCGCCCACGCATTAAAGCCTATACTCGTGGCCAACAACAGGCTGGAGGTTTATGATACTGCCGTACGGTATCAGGTGTATCATGCTCTGGCCCTGTTGATCGCGGGAGTGTTGATGGCACAGTTTCAGGATCTAACTCACCTGCGTCGGGCGGCATCCTGTTGGGTTGGGGGAATTCTACTTTTCAGCGGAAGCCTTTACGCATTATCATTCACGTCAATAATGGCATTTGCATTTCTTACCCCGGTGGGTGGCTTCCTTTTCCTTGCCGGCTGGGGCTTTCTGCTGGCGGGAATCTTGAAGAAGAAATCTTGAGTCCGTAGTCTTGAGTTGTTGAGATCCTATCTAAGGCTCACCACTCAAAAACCAGGGACTCAAGACGAAGGACGAGTAGAGACTAAGGACGTAAGACTATTGGGAAGCTTTCTTCTCCAAAACGTTGGCGGTAAAACTTACCTGGCCTCCTTCAGGATTCGCCGCGTTGGAAACAATGGTCACCACTTTATTTTGTTTGCCCATTTTGCCAAGCGAGTTAAAGGCAACGACGATCTCCCCTTTTCCTCCGGCAACAATCGGATCCCGGGGCCAACCTTTGGGAACGGTGCATCCGCACGTAACCGTTACGTTTGTGATCAGGAGAGGCTCCGTCCCGGTGTTCGTAAACCTATACGTGGTCTCTACTTTGTCGCCTTGCTGAATATCACCGAAATCATGTGTGGACTTTTCCCAGGTAAGAATAGGACCATTGGGTTTGGCAACGGGCGTTTGGGCAAAAGCAGCAGCCGCTACCGCCACTCCGAAGATTAAAATTAAAATGCGCTTCATAACTGTTTTTTTTCAAATTTAGGGATTAACTGGTTAATTCATAAACGATTTGGGATCAATCAAATTTCGTACCGTACCATCAATTTTCAACGTTCAATGACGGAGCAAGTTCAGGAAATATATGGAAACCGCCTGCGGGTGCGAACCTGCGGTCTTTTGATCGAAAATGAACGGTTGCTCATGGTGAACCACCGCTCCCTCGCGGAGAATGATTTTTGGGCCCCGCCCGGGGGCGGGGTAAATTTTGGGGAACCCGCTTCTACCTGCCTTCAGCGCGAATTGCGAGAAGAAACCGGCCTGGAAACAGAGGTGGACGAATTTCTATTTGCATGCGAATTCATTCAAAAGTCACTTCACGCTATCGAACTATTCTTCCTGGTGCGGCACACCGGGGGCAATCTGGTTACGGGTCGTGATCCGGAGATGAAGAGGCAGGATCAGATTATCACAGCCGTCCGGTTTTTACATTGGGATGAGATTCAAAAGATGAATCCAAAAGCCTTGCACGGGATATTTCGCTTTACCGAAGAACCTGCTCAAATAACCCGGTTAAGGGGTTATTTTAAGCTATGACCCTTGTATTTAACCACTTAAAATGGGTATTATTGCACGCTACATAATCAAACCCTTGCAAGCCACATCCGTCAACTATAAGCTTATCAGGAAGATCAAGGACGACAAGTTTGATGCAGAAGAACTTGATCAGTATACCCTCTTGACCCAACTCGGTGTACGTGATCTGCAAGTAGCCGTAGTGGATTCAGCCGACAACCGCCTTCTCTTTTTTGAGGATTATATATTCAATGGGTTGAATTCCTATGACGAACTGATGGTGGTCCTTCGCTCCCTTTATGATTCGCATGAACTTTTGATGGCGGGGTTTTGGAAGGGCGTTATTTTCTCGATCAAAAACAACCACCTGGTCCAGGTACCCGACTCCTTATTCGTCCAGGCTGCTGCCGACGAGTATCTGCGTTTCAATGCGCAATCCGACGGGGAAAAAGAGGAGACCCTCTTTTGCCGTCATCACCTGTCGGACGCGGTCACGGTGTTTGCTATCCCGCGGGAACTTCATGGGTGGATCGGGAGTCTCTATCCGAATAGTGCTGTCCGGTTTATTCATCAATCTGCCTCCCTGATTGAAGGGGTCTTAAATTACGCCCGGTCGTATGAGGGTACGCCCCTGTTTGTTTACGTCGACCGGTTTAAGCTCCACATTGTCTTTGTAAAAAATAATACGCTGGTGTATTACAATCAATTTGTCATCAACCAGTTTGCCGATTACCTCAAATACATCATGTTGGTCATGAAAGGGTTAAACCTGGACCAAAGCACCAGCCAGGTAATGTTGTGGGGGTATATCGGAAAGAATTCTCCGCATTACCATGAGTTCTATAAGTACATCCACAATGTCGTTTTTGGCGAAAGGCCTGCTCACCTGAAGTTTGGGTATATGTTTGACGAAGTACAGGAGCACCATTTCTTCGATTTGTACTCCATGAATTTGTTCAAGCCGTAGTCCATCGTGACGCAAAACATGAAGCGCGTTGCACTCTTTCCAGGCTCGTTTGACCCCTTCACCAAAGGACATGAAGATATTGTGCTGCGGGGGTTGCAGCTTTTTGACGAGATCATCATTGCCATTGGCTATAACAGCACGAAGAGCCAGCGCTATTTCAAAATTGAGTTGATGGTCGACCGGATCAAAGAGACCTTTACCACCTACCCGAATATCAGCGTTCAGCCTTTTTCCGAACTGACTGCCGAATTTGCGCGCCGGAACAATGCCCGGTATCTGCTGCGTGGATTACGCAACACCACCGACTTCGAGTATGAAAACAGCATTGCGCAGGTAAACCGTGAACTCAACGCCGAGTTGGAATCCGTTTTCCTGATCACTTCTCCGCCGTTTGCCTTCATCAGCTCCTCCGTGATCCGCGAAGTACACCGGTACAAAGGTGATGTCAGCAGCTTCCTTCCGTATAGTCTCTAGTCCTTAGTCTTGAGATGGATACAACAATGGACTTGGTACCAACTACTCAAAACTAAGGACTAGTGTTGCGACAAAATTTATTCTGCAGCACAGCTATGGCTTAAAATACCGTGAAAATACCGACGCTTCATTTATGTTTCAAATCTAATTGGTCGCAACACTAACCATTTGGTTGTGATCATGCATTGATTTTGTAAGAACTGATGGAATGATAGCTATGCGATTTTACTGTTGGCGCGGAACTATATTTCGTTCCTACGGAACTTTGGTCGTGACCGCTCATTCTGGCTACCGATATTTCGTCCCTCTGGGACTATCGCCCCACAATTTGGATGATACTGTGGAAAGGAGTTAGGGTTATTAAGCTCCGAATTTGGTAGAAGCATAGCACCCACAATTCTCGCAGGCTACCGATATTTCGTCCTTCTGGGACTATCGTCCCACAATTTGGATGATACTGTGGAAAGGAGTTAGGGTTATTAAGCTCCGAATTTGGTAGAAGCATAGACCCACAATTCTCGCAGGCTACCGATATTTCGTCCTTCTGGGACTATCGCCCCACAATTTGGATGATACTGTGGAAAGGAGTTAGGGTTATTAAGCTCCGAATTTGGTAGAAGCATAGCACCCACAATTCTCGCTGGCTACCGATATTTCGTCCCTCTGGGACTATCGCCCCACAATTTGGATGATACTGTGGAAAGGAGTTAGGGTTATTAAGCTCCGAATTTGGTAGAAGCATAGCACCCACAATTCAAGTCCCGTAGGGATGATATATCGGTAGAAAATCAAATTGGAGAATAATTCAAGTCCCATTAGGGACGACATATTGGAATCTAGGTCGCGCCAGGTCCAATCCTGCACCTGGTGTCGCGAAAAATCAATTCTGCTACATAGTTATGGCTTGAAATACCTTGACAATAAGTCCGACACTTTCATTTATGTTGCAGGACTAATTTGTCGCAATACCAGGGACTCAAGACTCAGGACCAGGACTCAAGACTTCTTATAATACTCCTCAAACACAAACCGTATGGAACGATAAGAATTTTCCAGGGCATGATAGATCTCCTTTTCCGTCATCCAGCGTATTTCTTCTATGTCCTCTTCCTGGGCGGGGCGTTCTCTTGAATCATCAGTCAGGTCCATTGCATACCAACGCGTTTTTTTGAGCATGCTGTTTTTGTTCATGGTATAGGTATGCCATGTTGTGCAGATCTTCTTACCCAGTTTCACGGACACATTGCATTCCTCACGGACTTCGCGAACGGCTGTTTCCTCGTAATCTTCACCGGCTTCTTTTTTGCCTTTGGGCAAATCCCATTTCTTCATCCGGAAGATCATCATGAACTTTTCTTTTTTGCGAATCAGCCCCCCGGCCGCTTTCACGACCTTGAATTTCTTCTTCAGATAAATTTTGACGGAATCGTAATTGTCGACCGAAACAAATAAGGAGAGAAGGCTGATCGGTACTTTGGAATTGACCAAATCGAGGATAACATCGAGGTCATTGAGGGTAGCGCGATTGACCCATACATGATTCACGAGCTTGGCCTTTGTGATCGGTTCATTTTTCGCGTCAACGGTATGATTAATATCCCCGGGATCCGGCTTTTTACCGGGTTTTAATATTCTTACCGGAATATCGTTTACAAATAAATTCATGGATGGGACGATGGCCTGCCAGTTTGCAAAAACATGAATTATTAGGTCCCGGACAAATAGATTTTAGGGTTTTTTCAATATAAATTGGCGATCCATGAGTAGGGTGAAAATCGAAGAGAAAACGGCCGGGCCTGTGGCTTCCAAGCTGCTCGAAATTGAGGCCATTAAACTGAACTATAAAACTCCTTTTACCTGGAGCTCAGGGTGGAAATCTCCCATCTATTGTGATAACCGGCTGTCCCTTTCCTACCCTCCCCTTCGGACATATATTAAAGAGCAGTTGGTCAATGCCATTAACGAAAATTTCAAGAAAGTAGAAGGCATTGCCGGTGTTGCCACAGCCGGTATTCCCCAGGGAGCCCTTGTCGCCGACGCCCTCCAACTCCCCTATGTTTATGTTCGACCCAAGCCGAAAGATCATGGAATGGGAAACCTGATTGAAGGAAGAATTCAAAAGGGTCAAAAGGTGGTTTTGGTTGAGGACCTGATCTCTACCGGGGGCAGTTCACTCCGGGCAGCACAAGCCTTAAAGGAAGCGGGATTTGTTGTACTGGGTATGGTGGCCATTTTCACCTACGGTTTTGATGAAGCGGAAAGGAATTTTGAAGAGGCCAAAATTCCACTTGTGTGCCTGAGCGATTTTGACCATTTGCTGAAAGAAGCAGTCCTGAAAAAGTATCTGGATGAGAAGGGGCTCATTTATGTGAAGAGTTGGAGGATGGACCCTTCCCATTGGAGGTAGTGGGGAGCCAAGTACCTGGAAGTAGGCAGTAGGCAATAAGCAGTAGGCAATAGGATTTTCCAAAAGACCAGGTTTTCCTGACAATTTTTATGCGGGTCCAAACCGGTATTCTATTTATTTTAGCTGAAGAAAATGGCGGCAGGCTATATATTCTTCAACAATGCGGATCAGAGTCTGGATCAGAAGTTTCTTTGGCTTCTCGCGTTCCGAGACCAATGCCTTTTTGATCCTGCTCCCCGCCATGGCTGTGCTGGTTTTATCAGCACCAGCCTATCGATGGTGGTTGGGAAGGCGACCAATCGAATTGCAAGAGAATAGCAAATTATTGGATAGCCTTGTTGCCTCCTGGAAATGGGATAAGCCAGCCGGCGGTATCTCAAAAGAACTCCCGTCTCTTTTCTCTTTTAATCCTAACACAGCCTCTCTTGACGACCTCAAAAGTCTCGGATTTTCCGACGGGCTTTCCCTCCGGATTGTGAACTACCGCGCCAAAGGAGGAAAATTCAAGGTCAAACGCGACTTGGGTAAGCTTTACGGGATGGACTCTTTATTGATGACCAGGCTATACCCTTATATTGATTTGCCGGAGAAGATAATTTCCGCCGCAACAAAACGTTTTCCTGTCGCAACTTCCGTCCATTCAATACGGTTTGACCTTAACCTGGCGGATACGGCCCAACTTATCAAAATCTATGGCATCGGACCGAGGCTTTCCATGCGAATAATCAAGTACCGCGATCGCCTGGGAGGATTCATATCGCATGAACAGCTCCCGGAAGTATATGGACTGGACACGGCCGTCATTAATCAATTAAAAAAAAGGACATTCATCCGGGATGATTTCAAGCCGCGGCAGATCAATGTCAATGCCGCGGACGAAAAAGAATTCCGGTCGCTCCCCTATATTCCACTCCACTTGGCTAAATCCATTGCCGCTTATCGATTTCAACATGGCGACTTTGCCTCACTTGAAGCATTGAAGCAAATTGCACTGATGGATGAGTCCCTTTTTCAAAAGATAAAACCGTACCTTACTGTGAAAGATTGAGCGTGAACGCACCGGAGGCAACCAAAAAGCTATTGACGCATTATTTGCGAAGGTTGACCAACCTTTCCGGTAATAACCGATCCTTGTTTCTGGGCCGCCTTTCTTCGGATCAGTTTCTGGACCTCCACCTGGTCAGTCAGCTCAATCGCGAAAAATCATTTTCCATTGTCGAGTCCATCATCGCCGGGAAAAAAAAAATCATTTGTCCCGTCGTCGATGCACGGATGGAAGAGTCGAATGAAGTAAGTAAAAAGCTGAAAAAGCTTCAACGGCTGGACCATTTCCTTTATGAAGAACGGGGATCCAAAGATTTGCATTTGGGCTGGCCCTTTGTCAGGGGAAAACTGTCGGATGGGACGTGTGTCCAATGCCCCCTTCTCTTCTTTCCGGTGGAGCTGGAGCAGGAAAGTCACCATTGGGTGATCCGCCCGCGTCCGGATGCGGACATCACGTTCAACAAAACGTTTCTCCTGGCGTACTCATTCTACAACAAGGTAAAAGCGGATGAGGCCTTGATGGAGGAAGACTTTGAAGAAACGGATCGCGACAGCACCGTATTCCGGACTGCCATCTATCAACTCCTTAACAAAGGATCGCTGGACATTCAATTTAATCCCGACAACTACCGTGATGAGCTGACGTCCTTTACCTCTTTCACAAAAGCAAAATTTGAAGAACAGCACGAGAACGGCAAGCTGAAACTTTTTCCCGAGGCCATCCTGGGCATTTTTCCGCAAGCCGGTTCTTACCTTGTTCCCGATTACGTGAACCTGATCGAGAATGAAAGGATCATTGACCTCCAGGATTTCTTTCAGTCCCGCCATGCCCCGGAGGAAACCGGCTCGACAAATTTCATTACCCAGGTAAAGGAAGAAAAAGTCTATTCCTCCTTCCCCATGGATATCTGGCAGGAAAATGCCCTCAAAGCCGTGAAGCTCGGGAATTCAATCGTCGTCCAGGGTCCGCCGGGAACAGGAAAATCACAACTGATCTGCAACCTCATCAGCGATGGAATTTCCCATCGCAAGCGGATCATGGTCGTTTGCCAGAAGCGGGCCGCGCTGGATGTGGTATATGCCCGCCTGACCGAGAAGAAACTTTCCTCTTTTGTCGGGCTGGTCCACGATTTCAAGAATGACCGCAACGCGATCTATAAAAAAATTGCTTTACAGATCGAACACGTGGATGATAACAAGGCAAGAAACAACAGCCTGGACTCCATTCAACAGGAAAGAGCATTTTACCAGGCCAGCCGCAGAATCGACCAGGTGACCGATGAACTCGAAGAATTCAAGCAGGCGTTGTTCGACGAAACCGAATCCGGTACGAGCATCAAGGAACTCTACCTCCGGTCTTCGCCCGACGCTCCTTCGGTAAACCTCAAGCAGGAGTATCAGTATCTCCGTGCGGAGGCCGTCGCCCCTTTCCTCACCAAACTGAAATTCTATTCCTTTTATGCGGTACGGTTTGAACAGGAAAGTTGGTATCCCTGGAGAGAGCGAAAGTCATTTTCCGCATTCCAGGTCGGCGATTTGAAAACGATCCTGGGTCATCTGAAGGAAATACCTCAGTACTTCAACGGAATTCTGAATCAACTTCACGAATTATCCGCGGCGGATCTCACCTTTGAGGAGTGCGAGGCGTTGGTCGTCCGGAAAAAGGAGGCTGAAGAAATGGTTGAATTGCTCGGCACCGAGCAGCGCTTCAGGACTTTTCAATCCATCGTTTACGAGCCGGAAGAAGAAACAAGCTCCTTGTGGCTCGCTAATATCGAACGCGTCATCGCTGATTGCTACCAGGGCGATGGACCTGAAACCTCAGTGACCCCGCATCACCTGGGGCAATTGATGAAGGCGCTGCAACGAACCATGAAAGCGAGAAGAAACCTGATCGGGCTGATCGTCTGGGAACTTTTTTCGAAAGACAAGATCTTTATCACGCGTGTGCTGCTGGCCAACGGATTAAAAAGTAACAAGATCGGGTTGCTGACACTCGAAAGAAAATTAGACAACCGCCTTAACCTGGAACACAATTTTTCCAAACTACGAGCGAAAAAATGGCTGACGAACATTCCGGAAGGCTATACCCTTTTAACCATACAACACTGGATACAGGACTTTCAGCGCGCGATCAGGGCCAAAGAAATCTACCTCTCGATCAGGGGGTTGAAGAACATGGCCGATCCCTCGCGGTTGAGATGGGATGAATTTCACAGCCGGATGGGAATTCTCTTTAAGTTGTTTGAAGAGATCCCGTTGCGAAAAGCAATCTGGCTGAACTACTTTACCGCGACTCAACTTACCCTTCTCACACAGCCGAATCCTCCTTTAGAGGAGTTAGCGACGACGCTCAAAAATGATTTCGACGCCCTGGTTGAATTTGACCGGCAAAATGAATCCCTTACCCCGGATGAAAAAAATATTATTAAAAAGCTTTTTCAATCTGCCGGAACGTGGGACTACGCTCAACTGGAAGGACTCTTTTTGAACAGTTGGTACCTGGCCTGGATTGAACACACCGAAACTAAACACCCGGTCCTGAGCATTGTTTCTTCGGGAAAACTTCAGCTACTGGAATTAGAGCTACGGGAGCAAATTGCGTTGAAACAACAACTGAGTAATGAAATCCTGCTCCTGCGGGCGCGCGAGGCCGTGACGGATAACCTTGAGTTCAACCGGCTGAATAACCTTGTTACGTACCGTGATCTTCTCCACCAGGTGACGAAGAAGAAAAAGATCTGGCCCCTTCGAAAAGTAGTGAGCGAATTTGATGACGAAATTTTCCGGTTAGTTCCCTGCTGGCTGGTCTCGCCCGAATCCGTTTCCACCATTTTCCCAATGAAAGAGATGTTTGACCTCGTTATTTTTGATGAGGCCTCACAATGTTTTGCTGAGCGCGGGATTCCGGCCATGTACCGGGCAAAGCAAGTGGTTGTCGCCGGCGACGATCAGCAACTCCGTCCAAGCGACCTCTACCAGGCCCGGTGGCAGGAGGAAGAACCCGATCACCCTGACCTGGAAATTGACTCCCTGCTCGAACTCTCCGCACGCTATTTATTAAGTGTCGATTTGCGAAGTCATTACCGCAGCCAGTCGCTGGCACTAATCGATTTCTCGAATCAGCATTTTTATCAGGGGCGCCTGCAATTGCTACCTGACCGGAATGCCGCCAACCGCGCTGAACCCCCGATCGAATACATCAAACTATCCGGAACATGGACTGACCATACCAACCTGGCTGAAGCGGAGAAAATCGTCGAACTGGTGATGGGGTTGATTCGCGACCATCCCCGGAAATCCGTAGGCATCGTAACATTTAACGCGTTGCAACAAAACCTCATCTATGATCTCCTCGAAGAAGCATCACTGGCGATGGGACGTATCCTTCCGGAAAGCCTCTTTATTAAGAACATCGAGAATGTACAAGGCGACGAAAAGGACATCATTATTTTTTCCATCGCCTACGCCCCGGATAAAAAAGGAAAACTGTCAGTCCAATTTGGCAGCTTGAATCAGCAAGGCGGAGAGAACAGGCTCAATGTAGCCATCACCCGGGCACGCGAAAAAATAATAGTCGTGACCAGCATTTTGCCCGACGAACTTCATGTAGAGGACACGGCTCACCGCGGGCCGAAGCTTCTGAAAGCGTATCTTCAATATGCTCACAACGTATCGCAACACAACTTTAAGCCCTTTGTTTCTTCGGAAACCACGCACTCGTTAGAGTGGTATTTAAAGAGAAAGATCAAAGCGTTGGGCCAAAGCAAATTCACCTCGGCTTCTATCGAAGTGAACCACTTCCCGTTTGCCGATGTCACGGTGCTTCAAAATGATCAATATGCGGGGATCATTCTGACCGATGATGAGAATTATTTCAAAAGTCTCTCCGCAAAAGAACGACATGCGACGCTGCCCGAGTTGCTCGAACAAAAAAACTGGAAGTACCTGAGTCAATATAGCCGCCACTACTGGCAGGACGCGGAGAAGTTTATTAATGAGGTAGGGAAGTTTGTTACGCCGTGATCTCATCCAAGCCCTCTCCTGAAGGAGAGGAAGTTTGTGCCCCCTCATTGTTCGAGGCTGATTAAAGAATAGTTTTAACCCATCGATGAGTTTCCGCGTGGCCCTATGTTTAAAATCCTTAGATTTCCCTTTCAATTCACCGCCATGAAGAACATTTTTCTCCTATTCTTTTTGTCGATTACCTTTTCAACCCTGGCACAAACCGAGGCCACTACGGTAAAGAAAGCCCCGGAAGTAAAAGAAGGCATCGGCCCTTTCGCGCAACTGATCATCCGGGGTGTAACGTTGATCGATGGCACGGGCGCACCCCCGGTCGGGCCGGTGGATATCGTGGTGAGGCAAAACCGGATCATCCGTATTGAAACAGTGGGCTACCCTGGCGTGGCGATCAAACCGGAGCGAAGACCACGGCTGGAAGAGGGTGGAAAGGAACTGGATTGTTCAGGCATGTACCTGATGCCGGGGTTCATCGATATGCATGGACACATCGGAGGAAGTCAGGCGCCGATAGCGGAATACGTTTTCAAATTGTGGATGGCGCACGGCATCACTACTATCCGCGAACCATCTGCCGGCAATGGATTGGACTGGACGCTGGAAGAGCGCGACAAGAGCGCAAAGAATCTGATCACAGCACCGCGCATCAAAGCCTATACGGTTTTTGGAATGGGCTCCAAAGAACCGATTGCAACCCCTGAGCAGGCCCGCCAATGGGTCAATGAGAATTTCAGGAAAGGCGCCGACGGCATTAAGTTTTTTGGCGCACCGCCTGCTGTCATGGACGCAGCGCTGCGCGAAAACAAACGCCTTGGTCTTCGTTCCGCCTGCCATCATACGCAAGTGTACGTTGCCCGATGGAATGTACTGAACTCGGCAAAGGCCGGGTTGACATCCATGGAACACTGGTATGGACTGCCCGAAGCGCTATTCACTAACAAGACGGTCCAGGATTACCGGCTCGATTATAATTATCAGAATGAGCAACACCGGTTTGGCGATGCCGGCAAACTCTGGAAGCAGGCGGCCCCTCCTTTCTCCGAAAAATGGAACGCAGTGATGGACACCTTGCTGAAGCTCGACTTTACGATTGATCCCACGTTCAACATTTATGAAGCAAGCCGCGACCTTCATCGCGCGCGAAGAGCGGAGTGGCACGAAGAATACACCCTTCCCTCCTTGTGGGAGTTTTATCAGCCCAGCAAAGTGTCACACGGATCATATTGGCATTCGTGGGGTACGGAGGAAGAGGTGATGTGGAAAGAAAACTACCGACTGTGGATGACCTTTATTAACGAATACAAAAACCGCGGGGGCAGGGTCACGACCGGTACCGACTCCGGTTTTATTTTTCAGCTTTATGGGTTTGCATTCATACGCGAACTGGAATTGTTGCGCGAAGCGGGTTTCCATCCGCTGGAAGTGATCCGTTCGGCGACACTCTTTGGCGCGCAAGCCCTGGGTATGGAGAAAGACCTGGGCTCGGTAGAAGCCGGCAAGCTGGCCGACTTCGTCATTGTTGAAGAAAATCCCCTCCAAAACCTGCAAGTGCTCTATGGTACCGGCGCCATCCACCTCACTGATGACAACAGGGTGGTAAGAGTTGGGGGCGTGAAGTACACGATCAAGGACGGCATTATCTATGATGCTAAGAAACTATTGGCGGATGTGAAGACAATGGTAGCAGCGGAGAAGGCGAGGACGGGATTTGTAATCAAGCAGCCGGGGGTGGGTGAATCGGTGATCGGTAATCGGTGATCGGTGGTTGGTACACTGCTTGCCAGTTACACCTTACCGATTCCCATACGGTAATTACAAAAAATTGTCTTTATACTAAATCAAGGGGTTTACTACGGATCACCGATTACCAAACGGTATTACCAAGATCTGTGGTAACATTAGATCAGTGGGAATTCACTACCGATCACCGATCACCGATTACCGATCACCACCCGGTATCACCAAAATCTGTGGTTACACTAACTTCTCAGCAACAGCGTCCCTACCCCGATGTGCCGGTGGTCTGCGCCGAGGTTTAGAATTCCTACATCCCCGGCGGCATTGTTTTCTTATATACTTTCTTGACCAACCGTGGGGTATCAAAACGATATCCTAATTCAATACCGGTATAGGTATAAATTGTATTCATATTCATACTGTGTAATACGCCCGCTCTTCGTTCCGCCTCGTAACGCAACCCGGCATAAAGACGCCTGGATTGATAGCCTAAGCTCGCCTTACCATCCAGCATGAAAACGAAAGCCTGTTTTCTGTCGACCTTTTCATCGGGAGTTTTAAGGTATTTATAATAATAAAGGTCAAATGAGGTAAAGGCGGCAAGGGACAGATAAATACGCTTCAGGAATACCAGATTCCCCCCCACCCCCGGCGCGACCCTGATCGATACGGATCGGATAATTTTAACATCATTGAAGTCGCCATAGTAAGGCAGTTGTCGCGGATTGACTATAGCTGAATTGCTGGACACCTGATTGTAGTAAGCGCCCACTTTTAACAGGAACCCGGCGTGGCTTTTTATCTGCCGCTGCGCAAACGTAAGCGGTGCGATGTAGGAATACTTTTTCCAGCTGAGATTATACAGGCCTTCGAATTGAAACTCCTTGTTCACCATGTCCGGTCTTTGCGTATACACCGGATTGGGATCAATACGATTGGACTGATTAATATCGGTAAAGCCCTGAATTCGCACGTATCTGAATTGAAGTGCATAGGCCGCGCTATTGTATTTTATGGTGGCCGTACGATACCGGCTCGGCGCGTAATCCCTATGGGAGTTCATTCCGGATTTTGACAGGAAGGCGAACCCAACCGATATAAACCGGTAGCTGGCGGAAAAGCCGACGACATCAGAAATATTTGTTCTGAATTTTGAAGAAGGATCAATATTTTCCGGCTTCGGCATTCTTGAATGGATATCCATCCGAATGGCCGGAGATACTATGTGCATTTCAACCGATAGATAATTGGGATACGATTTTATGAACGAGGAGTCGGGGGGATTCCGTTTTACTCTAAGCCGGGGGAGAAATTTCTTGTAAAATTTATCAGGATGAAGGAGAACATTCTCCTTTTCTTTTTCCTTCTGAGCCAATACCGCATAGGGAGTCCATGCAATGCTGAAAAAGGCGATAACTAGAAATAACCTTGTTTTTACCACGGTAGGAACTCTCCTTCTACCGGGTAAATAAGCGTGCCATGGTTTACCTCACCCCCCGCCTACGCTGAGACAGCTTCGGCGGGCAGGCCTGCCCCTCTCCGAGGCGGTCTAAGGTGGAGAGGGGGAAAGGTCTCCAGTGTGGTCAGTAATCACAAATCAGCAATAAGCAATCAGAAATCCTTCAGCGGAATTTAGCGGTTTCGTGCCTGCCTTTGTAAGGTCGGCAATCACAAATCAGCAATAAACTGACACTGGCTTTGCTTGCTTCTGAGTGATGTGGCCCAAAGGGAAATATTCGAGCTAATGGGATTACTGCTCCCCTCTCCACCTTGGCCGAGGCGGAGAGGGCGGCTCTGGGCGAAATGGGGACTAAGACTATTACCAAACCTGATATATTTCCCTCGAACCCGTCACGTACATGTCTTGATAGCCCGCCATGGCTTCGTTCATTTTTTTCATTGCCGCTGTGTCTTCCTTGTACTTGTCCCAACTCTTCTCGTATGCGGCAAGGCTTTCATATTTGCTCACCATGACCACCTTGTTATACTGCCCCGTCATATCCGTCATGATCTGGAGTAGTTCGGTGCTTCCGGCCATCGCTTCCTTAAACTTTTTTGCCACCTTCGAAGCATTGCCGGGCTTGCAAATAAAAATATCGTGTATAATAATCATAGCTGTATTTTTTTTGAGTTTAATTAATTCTTTTCATTTCCTTCTTCTTTTCTGAATGGGATCAGTGTTCTAAGCCGATCGTCGCGTAAGAATAATCCCGCCCACACCAGGACACCGAAAATGACCGGGAACAAGTAAGGATGACCCGGCAGCATGGCGCGGACCATCACCGAGGCAGCGCCTCCCAAATAGCCGGTCAGCAAGATCGCTCCCAGAATGCTCGTACGCGGAATGATATAAAGAAGGGTGCAGACCAGCAGCACAATGCCAATGGGCTGGACCGCACTTTCAGGCCATCCGAGTTGAACGCTCCCTTCCATGGACGCAACGGATTTCACTACTTTCATGCCAGCGTCGACCAGTAAGAACAAGACACAGAGTACAGTTATGACTCTTCCTGTCCAAAGCGCACCTATGCCAGTTGTTTTTTTTGTTTGATGAACATTTGTCGTTTCCATAATTTTGTTGGCGGTTTTTTGATTATTTAATCAATAATCAAATCTATGGACAAAATGGCTTCTAAAAGAGTGTAAATACGACAATCTAAAGGGTCAAGTGCGACAATCGGTCGCCATGAATTTCCTCAGATACCGGGTAATCCAGTATTTGCTCAGATCTTCTTTTCAATCAGCCAGTGATGACCAAATGGATCAATCATGGTTCCTTGCCGGTATCCATATTCATAATCCTGAACGGGGCTTGATTCCTTACCACCCGCCGCTACCCCTCTCTTAACAAAGGCATGAGGATCCGGAACAAATATTCCTATGATGGAAGTAGTAGCCCTGACCGTTTCCGGGCTCAGCTCGCCTTTCGCCGGAACCTCCTCGTGCAAATGAAACAGGGTCCCTTCAATGGCCATTTCCGCCACGTGAACACTGCCATCCTGATTGCTCCACCTCCGTAGTTCGATCGCCCCGAATGCTTTTTCATAAAATTCCATTCCGGCCAACACATTTCTAAGGGTCAGATGCGGTGCAAATACAATCTGCTGATCGTCAGCCATAAACAGTTGGGGGTGGTTAGCGTTGAGCAGGCTAGGGCGTTGATTCTACTATAGGATAAAATGACCTGGGAAGTAAAAAGGGTGAGAGTGCCACAAGGAGGCTGGCACTTCTGTAAACAGAATTTATGTCATATTGACACCTCCTGATGCCCCGGTATTAGCCTCTTCACCGGTTCTTGGAGTGCGTGGTCTGCTCTCACCTTAAGGCGAATTTAATAATTTTTTAATTCCGGTTTAGGTGAGGTATGATTTTTTTGAAATCGTCCCTACCGACTGATTTTTCTGGAAGATTTTAAGGTCTTGAAACACATAGGCACATAGGTAACGTTAGGAAGGTTTTTTGCACATAATCTCCTTGGTTTATGAAGTAATGTGCGCAACTGAAACCAACCAGAAAAGGCACGTAGGAAATACAATTAATTGGAAAACAGCCTATGTGCCTATGTACCTATGTATCTATGTGTCCCTTGCACGTCCACTACTTCCAATCACTACCCCAAAATTATCCCCGTCCTTACCCGCGCAAGTGAAACAGTCCCCTTCTTTCCTGCGTTCTAAGGTGGTGTAAGATTATTAGTAATCCCTTAACCCTACTTCGTGATCAAGAATTATTTTACCATCGCCTGGCGCAACCTGGTCAGGAACCCTACCTTTTATTTCATAAACATCGTCGGCCTTTCAGTGGGCTTGACATGCTGCCTGCTCATCAGTGCTTACCTGTATTCAGAGGGTACGTATGACACGTACGCAGAAAAGGCCCAAACGATTTACCGTGTTGATCTGAAGGTGACCGGCAATGGTTCCGTTGTGCACTATCCTTCTGCGGATGTAGGGGTCGGGCCCGGAATGAAGAACACTTTTCCCGAAGTGGAAGCATTTACCCGTCTCTCCCCCAGTTGGCAACCCTATCTTCGCTACAAGGACATTACACTGAAAGAGGAACATCTCGCCATGGCAGATTCCAATTTCCTGCAAGTCTTTGATATCCCCCTCGTTGCAGGAGACGAGAAGAGCGCCCTGGTAGAACCGAACAGCATCGTGGTGACACGGGCTTTCGCACAGAAATATTTCGGGGAAGAAGATCCGATGGGGAAATCATTGACATTCGGCCAGCACGGTGAGTTTAAGGTGACAGGGCTGATCAACAACATACCGGAAAAGACGCATTTTCATTTTGACGCTTTTGCCAGCCTGTCGACCTGGCACCTCCAACGGGAGACCTGGAGTAACCTGGGAATGTACACTTATCTTGTCCTCAACAAGAACTCCAACCCGGACCAACTTCAGGCTAAGTTTCCGCAGCTCGTCGAAAAATACGTGGTACCCGAAGTGCAGCATGATATGGGTGTCAGTCTTGCCGAAGCACAAAAATCGGTTAACACCTTCATCTTCGCGTTGACTCCACTGAGGGACATTCATCTGTATTCGCACACCGCCATGGAGCTCGAACCGAACGGCGACATCACCTACATCTACATCTTTAGCGCGTTGGCCGTTTTCATCCTGCTGATCGCTTGTGTAAACTTTACCAATTTGTCCACCGCAAGCTCCCTGCGACGAGCACGGGAGGTAGGAATACGCAAAGTAATCGGATCGGCAAAAAATCAACTGATCTATCAATTTCTCACCGAATCTATTTTACTTTCCGCCGGAGCAACTGCCATTGCTTATGTTCTGGTCTACTTCCTGCTTCCCTATTTCAGTCACCTCACCGGCAAGCTGGCCGACTTTGGTTTTTTCCTGGAACCGGTAACCGTCATCGTTGTGATGGCCGGACTGGTCGTGGTGGGAATCGTCGCGGGCATTTATCCGGCCTTCTTTCTGTCTTCTTTCACTATCCTGAACACGCTCAAGGCAAATACGTCCCCTTCGACGGGTAAGCGCGACGGTCTGCGAAGTGGACTTGTCGTTTTTCAGTTTGCCGTTTCGACCTCACTTATCATCGCCACGCTCGTGGTTTATCAGCAACTCCACTTTATGCAGAACAAGAAACTGGGCTATGAGAAAGATCAGGTGCTTGTCTTCCGGGATACCTATATTCTCCGCAAAGACGAAACGCTCTTCAAAGATCAGTTGCTGAAAGACAGCCGCGTGCTCGCGGCGTCCGTGGCACGGCAGATTCCGGGGGAAAAAAATATGGATGGCACGCAGGCCTTTCCCAAAGACAGGAAGGAAAACGAGAACAATGCCGAAATCCACATCGATATTTCCCATGTCGACTACGATTACCTCGGCACACTCGGGATAACCCTGAAAAGCGGACGGAACCTGTCACCAGCATTTCCCTCCGACTCTTCCGCTGTAGTGATCAACGAAACGGCGGCAAAGGAATTAGGATGGGGGGTGGATAATGCGTTGGGCAAGACCCTCGTGACATCGGGGCAGAATGAATACCACGTGGTCGGTGTAGTGAATGACTTCAATTATGCCTCTGTCCGGGAAAAGATCGGGGCCATGGTGATGATGCTGGGGCGTAACAGCGGGTTAACGATCGTAAAGATCAATACACACGATATCCCGGGCTTTCTCGAAACCGCCAAAAAACAATGGACAGCATTCACTCCCGACATGCCCTTTAGCTATTGGTTTCTCGATGAGAAATTCTCTGCTCTGTATCGTTCTGAAGAGCGTACCGGTCAACTCTTCACTACGTTCGCCATTATTGCACTGGTTATTGCGGGCCTTGGTTTGTTCGGTTTGAGCGCCTATACGGCCGAACAGCGAACCCGTGAGATCGGGATCCGAAAAGTGCTGGGCGCTTCTTCCGGGACGATACTGGTGATGCTGTCGAAACAATTCATGATACTGGTCCTGGTTGCTTTTGTGATCGCTGTTCCGCTGGTAGCATGGGCAATGAATCAATGGCTGGAAGAGTTTGCTTATCGCATCACGATCAGCTGGGGGGTCTTTATCCTGGCGGGGGCCTCATCGTTTGCAATAGCATTTGTATCCATGGGGTTTCAAACCATCCGCGCTGCCATCGCCAATCCGATCCAAAGTCTGAAAGCGGAATAATCGGTAATTGAAAATAACTGGGAGATCGTTTAAGTTAGGTCAAAACCACCGATCACCAATCACCAATTCTCTCCTTCTTTCCCGACACTATGGCTCGGTGAATGGCATCGATGACCACCATGTCCTCCCACCCTTCCGTGCCGTTGACCATCGATTCTTTATTCTCCATGACGCAACGGGCGAAGTCATCGACCTGCAGCTTCTGCTGGAATACAGGCGTGAATTTAAACTCACCTTTTGTTGAGCTTCCTCTTACGCCATTGAATTGTGTGGCCGGGTTCAGTTCAATGAAACCATCGGTGCATCCGGCAAAGAGCCTGTCGATAAACGCAACCGGACCGGAGTAGGAATTACACAGGGTGCCGTCGGCCCACTCTAGTTGCCAGGTAAATGTCTCGGGGACTTCTTTAAAAATATCCTTTCGCCTCGTCGTGACCTGGGCCGTGGCAAATGCCGGCTCCGATCCCTTTACATGTCGGGCACTTTGTATCGGGTAGACGCCGAGGTTATACAGGGATCCGCCACCCATTGCTTTCTTTACTTTCCAGCTATCTGCCTCCGGGGCGAACGAATACCCCAGTGCCGCCTCGATATAATTGACGGACCCAAACGCTTCGCTTTGGCCCAGCCTTTTCGCTTCCGTAAAATTCGGATCATAGTGCATCCTGTATCCGATGGCTAATTTCCGGTTGGCTTTTTTTGCTGCCTGGATCATTTGCATCGCCTCGGCTGCATTCATGGCCATCGGCTTTTCGCAGATCACGTGCTTGCCCGCTTCCAGCGCCGTGATCGTATGCTCCGCATGCAGGCTGTTGGGGGTCACGACATAAACGATGTCGATGTCCTTATTGTCGGCGATGGTTTTAAAATTCTTATAGTCATAGGTGTTCTTTTCCGGAAAGCCATACTGTTTGGACCATTCTTTTGCTTTGGAAGGGGAACCGGAAACTACTCCGGCTAGGTAGCACAGGTCAGCCTCCTTCAGGGCTTTGCCAAGAATGACCGTGCTGTAATTGCCCAGCCCAACCAATGCCACACCGAGTTTTTTCCTTCCTTGAAGGAAATCCAATCCGAAGGAAGAAGCGGGCATCGTTATTCCAGCGATGGAAACAATAGCGGTACTCTTAAGGAATTGACGGCGGGAGGAGGACGATTCATTCATGGCTTCTAAATTTTGCTACAGGATAAATATAAATAATATAGAGGTCCAAACGGTATGAAATTTCCGTCGAAACTATTGCGCAAGCACTCACTTGCGCTTATATTGCAAGCACTTACCTGCTTACTATGAAAACCCGACGTGATGCATTTCAGGCCATAGCCGACCCTACCCGGAGAGCCATCATCACCCTGATTGCTTCCCAACCCCGTAACGTCAGCTCCATTGCCGAAAAGTTTGATGTCAGCCGGCAGGCTATCTCCCTTCAGGTTAATATCCTGGCCGATTGCGGCTTGATCGCCATTAAACAGCGCGGGAGAGAAAGGCTTTGCGAAGCACAATTGGACCAGTTGAGCGAAGTAGCGGCATGGGTGGATCAATACCGCCGGCATTGGGAAAATAAATTAGACGCGTTGGAAACCTATTTGGAAAAACTCAAAAAAGGCAACTATGGAAAACAAAAAAAGTAGCACGCACGACCGGGAAATCGTCATCTCCAGAAAGCTGAATGCCCCGGTGGAATTAGTTTGGGAAGTTTGGACCAAGCCGGAACACATAGCGAACTGGTGGGGCCCGGATGGATTTACCAACACCATCCATACGATGGATGTGGTCCCCGGCGGGGAATGGAACCTGGTGATGCACGGCCCGGACGGAACGGACTATAAGAACAGAAGCGTATTCAAAGAAGTAATTCCCTTCAAAAAGATAGTGTATGAGCACCGCTCCGCCCCTCGATTCGTTGCCACCATTGATTTTGAAGATCAGGGCGACCAAACGTTTATTCGATGGCATATGCTTTTTGAAACCGCCGAACAGTTTATCCAGGTGGTAAAAACATTTAAAGCAGATGAAGGGTTAAAGCAAAATGTGGAGAAACTCACTGTTTACCTGGCCGGATTGAAAACCCCTTTAACGACCAAGAGTCGTTCGTTTAATCAATAGCGCTATGAAACATCTCATCATGTTGTTATTCTTAACCGTCACGATCATGAGTACCGCACTCGCTCAAACCGGAAAATACGCGACCGTCAACGGTCTGCATATGTATTACGAAATACACGGAGACGGCAAACCGTTAGTCTTGATCCATGGCGCCGCTTCCACCATACAAACCACCTTTGGCAGACTCCTCCCCGCGTTGGCAAAGACACATAGAATAATTGCTGTGGAATTGCAGGCCCATGGGCATAGCGATAACCGCGACGGCAGGCTGATCACGTTTGAACAGGATGCCGATGATGTGGCCGCCTTGCTACAACAATTGCGCATTGATCATGCCGACGTGTTTGGCTTTAGCAATGGAGGCACGACGGCACTGCAACTCGCTATCCGTCACCCTGAATTGGTGAATAAACTCATTATCGCCTCCTCCATGTATAAAAGGGCCGGCGTGGCACCTGAATTCTGGCAGGGCATGGAAAAGGGAAGTTTCAAAGACATGCCCGATGAATACAAGAAAGAGTTCCTATCCATCCATCCCAGTCAGGAGGCGCTCCATATCATGTTCAACCAATGTGCCGCAAGGATGCAACATTTTACCGACATACCCGATGAGGTGATCAGTGCCATACAGGCACCCGCCCTGATCATTATTGGCGATAAAGATGTCCCTTTGCCGGAACATGCTGTTGAAATGTACCGCCGTATGCCTCACACACGGCTGGCTATATTCCCCGGCGGGCATGGCACGTATATGGGCGAACTCACTACATTAAAAGAAGCACATACCCCGCCTGTAGCCTTGCCAGTAATAGAGGACTTCTTGAATTTGTAGAAAGCTCAAAACGTGATCGGGTGTCTGTTGGTTACATCAGGCGAAGTGATGAATAATAAATACAGAATCTATTTCTGTACTCTTACATATTTTTCAATATTCATTCTATTCACCTTCGTAGCTTCAATTGTTTCCATCCCGGTTTGCGTTAGCGTATCGTTTCGAATCGCTACCGTAAACAGGAAGGTATTGCCCTCCCACGTCCGGTCACTGCAGTAGTCCAAATATTCGGTGTATTGATCTCCCTTCAGTTCATACCGTCCTCCCCCGGCTGAAAACATAGCCGTAGAGTCTGTCCCATTGTTCCCGTCGTGATTTAAAAAAGCAAAATGCGTTTTGTTAATTATTTTAATCATTCTATTTTTTGAAGTGTAATCGGTAAATACACTATCTCCTTTTTCAATTATGGTCCCTGAAATCAATTGCCAGGTTCCTGCCAGGTCAAGCACTTTCGTGGGTTTAGCATCATTACATGACAGCACGATGGTCAGAATACAGACGGCGCTCAGACTAAATTTCATAAGTATTAATTATTTTGAGGTTGAATCTTGCACATTGACCCATTGAAAATTGGCCATTAATTTTGAAGCATATTCTCCTTACAAAGTCTCTGCAACTCGATAAACGGTGCTATCCTTCCCGCTCGAACTCGCGCATCTCCTTCGAGAGACAATGCTGGACGCGTATTTTCATGAAAAATATTGACAAGATTGCAGTGATAAACATAAAGTCATAAACAGCAACATTTTGTGATTTCTGAAAGAATGAGTTAAATACCTCTAAGACGGTGAGGCCGATCCGTTCGTCCGATGGGTTTTCACTTGGATCCCCGGTTAACACATCAATGTTGAACATGAAGATTTGAGACCCAATCCCAGGATAATCTGCAAACATCGAACTATAATCCAGGAAGTAAACAGTATACCGAATTCCCTGATCAGTAACGAACTCAAAAGAGTATTCGTCATGCTCCTTTAATGGGTACGGGCTTAACAAAAGGAAATTTATCCTTCAGGTCTGATATTTTTCCGCCATTTTTGATATGCTCGCGAATCGCTTTTTTATCATCAAGCATTTTCTTAAAAATCGCAGCCCCCTTGGAATTGGGGGATTTTTTCATTGTTGGGCCGTTTTTCATAACAAGCAAATATAATTAAAGTCAATAATTTTGGAGGATTCTTATATTCTTTTAACCCTGTTTTCCTTCAAAACATTCCATTTTTAAACTCTTGTCTTTCTTCTCGGCATATTGGCGCGCTCAAAATTAAATGCAAATTCTGAAAATGGAGCAAAATCAAGGCACGGAAAACCTGACAAAGACATGAGTGCCTTCTGATTGCCCCCCTACTCCGATCTCAAACTATCCACCGGATTTGCCATCCCGGCCGCAATGGATTGGTAACTTACCGTGAGCAGCGTAATCACCAACGCCCCGATCCCGGTAACGGCAAAAACCCACCACGAGATCGTCGTGCGATAGTCGTATTGCTGGAGCCATTGATTCGAAAAATAATAGGTCAGCGGAGCAGCCACCAAAAAAGAAGCAATCACGAGCCATACAAAATCACGCGACAGCATTTTCCACACCGTGAAGATGGAGGCACCCAGCACTTTGCGTATGCCAATCTCTTTGGTGCGTTGACTGGCTGCGAAAGATGCTAACCCGAAAATGCCCAGGCAGCTGATAAAGACGGCCAGGGTGGCAAATACACCTGCGAGTTTACCGATGCGCTCTTCATCCTTAAACTGTCGTGCATAGTCATCGTCCAGAAATTTGTAATCAAATGGAGCGCCTGAATCGACCTTTTTCAAAACCCCTTCAATTTTAGTCAAGGCATGGTGAACCTCCACATTCGCCTTCATTCTGATGGTGAGATATCCCATACCCTTATAGCTGATAAAATAGATATGCGGCGATTGTTTCGAAAAGGGCGTCCACCTCACCTGATCTTTTATGACGCCAATGATTTCCCTTTCCTTTCCGGAACCGAATATTATTTTTTTGCCGATTGCACTTTTATCAGAAAAAAGGCTGGCCGCCATCTCGTTTACAATCAACGCGGAGGAGTCCGTACTAAACTCACGCGAAAAATCCCTGCCTTCCACGAACTGAAATCCATTCGTTTTTGGAAAATCATGACTGCAACTGTTCATGGCAACCAACGGACGGAAAGCAGGATCCTTTCCCTGCCAGGTCAGCGACGCATCCGCACTGGCGCCTCCTGTAATTGGAAAATCTGATTTGGCCATATTTTCCACTACTCCAGTAGCCAAAAGTTCATTGCGAAGCGAGTTGTAGTCTGCCTTTGCCAAATCCTGAGTGCGGACACCAATATGGATAATTCCCTTGCGATCGAAGCCCACCGGTCTTTCTTTTGCATGTTGGATCTGCTGAAACACGACGATCGTGCCGATGATCATGGCCGTAGAAATCGCAAACTGAAAAACAACCATCACCTTTCGGGGAATCATAGAATAACGCCCGGCGGTAAACGTTCCTTTCAATACCCGGACCGGATTAAAAGAGGACAAATACAAGGCAGGATAACTGCCTGCCAGTACGCTGGTAATGATTACAAACAAGATGGATAACAAAAGGAAGTAAGCATTTCCCCAGGGAATCGTAATCTTTTTGGTTGCCAATTCGTTAAACCACGGCAAACACACTATTACGATTAGCACGGCCGTCAAAAAAGCAAGCAGGACGACCAGCAAGGATTCACTCAAAAACTGGTTCACTAACTGATTGCGTCCCGACCCCATCACTTTGCGGATCCCTACTTCTTTCGATCGTTTTTCACTTCGCGCTGTACTCAGGTTCATAAAATTGATACACGCCAACAGCAGTACAAATAGGGCGATCATTCCAAACATCCATACAAATTGAATTTTGCCCCCGATATTTTTTCCATCCTTAAACTCAGAATAGAGATGCCATTTTTCCATTGGAAATAAAATACCTTCCGGTTTAATTGCCTTTCCATCCCCGGAGACCTTTTGATAAAGTACGTTTCTTATTTTCGGTTCCGCCTGCCCGAATGACGTTTTATCATTTAGCAGCACATAGCATTGAAAATCGTAATCTTCCCAGTTATTCATTTTTTTCCGGGTGGATTCGCTGATGGTAAAATAATAGGTCATCGGCAAGAGCATCGTTATCTCAGCAAACTGCGAATTCGATGGAAAATCCTCGAACACGCCGGCGACCATCAAATTATCAAGATTATCAAACTTGATCATTTTGCCGATGGTGTTATCGGCTCCTATATCGTGCGCCAGCGATTTAGAAATCAGAATGGAGTGAAGATCTTTTAGCGATTCCGCTGAGCCTTGAAGCAGGTGCAATGAAAACAGCGCAGCAAATTGAGGCTCCACAAAAAGTCCGGTTTTGAAAAATTTCTTTTCTTCATAACCAATAATATGGTCCTCCTCCTTTGTCATGGTGACTTCCTCAAAATCAGCATAGTTGTTTTTTACCTCATTGCCCACGGGGTAAGGCATATCATCGATAGTAAGAATATTTTCACCGAATGTAAGGTGATGATACATCTTTCCTATGCGGTCATACTTCTCAAACGATCTGTTAAAACTCAGCTCGTCAAAGACCCATAGGCCAATCAGCATCGCTACCGCCATGCCCATCGCCAACCCGCTGATGTTGATGAATGAATATCCTTTGTTTCCAAGGAGATTCCTCCACCCGATCTTGAAGTAATTTTTGATCATACATCAAATTTAAGGCTATCACGGCAGTATTTCCCGCAGATCGCGCAGATTTACGCGGAAGGGTTTCCCGCAGATCGCGCAGATTTACGCAGAAGGGTTTCCCGCAGATCGCGCAGATTTACGCAGAAGGGTTTCCCGCAGATCGCGCAGATCTACGCGGAAGGGTTTCCCGCAGATCGCGCAGATTTACGCGGAAGGGTTTCCCTCAGATCGCGCAGATTTACGCGGAAGGGTTTCCCGTAGATCGCGCAGATTTACGCAGAACGGTTTCCCACAG
>Ga0193718_1000018_pt1 | contig 32381 bp, 56 predicted proteins | sample U2a1metaG_FD_144918 | JGI IMG/M metagenome (GOLD analysis project Ga0193718, IMG submission 144918) | Soil microbial communities from a riparian zone of the East river system, Colorado, United States - U2a1 | ecosystem: Environmental > Terrestrial > Soil > Riparian zone | place: USA: East River... | reverse complement strand
CTTTTCTGGACACCAAAGAAGTATGTCAGATTCTGGAACTTGTTAAGCTGGGTAGCAGCAGACCTGTCGATCTCGCTGATCCAGCTTAGCTTAGCTGCCCCTGCACGCGCAACTTCTCGCTCACCATATTTTTTGATGATCTGGAAGATGTACGACTGCCTCTGTGGCCAGATCGCATTGACGTTGACCATGCCGTTGTTGGCATAATCACCGTAGCTCGATACCTCGCCATCATGCTCGACAGTCGGGAACATCGCCGTATCGTCGATCCAGGTCCCCTTGCGCTGCTCGCCGAAAATAACGGCGGCCTTGTTCGGGGCGAACAGGATCTGGTACACGAGCGGATCCACCATATTGGTGAAGATCCACGGAACACCAGAATTCGGGTCCGTCTGGATCGCTGGCTGGGCATCCATAGCCAGAGAGACATCTGACGCCCATCCTGCTGGAAGATACGTCTTTGGCTCGACGCCTTCTTCCCAGCTAACGCCTTGCTGGACTAGCCGAGCCTTGTGAGACTCGAAAGTCTGCCTTGCTTCTTGGGGATTCATCTCACGCAAATTCATCTAAGTCGCTCCTTAGCCCAGCAAGTGATCGCTGATTTTGATAAGTTCCCCAGCCAGGCCAGAGGACATAGCCACCCATTTAGTCGCAACATTCGCACCGAGCACAATCGTGCCGCTGGCAGCAGTCGTAGGAGACACGCCGCCAACTGGCGCGATAGGATAACTACCCGCGCTCGGCAGGTTCAATTGCGTCACGGACGCTCCGATAACACCACCAACATTCGCGCCGCTGGACGATACGATCGTCTGCCCAACGACGACACCGCTGCCAGTGCCAGCAAGAATAAATGGCGTTGCAGTCAATGCCGTAGAGGCAACATTCTGCTCGCCAATGCTGACGACATATGTTCCAGCTGCACCGGCAACGCCGGTTAGCTGAGACACGATCAGCGTGTTCGTGGCGACACCGGTTCCCGTAACTCTCGCGCCCAGATAGATGACATTCGTCACCGTTCCAGCCGTGAGAATATTACCGGAAATAGTACCGGTGAATGTAGCCGCAGTGCCGGCTGCGATGGTGGCCGTCGTCAGGGTTGCGCCAGTCGTAGGTGCGCCCGCCCCCGCAAATGTAACGAGACCATTTGCGAAGTTTGCATATGCCGTCTGCCCGACGAAGGCCTGTCCTGCGCCGCTATTCACAACCCAGAAGTCGCCGCCATTCATGAGAGTGACGGGGAACCCAGCCGGAACGAGCATGCTGGCATCGGATAGGAACGCCGTGATAAGCCCCTGCTGCTCGCGATGGACGAACCCGCCCACTGGACCCGAGCCAAAGTTGTTAGCGATGGCCGGAGCGCTGTCTGCGTCAAGCGGCTGGCTAAGCCACGCAAAGGCCCCAACCGTGACGCCGCTCGGTCCTGCCACAAGGCCACCAGGGCCTGCGTCTACCGACCAGTGAAGGTTAGCCGAGGCGAAGTCGCCCGCAACCCCAACCCCAGGAACGGTGTTAACTACCGTTTGAAAATTTCCCATTTGTCGATCTCCTTAAGAAACAACGATGCGATCGGCACCGGGGAACATCTCGGCAAAGCCCTTCGCTCCAGCGGCGTCCTGGGCCACCGACGGTGTTCTGCGAGTAACCGCTCCAGGACGCGGCTGCATTTCAAGAATCATCTTCAAGGCGGACGGATGAACGTCATCCACGCCTGCGACACCGATATTCTTCAGCGCGCGGCGATAGACCTGCTCGGCGCTGTCAAAAGCGATGTTGAGTTCACCAACCCACGGGCGGACTGCATTCTCAGCCTCGCGGATGTCTTTCTGGGTCTTGGTAGCCTGATCAGCAGCCACCTTGACAGCCTTGGCGATTTCTGCGGCCATTTCGTCCTTGGTGACCTTTGGCTCGTCATCGTCCTTTTCAGCATCCATGGCCTTCTTTTTGTCAGCGGCCTTTTTCTTTTTCTTTTCTTCGTCCTCATCATCCCAATCGTCTTCGGCTTCCTTTTTCTCTTCTTTCTCGGCATCCATGGCCTTTTTCTTGTCGGCAGCCTTCTTCTTTTTGTCCTTGATGATCTTTGCTTCCTTGCCTTCTTTGTCTTCCTCGGACTCTTCGTCCTCGGCTTCTTTCTCTTCCATGCCGTCGAGAGCGCCGAGAATTGCGGCCATCCCGCTCAAGCTGGCATCCTTTGCAAGCTTCTCACCAAACTCCTTGGTGATAGCCGCAACAATTCCGTCCTTACGATCGGCATAGTTGTCGGTGGTAACACCTTCGAGGATCGACGCGATGTCGATCTTCTCATCCATTGCAATGCGCGGGCGCAGGTAGGCCACGAGTGCCCCCTGAGCCAGCAGAGCTTTACGGGAAAGCCTCATGGTCATATGCGTATTTCCTTTGCTGTTTGCGCTATCGAAAGCCATATCTACGGCCTCATACATACTATCGCCGACCATAACGTCAGGCCCGGCGCGGCCTTCCTTCACGAGAGCAACGTGGTTTGCGGAAATGTCCCGCATCACGCCGTCGTATGCTTCGCCCTTATAAGTTCCAGGCGTCATGTCTGGAGTGTAGCGATAGGCGCAGCTGAGTTCTTTCTGCTGTCCGTTCTCGATGGCATCGATGGCATCGCGCGACCAAACTACAAGACTGTTTCTCAGATACGTGCCGTCAAATACGGCATCGGTGCCAGTCGAACCGACAGTCTTATTTGGCTTATGATCATCGGCCGACACCGGAACATGCTCAATAAGCAATTGCTTATTGTTGAATGTGCCAGCAGCCTTCTTCAGCTCATCGGGGTGGCGCAGAAGGCGGTATGTTTTATTCGCATCTAGCCCCAGCTGCTGCCAGCCTGGTATTTCGCGGCCCATGTATGGGCAGACATTGGCCTTGCTGATGTTCGTGGTTTCAACGTGAAGATGGCCGTTGGCATCATAGGTGCGAGCAGAGCGCAAATCGAACGCAATGGCATCAATGGCTGTCGCCTCGTGCGCCCTGGCGTCAAAGAATCTGCACCCACCCTCTGGCGCGATCGTGCCTTCGACTATCTCGCACCCGGCAGGATCATCGAAGTGAGTGCAGATAGAGCAATGTGTCTCGCCGTGCTTTCCGGCATGATATTCGGCCTCGTCTTGCGTGTATTTATCGCCCTCGTCATGTCCAGAACCGACGAATTTCTTCCCAACAGATGACGGAATTCCGAGTGTGCTATGCCCTTCTCTGGCGGCCCACATGGCGCGCCTCTGCTTCTCGCTGACCGGTGGATCAGTCGCAAGTTTCGTTGCAGCTTGAGGCATCGGCTTATGAGAACCCTTTGATTACCGATCGTGATACGCATCGGCAATTGATAAGCTGCCCTGGCAGAACCCATTCATGCTCGTGCGGATCGAACCAGCCCTTGCGGACGTCGTAGCGCACACGATCGCGCCCAGCTTTCACATGACTCGGGCGTGGATGCTTGCCTCCACCGCTATGCAGCCATACGGCTTCGGTAACGCCAACCTCGACTTGTCGGACGCGGGTTAGTGCAGCTGTAGCTTTGTTAGATTGATCCCTGGCGATAAGGGCGGCCCTATATTTGGCTACGCCGAATTGCCGCTGGATATCTCCTTGCAGTTGCTTCAGATCGCGTCCTGTCTGAACCGAGCGCAGCACGGCTTGCTCTACCTGATCGAGATAGCGAGCCGGAATGGATCGGATTAAGGCTACATTCTGAGCTATGGTTGAATGCAGAATCTCTTGCTGTGCTGGCGTTGGATGCCATTCAACCGACATGCCACCCTTCTTAAGGATCGATCGAAGCACAGCGTCAGATCTCTGAGCTGTTGTTTGCGCAAAGTACGCTGCCAGTTCCTGCGCCATGGCGTCAAACCTGGCCATCCACCGGCCAAACTGCTGGCGCAGCATATGCAGGAAGCTTTCAACCCTATCGTCCTGGGCTATTGGGGGCGGCTCGCGTTGATAGTCCGAACTCACACGGCCAAGAACCGCCGTGTGCATCTGCCCTATTGCCAGTAACAGCCGGCGCCGGTATTCCATCTCGATGCCGACGTTCGGATGAACAGGACGAAGAACCTTCTCGTTCTTACGATACACCTTATTCCGCAGCCTCGGCCTTAAATCGACTGTCTGCTATCCCCTTAGAGAAAACATTCGGCGTCTTTGTTGCTTCGGCTAGCGCCATGTCCGGATGCTCTGGAATATCATCCACATCTATGTTTTGATACGGAGAATCGACTTCCGCAGCAATCCGCTGCCTAACTTCAATGGGTGATAGTACGCCTCCATCAAGAAGCAGCGTGTCCGTTTCAGCTTCGATCTTTTCAATCTCGGCCAATTCTTTTTCATTCATTTCCTCAAGGGGCTGGAACTCGAATGTGATGTCCTCGTCGACGTCGCCCAGTTCGCTGAGCATGACGAACCCAAGCACAGTGTTGAGCGGCGTTCTGAAATACGCCTCCTGCGCCGCGCTGATCATATCGCTAAATGTCGTCAACTCGCCTTCAGATGAAGCATTAAGCCCAGATGGCTGAATGCCAAGTAGCTTTACAACCGGAATGCGGGTGACGCTGCACATATGCTCTTGCGCTTGAGCTTGCAGCGCATCAAGCCCCCCGAGCGGCACGGCCACATTGAAGAACTCTTCCGTGTCCTTATCCAGCGCCATGACCCCGTTGTTGTCGCGGCATCTATCGAATATGGCGAGACGCTTGAATAGTTGATCTCCGTCCGCGTTCAGGCTTTCCGTGAGGTTGGTTAATATCCCGCTCACCGAGAACCTGTGAAGCACATCAGATACATCCTGCCGCGCACGTAGCCAATTGTTCACATACGGCTTAGCGAGCTGTGTCATAGATAGTCCGCCGAACGAATAGGCCGGCTTTAGGATATCTGAGACTTCCCGCTGAATGAACACTGGGAGGCGCGAGACATGCACCTCTTTGCCCATCACAAACCAAGTGCTTGGCTTGTACCAATTAGGCTTTAGCGGATCGGCTGTATCGTATGATGTTGGATAGCACCATACGGCCTCGACAGTCGTCAATCTCTGCAGAGATCCCTTCTTGACTTTTGACTTGCTGATGCCATCCCAACCATTGCCAATTGGCGTCTTAAGCTCTTCTGGGTCGTCAGTTGTCCCAAGATCAAAATAGAGATGCGCGCGACCGAAAAAGCCATCTTGCGTCGCTATGCGCCTGAATATGTCCCTGACGTTGAATTTTTCAAACGCCTCTTCGATCTTCGCGATCTTGGCAGCCTTGTCGTCGTCGCCCTTGGATCGTAACTTGAGCCATTTCCGCGTCATTTCGGTGGCGATCGTCTCACTGATGGTGCGATATTCAGCCCTCTGCGAGAGTTCGGCAAGATATGGATAGCCGAGAAATACTTCTCCCTCGGCAATAATAGAGCCTATTGACGAACCCGCCCAACCTGTGAATGATGAAATATTATCATCCATCGCCATTGAAGGAGCGCCGGACGGCACAACGCCAGGCGGCGGATCCGCTGGCCTGAATGTGTCTAGGAATGCTTTAGGACGAGCGCCAAATTTCCTTACTGCCGCATCAGTAATTAGCGATGGACGCTTTTTTCTTCTAACGGGCTTAGTGGCTGCCATGAGGCATACTCATCCTCTCAAGCAGCCGATCAGAGATATTCCAAGGCGACTTGGCTTCGCAAAGATAATTAAACGCACGCGAGCAGCTATCGACCTGATCGTCGTGCTTGCCGAATGGAAAATATCGCATCTCGGCAATTAACCCATTGTTCCACTCGCCGTGAACCATGCTTACAGTTCCCATGTTCACTTGCGATGCAAGCGGCTCAGCTCTCGTAACCTTGTCGCCAGATTCAAGCGTTGCAACCACAGGAAACCCGGCTAGGGCACGCGTCAAATAAGCGACTTGGGATTTACCGGCCTGTCCGGGGTCCTGTGGAAGGGATATCTTGATCTTCTTGCCATCCCGCATGGCGGTAGCTACAATTGATTTCTCGACGTCATCAGGTCGGCCCTGTAAGCGCACAACATCGGCAATATATGTATGGCGTGCCGCATCGTGACCCATAAGAGTTCCCACAGACCAGTCGCCATCCTCATGTGTCGCAGCTAGATCCCATGCGCGAACCCATTTCGTGACGCCCTGCGTATTGTCCTGATAGGTAATTTCGTCTGGCTTGAAGAGACCGCCAGCCACAGGCGTCGGCCTCTGCATATATTGACCGGCGAACGTATAAGGCGAAGCTTGCTCCATCTCGTGAAGCCGTTCGATCGAATGCATCTCTGGCCATAGCGCCGTACCGTCCTCGCGTATGGCGGGCAGAACGATGGACTCCCATTCCTCGCCATTTCCGCCATCCATTAGCCAGCCGGCGAGATCCTCCTCGTGCAGCCTCTGCATCATTAGGATGATCGGCGTATCGGGCGAATTCTTGCGGCTTTCCAAGGTTGTCGGGAACCAATCTAGAACGCTCTTCCTGACTAGATCAGACCGTATTTCCTCAGCTTTATGCGGATCATCAATAATGATCGCCCCGCCAAAGCCTTCCCGCATCTTACCAGCGCCGTAGCCAGTGATCGTACCGCCAGAGCCAACCGCATATACGCACCCACCTTCCGTCGTGCGCCACTCATGCTTAGCTGCGCTATCGGCCCGGATAACCGCGTTAGGGAAGATCTCTTGGTACCCCTCGCTTGAGACTATCTCACGAGCCTGCCAGGCAGCCTGTGTTGCCAAATGGCCGGAATACGAGGTGTATATGAATTCAGCATCAGGCACGCGGCCAAGAGCCCACGTTATGAAATTAACTGCCACCAATTCTGTCTTGCTATAGCGCGGCGGTATGTTGATAATGAGTCGACGACACTCTCCCCGAAACACCCGCTCGAGGGCGGCACAAACAATTTTGTGATGAGCGGCGCGTCGCCAGTTGTACTTTCTACGCTGTAGAAACATGTACCGAGCGTAGAGATATAGATCCCCTCGCGCCATTGCGGCGGCAATTTGTCTGTCTTCGTCATCCATTTTTCTTTGCGCGTTGGACACGCTTCCGTTCGGCGGCCGTCTTTGCTATGCCAGTCTTTGGACGGCCACGCTTTTTCGTGACATCATGAATTGTCACACTAATTGCCTTGCGAATTTCCGTGACATCAGGCTTGGCAATAGGCGCAGGCGCGTTGCCGAGTGCCCGCTGCATGAGCGGCGAAAGTGGCAATCCTGGCCTTGGATCTTCGTAAGCCATATTCAAGCCATCAAAAAAGCAAAGGCGACTATCGCTATAGCTACATATATGTCTGATATGTCCATAATTGCCTGCTTAGATGTCGCTCGCGATCTTCTTGGCCCGTTCCTCGAATTCTTCAGGCGTCATCGATGAGAGACACACCGGGCCACCTTCCGGGCCTAAATGGGTGTGCTCCTGCTTGTCGCCGTATTTCTTCGGTGCCAGCTTCGCTGCCCGCCATTGCATCGAGGATACAACCACTCTCGCGGCGGCAGGATCAATCCGACCTTCCAGCACGCCGTTTTCGATATCAGTCATCTTGTCATGAGCGCCATCGGCCTGGGGAATGCGCGCGCGGGCGCACCTGGTTGCAAAATCCTCGTTCTTCGCGTTCCAGCGCATCATTGTATGCCGGCTTGGCATATCAGGGTCGGCTTCGATCTGATACATGCTCTCGCCTTCGATGAGGCGTTCGCATATCCTTTCGGCTAGCTCTTCGGTGTATTCGATAGGTGGACGGCCTGGGCCACGCTTTGGTGTGTGGGTCATTTGGCTAGCTTGACATCATCATGAGGAAGTGGTGCCCACCCTCCTTTTGGCCACTGCCACGGCCTTATATCCCAAAGCTGGAATGGATACAGACGCCCATGTCCTACAATCCGTGAGGCAGGCCACTCTTGCTCCGCTTCATAGCGCTTAAATGGCCTACCACGGGACGAGGATTTGCGAGGCTTAATCGCCTTTCCAAACCATTGGGATCGCAAGGATTTATAAATCATTGGCTTAGCAGGTTGGGTTAATCCGGGAGAACATATCCACTGGGTGGTCGATGCTCGTATCCCAGCGGGCATTAGGTGGCGTTGCTGGCCCTGGAATAGTGCGGAAGCCTTTTTTGGGCAGATAAATTACCTTCCCGCTGCACCGTTGGCATTTGCATACGTCGGCGTGTTCATCACGCATTAGCCCTAATCCTCGTCATCATCATGATGGTGATGGCGCCAATGGCGGTGATGCCAATAGCGATCGTGATCGCCGTCCTCATACCGATAGGGATGGTAATCGTGGCGCCAATGATGATCGCCAAATTCGACATGGGGCGGAGCGATGACGATCTGGGCTATGGCTCGCGACAAAGTTACGCCAAACGATAGCGTTAGCGCGGAGGCGAACATAACGGCTTTCATAGCTGAATTCATCTAATGTTCCTCATGTGCATTTGCGTTTCTCTCAAGCTCTCGCAATTCGGCATCGCATAGCGATTTGGCTAGGTGGCATTTCATTCTAAACTCAGCCCGCATCATGCGAATACCAAGATCGCACTGTTCCTGCCAAGCTGCAACTGTGCGGTTATATCGTGCCTCAATCTCCATTCTCTTGCGTGTGTCTGGAAGACTGGAAATTATCACCGCCTCTTGGCTCATGGCATAATGTCTGCGATAGGCGTTGCCCATATCATAGAAGTGCCCCGCTGTCCTTGCGGAGCAGCATAAACCGCAGAAGAGGTATGGGACGCCGTAAATATCAACACGCCAATCGTAGTAACGAGCATAGTGGCTGAGATTACAGCAGCGACAATGCCAAGTATATTTTGATTCCCACCATGCTGCACGGTTTGTGAACTAAATGTTTCGGCTTTTAATCTAGTTGACCCTAAGTCCATCCCCTCGATGCGGGTCAGCCTGTCTTTCAAATCTCCGATCTTGTCGTCAAGCCCTTTGTTGGCAGTTTGGATCGCTAGTCCAAGCGCATCCATCTGCTTTGTCATCGCCGTTTCTGACTTGCCCGTAGCCAGAGCAAACGAACGGTTCTGCTCGGCGACGGCTTCCTTGGCGGCTTGCAACGCGGCATCAACAGCGATCTTCACGCCCGCTGCGGTTTGCTCGGTGCGCGTATCCCGCTCGGCGAATTGAACGCCGATAGATTGGAACTTCTCTTCGTGAAGATATTTTAGCTGGATTACCTTTTCATCTGTGATGACAGAAAGGCGATCGTACATTGTCGGCAGCTTGTCGACCACTTTGTCCATAGCATTAAGGCGCGTCTCGATTGCGTCCTTGAGGTCTTTAATGGCGATGTCCGTATGCCTATCACCGACAGATTGGACCGCGACGATCCGAGTATCAAGTCCGTCAATACGAGCGCCAATCGTAGCTAAGCTGCCGTCTAGCTTACTTTCAATAAGCTCGCGGGCGTTGGAGATCTCCCGTAAGAGCTGCTCCACGGTACGCAGGGTCGGATCTGGATTAGGTGCAGACCACTGTTGGTGGGGCATGTCTTCTGGCGTCATCGCATCCCCCCTACTTACAATCGCCGCTCCAGTTCTTGTCGCCGAGCTTGCACGGTTTGTGCTCCGTCGCTTTGGAGAGACCGGTTTTCTCATGCCCCCACCAACCAGGGTAATGGCGCTTTACCGGCTGTGCGGCAGGCCATGGCCTGTCCCCTATTCCGACATAATCATGCTGGACAGAACACAGGCCGTGTGGATCGCAAAGCCACATGTCTGCGGCTAGAAAAACACCAAAGATCACTGACAACGCCAGGAATATGCCGACAGCCACCACGGGCTGGAGCAGCGCCATACGCTATAATCGGTGTAGCTTCCATAGACGTCGGAGACGCAGGTAGCAGGTTGATCGTTCCACTGCAGATAACTAGCAACGCCACTGTTGCACTGCCAGTAGTAGCCTGGTCCTTGAAGTGGCGCATTACGCCCTAACCAGCCAGCCGCAGCCGGGCCGGTCATCGAGAAAACCGCAAGCGCGGTTAGCGCTGCACCAAGAGTATATTTAATCATTCTGGTTGCTCCACACTGGTGCCTTGCTCCGGAGGAGCTTCATGGCTGTCAGCCGATACCACCGAGGTTTTCGGCAGCGAGTCGAGATCCGCCTGCTTCGGCGGCAGTCCCTTAGGGCGCGCCTTCTGATCAGGCATATTCGCCTTGTCATCGCATGGAGCGTTGGTGCCGCCATGGTCGTCGTGACTTTTCATTGGCTTGAGATCATCCGCAAAGGCTGCCGACGTAGCAAAATAGAGTAGCGTAACAAACAGAATTCGCTTCATGTTTACTTCTCCTAGTGTCCTACCATCGATCGCATCGCGATACGCTTGGCAAGCTTCTTCACGTCATGGATTGGGATCACAACCCATATCTCGTGTTCCTTTTGATATGCATATAGTTCATCACGTATCATATCCTGGAGATCAGCTTTCATGATACGAACTTGCGGATGAACCTTAATAGGCCTCTTGTCTTTCGGCATTAGAACTTCGGCAATCTTAGGTTGCCACTAGACGCGCCGCCAACTGCACCGCTCAACAGCACTACAATCTCGTAGGCCACATAAAGCAGGATACACACCAGGATCACAACCAGTACAATCCTGATAAGCGTCATGAACGGTTCGCCGATGTATGGCGATGCCAAGGCCAGCAATTGCTGCAATGCCCACCATAGGACGCCACAAATCACCAGTGCGGCGATGATGGTAAACGCTGCCATAATCATTTAGATTCTCCACGCAATTAGCAGGATTATAAGAATGAATGTGATGAGTACTATGATTGACATGGGTTAGTCACACACCCACTCGCCATATTCCCAGCATGTTGGCCACCACACTCCGCCGCGCCAGCCGCCGCCATGGTGATGGCGATAACCACCGCCGCCATGCCATTCGCCCTCGCCCCCAATGCCAGCCACCACCCATGTGACCACCACCAGGATGCCAGCCACCTTCATGACCGCCTCCGTGATGCTCTCCGCCACCCATATGACCGCCTTCATGACCGCCGTGCTCGTTGGCACTAGCAGTTATGCCAAATGGCATAGCGCTGATCGCTAATGCGAAAAGATAGATGACAATAAGATTACGCATTCCGTACTCCCTAAGATGTGACGTTGCAGTCTTCCTGACGATCACGCATATAATTATCCCACAGGCGTTCTAGATCCGGCTTATTCCCGGCCCATTCAATTACGCCATACTGATTAGTCTTTAGGTCGGTAATTGGATTGAAATCGTTATCAAGTAGCACTCGCCATCGCCAGTTGTATCTCCTATCGCACTTCCGACCATGATAGGGATGTTCGATCGTCTGGTGGCAAAACCCTAGTTTCTTATTAACCTGCGCCAAGGCGCGAGACTCCCACGCCTTTAGGAATTTCACATAGTCTGCGTTAATCCCATGTGGTAAGGACGCATTAGATTTGCCGATCAGCGCAAGAGCCATATGGTGATCGGCAGCACCGCACGCTCCGTATTCAAACAGCCCACCAATGCGGCCTAGCACGCCAAGCTGCCATGCCCAACAATAGCCAGGGTGTGGATAGGCGTATGGGCTATTGGTTAGCGTTAGCGTGGTAGGATCAAACCTAGGAATAACCTTGCTGCCCTTGTGATAGAGCGACGCAAAGGATTGGAACGACGCTAAATGTTCGTCATTCGGGCCGAGATCGTAGCATGTCTTCCATGGCTGGATGACCGGATATAATTGCAGATCCTTGAGTGCCTCGTGCGCCCAGCCGCTTTTACGAAAAATTATATCGGCGTCGAAAAATGCAACATAATCAGCGCAGTGTGGAAGACGTGACATCCCTATATTTAGAAGGTTCTCTTTCGACCACGCCATCGTCGTAGCGCGCACCGGCACATGGGTGATGCGCTCATGCTCACCCATGTCGTCTAGTTCATAATCACCTGCACCATACGCACATTCTACTATCGTGATGTCTACCTGCGGTTCGCTAAGCCATGATCCAATAGCAGCGCGCGTCAAAGCAATGCGCGATTTCCAGCGTATCGGGTTGGACACGGCCGTCACAATGTGCAGCTTTGCGTGTCTCATATGAACCGTCTTCTCGTGTTAGTGAACTATCTCCGAAGCCGCATCAAAAAAGACTGACGACGGCAGACTAGCCTGATCGCAACTAGAATCTTCTGGACACGGCACAACTGGATCAGGCGCAAATATCATATGCAGCGCACCAAACATAATTAAGCCTAATCCGATCCATATAGCGTCACTTGGGCGAGGGGCGCGTATCTTCATGCGTCAGCCCTATCCGGTATTTTCGTAAGCATCTCCGTGAATACGCTGATATTAGTCTTTACGCATGGCCGGAAGCGTTCAGGATGCCATGTTTCTTCACTTTGGGTTACATCGCATTTCGGCAGCCATATGTTTTCTAGGCGCACGCCATAACCGGTTGGCGTATATTTCTCATGCTCCACAACTTCACGGATCGTATAAACATTCTTCTCCTCCAGCATATGAATATACCAATTATTGGCGCCCGGTATTATGCGCGCGTTCACGCACACGACCTGCTGACCCGGATAGAAGGCCATCTTGCTTCTCGCTATTTTGGTCCGAACAAAGCAGTAATAATCAGGCCGAACATAACCGAGAATATAATATGAAAATGCGAGTGCACCCAGTCAACCATGTCTGCAACGACGTTTAAGATTGCGTCCATGATGCTAGCTCGTTACAAGTCGTCATCGCCTGGTTCTACACAGTGCCATTTCGTCACAGTGTACCCCGGATGATCATGCACCCATCCAGCGATAGATTCTTCCGCGACGCTTTGGCAAGTCTGCACACTCACATCGAACGGTAGTCGAACATCATGGCATGCGCCAGAAAAACAAACCGTAACTAGTAGGATCACACTTTCCATCATGCATACCTATGATGTGAATGACGCCGGTGATGCCGAGAATGTGCATAGCGCACGTGATGCCGACCGCGCAGACCATGCCAAATCTCGCTTGAGAACCCGCCATGAGCAAGCCCCCAGCGCTTCATAAATCGGATTTGGGCCGGGACTGAACTTGGGTTTCTAGCATTCAAGCCAGTCTGCCTGGTAAACACTTCCCCCATTCCAGCTTCCCGATTGCCTCGGGTATTATGGCGTCCACCATAATGCAACTGAAATGGCCCGAATGATGACCCATGATTGCCAATATAGCAGCGGAAGCCTTCTGTGTGGTAAACCTTTAGAAGCTGCTTGGTCTGTTTGCCACCTATTTGCTTAATAATCGCTGTCCGCGATATATCAATAACATGACATACCGCGTTGGCGTTGGTTAACGGCAAGAATCCGAACGCAATTATAGCGATGATTAGTGTCGATCCCCATCTCATCACACCCCCCTATATCAGCAACAACAACCCGCTTTCCAACACCGTTATACGGTTATATGTATGTTGATCTTAGTAGAAACAGGCCACTCTTCAGCTCATATTGGCCGCCAGAGAAGTCCAGACGCGCTTCGTAATAATAAGCACCAGGCGTCAAAGTCATTGTATCGGTAGGTAGGATATCTGCGTCTAGGTACCACTGGCCAGCGATAAGCGACGTAAAGCGAACATTAGAGCCGCCCGTGTTCCGATCGAAAATAAACGGCTGCCCCGCATATGGCGAGATCGCGAAATAGCCCGTCGAGAACGGCGGCAACAGCCAGTTACAGTTATTATCTCTGATCGAAATTCTGATAGTTACAGTTCGATTTGCGTACACTAAGAAATCGCAAGAACTAAACGGCGCGGAGACCTGTGACATGAATCATGGCCCCTGTCTTAAATTCACACTGCCATTTAGAAGTACGATCTTCGTAACGGAGCCCTGTAGTAAGATGATAAACGCCGGTATGTATTGTACCAGCGGATTGCTGTTGTTACCGAGTACTGGCGCCGGAGGCGGTGGTATCCAAGCTTCCAGTACACCAGTTTGCCATGCCGGCGGTATGCCAAATGGCGGGTTGCTGACCTTCACCCCTATGGTGACGGCGGGGCGGCGCAGTTGCGGCTGTAGGGCCGGCTCCCAGGCTGCCAGGATGCTATCTAGCCGTTGCGTCCATGGCATATGTGGCGCTGAGAGTAATGGCGCTACCTGGACGCGCGAGACCAGCGCAGTATCTTGCGACTGCCACGATGCAAGCAGCGTCGAGAGCAGCGCGGATCGATTCGAAAGGACGGGCGCCGCTACCTGCGGAATGAACGACTGACGCTGCGGTAGTAAGTCAGCCGGCGTCCATGCCGGCAAGATAGCTTGGTGCAGCCTGGTAAATGGCTGGCTTGGCGCAACAGACTCAGCAGTCGCATTTACATTGCCATTTACAACCGGCGCAGGTGGCGGCGGAATCCACGCCGCTATTATCGCGTCCAGCGTACATAGGCTAGACGGTGGCGGGTTGTTAACGGCTACCGATAATAAGGACGGGTAGTTATTCCGCGCAACGATTGGCGCGGGATCTGGCGGTCTCCATGAGACCAGAACCGTATCGACTTGCGCCTGTGCGTGTGGCGTGACTATCTGCGGTGTGAAGAATCCTTGGACTTGATATCGCGGGAAGTATGGGCGTGGATCTGGCGGCAGCCACGAGACCAGCTCCGCGTCGATCTTGTGCGCTGCTACCGGCGGGTTATTGACCGCAACGGCTAGACTTGAGGGCGGAAGAAGATCGGGTAGAGGTGGCTGTGGCGGTGGCGGAATCCACGCCTCTAGAACGACATCGAGCGTCGCATGCGAATACGGCGGCGGCGTCGTAATAGGAACGTTCGAATAGAACGGGTTTAGCTTCGTCCCGACAGGCGCTTGCGGCGGCGGCGGAATCCACGCGGCTTCGACAACGTCGAGCCATTTCGGCGGAATCCCAAATGGCGGATTGTTGACCGCAACCGCCTCGAAGGCGGGATTCAGATTGGGCGGTAAAGTCGGTAATTGAAATACTGGCTGCCAGGCAACTAGCTCGGCAAGGTGCTGGGCCGGCGCAGGAACAAACGAAACGATCGGTGCAACTTGCGGCGCGAATCTCTGTGTCTGGATCGCAGGGTCACCTGGCGCCCAAGATGCCACGATGGCTGATTGTGTGGCGCGCGCTGTCCCTGCGAATGGCGGGTTATTTGCAGCAACCGCTTCAAAGGCGGGGTTGAGCTGCTGGTTGACGATAGGCTGTGGCGGTGGCGGAATCCACGCCACCAGAACCGAGTAGAAGTCCACCGCTGAATAGGGCGGCGGCGCACTAACAGGCGTCCCTTGCGGCCGCTTGGCATTCGTCAGCGGCGCTGGGTCAGGCGGGATCCAAGCATTGAGGATGCTATGCAAGTCGCATAGCGCAGCAATTGATGTCGGCGGCTGGTCAACCTCTACGCCAAGCGCTGTGATGGCACCTGCGACGAAGACAGGCGGTGTTGGCAGCCAACCGATGAGAACTGTGTCGAGGCTAGCTTGCGGACCGCTTGGCAGAAAGATGGCCGGCGGTGTTGGCGGAGCAAGCTTCGGCCCGAGAATTGGTCCATGGTCGGACGGCAGCCACGAAATTAGGATATTGTATAAATCGACGAGCAGCCCCGCACTCGTCGGCGGGTTCGGCACCACCAAAAGCGCCGGGTTCAGCGGCTTTGGAAGTGTCGGCAATGGGTCGGCTAGCGCCCAGGCACTAAGGACGCTGTAGAAATCGGCGACGCCGCACATCGACAAAGGCGGCTGGACGGGCGGAGCCGATATGGCCTGGACTAGGAAGCTTGGCGGCTCGAACGGCTGGTTACCGCCAATGAAGGTATAAACCCACTCGTCTGGCTGGGTCGTTATTTCGTCAACAGACGGGCCAGGATAATTAACCTGGGCAGGCTGCTGTAGCGTCGCTGCGCTCACCTTGACGCCAAATGGCTGGGCGCCAATGAAAGCGTATTGCCACGGATCTTGCTGGCGGACAATCTCGCCATATGCCGAATTTTGCGCCAATGACGGCGGCGGAATCGGCAGGTACTGCGGGACGTGCGGCAGCGGATCGGGCTGCGCGTTCCACCACGTCCAGACCGGCATCATCGGCGTGTCGGTGCTAGCGACGAAGGTAACGACAGGCGGCGCGGCAAACGGCGCCATGAAGCGCCGGGGGTTAGAGATGAAGGCATAGGGCGCCATGTCAGGCACCCAGGCGGCTAGGATCGTCTGGTTATTGTCCAGCTCATCGTTATTAGTTGTCGGCCGGTCTACCTCGACTCCTTGCGAGGTCTGGGCTTTGAATAGCTGCTGAGTAACCGGCTGTTGCGGCCACGTGCCAAGGATGACTTGAAGGTTATCGAGCGAGGACGCAACCGAGAATGGCGGATTGTCCGCCTCGACACCCTGCGAAGTCTGTGCCGCCTCCAATACTGTGAAGGGCGGCGGTACCCACGCGCTGAGAATTGAGTCGATAGGCTTCGGATGGCGGCCGCTTAGAGTGCCGAGGTCAGATGCGCCAACCGCATAAAGGCCACCGCTCGTCGGGACAGGCGCGCCGAAGAAATCGACAGTACCCGTGACGATCGAATAAAGCGAGTTTAGATTCTGTCCGGCGCCAAGGACGGGCGAGCCCGAGCCAGGCATGTAGGATTGCTGGAGGGAGCCAGGATTGTAGCCGCCTACCCCAGTGGGGCCGGTACCCGGCGCCGCAAAGCGAGGATCAACTGCAAGGTGCACATCAACAGTGGCGATTTTCTCTTGGCCAGTCGCCGTCTGCCAAGATGCGAAGGTCGTATAGGTTGTCGAATTCCAGCGTATCGAGAATGTGCCGGTGTTATAATAATCGTTTCCGACAACAACGAGACTTGACGGATTGCCGTCATTCTCGAAATTTACAATTAACGGAACGTTGCTAGTCGAATAGAATATATTATTGGCGATACGACCGGTATTGGTAGATATGTGCGCGCCGCCTAGGGCGAGCAGGCCGCGACCTGCACTGGCATATACCGTGTTGTTGTAAATTTCCGATGCTTGAGCGCGGGTGCTATCATTGCCGAGCGAGATAGAGCCGCCAATAGTGGCGCTATCGTTCTGACTTATGCAGAATCTAATAACCTTATTTGTGTCTTGTAGGATCGTCGAGTCGTCATAGGTATAGAGCTGATACCCAGCACCAACATTATCGTGAGAATAGCAGTACTGGATGACGGCATTCTGTAGGCCGCCATCAAGATCGAAGCCATCACCGTCAGCCGTAGACCCAGTCTTATTGCTGTATGATTCGCAGAATTGAATCGTGCAATTTGTGGCGTCGGCCACCCAAATACCGACAGGACCGCCACTCGCAAAGTTTCCATTCGCACCATTATCGTGCGCAGCACAAAACTGGATTAGGACGTTATTTGACTGGGTTACGGTTATTCCAGAACCGACCCAGTTCGTCGCGCCCGCCTTGCCGGCGTGATTATAGGCCAGACAGTTCTGGACGGTTACATTATAGTGCGACGCTCGCCCGTTTAATAGTAGTCCATAGCCTGGAGCAGAGGCAACGTAGATGCCAGACGAACCATTCCCACCGCTATAATTACCAGTACAGTCGTGGACGGTACACCCGTCAATAAGGACACCACTGAACCCAGAAGTTCCTGTGCTTCCAGAAACTAAAATTCCGTTTATGCCAAAGCCACTGACTGTGCAGCGGAGAACCGAGATCCCAAAGAGTGTCGTATTGCCAGCTTGGCTATTGTCGAACTGAACGCCGTTGGCCGTGTTGGTGGTTGTGCTCGTCCCCGTGAAAATTAAGTCTTGGACGGTGATGCCGCCCATGTTCTGGGCAAGAAATCCCGCCCCTGAGCCACCTGCGATCGTCGCATTGCCCGTTCCGAACGAGCCGAACACAAGAGGGTTGGCAGTCGTTAGGCCGTTGCTCGGAGTCAGCGGCCCAGTGAACGATTGGCCGCCTTGGAATAGAACCTTTGTGCCCGGAACTGCCCAAGTCTGCGCATTGACCTTGGTGACAGTCTGCCATGCCGTCGCCGGGGTTAGGCCGTTGTTGGAATCGCTCCCGATCGATGAGTCAACATAGTAGGTTCGTGCGGGCGGCGATGCCGATGGCTCAGTAAAGAATTTAAACGGTTGTACAGGCGTAGAGCCGCCGGGGACAAAGGGCATAGCGGCTCGCCCTTTTTGCTAGTTCAGGCTTTGCAAGCAAACGATCTGCGGCGTCATGGCAGCCGCCGTCACCGAGAAGGTCATGCAGATTTGGAACCCGCCAGCTGTTGGGTCGCATGCGGCGGATGCCGCGCCACCAAACGTGATCTGCGTTCCCGAGCTGGCCGTGGCGACGGCGCCTGGCCCAATAAACGATCCCCTCGCTACAAATGTCGAATTGGTACCCGCGAGCCCGACAGCACGGCACATCATGAGCGCGCTTAGGAACCATGGGCCGGTCACTGACGGAACGTAATTTTGCGTCAAGCTGGCGCCTAGCGACACGGTAGTACCTACTCCCCAGCAAGGGGTGATAATCAGCGTGCCAGCTGCCGGTGTCGTAATGTCTCCAGCCGCCGTCAGGCGCCAGACTTTACCGGGCCGCACATCAGCCGCCGGGATAGCGATCTGCGACGTGTTAAAGAAGAGCACCTGAATCGAAGTCGCGAAATTTACTACCGCATTCGCGGAATTGAGAGGCTCATTTGGAATATCGTCGAAATATTGGCGGGACATATAATCACTCCTTTAGATTAAGCAACAGTCCCGTCCACGATCGTAAGTGACTTTTCATAAATTAAATTCACATCTAGAAAGCCTGGGCTACCAGATCCAACTCCAGATAGTCCGTTTGTATCATTATCAGCCGCATAAACAATCGTGAGCGTCCACCCGTGAAAACTATAAGTTCCACTAGGATTGACAACATCTAATGACGGCACGGCAACAGAATCTGGTTTTGTTGGCGCGATATCCCTAATGTCTATTGTCAAAGTCCTAAATACTTCTCTAGGTGATATAACTGGAATTTCCAAATGAATAGTAATAATAATAGAACTGCTCATTTTATCTAGCTCCTAATTCAGCGCTTCGAGGGTCACGATAGTGATCAAGATAGACCCTGCTACTGCAGAATTGATCGAAATCTGCGCGCCTGCGATGTTTACTGTTGCGATATCAAAAGTCACCGCCGACCCGCCGCCCATTGGCTGAATCCATGTCTGTCCAGCGGTACCTGTCGCAGGCGCAATAAATAGTCCGTTGCCGACGACCGAAGAGTTTGCGCCCCCTCCAAGACCTAGGGTGGCGCATTTCCAGTACGCTTCAATAATGAAGACGGTATTCGTTTCACTACCTGGCGTGTTGTAGGTGGCTGGGCCGCCGACGCCAAGGCTCGGGCTCGATAGAAGTTGCCCCCACCGCTGAGTAACGATCCAAGCTCCCGTTACGCCTGTCGTTACTATGCCGCTCGCCGTAAGCTTCCAAACCTTCCCTGGCCTAACGTCGGAGTTTTGAATCGCAATCTGACCAGCTGGAAAAAGAATCGTGTCAGTGCCGGCGGCCAACGTCACCGAAGCGTTGTTTATCGCTAGCGGCTCGTTGACGAGATCCCTGAAATAAGTCCGACTCATGCGTCACCCATACGACCAGCCTATGACGCTGTGTAGGCCAAATGGCGGGTTATTGGTGGCCGGGACAACAGGCGGGTTGAATGTCCCGTAAAGGCCGCCGGTGGAATTGGTGAATGTATTTGTGCCTGTGAACGTGGATGGGAGGGTTGTGTTGCTCCCTCCTGTATCGTACCAGTTTATGTTGCTCGGCTGCCCCGTATCGTTTTCGAACGATGGGCTTACTGTCACCGGCAAGATTGCAAACCAAACCTTTGTACCCGATGTTATTGTCGGGTTGGTCGTCATTGCGAAGGTGTTCCACCCAGACGCGAATGTATTAGCTGCGCTCGTCGCCAAGAGGGCAAGGGGTTTATTAGACCCATTATCTGAGTAGACGCCTAGGAAATTATTACCCCCAGTTGCACCATTCGCCCAGTAGGAAACTGATTGAAGAACGCCTGTCGATGGCATCGTGTATGGGCCGCCGCCAAAGAAGCAGGAGCCGGTGCCGAGCGCGAAATTAGTGCTAGTCGGGACGGTTGTGTAGCCAACATTGAAGGACATCAGAACCAGCCGATGTGCTTCGAGCCCCGCGCAATGGGAGGTGGCCCAGGCGGCGGGATGAAGGCAGAATCCGCCCCAATGCTAGACCCGTTCTGAAGTGCCCTGTTGCCGAAGAAGTCGATAGCCCCGACGTTGATACTGTAAAGCGTATTCAGGTTTTGCCCAGCCCCAAAAACTGGCGAGCCAGACTTCGATGTGTAATAAGGCAAGAGTACGGGATTGTAGCCTATATACGAACCACCACCGCCAGGCCCTATGAGCAGCGGATCAGATGCCAAATGGACGTCGACAGCCGCAACCTTCTCTTGCCCCGTGGCTGTCTGCCATGCGGCAAAAGTCGCATAGGTCGTAGAATTCCATCTGATAGAGAACGCACCCGTGTTGAAGTAGTCGTTGCCTACCACAGTCATGCTTGATGGGTTACCATCCACCTCAAAGGCGGAGATGAATGGCGAGCCGTTCACCGAATAAAGCACGTTGTTGGCCACGCGCCCAGTTTGGATTGACACATGGGAACCGCCAAGGCTGATGCACGACCTTGAAATATTGCCATCGGAATAAACGGTGTTGTTATAGACGTCGCCAGACTGTGCCCTTGTGCTGTCACTACCGAATGAAATTCCACCACTCAAGGTCGTGAATAGTTGGCAGTCATTTTGGCTGATGCAGAAGCGGATGGTTTTGGTCGTGTCTTGTAGGATAGTAGCGTCGTCGAAGGCATATAGCTGATGCCCGGCACCATGGTTGTCGTGAGAATAGCAATACTGGATCGTGCAATTCTGGCAGCCGCCGTCGAGTCCAAAACCACCTCCGTCGGCCGTCGAGCCTGTCCGGTTATGGTGTGATTCGCTGAACTGTATTACGACGTTGGTTGAGTCCGCCGTCCAAATTCCGATCGCGCCGCCGGATACAAAATTGCCGTTTGTGCCATTATTATATGCCTGGCAAAATTGGAACAGGCCTATGTTAACCTCGGACATGAAAATTCCGGAACCGACCCAATTACCGGCGCCAGCCTTCCCAAGGTTGTTGTATGCGATACAATTTTGGATGGTGATATTAGAGTGCGACGCGCGACCGTTTGATAGAAGTCCATAACCAGGCGACGATCCTACATAGATTCCGGCAGACCCAAGCGCGCCGGTATAATTCCCAGTGCAATCATGAACGATGCAGCCGTCAATCAGGACATTGCCAAAGCCAGACGTTCCAGTGCTACCTGAGATGTAGATGCCGTTTAAGCCAAACCCGCTGACTGTACATCGTAGGATTGAAATCCCAGATATAGTTGTATTACCGGCTTGGTTATTATCGAACTGTATTCCATGGCCGGTGTTGGTGAGCGTGCTGGTGCCGGTGAATATAAGATCCTGGACGGTGATACCACCCATATTTTGGGCGAAGAAGGCAGCCCCAGAGCCACCGGCGATCGTGGCGTTGCCGGTTCCATATGAACCAATGATAAGCGGCGTCGCGGACGCTAGGCCATTCGATGGGGTAACCGTGCCGCTAAACGATTGGCCGCCAGCGAAAAGCACATTTGTGCCCTGGACAGTCCATGTAAAGCCATTCACTTTCGCGATGGTCTGCCAGGCCGTTCCAGGCGTCAGCCCGTTGTTCGAGTCGAGGCCGCCGACGCCATCTACATAATATGTCAAGGCCATCAGCGCGCCCTCATCCAGGCAATGTGCCGCCGCAGGCCAAATGGCGGGTCAGTAGGGATGGGCGTCTCAAGTAGGTCGATTTCCATCACCCACGAGTAGAATGTATCGCCCGTATACGAGCCGGCGGGTGTTGTCAGACTGACCTGGCTCAGGGTATTGAGCTGGTAATTATTCGTGTTCGCGCCGATCGATGCTGACCTAGACGCGGCCGTGCAGTTCGCGCCACTGAAATGCATCGCGATAACGAGCGGCTTGCTTGGGTCGTAGAAAAATTGCGGCGATAGGTCTGATGCCGCATAGGTCTGGGCGCCGCTTAGTGCAAGACTAGCCGAACCTGACCATTTGATCTGCGCTTGGTCGCCACCAAAATTGACGCCATTGGTGCCGCCGCCGCTGCTCCCGATGTAGAGGCCATCGAGATTGCCGCTTGTGCCAGTCTGCGATTTGATGATGACGCTTGCCCGCACCGGCCCTGTGTAGACGCTATTCAGACTGGTGACAGGGATGACCTCACGAACATCGGTGCCGTTCGCCGTGCCGCCATAGCCGCTGTTTGTGTTCGGCATGGTGTCGGAGAACGCGATAAAGGTAGTCATCGGCGCCGCCTTTCATTCGACAGCGCCGATCGCCGATTAGATCTCAGCAAAAACCTCGTACCAATTCCACCCGGTCACCGTACCTGGCGCGGTCGGGAACCAGAACTGATAAAGCTGCGCCGAACCGGCTGGCGCGACGATCGCCTCTGGAGGAGTCGAGACGAAGAGATATCCATTGAGCACGTTGAAGTTATCGTCGATCAACGTGGTAATGGTGCCAGTGGCCTCGGTATCGGTCGAGATGCCAGTGCCACACTTGCCAATAGCCGGGACAGCTGCACCAGCTAGCGACGACGCCGGATCAATCTTCTTCAAGGCCGCCGGGCTCGTAGTGATAAAGCCAGTACCGCCTGTTGGTGTCTTAAACCCAACCTGAACGCGCTGCTGGGCACTCGTCGCATTGGCGGCCTGCCCAACCGCGTGGCGGATGAAACTGATGTTGGCGGCGGGCGCGGCGGCTGGCCAGAGGTAATTCAGCGTCGAGGCGCCAGTGATGGTAATGCCGGTCGTGGTGGTCGCCGCGACAGAGCCTAGGATATATTCACGCATTGACGTAATCCTTATGTTGAGAGTCCAACGCCACCACGGCGTTCATTGCTTCACTTCAGTCTTCGTTTCAGACCCAGTACCCTGGAGCGGCGCTAAATATCTGCTCCCGCCGCGAGCGCTCTACCCAGAGCTTGCTGCCCATGGGTGTCAAAGCCCGCAAGTGGCCTTGCCTGTACTCAAGCCTGCAGGCGTTCTCACCGGTATGTACATCATTACGGTAGATGCCCCAGAAGAAGGTATAGCCCTTCTGAATCCAGTCGGTGCCTAGCGTCCAGGTAGCGCCATTCGAATCGGTGATTATCAAGGCCGGCGGAACGGTCACATAAGGTTCGGTGCGGTTCTCTCGCACGTACTTGACGCGGCGATGAAAGCCTTCGAGTAGCTCGCTATCGCGGAGAGCTGGGCGACTCATAGTGCTAAGTACCGCTTGCGCATTGGGCATTTGCCCCTAGAATGAAGTCAAAAAACGAACAAAAGCAACAAGCAAGGCTTTCATTAGAATAGATCCTGATGCCGGAGAGAATAATCACGAAACTATTTTGAAATACCGCTTGACTGCGCGGGGCATTTGCCCTACATTAGTGCTTGTGGTGCTATATGGCCGCTGAAGAAGGGAAGCTGGGTCACCGAGGGTGGTCACCGCCCCAAACACTCAGCCCTTCCGACATGGAGGGATGGAAGTGACAAAAGAAAAAGAAGAAGCCTTGGAACGATTGGATGAGGCTTGCCGCGCTGTATTGGACGCCAGAAAAGCCCTGAAGGACGCCGAGAAAGCTAAGTCTGTCGCAGCGGACGCATTTATCGCCGCCAGCAAAGCGGAGGAATGAAAATGGCATACGACGCAGGTAACCCAGAACACGTTGCCGCATTCTTGCGGGGCCATCAGTACGACTGGACTCGCGATGGCTACTGGACTGATATCGGGTTGCTGTTTTTCTGAGCTGGGAGAATGGACAATGACAAGACTGCGCCCGGGAGCCTTCCGTTTCGATACGATCAGCTTCCCAGATTTAGGAGCAAAGACAATGACACAGTTTCACGAAGGCCAGGAAGTGGAAGTGACGAAGGGCTTTGACGGCAATCCACTGGGCTGGCGCAAGGCGAAGATCGTTCAGATTATCTGGCTTGACGTTATTAAGCATCGCGAACATCAGTTCGAAGTTGAGTTTCCTGATGGCACAGGAGCCGTGTTCGATACAGCCCATATTAGGGAGTGTGAACAATGACCCAATTTCATGAAGGGCAGGAAGTGGAGGTGCTGGCCAATGGCCATAGAAAGAAATAAGGTTGAAATCGCGCTGGACGGCAAGAGTATACAAATTACGCTATCTTGTCGCGATAATTACGAGGCCAATGTGCTCTATGACGATCTTGTAAGCCGGGCTCGTAACGAGGGGAAGTTATCAATATCAATGACCATGAGAGCTGACGCCGAGAATGCCCCAACGCGTATAGGCAAGTTCGATATCTTGGGCGGACCAGAGCGGTGAAATCGAGTAAGGAAATCAAATGATCCAGTTTCATGAAGGTCAGGAAGTGGAAGTGCTGCTTGTTGCAAAAGACATCGGCGACAATGCACATTGGCGCAAGGCGAAAATCGAAGGCATGCATGGCGACAAATATCTGGTGAGATTCACCGATGGGACTTATGCGGATTTCGATGCGGATCATATCAGGGCGATAAAGGATACGCTTGCGAAACGTCAATATTTACAATGGGGCCAAGATATCGAAGTACTTTGACGTTTCGGCATGTGGCGTCCTGCGGTGCAATCTCTGCCCGCCACATAGCGAAGCGCCAGAAATGGAGCGGTTAGTCCTAGGCACAAATGCGCGGATTATCGCCCGCAACGCTTCACCCATAAACTAGGAGAACACAACAGATATGAAAACGCGTGAACAGAAATTCCAGGCCATTTGGGATCGGGCTATTATGCTTGACGCCCACGGCAAAACAGAAACATTCTTGGACCTTTCCAAGTGGCTAAACAAGAATGGATTTCGTAACCAAGCGGGGAAGCCATATGCTCCTGTTCCGCGCGGTATTGCCAAGGTTGTCGCCTCTGCATATACCTATGCCGTCCGCAAATTTGGGCATAAAAAGGCCCTTCCGATCGCGAACTCTTTCACTGGATCGTCTGGAGAATATGCCTGGCCTGATTGACGTTTCGGCCTGCCGGTGTTCGCCCGCCGGCAGTGCGAAGCGCCAGAAATGGAGCAGTCCTAGGATGAATGCGCGTATAGTAGTGCCCGCGACGTTTCACTAGAGCGAAACGATCATGACGTTTCGGCCTGCTGCTGATCCTTTAGTGTGGCGTTATGCGCCGGGGCAGCAGCAGTGCGAAGCGCCAGAAATGGAGGCAAAAATGCGCGGTATAGCGTAGGCTCCGCGACGCTTCACCCTCAAACAAAGGAAACGCAAATGAAAAACAAAACCAACGTACCAGCCGTCTCTCACGCCGCCGGACTAGCCGCACGCGCTATTGCCCGTCTAGAAGCCGCTGCGGAAGCCGTACACGCCCAAGCCAATGGCGGACGGGGCTTTCAGGCTGTAAGCTCAAAGGATGGGTTTGCGGCCACTATTAGGCACGGGAAGACTCTTATCGAAATACAGAATGACAGCTTTGCTGTTAGACAGGTGGATTGATGCCTGTCGTCCTAAAGATTTTGCTAACGATCGCGGCGCTCTCTCTTGTCGCAATCGTCTTGTTCGAGATATGGCAATTTCCAGATTGAGGAGTGAAAGATGAAATTCAACCGGCATTTGTTCTATGCGCGTTGGGTTCAATATCCCTACTATCTCGTCAAGTTCACGATAGCCAAGGCCGTTCGCAAGGCCTGCAATTGATGGATTGAAGATGAAAGACCTTATCGATCCTGAATTTTTCAGGTTCTTTGACGAACACCCAAATGCCGAAGCTACAGTCATAGCGACAATCATCATGATTGTCGCTCTAGCTATCTTACTTTGACGCTAGCCCATGGGCATTACGGTGCCCATGCACGAGCGCCAGAAATGGAGGCAAAAATGCGCGGTATAGCGTAGGCTCCGCGACGCTCGGCTACTTCCACACAAACGGCGCTAGCGCGGCTATCAAAAAGCAGATGGCCGTGATCAAGTACATGATGTCTTGGAAGCGCTGCATGCCTACACTAGGCCGTAGGCCAGAAGAGCGAGAGCCGCTGACATAATTAAAATTCCTAACCATGGCTTGCGGCCTAGTTTTTCTAAATTCATCATCGCGGCCATGAAGAGGGCCGCCCCGATAATGAAGGAAACCATTCTCGTGACTCTCACGCCCCCCAATAGCGCGGATCAATGCCGAATACCTGGATCCAGAATTCATATTCTGCGGCCACGCCGATCTGCGTCGTATCGTACAGGATGAGCATTGTCCGGCCTCGGAATGTTTTGAGCTGCCGGTTAGCTACTCCGGTCCTGCGCGTCCCTAGCCCAAGTCCGGACCGGTGGCCGTAACGCGCCATGCTGCTCACACCACAGCTCAAACTCAGCCAGAAAAATGCCCGCAGTACGTCGCGGGCTTAGTTGGCTTAGTAAGGAAACACATGAACCAGCTGCGCTACGTGCAAGGCCTAGAACCCGCGCGGGACCAGCATGAATATATGACAATGCATGCTTTTTGCCCATTGTCAAGGGCATGTGCCCTCTGGGCAGTTCATAAATCATCCCGGTAGGTTGCCCCCATCGACAGAAGCTTAGCCACAACCCCAAAACATATGCCAGCAAACATAAGCCCAAGCACGATGCCGGCGGCGATGCCACACACCAGCGCAGTTGCCGCCAGGAACCAGCATGGATTCATTTTTCAACCCATAGCTTCTTTCGCGGCGGCCTCGAGCGAATTCATAGCCTCTTCCTTTGTGGCTCTTTTGCCTATTTCCTCGCCATCCTCGCTAAGCATAAGCCAGCACCTCCACGGCGCCGCCTCGTGCTTCTCGTAATAAGCTTTATAATTCACCCAGTTACGCCTTATGTATTCTTCGGCTTCTGGCCCTGGCTCTTTTTTGTAATGATCCCATTCACGCCATTTCTCTGGCACCACGCGCATTATGCAGCCAATATAAATGTTACCCACAAATAGGTTTTCTTCATCCCATCTCATCTGCGCCCACCTACCCGCTTAAGCATCACCGCAAGCAAATACAGAACTTGCGCCGCCATTCCCTCAGAACTAACCATAATTTCCCTTTCATGCACCGCCAGCATGCGCAGCGCGCTGAATCCACGGCGGCTAAGCCGCTTTAGCGGCCCCTCTAGCTGCCGTAGTTCTTTCTCAAGCCATATGGCCTTCTCCGGGCTCACGCCGTTGCCAGAACCCCTATCATCGCCAGGAAGCTGCGGTATGCCCGTCATGGCGCCCGCTGGCAGCTTCGCGGCATAAAAGCACCGTACCATACCGGCGTATTCGATACCGGCATCATAAAGCTCTGTACGCAGTTTATGGCGCATGACGAACCGGCCTAGCGGTGATTCCTGTTTTTGATCCTCGCGCTCGCCACGCCTATGCGGCTGGGCTAATACCGTAAGCTTCTCGACATTCATCGCGTCGCGGGCGTGATCATCCATGCGGCGTATGCGGCCATTGGGTTCACGATGGCCAGGTTTTCGTTTCCTTCCAGGAATGCCCATTCACGCCGCATCCCTCATTGCCGCCTTAACGCGCTCAGTTGCTTCCGCAAAATAGATCGGAAGCATTCCGCCTGGGCCTGGCCACATGTCGCAGCACATCTTCCGGCCAGCGCAATTAGACGCAAGACAACACGCCATACATAGAAGCTTGGCTTCCGCAACCACCTTTTTCTCAAATTCAGTCAACACAGCACCCTATCCCAATAGAAATCCGCCCTCGTTGATTCGTTCAGCGTGTTGATAATTTCCTCGATTAGGCCATCGTCGGTATCTATCCACGCGTAGGCGATATGAACCCATTCGCCAGTTTGGGCTCTTCGCGCTAGTTCAAGCTTGAACTTCATGGCAATATAACTTCAAAATGGCGCTTAAGATGTTCCGGCATACTAGCCCACCATTCAGGGCTTAGTGTCCATGGTTGCCATGGTTTCATCCCGTTCGCCATCGGCCACATTAAAATGCACAGTTCTTGCACCGTCATGTCTTCCGCCGGCTTGAATATAACTTGGGTGGCAGTACTCGTCATTTAGGCTTCCCTTCCTCTATCGCGGGAAAACACATCCTTTGTCGCGTTGTCCGGATCGATTGGATTGCCAACATGCAGATCCTGCAACAGCTTACTGAATCCAGCAATAATGCGCTGTTTTGCAATTGCGTCGTTCTGTGGAACCTCGACTGATAGCTTTGACACGTAAACGCGTCTTCGCTGCATATCTCGCGCTGCAAACGCCTCTGCTGATTGGAACAATTCAGCAGCAGTTGGCAAAAAGCGCCCATCGCCAAGCTTGCCCTTCGCGGCATATTCGCAGGCTTCGACGACGAACTCTGGCTTTCGCGTTCCTAAAACTTGCCAATAGGCAGATAGCTTAGCCTTTCGTTCAGTCTCGTCGCCTGTCTGCTGATAGCATAGGAGTAACTTGGCCAGTGCTTTCTTGGCGTCTTGTTCTGTCGTCATTTTCGCCCTCTTCCAAAAATGCCCTAATTGCGCCTGCGGTGCCGTTGCTGCGTCCGGTAGGCCCGGCGCGCGCCCGGAATTTTTTCCAATTCCTAACCCACGTGCGCCACGCTGCAGGCCAGTCTGCCATCCGGTTTCCTAGCTTGCGGTGGTGATCGCGGAACTGATCCCACTCTTCGTCAATTTGTCGGAACGTCATTCCGGCGTCACCAGCAAACACCTCATCCTTTGCTGTTGGTTCCTGGTCTTCCGCTATTGCGGTTTTAACAGACTTGCGCTTGGCATTGGGCTGCGAAGCAGCCAATACAGATCCTTTAGGATCTGTATCTATATGTGGTTGTGGTTGTGGTTGGTAGGATTTTGCTCTAGCATTGCTACTAGCATTGCTAGCCTTCTTTTGCCCACCAAGTTTGCCAGACGCGCGGCGCCTTTCATATTTGTTTTCAGCATCTTGCAGTTCTTTTTCAATGCGCTTGTGTATCCACCCTTTGTTGGTTATCGTAAAAAAGGACGCCAAAACAGCACCGTCGATGTTCCACTCTTCGGGCGTTGTGCCAGCGATTTGCTGTAGCAATGCTAGATCGTTTGGAAGGCCTCCGTGGCGCCAATAGTGGCAAATAAGAGACATGTAAGATCCGCGATTTTGGCGAGATAAATGCATCGTGTCGGCGACGAAGTCGGCCACATAAAGCGGCATCCACGGGCGGCTCATCCAAACCTCGCAAACATGCGGCGCAGGGCAAAAGCCCTCGCGTAGCTTACACCGATCATCGTAACATTCAAGGACACAGCTTCGGTTATCGGAATGGCGAAAAGCCACAGAACAAGCTGCGATAGTCCAGCGCCGATAAGCGAATTGGCAATTGCCTCGGCGTGCGAATTGGCGATGTGCTGGATCATTTGTTGCTTCCGAACCAAAAAATAAGGCCCAGCACATAGATCATTGTCCATACTAGCAACCCGCAAAGCCCATCCGCATGCTTGTCAACAAATTCAATTAAGCTCATTTCTTCTCGCCACGCTGCAGCAGCGCCATAATATCGCTTATGGCAGTTGCATATTTTTCGTTTTCCACCATTCTGCATCGCACCAATTCTAGGGTATGTATAACAGTGGAATGATCTAGGCCGAAATGATCGGCAACCTGCTTGAATGAAAACTTTACAAGGCTAAGGGTGTTACCACATGCGCGAACCTGCCGGCAAAGAGTATGCATAAGATAGATAGCCACATGTCGTGCATCGGCTATATTTCTGTTGCGAGATCGGCCGCGCACTAAAGCAACTGGCAAGCCAAAATAGTCGGCGGTTACGGCGATGACAGACTTTGGCATCACGCGTGCACCGAATAGCCGCTCATCAATTTCTCGTCGTCTGGCTGCTACACTCTCAAATTCAGGCTCTGGCAACGAAGGCACCATCCATGGTGTTTCAGGCTCCGGCACTTGTGTAAGCATGGGTAACGTAGGCGACTGTGGTGGCCATAACCGCTTGCGCACAGCCTTGTAATGGGCGGATAATTCCGGTAGTGTGCGTGTCTCAACTAGACTCATGCGGGTGTCCTTTCAAGCAATTTGACGCGCAGGCATTGCCATTCGTCGAGTATGTCCAGAGCCTGACTTTGTGTGAATGCCACGGCATGCGGGACAGCATTGGAGATACACCATGTTTGAAAGGATTCCTGCTCGTCCGTGAGCTTCTCGCCTTCTCGTTTCAGTTCAAGACAATGCATTTGCCCAGTTGGTGGAACGAGAACGAAGTCCGGCCAACCCTTTTGCTGGCCCATTCTCTTAAGCTTTACGGCTGTCCGAATGTCTCGCACCTCGCCGTGTCCTATATGCGTCCATTGCCAGTCAGGGCGGGCGTGCTCACGCAGGACTTTGGCTACGGCTGTATGCAGTACTAATTCCTTGGGGCGCGGCGCTTTCCGAACACGCGGCTTAATGCCTGCAGCAAGGCGCAGGAAAGGAATGGCTGCTCTCATTCCGCAGCCTCGTCGATAGCACGGCGCCTAGCCTCTTCGCTCTTATTCATTCCGACAGGCCCAATTGTCCGCGTAGATTTATATGGCTGCGGCTCACAACCAAACAGAGGCCCAGCGTCGGCCTCACGCCCGCGCGCCTTCACCGACGCATGCTTGCGTGTTGTCTTCCCATCGAGAATGAGAGACATTCGGCGCTCGATATCAGCATGGTATTCAGCCTCGCGCTCTATAAGGATGGCGTTGAAGCCTTCACGATATGCGGCTTCACCTGTTGTGCCGGTACCGGCAAACATGTCGAGGGTAGTTCCGCGCGGCGGGGTGACTAGGCGGCAAAGCCACTGTATGAGATCGATGGGCTTTACGGTTGGATGTTTGGAACCAAGCCTGTCGTCGCCGTCAGCTTTTGCGGTATAAAAATAACGCGCGGATGAGCCGGAGTCGCTATTTCTTTCAAACGTGCTATACGGGATCGTCCCGCCAAGGAATTCTCCTTTGAAAGACGCGTCTCCATGTTTCCTTTTGTATGGCTTAACATCGCCGCTCGTTGTCTCCGGAAACCCAGCCAGCACTTCCTCGCTACCATCGTGGCAAAGGTTGGCTGGCCAGCGTGAAGAGGCCGCCTCACGAGAGTGAGGCGGCAATCCATATCCGTTGCCGTAAATTTCTCCACGCTTACCACTTATATTGCCACGTGCGTGCGTAGTCCTTGGCTGCGATTTAATGCGACACGCCCCAATATTTAGCGCCCCAGTTCCCCATCTCAAAACATTCGCGGCAATCGTTGGCTCAGATAGCGGCTTGCGTGCGAGGCAAATTGGCTCGTGTGCTGGCTTAAGGGACGTTCCTAATTCTGGCCGTCCAATCTGGGCCATTGATCGACTTTTTGGAAATCCGGAACCGAAGATCCAGGCAAGCAGATCCCGTATCTCAAATCCAGCATCCTCGATCGCCGACGCAAGCCTATGGTAACTACGGGTTCCTGCAAAAGATACGATGTGGCCACCTGGTTTAAGAACCCTAAAAACTTCCTTAGCCCATCGGTAATGGAAAAACTGGACCGAATTCGGCGATGCCCCAAATTTCTTTACGTGAGAGAGCATCTCTGCATGGAATATAACTGAGTCCCAAGAATCTCCTGGCTCGTGCCTCACCCATTCATCAACGGCCTTGGCCCATATTTCGAAGTCATTCTTCTTCTTTGCCCTAAGCGGGAAAGCGCGAAATATTTGAACTAGCTTCATGCAGTCTAGCTTCTTAGATACGACCCACTTGACCATTTGGTTGCCGCCATCGCGGCGATCTTGGAATCGAATTGTTCCGATGCCAGTCGCTGTATGAACGTATTTAAGAATGGAGGAATCATCCGCCCGGATATGGATAATAAATTCACAGCAATATCCGCCGCCTTCTGAATTTATTTTTCTAGATACGAAGCATCCCTCTCCGTCTGCGAACCCGGCCAGCCAATTACCCAATCCGACATCAAGATCAACACTTTCTGAAGCATCCCACGCCTTCCCCATAAATCCACCGCTAAGACGCTTAAATGAGCCATCCCTTCCGGGCTTACACTGGGAGGCATCTTCAGCGCCAAATCTCTTCGAAATAGATTCAAGAAAATACGGCGGATCGGTAACAACACTATCGACGGAATTATCCGGCAATTCCCTCAGCACCTCACGGCAATCCCCATCATGCAGCACGACACGCCCCTCAAGGAATGTCTTGCTCATGACGCGCGCGCCCACCGCCGTGTCGTCACGCGTATCGATGGCAATGGTGTCTGCCACCGCTTCAGATCTACCAGATGGCCATCGCAAGCCGACACGGGATCCAGCCCAAGCGGGCTCTCCTGCGCTTCT
>Ga0193718_1000017_pt1 | contig 32510 bp, 14 predicted proteins | sample U2a1metaG_FD_144918 | JGI IMG/M metagenome (GOLD analysis project Ga0193718, IMG submission 144918) | Soil microbial communities from a riparian zone of the East river system, Colorado, United States - U2a1 | ecosystem: Environmental > Terrestrial > Soil > Riparian zone | place: USA: East River... | reverse complement strand
CCGTTTTGTCTGTTGCTCATGCTCATTTCCTCCAAACAGCCGCGAAGCTTTAACCGGATTGCCTTTATAGTCCATGTAACAAAGACAATCGTTGCTTAGCTCTTCCGTCGTAAGAGGAGATTTACTGAATGGATTAAGACTGATGCACCAGGTACCGGTCGATAGCAGCAGAAAGGGTTCCTTAAATTGAGCGAGGTAAGGGACCAATGCGGCAGAGCTGTCGTGCAAACCCACTCCCGCGATGAGTTGCTGGTTTCCCTGTTGTACCGGCAAAGCCGAGTCGGAAGAAACAAGGGAAGGAAACTTTCGGTCAATCCCCTCGGCGACGACCCATTCGTGGTACCTTTTCTCTGAAAAGTCCCATAATCCGGTGTGACAGCCAATGCTTGTGATGTCCGACCAGGCATGGCCAGTGATCAGCCAAGTGATGAATTGAGGCAAATGAAGTGAATTATGTACCCGGGTAAATAAATTTTGACGCTCTTTTTTCAGCCGGTAGAGCTGAAGCCCTGAATTGAGACTGCCCAACACCGGCGATGCCGTTTGCAAGGAAAGCGTTTGCTCCCCGCCATAGGTCCGGTAGAACTGTTTCGTTAAGTCTTCCGGATAAGGTTTGAGGTAATTGTAAAGCGGAGTGAGGATCTCCCCCTCCTTATCGAGATGCACAAAACTGGCGCCATAGGCAGAAACATTCAATGCCTTGATTTCAAACTCGTCAGAGTCCTTCATGGCGCGATAAGACTGTTTGACCCAATCCCGCAACTTCATAACATCCTCGCAAGGGAATCCGTCTTCATCAATTGTTTCCTCCAATTGCGCAGTCTGCTCATAGACAATGTTATAATCCTCATCAAAAAGGAAGGCTTTCTTGTTGGTCTTACCAATGTCGAGAATAGCGATGACGGGAGTTTTCTTGGACATTGGATTGAGTTTTTGCGGGAAGAGTTAAGTTGTCGCCAAGAGATGGTTTCAGATTACAGGTTTGCTGGTTGTTTGGGTACAATCCTAAGGTTTACAACTACCAACCTGGAACCTGTACCTTCTCACAGCCCGGTAGCCACGCTCCTCGCCCCCCTCTCTCCAATCAACTTCTCCCTTACTTTCAACTCGCGAAACAAGACTATCGGTTGTAAAGCCGCCCCTGCCCGCAACCGGGCTTCTGCCACCAGGGGGCGAACGTCGGTGCGGTAGGCCTGCTGAAGTATTTCCTGCGAAAGGACAGTATCATTTTGCTGCTGGGCCGCCTTCAAAGCTTTTTGATCAACTAACAATGCCTGGGCATAGGCCAGCTTGATCGCCTCGACAGACTGCAGCAAGTCTTCGAGGGGATCTTTTACGTTGTGCGACGCATCGATCATCCAGCCCAGGTCGCTGGCGTGGTTCATTCCGCGGGAATCCATACCCTCGATTAACTCATTGAAGATCAAGAATAATTGGTATGGGTTGATACTTCCAACGGTAAGGTCGTCGTCACCGTATTTGGAATCATTAAAGTGGAAGCCGCCGAGCTTGCCTTCCATCAGCAACAGGGACACAATCTGTTCGATGTTTGTATTGGGATGATGGTGGCCGAGGTCAACGAGTGTGTACGCCTTGGGTCCTAATTTGCTTGTATAGAGGTAGGATTGCCCCCAATCGCCAACGGCCATGGAATAGAAGTTGGGTTCAAAGGCCTTGTATTCAACAAACATTTTCCAGTCGCCCGGCAGCTGGGCATATATCTTTTGAAGTCCTTCCAGTGTATTCTGAAAGGCCTTCCGGAAATTTAATTGGCCAGGAAAGCACGAGCCATCCGATAACCAGACGGTAAGCGATTTGGATCCAAGCTCGGTTCCGTGCCGGATCACCTGGATGTTGTGCTCGACCGCCTGCTGCCGGACATACTGGTTGACATGTTGTAATGATCCGTACTTGTAGCTAAGCTTTTGATCCTTCTGGTCTTGAAACGTATTGGAATTCATCGCGTCAAATCGTATTCCAAGCTTACTTGCCGCCGCCTTGATTGCCGTGGGATTGGAAGGAATATCCCAGGGAATATGAAGGGAAATGGCGCCGCCCGACTTATTCAACGCATGCAGGAGCCCGATGTCATCTACTTTTTCTTCCAGGCTGCGCGGCTCACCACCGCCGGGAAACCGACCAAAGCGTGTTCCACCCGTACCCAGCGCCCAACTTGGAATGGCGATCTGAAAATCGATCAGCCTTTGAAGTACCCCATCGACTTCCGTTATGTCCGACGCAATCCGTTCAAACTGTTTTTTATGACCGGCAGCCAGTTTATGATTGTGTTCTTCGATCCGACTTTTCTCGATATGCATGACAATATTGATTCAGGGCAGATAAAATACTTCCTTCAGCGGCGTAGTGATGGGTGAGTGATCAGGATGGGTGTCCATGATGTCTTTCATATACGACCACCATTTCTGCATCACTGGATGTTCAGCCAGGCGGTCTAGCAGCATGGGATCTTCCATTTTCAATATACCCACGAGGGTGTTCGTTTCCTTGTCCAGAAAAATCGAATAATCGACAATGCCAGCCTCCGCCAGGAGTTGCTTCAATTCCGGCCAGATGGCATCATGCCTTCGTTTATATTCCTCTTCCTTGCCGGGATGGAGGTGCATCTTAAAGCCTACTCGTTTCATATCCAACATTGGCCTATTCGTTAACTAGGATCCGAGTCAATGGTAATTAGTCATTGGTTCGGAATTGCCTTAGTTACTTTCTGTCTAAGAGTTTAGTCTCAAACCTTTCTCTGAACGACCAATGACTAATGACCAGTGACTAAATTATCGTACAAATGCCATCGCTATTCCACCATCTACATTCAAAACGTTCCCTGTTGATTTATTGAGAAGTCCCCCAACCAGCGCAAAGCAGGCATTCGCAATGTCTTCCGGAAGAATGACTTCATTCAACAAGGTACGCTTTGCATAAAAGGCAGGCAATTCTTCCACCTTGACGCCATAAGCCTTTGCTCGTCCTTCGGCCCAGGCTCCTTCCCAGATTTTGCTGTCGGAAATCACGGCATCCGGGTTCACTACATTCACCCTGATCTTGTCGGGGCCTAACTCTGCTGCATTCAAGCGGCTGAGGTGCAACTGGGCCGCTTTCGCGGAACCATATCCGGCGTTGTTGGGTCCCGACACTAGCGCGTTCTTACTGACAATGTTAATTACATCGCCCCCGAGATTTTGTTTTCTCATGGTCTCCACCGCAGCCTGGGTAACCAGAAACTGCCCCTTCACCAGAATATCATAGAGCAGGTCCCAATCTTTCTCCGTATGCTCTTCGATGGGTTTGGATATGGAAATGCCGGCGCAGTTGACTACAATATCCACGCCGCCGAAGGCGAGCGCTGTAGCGGAAAATGCTACTTTGATTTGCCCGGCATTCATCACATCGAGCACCACCGGCGCAAAGGTATCTTTCCCGAATTGTTTTTTGAATTCCCCTTCCGCTTTCGCCAGGCGGTCGGCGTCGTTATCGTTGATGACAACGCAGGCTCCTTCTTCTATGAATTTCTTCGCAATGCCTTTGCCAATACCTCCGGCGCTGCCGGTAATCAAAGCAATCTTCCCGGACAATGCCTTTGGTTTTGGCATGCGTTGAAGTTTTGCCTCCTCCAGCAACCAATACTCAATGTTAAATGCTTCCTGCCTCGGCAGGGATGTATAGGTTGAGATGGCCTCAGCCCCCTTCATAACATTTATAGCGTTGATGTAAAATTCCGATGCAACGCGCGCCGTTTGTTTGTCTTTGGCAAACGTAAACATCCCCACTCCGGGATAGAGAATCACTACGGGATTGGCATCCCGTATCGCCGGACTGTTGGCGTGCTTACAGGCTTCATAGTACTGCCTGTACATCGCCCGGTAGCTTTCAAAGAGCGGTGTCAGCCGTTCCCGGACGGACTTAAAGTTGGAAAGATCTTCGTCTGCTGAGATATCCAGTACGAGCGGGCTGATCTTTGTTCGCAGAAAATGATCGGGACAACTTGTGCCCATCGGGGCCAGCCGACCCAGATCCTTTGAATTAATAAATTCCAGTACCCGCTCATCATCCGTGAAATGTCCCAGCATCCGCACCTGACTGGAGCAGAGGCCGCGCAGCACCGGAGCCAGTGTTGCCGCCTGCTGTAAACGAGCTTCCTTTTTCAACGGCTGGCGTTGCGCTCCTCCAAAAACAGGACGTTTCTTTCCGTAATTTTCCTCTAAATACCCGGCGCAGGTTTCAATTACTTCCAGGGTATTCATATAGCTTTCGTAGGCCGTATCACCCCAGGTAAACAATCCATGCGACCCAAGCATTATGCCGCGAATGCCGGGATTTTCATCCAGGCATTTCTTAAGCTTCAATCCCAGGTCAAAACCAGGACGTTGCCATTCCACCCAGCCTATCGTTCCTTTGAACAACTCCATGGTGATCTTCTTTCCATCCTTTGCTGCCGCAATAGCGATGGCGGCATCGGGGTGTAGGTGATCAATGTGTTTGAAGGGTAGGAATCCGTGCAGCGGAGTGTCGATGGACGGGGCTTTGGATGCCAGGTCATAAATACAATGGTTGAAAAGTTCTACCATTTCATCCTCGTGTTCAATTCCCCGGTATACATTTTTCAGGTTGTTTAGCCGGTCGACATACAATGCCGCCAATCCGCCCCGTTTCATGGTTCCTAAGTCGCCGCCGGATCCCTTTACCCACATTACTTCCGTTTCTTTGCCGGTCAAAGGGTCTTTGGCCATCGCTTTACATGACGTGTTGCCGCCTCCGTAATTGGTCAGGCGCAAATCCGCTCCCAGTAAATTCGAACGGTACACCAGCAAGGCCACTTCATCACCGGCCAGTGCGGCGGCTTTCGCTTCATCCCACAGGTAGCTTACGTGTTTAAAGCGTTGAGTTTGAACTGACATATTTTTGTTTTTAGAAAGATCCTATTTTATTGAATTTCCATAGCCCACGAGCAAGACCGATAAGATGATCGTAATGATTCCCACCGTAATCGTTGTCCTCGTCTTTTTACTTACTCCTTTCCATTCCTTTAATACGATCCCCCATCCGTTTGCAACGAGGATAATGAAGGCCATGTGCAGGATCCACGAACTGGCGCCATTGCCTAATTTGCTCTCCCCCATGCCATAGAAAAAGAATTGCATAAACCAGGTCGTTCCCGCCAAGGCAGAGAAGAGATAATTATTGATAAGGGGAGTAGCGCTATTGCCATAATCCCCAAAGGTCTTGTTGCGGGCATTCAAGGCCATGCACCAGATAAAATTCGTCGTCAGTCCACCCCATAACAGAACAACATAAGCTACATTGTTTTGATACAGTGGATTGAGCCCCAGTGCCACCGCCGTTTCAGCCATAGGCTTACCGGCTTCAATTCCGAAATTGAAACAAGAACTCAATATCCCTGACGCGATGGCCACCATTAATCCTTTCGTGAGATTGAACTCTTTCACGCTCTCCTTCTTCGCCGCCTCCGACAATTCCTTTTCTTTTAGAATGCCGGCCCGCCCGCAAATATAGATACCCACCAGGCAGAGGACCACTCCGGCCAGGACAATCTTGCCCCACGGGGTAAACAGCAATTCAGAAAAGCTCGTTTTTCCCGGTTTTGGAAAAATGTTGTAATAGATCGAAGGTACAAGGGCCCCAAAGGCAGAACAAAAACCCAGCACCACCGAATTGCCCAGGGACATTCCAAGATAACGGACTCCTAAACCATAGGTAAGTCCGCCGATACCCCACAACACACCGAAGGTAAACACATAACGCAACGTCGGGAATGGCGTATTGGAAATAATGTCAGAAAATCCCGGCAGCGTGAGCCAGGCTGCCAGGGGTGGAACAATTAACCAGGAAAACAATCCGCCAATGATCCAATAACTTTCCCAGGCCCAGCCTTTTACCTTCTTGAAAGGTGTGTAAAAACTACCGGAAGCAAAGCCTCCGATGAAGTGAAAGATAACACCAAGAACAATTTGCATTCTAATGATGCGCGACCGTAAACTGATAGCTTCCCGGTTCGGCGTTGATACCGACGTACCCTCCCTCCGATCCGGTAACCTCTAAATTCTTGTTGGCTGTCAACGGGTTGCCACCCTCCAGTATATCCCCTGCCGCTGTCGCGGGGACAAAGATGTCAGCGGTAGTATTATCCGGAACGACTATTTCCATAGTCAGTTTCCCGTTTTCCAATTTCCAATGAGAGCTCACCTTTCCATAATACGTCTGAAGGTCCGCATTCGCAAAAGTCAGGTTGCCGCCCGTATGAGGTTTGATCCGGATATGCTTGTACCCTGGACCATCTTCATACGTGTCAATCCCGGATACAACGCGGTACATCCAATCGCCGATGGCGCCGTAGGCATAATGGTTGAATGAATTCATACCGGGCGTCTGGAACGTACTGTCCGGTTTAATGCCATCCCACCGTTCCCAGATCGTTGTGGCTCCCATCTTTACCGGATAAAGCCAGGAAGGATAGGTCTCCTGCAGCAGCAGGGCATACGCCACATCATCATACCCAAACCGCGTCAGGACATGACACAAGTACGGTGTTCCGAGAAATCCGGTGGTCAGGTGATTCCCGTAGGATTTTATGTTTTGCACCAGCTTTTCCGCTGCTTGCGCCTGCAAGGGTTGTGGCAGCATATCAAAATTCAACGCGAGTACGTAAGCAGTTTGTGTCCCCGACACCAGCCGACCGCCGGGGGTTACATATTCTTTTACAAACGCTTCCTTGATCTTCTTTAGTAATTCCGAGTACGCAGAAGCGTCTCCGGTTTTTCCCAGGACGCTGGCGGCCTTGATCAGCAGTTCGGTGGAATGAGCAAAGAAACATTGAGCGATCAGGTATTTATCGGTTACAGCAGATCGTCCGTCGTTGTCATCAAACGGACGATAAAAGAGCCAGTCACCAAAATGAAAGCCTTTGTTCCAAAGGGTATTCGTGCTGTTGCGTTCCATGAAATCGACCCACCCTTTCATGCTGGCATATTGATCCTCCAGAATTCGCTTGTCACCGTACGCCAGATACATGTTCCACGGAATGATGGTAGCCGCATCGGCCCAACCTGCCGAGCCCGCTGCCCGCTCACCCAGCACGTTGGGTATCACAAAGGGCACGCTTCCATCGATCTGATCGGCTGCTACATCTTTAAGCCATTTGGAAAAAAAATTATTCACACCAAAATTGTACGTGGCCGTTCTTGAAAACGCCTGGGCATCGCCTGCCCACCCCAGGCGTTCATCGCGTTGAGGGCAATCGGTTGGAACATCCAGGAAATTTCCGCGCTGACCCCATTGGATGTTGTGTTGCAGTTGATTGATGAGCGCATTGGAGCAAACGAAGCTGCCGGTGGGCTTCATGTCGGAATACAGCGTCACGGCAGTAAAGTTTTCCGGTTTTATTTCTCCGGGGTATCCTTCAATCCGGATGTACCGGAATCCCTGGAAGGTGAAGTGAGGTTCAAATGACTCCTCCCCTCCTTTTAGAACGTAAACATTTTGCTGTTTGGCGGGACGCAGGTTTTCGGTATAGAAATTTCCGGCTTTGTCCAGCACTTCAGCGTGGTACAAGGTGATCTTGTCGCCTGCCTTTCCGTTCACTTTCACCTGAACCCATCCTACCAGGTTCTGGCCGAAGTCAATCACGTGTTCCCCTTTCGGAGTTGTGATCGTTTTCACCGCCTTAAAGGTCTCGTGCTTTCTGATGGGTTCGTTATAGGTCGCTATGAGATTGGAGTTATCCATTTCAACCACCTTAACCCCTTCCCACCCTGCGTCTGCAAAAGCGGCCGTTGTCCAACCGGTTTTTTCCTTTCGAGCATCGATCATTTCGCCATCGTAGATCTCGGCACCAAAGATGCTGCCCGTGGAGGACTTCCATGACTCGTCTGAGACAACTATTGCGGAAGTTCCGTCGGTATAATGGATCTGGATTTGCAACAATAGCGATAGATCCTTACCATAAAAATTCCGTTGGCCTCCAAAACCGATGAATCCCCGGTACCAACCGTTGCCGAGCACGACACCGACAGCATTGTCTCCGGTGGTCAGCAACGATGTAATGTCGTACTGTTGATATTGAAGTCTTTTCTTATAGCTGGTCCAGCCCGGTGTGAGGTAGGCATCTCCGATGCGCTTTCCGTTGATGGAGGCTTCATACAATCCGTGCGAAGTAATGAAGGCTGTGGCAGACGCTACTTTTTTGGCAAGGTTGAATTTCTTTCGAAATAAGGGACTGGCTTTACGGATGGTATCTTCGCCTGGAGCCGTGATCCATTTGGCTTTCCAGTCCGCTGGCTTTAACAATCCCATTTGCCAGAAGAACGGTTCGCTCCAGGGCGAAACTTTACCGGACTGATCCCATACCCGCACTTGGCCGGAATATTTCTGCCCCGACTCAAGGGAGGAGCCGGAATAGGGCACTTGAACAGATTGACCCGATGTCACTTTTCCGCTCGTCCAAAACACACCGGATTTTTGTGCGGCCGTGACACGAATTTCATAAGCAGATTGGGTGGCATTTCCTTTGGGAGCACTTAACTGCCATGAGAAACGGGGCTGAGTGGCGTCAATACCCAGCGGGTTAGTCCTGTTCTCTGTAAGGACATTCAGAACTTTTACTTGACCTTGACAAATCAGGCCCATTGATATAAAGAAGAGGGTGATTTTTAATTTCTTCATGGCTATAGATTTACGGGCATTGGTCATTAGTTATTAGGTCATTAGTTTTTGGTCATTAGTTATTAAGTGGCACGGTACTTGACTTTTTAGTAATTGCTTAGCTTATGGTTCCTCTACTTACCTTGTACCAACCACCAATAACTAATGACTAATGACTAATGACCAATAACCAAAAGCGAGGATACTCCACCAAGTCCTAGGCGTTAAGAACCAATAATTAAACTAATTTCGCCGTCTCCGGATCCCAATTAACAATCTTCTTCTCAAAGTAACTCTTATTCGCTGCCAAAGCAGGGCCGCATGCTCGCATACCGAAGAGTGCATCTTCAAATATAGGCTTGTGCTCCCGTATACCCGCATAGAAGCTTAGATGGTGGTCAAGGTCTGTGTTATATCCTTCAGGAGCTTTGAATTCGGTTATTCCAGGTTGCTCCATACCGGGTCTTGAGGCAGGATAATGGGCCTTGTACCATTTTTCATATTCCTTTTGTTGGGCCAGTGTGAACGTGTTAAAGGAATCCCAACCCCCGTAGCCGGGTGCCTTTGGCGTCTTATGCAACTCCACTTTGATCGATGTCCAGCCAATCGTAATCACCCCGTCGGAGCCGACGAACCGCAGCACTTCACCTCCGCCTCCTCCATCGACAAAGTTCACACGCATCTGCAAGTTGAAGGCAGGGTGCTTGTCGGAAGCGGGATAGTCATAAAGGCTGGTCATGATGTCTGGCACATCGCGCCCATCTTTATAATACCGCAAGCCGCCGGTAGCATAAATCCGGTTTGGTCCTTTTGAACTGGTAACGGCGTGCAATCCCGTGAAGAGGTGTACAAACAAGTCACCGGCCATTCCCGTACCATAGTCCTGGTAATTCCTCCATCGAAAGAAGCGGACAGGATCGTAGGCAATTTTTGGGGCATTGCCGAGAAACCGGTCCCAGTCTACCGTTCCTGCCTGCGCATCGGTCGGAATAGAATATTGCCAGGCTCCACCTCCACCCTGGCGGTCATTAAAGGTTTCTATGAGCACCAATTCTCCGATCACACCCGATTCAAAAATCTGCCTGGCCTTATCGGTTACAATAGACGACGCACGCTGGCTACCGACTTGAAATACCTTCCCAGTCTTCTTCTGAGTGGCGATCACTTCGGCGCCTTCCTCGGGCTTATGGACCATGGGTTTCTCGCAATAGACATGCTTGCCTTTGCTCATCGCGTCGATCGAGATGCGGTCGTGCCAGTGGTCGGATGTGGCGATGATCACGGCGTCCACGTCTTTGCGGTCGAGGACTTCCTGATAGCTCTTGGTCGTGAAAATGTCCTTTCCGTAAAGTTCCTTTGCCCGGTCCAGACGTCCTGTATAGAGATCGCAAACACCCACCAGCTTTACGCCCGGAACCTGAACGGAAGTTGCCAGGTTATTGAAGCCCATAATCCCCACTCCAATGACGGCAATGTTGACCTGGTCATTGGCGGCAAACGTTTTTTTCTCCGGGACAGGAGGTCGTAACTCGATAACCTGATTTCGCTTGCCCGCGGTGAGCAACGTTGGAATTACACTTGATGCCAGGGCAGTGCCCACGGCCTTCTTAATAAACCTTCTGCGCGATGATTTTGAAAAGCTCATTTTTTTGGAGTTAGAAAGTGATTAGTTTAAGTGAGTCGGTTCAAGGTAAAAAAATTTTCCGGGGATGTCTAACGACTACCCCGGCTCAATGCTGCCGCTGACCACGTAAAGGTCCATATCATTGTCATTATCGGAATCAAACAACAGTAAACCTTCAACTTCTTCCGTGTTGTTATCACTCCGATATTCGATCTTCCCGGCACATTGATCGATGCTTCGGAGGTTATATCTTGAAAGTGTAGTTCGTTGCCAGTAAAAAATAAATGAAGTAAAAAAGCAAGGTCAATTTACATTGGCCTTGCTTTTATTTATAGAAAAAACTAAAAAAGATATACCTTCTCACTCTCAGTATCCGGGATTTTGCGCCAAAACAGAGGTAGACAAGATGTCGATCTCCCTCTGTGGAATAGGCAAATGATCCGATTTAGGGGAGACATAAGAAGCATCGGCAAAAGGAGACGCTGTGACTTGTGCCTTTTCATAAGTGAGGTATGCATTCAGTGTGGCGGCTGCAACTCCCCATCGAACCAGGTCATAAAAACGCTGTCCCTCTCCCGAAAGCTCAAGTTTGCGTTCGAATCTGAGCGCTATGCGTGCCTCCGCCTGACTTCCGAACGCGACAGTATAGTTGGTAATCACATAATTAGCGGCAGGTAGACTGTTATCCAGAATAGGCTTGGTATAATCCGGCCCCACGGCGGGTGCAGCCAGAGGCTGAAACCCAATTAATTTACCCATTACAATATCTGCGGCAGCTCTTGTGCGAACGGTGTTTATATAGGTTTGGGCCGTTGCAAGACTTCCGGCCTCTATTTCTGCTTCTGCAGCCATCAAGAGCACGTCGGCATACCGAATGATGTAAACATTCTGGCCATCATACCCTGGAGTCCAGGAACTTTTGTCAACACCCCCGCTCGCCTCTTCGGCCTTCGTCCAAATATATTTTTTGGGCGCGTAAGGGCCACCATAGTTTTGATCCCGTATCCAGGCTACTCCTGGATGTGGTCCATGGTCAAGATAGGGAAGATACCTGCGACCAATAGAATGATCGATCCTCGGATCCAGATTTCCGGCATCTGGAGTAAACAGCGCTTTTGCAGCAACTCCCTCATCCGTGACTAGCTGGTTTGCACCCGTATTATATGAGCCATCCAGCAAGGGTAGTCCAGTCGCATCGGTGCGGAAGGAGTTCCCCAGTTCAAAACTTGGCTGAAAGAATCCGCAGCAACCTGCAGGGCCGCCATTGTAAGGAAAATTCAAGACAAAATCCGGGTTCGCATTGTTAATCGTTCCCGTACCGGCTGCTGATTGAATGGCAAAAACTGATTCTTCATTATTATTATTTGCAATTCTCCAGAGATTTCCATACTTCGGTACCAATCCATACGCCTTGCCATTCGCCGTTTTTCCGCCGGCCATCACGGCACTAAAGAGAGTCTTGGCCGCAGCAAACTTATTCTGAAACAACAAGGCTTTAGCAAGATAGGCACCGGCCGCCCATTTGTTGGCGCGGCCCGGTGCACCTTGCGTCTCCGGGAGATTGTCATAAGCAAATTGAAAATCTGCTTCTATTTTGGGCCACAAATCGGTATCATTCTTGACTAATTCAATGCCTTTCGAATAGTCTACCGATTCATCAATATAAGGGGTGTTGTTGAAATGTTTCTTCAACTCAAAATAATAATGCGCGCGCAAGAATTTTGCTTCGGCCTCTATTCTGGTCTTATCTGCAGCCGTAACAGTAGCCTGTGCATCAGGAAGTATACGAAGCAGTGCATTCACCCGCGCAATACCTTCATAGGTTGCCTGGTATTTCGCGAGTATTGACGTGTTCCCAGTCTGAGGATGATAGGCTTGTATTTCGTTTACCTGGGCCTGGTCCCCTGAGTTGGTGCCCTTGTTTGCTTCGCCACCTAAAACGCTGCCCCAGAACCAATTGGTGGAGCCACCATAAAAGCCATCCGCTCCTACGGAACGACCCGTGAGCATACTGTACGCTGCGATCAAACTACCCTCCAAGCCAGCTTTGGACGTCAATTGAGCATTTGTTATCGAGCCAGTAGGCTTCACGTTCAGAAAGTTATCCTTACAGGAAACCGTGCACACGACTGTCGCTAGCAGCGTGATCAATAATTTTTTTGTAATTCTCATATCGGTATATTTTAGAATCTCAGTTTATGTTAATTTAGAAGCCAAAACTAAGTCCGCAGGTATAGCTTCTCGTGATCGGGTAGTTACCGACATCAATACCAAAGTTAAGATCCGCATTCCCACCTACGCTTGGATCCATACCCTGATACTTGGAAATCGTAAACACATTGTTCGTAGAGATAAAAACTCTCAGCCGTTCCATACTAATCTTCCTGGCGATATCCGAAGGAAGGTTGTACGATAGAGTTATGTTCTGCATGCGGAAATATGAGCCGTTCTCTACATAAAATGAATTTCCATTGGCCGATTGCGTGCTGAAATTGGAAACATTTTCAAAGATCGGAATAGTAGCCCCGGTGTTGGTCGGTGTCCAGGATTGTTTGACGCGTTCGGAGATAGCAGCCCCGGCAAAGGATGGGTAAAAGTCGGTGAACCACTTGGACTGGTTCCAGATCTTCCCCCCGAGAGAAAGGAACATGTAACTTTCAAGTTCAAAACCGACGAAAGTGAATTTGAAGTTCATACCTCCGGTAAATTTGGGAACCGGGCTACCCAACCAGGTGCGATCGGCCTGTGTAATTTTCCCGTCTCCGTCCAGATCGGCAAACTTGAAGCGCCCAACCCCTCCAGGTACCTGGCCTGGTAGAGCATCTGCTGTTTTTATGACACCGGATTGAGTCGGCGCCGCATCAATGTCAGCTTGGTTTTGGAACAACCCAAGTACCTGGTATCCGAAGAAAGACGATATCGGACGGCCTAATTGATTGCGGATAGGGTTTATCCCTCTGAAACCTGGATCGCCGGGCAGATAGATAATCCCTGGGCTGAGGGCGACAATTTGATTTTTGAGGAAACCACCATTCACAGTAAATTCATATCCGATTTTACCTGATATCTTGCCTCTTGTAATCACTTGGATATCAACTCCTCTGTTCATCATCTTGCCAACATTTACACTTGGCACGGCAGCAAAGAGACCGTTTTCCGATGTTTGTGGGACCGAAAACAAAAGATCCCGTGTATCCTTATTCCAGAAATCAACGATTATATCCATTTTCCCACTCAGGAAGGTACCGTCAAAGCCGATGTTTGTCGTAACTGCCTTTTCCCACCTGGCATTCGGGTTTCCGATGCGGCTGCGGTAGTAACCCTCGGACGCCCCTGTGCCTGCGATCGGATAAGAGGAGTTACCAACATTGGTCTGATAAAGACTATATTGATTATTGGGATCAACATTATTTGAATTCCCCATAATCCCATATCCTCCGCGGATTTTCAAGTCATCTACAACGGATTTCAGGCCGTTCATAAAGGGTTCTGAAGAAATGCGCCATGCGGCTGAGAATGCCGGGAATACGCCATATCTGTTATTAGCCCCAAACCTCGAAGAACCGTCTCGTCTTACCACGACCGATGCGATGTACCTGTCGTTGAACGAGTAATTCAACCTTCCGAAATAAGATGAAAAGTTGACTCCCTTGAAGTAATTACTGCCGACCGTCCGGGTGGCACCGGGTGCGGTGGTGTTCAATGTGACAAAGTCGCGATCCTCAGAAAAGGGGTTAAGCCCCGTACCACTCATATTTCGTCCCTTACCTGTGTTAAGCGCTTCCTGGCCGACAAGCAAGTCAAAATTGTGGAGGTTGCTAAACGACTTTTTGTAATCGAGCGTGTTGGTGAAAGTCCAGGCATAAGCTTGCGCGGCTCCCTCGCTGTAGCTGACTGCCGAGTTGTTTTCGGAGTTCTCATACGTACGTCGTTGGTAGCTCCAGAAGTAAGAGGATCCAAAGTTTCCTCCATAGCTGGTACGGGCAGTCAGTCCCTTTATCGGTTCAAATTCCAGGTAAAGATTTCCAGTACTCCTGTTTTCAAATCCACGGGAGTCTTTTCCGCCGTCCAATGAAGCAACTGGGTTAGCAGGGTTATTAAATCCAGGTGCCCTGGTTCCTGCATAGCCACCAAATTCATCGTAAATAGGAATGATAGAAGGCATGCGGAAAGCAGTGAGGACAATGCTTTCTTCGCCGGAAATGCCCTGCCCGCCATTGCCTCCCTGCAAACTGTGAGTCGCCCGATAGGTGAACTGCAGGTTCTCGCCAATTCGAAGGTTCTTCAGAATATTGAATTCGGTATTGACACGGAATGCCTCACGACTGAAGTGCTGAGTATTTAAAATTCCGTCCTGTTCCTGGCTGCTCAGGCCAAAGTAAAAGCGACTGTTTTCACCCCCGCCCCTAATTCCAATAGTATTTCTGAATAGTGGAGCGTTATGGGTGATCGCTTTGTACCAATCGGTACCACTTTTGTTCGCCTTTACAACCTGGTAAATAGGGCGTGAGAAATCGGTAACATTGTACTTCGCTTTTTCTGCCGCAAGATCGACAGATCCAGTCACTCCGCTACTCGTACCAACCAACAAATAATCAGGAACCAACGGTGTCGTCCCCGTACCGAATTGAGGATGCGTGAATTTTATTGAATCGGAAGGAACTCCCAATTGCATCGCCGTATTTTTTGTCGCATTCCACGTCCAATCTGCGAAATCCTGTGGATTCATCATCTTCTGCCCAGTTCCAGGATTGGTCACACCAAACATGCTGTCAACGGTTATGCTTAACTTTTTGGAACCTCTGGTTCCCTTTTTAGTTGTATACACAATCACACCGTTGGCGGCCCGCGCGCCATAGATAGAGGCCGTTGAAGCATCTTTCAGGACAGTCGTCGACTCTATATCATCGGGATTGAGAAAATTTGTGTCCGTCACAGGCAACCCATCCACAATGTAAAGAGGCTCATTCCCTCCAAAGGCACCAAATCCCCGGACGCGTATCTGGCTTGTTGTACCGGGCTGACCATTTGTAATAACCGTAACCCCCGGTACGCGGCCTTGCAACTGCTGTTCAACGTTACCCGAAGGACTGATTGATAGGGCTCTGGCCTTTACCGTCGATACGGCACCAGTAATATCGCGCCTCTGATCAACAGAATAGCCCGTTACCACTACTTCCTGTAGGGCTGTTATGTCGGGAACCAGTGAAACATTAATAGCAGTCTGATTATTGACTGCTATTTCTTGCGATTTATACCCGATAAAGGAAATCACCAGTGTGGCGCTGGAGCCGGAAACATTTAGCGTGTATTTTCCATCGTTATCGGAATTGGTTCCGTTCGATGTCCCCTTCTCAAGAATGGTTACGCCTGGAATTGGAGCACCATTCTCATCAATAATACTACCGCTCACGTTGGCTTGCTGTGCAAGTAGAGCGGTCGATGTGAGCATCAATAGCAAACTTACTATTGGTCTCAATCTCCCATAAAGTTTCATCATCATAGATTTAGTTTAGGTTAATTAATTAATTATTAGACGGTTATTGCCTAACGCCTGATATAGAACCTCAACCAATAATGAATCAAGTCTTGATCAAAGACGGCAATTCATCTTTAAATCTATCTTGCGCAAACGTTTTCGCAAACGATTCCAAAGCTATTTTTGACCGCTTAAAAAAAAGAGTAATGACAGGTGTGACTTAATAAAGGAATAAGGTTCCTCAGGTGGGGTAAGACGGGGAGGTTGCATTAATGAAATGCTCCATTGGACCAAACCTTGTCTAAACAGATAGGTACGTCCTGTGGCTGACGAAAAAAGTATTATTTGTAGGCGCGCGAATTATCCTTTGCCTCGCCAATTAGTGCGGGACTGATTTTTCTTGTCCTGCCCTTATAATCATACAGCATGATTTCTTTCACTCCTTTTGGAATCCGAACCCTCCTCGTCGATTGAGAAAGATAGCCTGACCCATAATAGAACTCTATACGCTCTTTTCGCCCGTCACCATATAACAGGTCACCCCTGTATTCCAAAGGCCCTGGCTTGATTTCTAATCGATTATCCTGCTTTGCTTTCGAAAACACTTTAATACTGTCCCGGTTCTGTGTTGCAATGAAAAGATCGCCCTTCGCCCCGGACAGCCGGGACAGACCCTTCGCATCGCCTCCGACATAGAATCCACTGAAAGCAGAGGGAATGACGTTAAATGAACCCTTTCCGTCTCCTGCCAGGACCAACCCTGTGAACGCATCATACCGGCCGGCAAATACTTCATTTCCATAGTCATTGCCCACCATCAAGACATCCATATTACCATCTTCATTGAAGTCATCGGTGACCATCCCATTAACCGGGGCTACTTGAACCAAGGTAGGCAAGGCCTTCATGGCAAATTTTCCATTCCCCAAATTCTCTACATAACCGGAAGTCATCGTGTTTGCTTCCAGGATCAACGCTCCTTCCCTCTCCTCGCTTGTGAAGAGCTGGTCAATCGTCGCCATGCCGTATTTCCTGTAGCTCGCAAATTTCTTTCTGAACTTGGGACTTTGCGTATTGAGTTCATCCCAAAAATGCACCGGATACAGCTTCTTCAGATCCGCATCGATGTTCTCCTTCTGGTAACAGGCCAGGACCGGGTCTATACTTCCATTGCCGTCAAAGTCCTTGGCATACACTTTCATGGGATAGGATGATGTGACCTGATAGTTATTATTCAACCCTAAGTTTCCCATGATGTAATCGATGTCACCGTCTTTGTCAAAGTCGGCGGACGTTATACTGTTCCACCATCCCTTTTGGTTTTCAATGCCGGTGTTGTTCAATTTCGCGAATGTCGCCCCTTCATTTTTATAAAAAGTTACCGGCATGAACTCGCCGGCAAGGATAAGGTCGACCTTGCCGTCCGAATCAAAATCGGACCACAGGGCATCCGTTACCAGGCCGGGCGCCTTGAGGTCGGGACATGCTTCCGCTGTAACGTTTGTGAATTTTCCATGGTCGTTCCTTAAAACATAACTCTCTGCAGGGTAAGGATACTTTCCCGGAATGACCCTTCCGCCGACAAACAAATCAAGGTCACCGTCCGCATCATAATCGGCAGCCCGCACGCAGGACCCGCTTGACCGGGTGTCCGGAAGTGCATTCTTGTTTAGTGTAAATCCACCCTTACCATTATTTACATACAGCCTATCCTGAAAAATGTCCAGCGACTGCCCCGGCTCAATGCTGCCGCTGACCACGTAAAGGTCCAGGTCATTGTCATTATCGGCATCAAACAGGAGCAACCCTTCATCTTCCTCCGGCTTGTTATCTTCTTTCAATCCAATTTCTGTTGATAAAAATGTTCCATCCGCCTGCTGAATAAAGAGAAGCGTACTATTCCCTGCTGAGCCCCCAATCACAAAATCTTCGAGCCCATCCTGATTAACATCTCCGACAGAAAGGCCGGGGCCTGCTTGAGAGAACTTGTGGGGCAATGTGCGCTGCAGGTTGTAGTCGATGACGTCGGTCTCGCTATGCTTGTAAATGATCCTCGTTCGCCCCGCGACATTTGCAAATAAATGATCCGGATGTCTCCTTTTAAAAAGAAAGTCCGGAGCAGCGGCCGGATTGTCTTTTCCATCCCTTTTATTTTGGACCGTAATTACCTGATTGGCTTTTATATTTCGCAGGAGTTCGACATGGCCCTCCGGCCATTCTATTATAACAGAATCAACCAAGGCTACTTTCCCCAAGCCAAAATGCAATACGGGTTCTACGGAAGACAAAAAACCGCGGTACAGGGATTGTTCGGTATACTGGATCTTCCCACCATCGTAATGAAGTATTACTTTGGCCCCGATTCCTTGTTTATTTCTTTCATTCCCGTTGAGCCGGAACCTCAGAAAGTTGTTGTGTCCCATAGAATGATCTTTTCCGGGTTCGTAGAGTTTATTTTCGTACACGAAGGCTTGTTCATTTATATTGTTCACCACATAATCCAGATCACCGTCATTGTCGAGGTCGGCAAAAGCAGCACCATTGGAGAAGGAAGGGACCTTCAGGCCCCAGGGTACTGTCACATCGCTAAAGGTGAGGTCTCCGTTGTTCCGGTAGGCAAAGTTGGGGATCTTGACAACAGGAATAGAATCAATGAGATAGCGGTTTCCCGCTACATTAGCAACGTCCGCCCTGTAATTCGCAAAATCCTTGTCGGTAATATCTTTCGGGAATCCGTTTGTGATCAACAAATCCTTATTCCCATCATTATCAAAATCGGCAAAAAGCGGGGACCAACTCCATTCCGTCTGGTATACGCCCGCAAGTTGGCCGATCTCGCTAAATTTGATTCCCTGGTCCAATCCGTTGTTGATATGTACCATGTTTCGGACGTATTGGTACTCATACCCGAATTTTTCCGTATTGATATAGTTCTGATAGCTTTTGTTGCTGATGGTTGTCTTTTTCCTCCGGTTGATCTCGGGGAGCATGTCCAGTGTAATGATATCGGGTAAGGCATCGTTGTTGATGTCGGCAGCATCGTTCCCCATCGAAAACTGGCTTTGATGTCCGATGAATTCGGCAATTCTGTTGCTGAAGGTCCCATCTTTATTATTAATGTAAAGCAGGTCATTGGACAGGTAATCATTGGATACGTAGATGTCCGGCCAGCCGTCTATGTTAAAGTCGGCAATTGCTAAGCCAAGTCCGAATCCTTCAATGGCAATGCCGCTTTGCCTGGTCACGTTGGTAAACGTGTTGTTCCCGTTGTTGCGGTACAGTCTGTCATTATTGGGAGATGATCCGTCTGTAATTTTAGCCCGGTAGTTGGTGGGGAGGTTCTTTAATTTCTCGTTGGTCAATACATATAAATCCAGGTCACCATCCCGGTCGTAATCAAAAAAAGCAGCGGCAACGCTGTACCCATGATCATCTACACCATAGGAAGACGCCATCTCAGAAAATACGGGAATTCCGTTCTTATTCAATCCATTGTTGATGAAGAGCATGTTCCTGCGATCGGCAGAATCTATTTTCATGGTCGCGCAGACATAGATATCCGGCAAGCCATCATTGTTAATATCGGCAACGGCCACCCCCGAGTTCCACCGGCCCGGCACATTTACATGGGCTTCTTCGGTGACATCCTGAAAATGAAATCCACCCTTATTGATGTACAACTTGTTGCCCACTTCGTTTCCGGAAAAAAATACATCCTGAAGTCCATCATTATTAAAATCTGAGATCGCTACTCCCCCGCCGTTGTAGATGTATTCATACGTTAGAATATTGAAACTGTCCGTTTCCACGATGTCGTTCGAGAAAGAAATGCCCGTCTTATCGGAAGGCAAAAGCTGAAAAAGCGTTTTAGGGGATGAGGTGCAGCCAATAAAGAGGGCCAGGAATAAAATAAAAAAGGAAACCCGGGCGGTGTCGTTCATATAATAGGATAAAAAAACAAGGCCAATGTACATTGGCCTTGTCTTATTCCTAAGAAGAAACTAAAAAATCTTAATATCCTGGGTTCTGTTTTAACACAGACACTCCATTCACCTGATTCAAGTCGATCTGGTTTTGTGGGATCGGAAAGTGTTCGCTCTTGTTCAGCGTGAAATGAACGCCTTTTGAAAGATTGTTGAGCGTACCATTATAATCAATGGCCTGCTGCAAATTCACAGGATTGCCTCCGGCAGTCGTCGTCTCACCCCAGCGGACGACATCAAAGAAACGATGACCTTCCATGGCCAATTCCAGCTTCCGTTCAAAATGGACGGCGCGGCGGGCCGAAACAGCGGAGGTAAAGGTCAGATCACCCCCTGTACCGTACAAGCCAATAACATAATTTCCCGCGGCATGAGACGGAACGGTAGGGTCACCATATGCAGTCCAATCATCCTTGCCAGGGGTATCGGAAATGACTACCCAGCCGGAAGGATTGGTGCTCGGCGTTTTCGGTGACATCACTCTGGCTCTCACCTGGTTGACAAGGACCATCGCTCCTGGCAAATCGCCCGTCTCCACACTGGCCTCAGCGGCCCACAAGAGCACATCGGCATAGCGGATCAGGTACTGATTCACAGCGCTGTATCCGGCCGTCCAGGAACTCCCGTCGGTATAGGTTCCGACCTCACTTTTAGGGAACGTGTATTTCTTCACGGTATAAGGGCCACCATCCGATAGTAACCGAACCCAGGGAGGACCGCTGTACGTACCCCAATCAAAGTAAGGCACTCCCGTCCTGCCGGTTGTCCAGTCAACACGGGGGTCCAGATTCTTTGCATCCGGAGTAATGGTGCTCGGAGCAGAGGGAAGTAACCAATCTTCATCTGCCATGCGGTTTGCGGCATTGTTATAAGAGCCATCCAGCAACGGCAACCCGTTTGCATCGGTCCGGTAAGAATTGACCAGGTCATAACTTGGCTGGTTGAATCCGCAGCAGTTAACGGGCAACGACGACAAATAAGCATAATTCAGCACAAGATCACCGTTGGCATGTGCGGCGCCAGAACCATCATTGACAGAAGCCTGGAAGGCAAAAACAGATTCCTTGCTGTTGTCCGTTTTGGCATCGAACGAGTCTCTGAATTTTGCATTCAACCCATAGGGCGCTCCACCCGGAGTTACGCCGGATGCGATAATGATTTTCAGTAAAGCCAATGCATTCACGAAGTCTTTTTGATACATCAATGCCTTGGCCTTGTAGGCAGCGGCAGCCCATTTATTAGCTCGCCCTGCTGCCATTCCACTTGGCAGCAGATTGTTGTAGGCAAAATCAAAGTCGGCAATGATCTTCGGCAAAGGGTCCTCTGAATTCGGCACTTTATAGTTCCCCAATGCATAATCGATCGACTCGTCTACATAGGGAATGCTGCCCCACATCATGACTGCTTCAAGATGCATGAGGCCTCTCAAAAAACGAGCTTCTCCCATAATTCTGGTTTTATCAGCGTCCGATATCCCCCCGGCGGGAATTTGATTCAGCAGCTTAATCGTAGTGTTCGTCCGGCCAATTCCATCGTAAACATTCGCCCACTGATCCTGTAAATAACCATTGCTGGCAGGCGCCGTAAACGAGGACAATGGATTGATCAAAGATTGGTCGCCCGAATTCGATCCTTTAAACGATTCTTCGCCAACGACACTGCCATAAACCCAATTGGTATAGGTAGCAGACCACGCTCCATTCGAACCATCATTTCCACCCAAATTCGAATACGCCCCTATAAGAGCCATATCAACTCCCGCCCTGGAGGTTAATTGGGATGGCGATAAACTCCCTTTAGCGGGTTGATTCAGGAAGCTATCGGAACACGACAAAAACTGCATCCCGAGCATCGTCATCAGTAAATAAAAAGTGTTCTTTATTTTCCTGTTCATAATATTGTTATTTAACATATTCATATTAAATCAATTCATAAGATTTAAAATCCAAGATTGAGACCCAATGACCATATCCGGGTGGCAGGATAGTTTCCTACATCCACCCCGAGGGTAGTATCCACACTAGAAGCAACTTCAGGATCTTTTCCCGTGTATTTGGTGATGGTGAAAAGGTTGACTGCTTGTGCGTATACCTTCAAACGCTGAATGCCATACCGGCCTAACAAGCTTGCGGGAATAGTATATCCCAGTTGCAAATTCTTCATTCTCAGGTAAGACCCGCTTTCCATATACCATGAATTGGCCGTGTTGTTGGTACTGAAATTGGAAGCGGTCTCCATGATCGGAGTCTTCGCATTGTTACCCCGCTCCGGCGTCCAGGATTGCAACGTAGCGGAACTGAGGGCGGCACCGGAAAATGACTGATAGAACTGATTGTACCATTTGCTGAAGTTGATAATCTTGTTGCCGTACTTTCCATAGACAAATGCATCCAGGGTGAAGTTCTTGTACTTCACTGTGATGTTCAACCCATACGTAAACTTGGGAACAGGGCTTCCCATGAATTTCCTGTCCGCATCTGTGATTTTACCATCTCCGTCAAGATCGGCAAATTTGAAACGGCCTGGCGCGGCACCATCTTGTGCAGCAGAATTGGTAACGTCGGCCGCATCCTTAAAGTAGCCGTTCATTTGGTACCCATAGAACGATGATATGGACTGACCCACTGCATTGCGAATAAAAGGCACGTTGCGGAAATTACCCGTTGTAAAGTAGGTTTGTCCCGGGGCAATTTCTGTGATTTTGTTCGACATCGGTGAAATGTTGCCATCCAAAATCAAACTCCAGTCGTCGTTCACTTTCACTCTCTTAATCACCTGGAAGTCAATTCCTTTGTTGACCATCGTCCCAATATTGACAAAAGGATTGTTTGGGTACACCCCCGCGCTGGCGGAGAAAGCAGGATTAAATAACAGCCCGCTGGTATTCTTCTGCCAGAATTCCAGAATTACATCCATTGTCCCATTGAGGAAGGTACCATCCAAACCAATGTTGCTGGTGATGTTTTTCTCCCAATGACCATTCGGGTTACCGACTTGAAGGGGTATAACTCCTGCAGCAACCGAGTTATTTGAACCCGTTATATCGTAGCCATTTCCTGGGCCACCTGTGAATAAGGTGTATTGATTCGATGCCGGAATACCTTGATTTCCCATGACACCCCAGCCACCCCGGATTTTCAAGTCATTGAGCCAACCTGAAGTTCCCTGCATAAACGATTCGGATGAAATGCGCCAGGCTCCCGAAATGGCAGGGAAATATCCCGTCCGTTGATTAACACCGAATGCCGATGCACGGTCCCGTCGCAGAGTAAAACTCACATAATATTTATCGCGAAAGTTATAGTCGGCCCGGCCAAATTCGGAGGCCAGTGTCCTGGTTTGAGCAACGCCACTGCCCACGGTGCGACCTGTTGAGTTTGTATTGGAAAGGGTAATGTAGTTTGGGTCACTACTGAAGGGGTTCAGTCCGGAACCACTCATTCCACGGCCAAAAGCGGGGTCCTTGATCGCCTCTAATCCACCTAATACAGCAATGGAATGATCGCCGAATTTGTTTGCATAACGTGCGGTATTCGTGAAAATCCAACTTGTGTTGAATCCGAACGACTCGTTTACCGGGCTCGAAGGCGGATTCTCTGCATTTTCATAAGCCTGGGGAGAATAATTAAAATAGTAGCCATAATTCAACTGTCCCCCAATGCTCGAGCGGAGTGTCAGGTGGTTGACCGGATCAACTTCTACATAGGCATTTCCGAAAACCTGCGTGAAATTGGTTTTGTTGTAATTCTTGTTCAATCTCAGAAGGCTCGAAACGGGATTACCAGGATTATTAAAGCCAGGCGCTGCTGTACCGCCCCAACCGCCGTTGACATCATGCACCGGTATAATAGTAGGCATCCGGTAGGCCAGGTTCAATTGGTTTTCGGATTGGGGATCTCCAATAATCGGATTGTCAATGTAAGCGATATTCAGGTTTTCACCGATCCTCACCATTTTGGCCGGCTTAAATTCAGAATTGAGACGAAGGGTGTAACGCTTCAGATACTGATCGATAGCCAAGCCCTGCTGATTGTAATAGGCCAGGTTCAAATAGTAGTGCGCCCGGTCCATTCCACCAGACATGCCTAACGAGTAGCGGTTGACTGGCGCAACCCGTGTCATCGCCTTGTACCAATCCGTTCCGGCCTTGTTTGCTGCAGTAACCTGAATAATAGGTCCTTTCTGATAATCCACATTGTAGTTGTTTAACGCCAGCTGAATCCTGGGATCGCCTGCATTGATATTACCGGTCGGTTTCCACGATCCATCCGATTGCTGAACCCCAACATTGATGTAATCGGGTAAGGTAGGGTTGTTAATATCATTGCCGTAAGGTTGGCCTGTAACATTGGAACCCCCGTTCCGCAGCGCCTCATACACCTTGTCCGCCTGTTGCTGTGGATTCAGGACACTGATCCCTTTACCAGGAAAGTTCAGCCCCGAACTCATATCAAAGTCGATCCGGGTTTTCCCGTCATTCTTTCCGTGCTTGGTGGTATAGACAATTACACCCGCAGCGGCCCGGGCACCATAGATGGAAGCTGCACCGGCATCTTTCAACACCGTTGTCGTCTCTATATCATAAGGGTTGAGATTGCTGACATCGTAGGTAGGCACTCCATCCACAATATAAAGTGCAGCATTACCGCCAAATGATCCAAAACCCCTGATACGTACCTGGCTCGCCGCACCCGGTTGTCCGGACGTCGTTACCTGGACACCCGCTACACGTCCTTGCAATGCCTGTTCAACATTGCCCACCGGTATGGCAGTCGTATACACCTTGGAGACCGTGGAAATGGCTGAAACGATATCCTGCTTGCGTTCACTGGTATACCCCGTTACCAGGACTTCTTGCAAGGCGGTGATATCCGGCGCCAACGAGACGTTGACAGCCGTTTGATTGTTGACCGCGATTTCCTGAGTTTTATATCCTATAAAGGAAATCACCAGGGTGGCTCCGGTACCGGAAACATTCAATACATATTTTCCTTCGTTATCGGTATTGGTACCATTTGAGGTCCCTTTCTCGACAATGGTTACTCCGGGCAACGGAGCGCCGTTCTCGTCACGAATGCTGCCGCCCACTTTGGTTTGCGCAAACAGGGCAGTCGATGTGAGAATCAATAGTAAGCTTACTATTAGCCTCACTCTCTTGTAGAATTTAATCATCATCATTGACCAATTAGGTTTTGTTTACTTGTTAAGGTTTTTGTTCTATAAATTAAATGTCCACCTCTACAACGGTTTCGCAAACGATCTTGTAGCTGTTTTTAGCCGCTTAAAATAAACCGAAACAGGTGTGACTTACCCTCGCCAATGGTCTCTTAACGAAATGTGTTTTCAAAAAGCACGGCGTAATCTTGCAGCTATTTTTGGCCGCTTATAAAAAAAAGTAAAGACAGGTGTGACTTAAGAAAAAGAATTACCTCTTCATTAAATGTATTTTAGAATACCGTTCGCAAAGTTACCGTGGTGGGCACGGTTGCATTGACGACACGCTCACATTGAACGTACCGCATTGAAATCAGTGAGTAGCGGGAGTGATTTTTCTTGTTTGGCCTTTATGATCAATGCTCTCCCTCGTTTTGGGGTAGTACCTGGTCGATGGTTGCCATTCCGCCGTTGCATTGATCCGGAGAGGACAGGCCCGGGGCGCCTGATAATAATTATTCAGTCCCAGGTTTCCGAAAATGTAATCGACGTTTTATAAAAAGCAAATAAAAAAAACGAAGGCCAACATAATTGGCCTTCGTTTAAGAGCAAAAATTAACAAGGTTTAGAAACCGGGATTCTGTTTAAGAACATCGGCTGTCACCAGGTCAATTTGGGGTTGAGGGATAGGAAGCAATTCATCTTTTCCCGGATGGAAGACAGCATCAGGAGATTTAAGGGCTCCCAATTGTGTCTTATTGCGTTCATAATTCAGGAAAGCATTCAGCTCGGTATTGGCAGTACCCCAGCGGACCAGGTCAAAGAAACGGTGTCCTTCACCTGAAAGTTCCACTTTGCGTTCAAATCTGACCTTGGTGCGTGCATCTGCCTGATCGGTAAAGACATAGGGAGTAATCACATAATTGGCTGCAGGGGTTCCATCCACATCTTTTACAAATCCTGCCGGATTCGCAGCTCTGTTACGGACAGCATTGGTATAGTTCAACGCCGTCGCCAGGCTTCCTATTTCTATTTCTGCTTCTGCGGCCATCAGTAAAACATCAGCAAAACGAATGATCGGAAAGTTGATGGCAGTATAGCCCGGAGTCCAGGAAGTGTTGTCCTGAAGCGTTCCCTTGTCCGTTTTGTAATAAACAAACTTCTTAGTCGCATAAGGGCCGGCATTCGGTTGGTTGCGGATCCAGGCCTTGCCAGGGAAGGCAGTGTACTTGGCTGGATCGGCCCAGTCCAGATAAGGGATCCCCCGGCGACCAATGGAGTGATCGATACGCGGGTCCATAGGCGGGTTCGCCGTGTTTTCAACCCAAACCAATTTCCAATTGGTGGCATCCGTTAGCGGATCATTGCCCGTGTTTTTAGCCAGCGCGACATAAACGCGTTCTTGATTGGGTTTAGCAGGATCAAATCGTGAAACAGTGGCATCTTTTGCGAATTCCGCCGTTGCCTTCCATGGCGAACCCGTTTCAATGGACATATCCGTCACCAGTTCATTGGCCGCTGAATTATAAGATTCATCCAGCAAGGGCTGTCCCAGCGCATCTGTCCGGAATGAATTGCCCATCGCAAAGGTAGGCTGGAAGAAACTACAGCAATTACCCGGTCCGTCCGAACCCGTGTTGTAGGGCCAGTTAAGGTCAAACTCAGGATTGGCATTGTTGACGCTACCGGTATTGGCAGCAGACTGATAAGCCCAAATAGATTCTTCATTGTTATCATTGGTACCTTTGAATACATTTGCAAAAAGAGGCACCAATCCATACGTCTTGTCATTGGAAGTCTTCCCTTTGCCCGTTCCATCCGGATTGACGATCTCATCAAACTTGGCTTTGGCTTCAGTATATTTTTTCTCATACAAAAATATCTTTCCCAGGTAGGCCGTGGCAGCGCCCTTGTTAACTTTTCCAACCTGACTTTGTGTTACCGGAAGATTGTTGTAGGCAATCGTCATGTCAGCTTCAATCTTGGGGTAAAGGTCAATATCATTCTTTACCTTTTCAATACCACCTTCCACCCCGCCCGCGGATGGCAAAACGTCAATGTTCTCGTCAACATAAGGCGTATTCCCAAAAGCCCGTTTCAGTTCGAAATAAAAGTGCGCCCTTAAGAATTTGGCCTGTGCTTCATAGGATATTTTATCCGCATCCGTAACGTCCGGACCTGGCGCTTTCAATAACCTTAAAAGAGCATTCGCACGCGCTATGCCTTCATAGTTACCGTTCCACTTTTCCAGAATTACTCCCTGAGAAGCAAGCGCTTCAAACCGTTGGATCGGATTGATATCACTGAAGTCCCCGGGATCAGTCCCTTTATCGGCATCTCCGCCGCGGATACTGCCCCAAACCCAGTTACTGGGACTGGCCATACGACCAGCGCGTCCGTTTACCTGTGAGTAAATGGCAATAAGCGCATTCTCCAGACCTAGCTTTCCAGACAGTAACCCTGCATTCAGGTTGCCGGTTACGGGAACATCAAGGAAGGAGTCTTTACACGAATACAACAGGGACACCACCGCAATAACGGCAAGGATTACCCCACTTTTGATTCTTTTATTTATAACATCTTTCATAGTATGATTTATTAAAAAATAAATGTCTGTTAAAATCCAAGATTAAGACCCAACGTGTACTGCTTGGTAAGCGGGTAGTTGCCTACATCAATACCAAAATTGGTATCTGCATTTCCACCCACGCCCGGATCCAGGCCCTTGTATTTCGTTATCGTAAACAGGTTGTTGGCCGCCGCATAAACTCGCAGTTTTGTCATTTTCCATTTGTCCACCATAGAGGCCGGGAAGGTATATCCTACCGTTACGTTCTGGAGCCTCAGGTAATTTCCATTCTCAACATAGTATGAGTTGGCAATCTGGTTGGTACTAAAGTTGGAAGCACTCTCGAAAATAGGAATGGTTGCACCCGTATTGGTCGGCGTCCAGGAATCCTTTACCCGTGTAGCAATGGCCGCACCCTGGAAGGAGGGATAGAAATCAGTAAACCATCTTGAAGCATTGAATATTTTACCACCCAGTGAGGTATACATGTAGGCGGTTAAATCAATGCCTTTCCAGCGAAGGATAAAGTTAAAGCCTCCGGTAAATTTGGGTACAGGACTTCCCATAAAGGTTCTGTCATTATCATCAATCTTACCATCGCCATTAACATCCTTGTACTTAAGCCTTCCGGCAGCAGCTCCGTTCTGAGTGGCATGATTCGAAACATCTCCGGCATCCTGGAAAAGGCCCTCTACAATATATCCATAGAAAGAAGAAATAGGATAGTTCAGCTGATTCCGGATAGGATTAAGACCCCTGAACCCGGGGTTGACGGTCGTCAGATAAGTTTGACCGGGAGCAATAGATGTAATTTCGTTCTTCAGCCAGCTTCCTGTCAAGGTTGCTTCGTATTTCAAGTCGCCCGTGAAATTGCCCTTGGTGGTGATGGCAAGGTCGATCCCCTTGTTTAACATTCTGGCAATATTAACAAACGGCGCATTCGTGTTGGGGCCCGCTGTTGACGTAATCGGAAGTTGGTACAGCAGATCTTTCGTGTCTTTTTGCCAGAAGTCAACAATGACGTCGAGTTTCCCGCCAAAGAACAGTCCGTCGATACCAACATTTTTTGTAATACTGGTTTCCCATTTTGCCTCATCGTTTCCAATGCGCGTACGGTAGAATCCCGTAGTGGCCTTGGAATTGGCCCCGGTAATATCGTAGGAAGAATTGCCAACCGATCCACCATAAAGGCTGTACTGATTGAGAGGGTCAACATTGTTTGAGTTACCCATCGCTCCATACCCTCCGCGGATTTTCAAGTCATTGACAAAAGATACGCTTTGCATAAAGGGTTCAGAGGAAATTCTCCAGGCAGCGGAAGCGGCGGGGAATACACCATAGCGTTGATTTTTACTGAAACGGGAAGACCCATCCCGGCGAATAACCAGGCCTAGAATGTATTTCTCTTTGAAAGAATATTTAACGTTGCCAAAATAAGAGCTGAAATTAACGCCTTTTGATTGGGAACTAAATGGCGGGTTCGTGCTTGCTAAATTCGTAATGTTGATGTAGTTCGGGTCCCAGGAGAACGGATTAATTCCGTTCTGGCTGGAGTTCCAGCCCGCACCCGTGTTCAACGCTTCCTGACCTGCCAGCAAATCAATGTTGTGCTCGCCAAACTTCAATTTGTAGTTCGCGGTATTGGTAACGGTCCATGCCAACGAATAAGATTGAAATTGAGAAAATCCAAACGCTGAATTATTCTCCGAGTTTTCATACTGCCACCGTGAATAATTCCGGCCAAAGACATCCTGATAATTTCCACCAATACTGGTCCGCAAGGTTAATCCCGGAATAGGATCCAATTCTGCATAGATGTTGCCATATACACCGCCTGAAAAGGCTCTGTCATTTGCCTGGCCTTCCCTGCTGGCGACAGGATTTCTTGGATTGTTGAACCCTTTGGCAGCTGTGCCAGCATAACCACCGAACACATCATGAACGGGTATGATTGAAGGCATGCGGAAGGCCGATAAAATATCATTCTCATCCGCAGCAATACCTTGACCCCCGCTGCTTCCTGAAAGACCAAGGGCTTGCCGGTAGGTTACCTGGATATTTTCACCAACTCTTAGGTTCTTCAAAATATCAAATTCACTGTTTACCCTAATGGCATATCGCTTAAGGCTATTATTCAAAAGAATACCCTTCTGATCCTGAGCGCTTAATCCGATATAAAACCGGTGACTTTCACCACCGCCGCTAAAACCAAGGGTTTGCCTGTAAACAGGAGCATTCCGTGTAATCTCCTTGAACCAATCCGTTCCACCTTTGTTGGCTGCAATAACCTGGTAAATGGAACCCTTCCTGGGATCAACATTATACTTCAATTTTTCTGCATCAAGGTCAACCGTGCCTGTAATTCCCGGAGTCCCGCCTACACTAAGGTAATCCGGAATCACGGGAGTCGGGCCTTTGCCAAACTGAGGGTGATTGAAGGTGGCAAGGGCCGCTACCGGATCGGCGCCATTTTGTACGGCTGTATTCTTGATCGCATTGAATGTCCAATCTGCAAAATCGGTTGGATTCATCATGTCTATTCCCTTACCCGGGCTAGTAAACCCATACATGCCATCATAGGTAACATTCAATTTCTGATTTCTTTTACCTCTTTTTGTCGTGTACACAATTACACCGGAAGCAGCTCTTGCTCCGTAAATAGAAGCAGATGCAGCATCTTTTAACACCGTTGTTGTTTCTATGTCATCCGGATTCAGAAAACTGATGTCGGCGGTAGGCACACCATCCACAATATAAAGAGGCTGGTTGCCACCAAAAGCACCAAAACCACGTACCCGCACCTGGCTGGTTGTACCCGGTTGTCCGTTCGTGATGACCGTTACGCCAGGAACACGACCTTGCAACATTTGCTCTACGTTACCCGTGGGAGCAAATACAAGATCTTTTGCCTTGACAGAGGAAACGGCGCCCGTTAGTTCCCTGCGCTTATCAACACTGTACCCCGTTACAACCACTTCCTCCAGGTTTGTAACATCGGGTTTCAGAGACACTTCGATGTTGGTCTGACTACCCACGGAAATTTCCGAAGCAGAATAACCAACAAAAGTGAACGACAGGACATCCGTGTCCTTTGTGCTAATCCTGAATTGCCCATTGGCATCCGTCAGGGTACCGGTAGTGGTACCTTTGACCAGCACACTTACTCCGGGGATTGGAGAACCAGTTTCATCTTTAACAGTGCCAGAGACCACCTTGTCCTGGGCAAACACCGCAAAAGATGAAATCAAACAGAGGAGAAACAACAATGTTCTCCTGCTACTTTTGTAAACTTTCATCATAGATTAATTGGGGGTTAATTGTTTAGGTGTTAGGGTTTTAATTCCTGTCGGTTGATTCAGATCTTACATCAGAGGCAACTGCACCTCCTTCAATACTCCGTTTAAACCTTTTAATAACCGTTAAATATATTGAAAACGCACACGATTCCGCAAACGTTTCAGTAGCTTTTTTTAAAAGCCATACGACCGTTCGTTTCTAATGATTGTCTATATTCTTCTCGTTTTGTGTGTAAACTTGTCCGATGAATCTGATCCGCCTGAAGTAAAACCATATGAGACGCATCGAACCATTGGATATCCAAAACGCAACCATCGATGAACGCAATTGGACTGCCCATCTGATCGCCGCATCGGAGCCATGGATCACGCTCAAGACTTCCCTTGAGCAATGCCTTGCGGTCTGTTCGGATCCCGGGTACATGATCTATATCGCTCACGTTGGTGGCCAGCCATGCGGCGCGATTATTCTCCACCCAAGCGGCCTCGCCAGCTCTCCTTATATAAAGACGGTCGTTGTAGCCGAGGCATACCGCAGCCGGGGTGTTGGCGAAGGCATGATTACCTTTGCAGAAAATCATTTCAGGGACAACTCGAAGCACATTTTTCTTTGTGTTTCTTCCTTCAATAAGAAAGCACATGCTTTTTACAAGCGCCTGGGATATCATCCGGTAGGAGAATTCAAAGACTATGTGATAGAAGGCGAATCGGAATTGTTATTGTACAAACGCCTGCGATGAATTCCCAACGCCTTCCCTGGTCCATCGTGGCCATGCTCTGTGCCACAGCCACGGCGAGTTACATTTGCCGGGTCAATGTTTCCACCGCCGGCATCTTGCTGATGGAGGAGTTCCACCTGACGCAAGTAGAAATGGGTCGCATTTTCAGCGCTTTTTTACTTGGGTATGCTTTGTTCCAGATTCCGGCCGGCATGTTGGCCGACCGCATTGGCGCACGCAAAGTCCTGATGTGGGCATCCGGTTTCTGGGTCGCCACCACAGTGATACAAGCAGCAGTTGGAAGGGGACTGCTTCAAACTGCTACAATATCCGCCACAGTAACCATTTTCCTGGTTTGCCGATTCTTCCTCGGCATCGCTGAAGCGCCAACCTATACTGCCGCCGGGCAAGGTGTATCACGCTGGGTCTTGCCTCGCTTTCAGGGCAGGGCCAACGGCATAGTCATCGCTTCCATCGGCTTGGGATCTGCCCTCGCTCCTCCCCTTGTTTCCAACGTGATGGTTCATTGGGGATGGCGCGCCGGCATCCTGATCTCTGCTCTCCCGGCCCTGATGGTTGCATTGATTTGGTTGCGTTTGCCTGAACCACCTGCCGCAAGCCCTCCTGCAGCGGTACAGAAAAATAATGTGCCTGCTCCCGGTGTCATTGGCAATCTGCGAACATCAAGTTTTGTGCTTCTCACCTTGAGCTATACCCTGCAGGGCTACGTCGGTTATATCTTCGTATCCTGGTTTTACCTTTACCTCGTACAAGAGCGTCATTTTGGATTACTCAGCGGTGCCTGGATGAGCAGTCTTCCTTGGATGTTGTCCATTGTTTCCATTCCCCTGGGCGGTTTGATCTCAGACCGTTTATCGGTGGGTTCTTTGGGGCAACGCTGGGGCCGCCGTTTTGTTCCGATCCTGGGTATGGCACTGTCCGGCGTCCTGATATCTATTGGCGCCCACACCGACAGCGCCGTGATCGCGGCCATTTCACTGGCCTTCGCAACAGCA